>JACCDO010108771.1_pt1 | contig 88824 bp, 88 predicted proteins | sample 7446101 | NCBI WGS metagenome assembly JACCDO01 (sample SAMN15323440, study PRJNA562643) | freshwater metagenome | isolation source: river surface water | place: USA:Blue River Watershed | collected 2017-08-16
ATATGTATTATATAGATTCTTTTTACAAACATTTATATAATAATTATTATATACATAAGATTTATGTTTATAAAAAAAACTAAAAGGTTCATTAACTTCTATTTCATTTAATATATTTTTAATATTACTTATATAATTACTATATTGAGCTGCTATATTTTCGTCCATCTAATATATAATATTAATAATAATAATTATTTATTATATAAATTTTTTAACATACATAAATAAGTAACTTGTTATTTTAAATTATTTATGCCATTTTTAGCAGAATATATTTGGTTAGATGTTCACGATAAATTTCGTTCAAAAATCAGAGTAATTAATGATAATGAAGAAATAACATTTTGGAATTATGATGGAAGTTCAACTGGTCAAGCTGAAGTTGATAATAGTGAAATTATATTGAAACCTTGCAAAGTATTCAATAACCCATTATTAAAAAATAATCATAAATTAGTTGTTTGTTCAACTTATAATATTAACGGTGTTCCACTTGGTAATAATCATAGACATCAAGCTGAAATTATTTTTAATAATAAATTAAATGAAGAACCATGGTTTGGATTAGAACAAGAATATTATATGATAGATAAACAAACAGAACATATTATTAGTTTTAAACAAGTAATTGGTATATCATCAACTAGAATAGGAAAATATTATTGTAATCCTATTTATCAAGATAAAATAACAACTAAGATTGCTGAAGAACATATGATGGCTTGCTTAGAAGCAAATATTAAAATTAGTGGTATTAATGCTGAAGTTGCACCATCGCAATGGGAATTTCAAATTGGTCCATCTATTGGTATTGATGCAGGTGATGATATGTTAGCAGCAAGATATTTACTTGAAAAAATTGCAGCATCATATGATGTTTTTATTTCTTATCATCCTAAAATTAATCAAATTTTAAGTGGAAGTGGTATGCATACAAATTTTTCAACTAAAAAAATGCGAGAAATGAATGGATTAGATGAAATACATAGAGTAATTGAAAACTTAAAAAAAAATCATATAGAAGATATGGAAAAATATGGTAAATATAATAATCTTAGATTAACCGGTTCACATGAAACGGCAAATATTAATGACTTTACATATGGTGTTGGATGTAGAGATACTAGTATTAGAATTGGTTATGAAACTTATAAAAATAAATGTGGTTATTTTGAAGATAGAAGACCTGCTGCAAATGCTAACCCATATTTAGTAACTAGTAGTATATTTTTAGCAGTTTAAATTATAATTTTTACTTAAATACTCTGATATCTCTTTATGATTTTTTATATTATATTGATTATATATAATATATTTTAAATTTGGTAGATATTTATCTAAAATAATATTAAAACTAATATTATTTATTCCTGCTGCATCTATATGAATAAGTTTAATTGATTCTGGTAATATATTAAGATTTAAATCACCAAATTTATTATTGTGTTTAATATAAATTTCTTCTATTCCATATGGAATAATATTTAAAATATCAGGAAATTTATTTATATACGCATTACTTAATTCTAAAATTTTTATATGTGATGGTATATCAATCGGATAAATTGAATCATATAGAGTTAAATGAGTAACACACTCAGGAATCTTTTTAACCATATTGTTTTTAAATCCAATATAATGATTTGACTTTAAATTTATTTCTAATCTATCTACACAATCAGGTAAATTTATAAATTCATCATCAAATAATTCTCCTGTAATATATACATATGTATTTTTATACTTTTCTTTACAATGTTTAATGTATTTTATTGAATCTTCTGTTATTTTTTCTGTATTTATCTTAATAAAATTACTAGGTAATTCCTCTCTATTTCTTTCTGTAATTGATATGAACATAATATATATTTTATTTTATTAAACTTAAATAAATAAAATAAATAAAATATATGAATATCATTTTTTTTATAAATAAAATGATCTAGTTCTAGTCTAAAACACGCCTAATCTAATAAACAAATATACACTCATTGCGGGAAAGAGTGAAGTGCATCCAAAATGCTTTGCGAATATTCAATTCGCTGAGTAATTGCAGCAAGCACACGTTGCGCCTCCGCTTGTTCCTCAAGAAGCAATTGATGCATTTCCTCCCGGCGTTGAATGTATGCACGCTCGGTTTCAGTCCGAAAACCCTCGGATAAACGATACGAGTTGTCCCAAAAGTCTTGTTCCTCTTGCGCCGATGCAAAAGGAATAAAAGTAGCATTTGAAGTATCATCGTAATCTTCGTTATCGTCGTAATCGTCGGGCGTATTGTCAGATGTAACAACAGCGACTTCAACAGCAGTGGGTTGCAAAAAGCGTTGCAATCCAGCCTCGTCGTATGTATTGTCTACCCCAACAACAACCTGGACTTCATCCCGATTGGTCTGCAAAAACTGTTGCAAACTAACAGCATCAAAATGAATGATTTCGCCGTTTTCCTTGACAAGAATTGCGACAACACCAACAGTGCCAGCAGCGGCAGCACCATCAGCGTAATCAAGGGCAGCTGCAATTGCATCAGAAACATCAGCAGTGCCAGCAGCGGCAGCACCATCAGCGTAATCAAGGGCAGCAGCAACTGCTTCGTCGTAATCAGCTTCAGAAACATCATCGGCACCAGCAGCGTAATAAACGTCAGCACCAGCAACGTTGTCGCCATCAGTGTAGTCTCCATCAGCGTAATCATCTTCAGCGTTATCGATGTTGGCGTAATAGTATGCGTTTTCGTAGCGCGCACAATCGTAGTTGTCAACATCCTCAAACGTGTAGTCATTGTTGCCGTAATTGTAGTTTCCGTTTTCCAGATTCATTGCAACTTCATCAGAACCACTTGTCGGGGACACAATCATGCCCTCCTCAACCATAACAAAATGCATGATATGATCGATGTGGTCATCAAAGTCGCCGATAATCGGGTTAATGAAGCTGGAGTAACCGTTGAGTTTGATGAGAAAGACACAGACATGACGAGCAAGGGAACGACAAAACCAACTACGAGTGAGAAGGTATTCGCCGTTGCGAATTCCCACCAGTAACGTGTTAGTCAAAAAGTCGTAGTCACAACCTGGATGGTAGCCCGGAAAATAATCCATCATCAGCTCTCTCACATTACGAACAAACGGTCCCTCGTGGGTGGATGTGTTGATACGAGCAGCATAGCCCGCATCGCACAAGCGCAGAACATCCAACTGCACCTGGTGGTTATTAAAGAACCACGGCTCTCCAACAAACGCGCAATTGCGCTTGTTGGGAAAGAAAGAACAAACTGTTTCATTGAGAAGAGTAGTCATTTCAAAATTAGTATAAAAGTTAAATTATTGGAATTAACAGTTATTTTATATTTTCAATTTTTTATAAATAAAATTAGTTGAAAAATACAAAGAGAAAACAGAAACACTCAAAAAGATAAAGAAAGAGAAAGAACACTTAACAAATATAGGACCCGTGTAAGAACATCTCGCTGTCGCTGACATCACCGTCATCAACGTCGGCTTCTGCGTCGTCGCCTTCATCAAAGTCACCGTCGGAGAATGGATGTTCGAAAAAGGTGTCTTTGATAACGGTGATGGCGACTTCGGCGTTGTCATCCATTGCGTCTTCGGCGTCTTCGGCGTCTTCGGCGTCTTCGGCGTCTTCGGCGTCTTCGGCGTCTTCGGCGTCCATAGCAGCCTTGGCCGCATCGGCGTCAGCGTCGCAGTAGAAGTGGCCAATGCCCGGGTAGTAGTAAACTTCGCGGAACTCAGGCTGGTCCTCGTCGTAAACCATACCGACAATCGCCTTGCGCATCTTGAGTCGGTTGAAGAACGCGGTGCATGCTCCCTGGGAAATCAGGGTGCGTGCGTAGGGGCCGTAGAGCTCGTAGGCAAACACGATGGCGTCCATGACAGACTCAATGTGCTCGTCAAAATTGCCGGCGGTGGCGTTAATCAACGAGGAGCACGCGTTCAGCTCGATGAGGTAGACGTTGACTTGGCGCTTGATGTTCTTGCAGAACCAGCCGCGACTCAGGAGGTACTCCCCGTTCGAGATGCTCGACGTCAAATACTTCATGACCTTCGTCCGGTAGTCCGGACTGTCCAAGTAGTATTCTGGGTCGATGTAGCGCTTCGCACAGCAGGCAACGTGCATCTTGAACGTGCGGCTATCTTGAATGGGTGTGAACAGCACACACGCAAAGCCCATCTGGCACAATCGCAGCACATCCAGCTGCAACTCGTAGTTCTCGAGGAACCACGGCTCTCCGACAAAGGTGCATGACACCTCGGCGGGAAAAAAAGAAAGAATAGTCTTGGTAAGAAGGCTCATTTTAAAATTAATATAGATTAAAAATATAAAGAGATACCTAAATATTTGAATATTTCAATTTTTTATTTATGAATGAATAAAAATTAATGGAATTTTAATGGAATCAAATTTTTAATTATTTTCCAATTTTATAAATTATAAATAGTTATATTATATAATGAATAAATTAGATAAATATATAAATAAATTAAGTAAGATAAAATACAATATTAGTCATCAGAAATATGATATGTATAGTAAAAAAATAGGTTATTATATGACTGGAGGTGCTATTACTAATTCACAATTAATGTCATTAATTGTTATGTATTTATTAATTAAAAATTCATCAGGCGATGAAGGTGATGAAGCTGGCGCAGCTGTTAAAGAACCTAAACTAAAAAAAGCTGTAGAAAAAGCAATGAAGAGAAAAAAAGAGTCTACATCTGCTCCAATTACTACAACTACTGCAACTACTGCAACTACTGAACCAACTACAGATAAAGAAAAAAGACCAAGAACAACACCAGAAGAAGATAAAATAAATGAAAAGATTAATGCATTATTTAAACATTTTGATAAAAAAATTATACTTAATAATGTAGAAAAAAATACAGTAAATTCTAAAAAGAATGCTGTAAAAAGATTACTTAAAAGTAATCCAGATATGAGAAATCAAATAGGATTTGAGGATTTTAATATATATGATATTCCACAATCTAAATTATTAGCATTAAAAACCTTATTATTAACTGAAAATATACAAACTGTTAAAGAAACAACAATAGAGAAATTAAAAGAAGCAGCTCCTACTATAAATAAAGCAGAAGCAAAAGAATATGTTGAAGAGAAAAAAAGAAAACAAAGAGAAGAAGAAGATAGAATAGAAAAACGTAAGTTAGCTCTAGAACGATACAACAGAGAAAGACAAAGACCAAGATATTATCCTCTTGATGAATGGGAACGAGATGCAAGAAATGGGTAAAGTTAAATAGATTTATTATTTTTATCTATTCTTAATTTTATTTTTTCTAAATAATTTTCAATACGTGATACAAATAATTTATCATCAAAATAAGTTATTTTCAGATTATTTAATCCATTTTTGCTTGAAATTAAGTCTTCTGTAAGAATTTTTAAATTATGTTTATCATCTACATTTTTACTTAAAATTAAATTTTCAGATAAATATTCAGCAGATACAACTAATTTGTCAATAAAATTAATTGTTTCAGTTCGTGTATCTCCACATATCCATCTACGCAATCCTTGTAAGTAATAACGTGAATCTATCTCAACTAAATCATTTTTACCATCACATGTTAATTTATCGTATTGTTTAACATGTGATAATAATTTTAAGTTTGTTAATAATTCCATTAAATGAAATAAGTTTTCTGGAATTGGTTGTGTTGGTTGTATTTGTTGTGTTTGTTGTATAGTTTGAATTAATGGTGTTGGTTGTGTTGATTGAATTTGTTGAATCGGTGCTACAATTTGTTTTTTATGATTTGGTTGTGCTGGTTGTTGTGTAATTAATTTATTTACTGATTCTTCAATACTATTTTCATTACTATTTGGATTACTATTTACTTGTTGAAATAATGGATATTTTAAACCGGTAAGATTTAAATTCAAAAAATTTCCATTATTATTAGGATTAACAACGTTACTCGAAAGATTTTTATTACTCATTTTATATATTACTATATTTATAAATAAATTTATCTTTAACTATTACATGAACATAAATAATCAAACATATAATGTTCCTTCAAATATTCTCTATGATTATCTATTTTTTTATTTAGTAAATACGAATCAGTTAATTCTTCTCCTTTTTTGATATTATTTTTTGCATATAAAACCATATAACCATATTCTTTATTAAATTCAAAATAAGTATTAGGATTACAAGAATGATTTAATTTTGCTATATATGGTAAATATAAAGGCCCATATTCAAATCCTTCAAAGGAATTAAATAAGTGTTTTGCATAATAAAATTCAATTATATTATTACTATATTTATCGAATTTATTTATTTTTTTATTTTTATCTATCTTTTTAAATATTTCTCTTGTCATCTTTATAGATTTAAATTGACATATATTACGTGGATATAATAATTCATCTCCGTATTCAATTAATTTTATTAAAAAATCTAAATCTCTATTTATAACTCTTTCTCCAAATAAATTAATAATTGGATATTCTTTTATCAATATAGTATTTTTCTTTATATTATCTTTACATATAACTTTATTATTATCATTATTATCTGTTATTATTTCAATTGCTGGATTTATATATAATTTATCACTATCTATTATAGTGTATTTTGGTTTATGAATGAACATTTTTATATATTTCATAATATATAAAAAATAATTAAGTATTAAATAAATCAATTTTTACATTGCACTACGCATTAATTCATGTATTTCCCATAATACTTTACAATCAATTGAATTATAATGAATGATATTCTTCATTATTTGCTCATCTTCAATTGATGGAATAACAATAATGTCTATATTATTATCTAAATGTTTTCGTTTCTTACTTTTTTTACTTTTATTAATAACAATATCATTCATCAGTTTATATCTTTCATCATATAAATCACTTGCCATAATCATTGCATTTAACCCATTTGAACACTGATTATCAGTATCCCAATTACTTTGAATTAAACCGTTTTTATATAATGCTTTTGCAATTGTTTTTAACGAAAAGTTTAATGCATCTTTTACAACTATTGGTTCTTGAATAAATACTTTATTCAAATCATAAAATGTATAATTATTCATACTATTCAAATTAATATTTCTCTTTAAAAAATCATTATACATAGATACTTCCGCATTTGACCAATGATAAAACTTACTTTGTGTTTTATTATTTTGAATTAATATATTATTGATATATGAATAAAAATTATTAAACATTTCAAGTTCACTTGATTTATTTTTATCTTTCATAACAAAACATTTAAATTCCCATTTACCATTCTTATCCATATAACCTAATCCAATCATAAATATTAACATATTATTTGTTGTATCATTTACTTCATTGAGTGTTTCAAAATCTAAATAAAACTCTTGTGTATCATTTGATTTATTAAACCAATTTAATCTATCATAATTAACTTTGTCTGGTCTAATCATATCTTCTTCCTGTCTATTAATATCTAATATTTTATCTATTGTTTTTCCTACTTTATTATTTGCATCAAAACCCATATTTTTAGCATTTAATCTATTATCATCCCATGAATAAATATTTGATTGGTGTGCTATAATTCTTTTTTTATATCCACAATTCCAAATGCTTGTAATATCTTTTAAATGTTCATTTAATTCTGATTTAATATGCTTAAAATTACCACTCATTTCATTTTTCATATTTGGATATAATTCAGGTCTAGATGGAGTTGGTAATAATTGCCATGTTTTACCATTTTTTTTCATATCTAATAACCAATTAATTGCATTATTAGTTAATTGAATATATTCATCATCTACTGTATCATAATCTATTATACCAACCTTTTTCATATTGTTAGTAATAATATGTTTTTGTTTTTTACATGTATATACATATTTTTTCCCCCAAATAAATGCTTTATTTATATTTATACCTAATACAGAATTTAATGCATGTGTATAAATATATAATTGACCTTTATATGCTGGAATACAATCATTATTTAAAATATGTATACCGTCTGCTTTTAGATTAATTAATGAATTTTTTATGTCAATAACTTTATAATGATATGGAATCTCTAAATTTGGAGATGGTATCATTGCTTCTTGCTTAGTTATAACTTCATATTGAAATAATTTGTTAATATAATCAGAACGAACTAATAAATCTGGTAATCCATATGTATTATTTTCTAAATTATATAATAAACCTTGGTAAATTATTGGTATCCCTTCTTTCATTAGATTAATAGTTTCTTTAAATTTATCAGGATTATGTATGTCTTTATATTCTGCGACTTTTACTATTTTATGTTTCTTTTTTATTATATCAATTAGATTAGATTCAAATTGAATTCCACCATCTAATATATGTTGTAGAAATGTTTTATTATTTTGTTTATTATTTACTTTATTATTTACTTTATTAGTTAATTTATTAGTGTTTTTCATTTGTTTACATCTTCTTTTCTTTTTATTTAAATCTTCTATTTTAGAAATATTATATTCTTTTAAATAATCTATGAGTGGGTCATTTAACATATAATTTCTAACAGATGATGCAGATATCATATATTTCCAATTTATATTTTTACATGTGTTGGTTAACATATATTTTTTTATTTATTAATATGTGTAATTTTTTATATAGTTAAAAATATTTATATAAAATAATTATATATATGGATAAATTAGATAAATATATATATAAACTATTAAATAATCCGTCTAAAGAAATATATCAAGATAAAATAAATTATTATTCAAATCAAGTTGGCGGAACTATACCAACTAAATTATTACTTGGTAAATTTTTTTATACGGATGTTGATATGTCACAATTTATAAATGCTCGTTTAGTATTTGAAACCCAAGAACCTAGTAATAATGGTGTATATCCAAATAGATTTATTTACTATTATTTAGATAATCAAAATATGGTCGAAGAAAAAGTCTTAAATACAAATCAACGTTTTGACCCAGGAAAGGGTAATGATAATAATAAAAATTATAATATAAATCAAGCAATTAATAATTTAAAATATTATATTTTAAGAGATAAAGGTATAATTGCATTCAATATAGATAATCAGTCAATGCAAGGTTCATTGGAAAATAATACTTTATTAAGTGTTGCTGCATCAATTAATATGAAATATCGTATGAATCCATTAAATCCTAATATCGGTGCACAATTTAATATTGATAGCAATAATACTATGTATTCAATGAGAACTAACGATTTAACTGGTGTTGCTCAAACTGGTTTTAATAATCCTTCAAACTATAATATGTTTTATAGACCGATGATGTATTAATCAAAATTTTTATATAATTTAATTTTTTTATCTATCTAAAATTATATAGATTATGCAAGATTTTGATTTAATTAATCATAAAATGAATAAATATATGCTTAAATTAGATAAAGCATATAGAATTGGTGAAGATGATAAGATAACATTATATTTAGAAAAATATAAATCTTATGTAAAGATGTTAGGTGGTGCTAAAACATTAGAACAAATAAGAGATGAATATAACTTATTAGCTACTTTGAAATCAACTATTGATGATATAAATCCTGTAGAAACAGATAGAACATTTGAACAAATCTCTACTCTTAATTATGCAGAAATACTAAGAGTATTAAACGCTGGATTAGGTAAACTTTCTAAGGGAACAAATCCAACTTTCCAAATTCAAGGTTTACTGAAAGATTTGGAAGAATACAACCCATCAAAGATTGGAACAGCAGCAGGAGCAGCAGGAGCACTAACACCAAAACTATCATTAGTAGGGTCACCACCAAAACCAGAAAAAATTTTTACATATGTCGATAATGTAAGACCAAGAAAAGATAAATATCCAGGAGTATGGTATCAATCAGGATTTCAATTAATTTATTTTGTAAGAGGTATTGTAAATGATGTATTAAGAATTAACTTAGCAAATGATAATACTGAATTTATAAGTATTGAAAAAAACACTTATATAAATAGAACTTTAAAAATTGGTGAATGTTTTGAAATGGAAGATGATAAATCTCCAAATAAATCTATATATGAATTACTTGGTTTTTTTAAATATAATAGAAAAAATGGTACCGTAACATGTAGAGTTAAAGAAACACAAAGAAGTAGTGGTTATGGTAAAGATAAAGTTGAACTTGAAATAGAAGATTATGATATTACAAGATTAATTAAATCAAATTTTAAACCATGTGGTAAAGAAAATAAATTAACTAAACGTATAAATGTATATAACAAATGGGATCAAATTAATTCTGATACGTATGTATATAAACAATTAGGAAAATTTATGCCAGGTGCAGCATCTTTAATAACTTTAATAGTTAAAGCCCCCACAAAATCAACTTCTACCCCAAATTCAAAAACAAACGAACATTCTATTACTATAAAAGAAGGTCAATTACAATTAAATACAATTATAAGAGAAGGAGAATGTTTTCGTTCTAATATAGATTCTACTAGAAAAAAATTAATTAGATTTGAAGTAGATAAAAGTTCACCAATTATTAGAATAACCTGTATATATACTGATTTAAGAACAAATGCAGAATCTAGGGCAGATGTATTAAAAATATTTAGAGATTTTAAAAAAATTAATTGTAAAGATTTAAGAGCATGGCAACCATTTGGTCCACTAAAAGAACGTAAATATCAATGGACAGATGGTACTACTACAATAGTAGTTTATAATAAAGATAAATTTACTGTAACTAGAGCAGGAAAACAAGATTTATATCAACCAAATATGTGTTATAAAAAAGGTGATGAACTTTACGTGTTTGATGGTAAAATAATATATAATAAACAAACTAAAGAATTTCAAATTAGAGAAAGAAAATTTAGTGATGCGGGATATACTGGAATTAGATTTCTTGCAGATTATAATAATATTAATGATATATTTGGGGATATTAATACACTAAAATCACCAATATGTCAAACAACTAAAAAATATATAAATAAATGTTATAATGGTCAACCTGATATGAAAATATTAAGAGCAGTATATCCAAATATTCCTTTAAATAATATGTATTATGTTGAAAGTAACGGAAGAGAAATTAAAATGAATATTGAAAAGAGATATATACAAGATTGCGAAACATCAGGAACACCACCAGGAACAGTATCAGCTGTTTAATAATTAAAACTTATAATCAGCACCAACTTCAAATGCCCATTTAAACTTATCTCTAAGGGTTGTTGAAAATACTTTCTCAATCTTATACTAATAAATGTATAAGAAGTAAAGATTATACTAAAGATAGGTTTAATCTTTCCATAAGAAGAAAGGCAAGCCCATATAATATATTTAATAAAGATTACTATGTATTAATAAATGGAGTAGAACAAAAACGAACAATGACTAATAGAGAATTTATAGCTCCATGTGACTCTCCCTAAATAATATTTTAATATATATTTAAAATTATTATATAAAAATAATTATATAATAATGAATTCAGATATTTACTATAAAATTATTAAATATCAAAAAAAGTTAGAAATTGAACCCAATAATAGTATTTACCAATATAAATTGAAGTATTATTATCAGATGATTGGAGGTGGGATTAAATTTGTAAAGGGTAGTGGTAATAATGAAGAAGAAAAAATTAATAATGGATATGTTGAATATACACCATTCTCTTTATTTAAAAATAAGAAAAAAATAATATATAATAAACAAATAAAGTTAAAAGATAAAGAATCCAAACTATATAATATTATAAAATTTTATAAGGTTCCTAATATTGAACACTATACTGCTATATTAAGATATATACCAGAGGGAGAAATGATTAATGATCCATTTTCTAAAAATATATTTCATCATGTTTCTATAGATAGATTACTTAATTTTAAAATAGTTTAAATAATCTTTATTTATTATTAATTAAAACTTATAATCAGCACCAACTTCAAATGCCCATTTAAACTTATCTCTAAGGGTTGTTGAAAATACTTTCTCAATTGGTAAATTGTGTAATTTCAAAAATGCAACTGTAATACGTGGGTCTATATAATTTGCTTTACTTGTTCCTAAACTTATATTCTTTAATTCTTGTTTTAATTCTTTTCTTGATTTTAATTTTTGTAATTTAATTGTTAAACTCGCAACTTTTGCACTTTTATTTTCTTTTGCTTTTCTTAAATCACTTTTAACTTTCTTTAATTGTGTATCTAATTTAGTTAGATTATCTTTGAAATTCTTACCAACATTCTTTTGGTGATTACAAAGTTGGGCGACTTTGGCATTTGCTTTGTTGAATTCATCTAATAACAAAGTTTTGTCCGCATTTTCTGCATATTTTTTAGTTATTTTCTTTAATTCTTTCTGAAATAAATATGATGCATTATATGTTCTGAATACTTTAGCTGTTAAATTTGTCATAAAAGTTTGTAAATATTTATTAATATCATTAGAGTTAATCTTGTCAAAAACATCTTCATTCATATTTTTTCCTTGAATAAATTCCTCTATATTCTTATATACTATTTCATCAACACTTAACTTATTATAATATCTAACAGAATCCTTTCCTAAAAAGTCTAATACTATCTGATTTGATTCTTTTAATTCTATATGTTCACATCTTAAACTTGTTACACCAACAGTATCTGTCTCGTCTACACTCTTTTCATTACCAACTCTTAATGCAAATTTATCTATAAAATAAAATGCGGTTGCAACTTGTTTCTTCTTTGTATCTGTGCTTAATAAATTCTGTTCATTGTCTTTATGTATCATTTCTATTTTTCTCTTTAATTTGCTTGCTAAATCAAACTTTGCCATATCACTTGATGCTTTGAAATCAGAATGAGCTCCTAACCATACATATTTATATTTATCTGTTATAGTATCTCTCCAACTTGCTAACCATTCTGCGTGTCTATCGTGAATTATTTTACCCCATTTGTGAGATTTTAAAAAATCTGGTAATTCTGGAACTTTAGCTTCTTTACTTAAATTTAAAGTTATATCTTCTGGATATATTCTACTTTTTATTTTACCAATCTTTGGATTCTCTCCTCTACCTAGAAATATACCAGGTGGTTCCATACGAAAATTACCAACAGGTTGTGGTTTCCCATCAACCATTGCTGTTTTATATTTTGTATCTTTATTTTGATTATTATCTGAATTAGCTTCTTCATCTGATGTTCCTGTATTTGCTTGTTTCATACTCTTCATATCTAAATAAATTTGTCTAAATTCACTCAAATCACAATTTTCTAAACTTTTAATTATACTATCTTTACCTAATGTCTTTTTCCAATCATTAAAAAAATTCTTATTAAAAGTTTTATTTAAAACATAATCTGTTTCTAAATATTTGACATATAACATAATATATTCCTCAGCTATAGCATTTAACTCTACTAATTCTACTTTTTCATTCATATTTTCATTCACCTTATATTTTAATTTTATCTTATGGGGCAAATATTCTGGAGGAAACATAACGCCGTTATGTTCAAAACTTGTCCATTTATATCCTCCTCCATTCATATTTAAATTATTTATATCATTTAAATTATCATTAAATTGTCTGCTTAACCAATAATTTAATAATAATATTTGTTTTTCTTTATTATTTGTTTTATTATTATGTTTCATTAATAATATTATTTTATATAAAAAAATATGTATTGAATTTATTAATATATAAAATTATTTATTATTATAAAATTTAGCTCTTCTTTCACGTAATTCCTCTTGAGTTAATACACGTCTAACTTCAAATACTGATTCTTCTTTTTGGTTTTCTTCTACTTTTTCTTCTTCTACTTTTTCTTCTTTCTCTTTATGTTCTTTATCTTTCATTAAAGTCATTTGAAATTCTAATTGTTGCATTTCTAGTAATTCTCGATTGAATTTAATTTGATTATATTCTTCTACTAATTTTAATATATCCTCTATATTAATATTTGTTTCAGTTTCAATAATATTTTCAATAATAAGAGATTTATAATATTCATCCTCAGTTTCCATAATTTGCGATACATATTGTTTAATCTTATTATTTTTAATATCATATTCTTGTAAAGATAATTCTAATGCTTGATTAATATCAGTATCGTCATTATTATCATTATTATTATAATTTATATCATTTATATTATTATTATCATTATAATCATTCTCATTATAATCATTCTCGTTATACTCATCATTCTCATCATTCACATTCTCATTATCATTCTCATTATCATGTTCATTATAATACATTTTAAATTAATATATAAACATATCTAACAATAATAAACAAATATACTAGAAATCAATTTTTATTAATTCTTTCTCTTATAATAATATTTCTTTTTCTGAACTTTCTTTACTTTTTCAATCTGTTGTTGAAGCAATTTTTCCTTACGCTCGCGGACTCGTCGTCCACCACGCTTCCGATAACGGGGTTTAGTATGTTGTTCAATTACTGAATTATTATCAAACTCAACTACTACATCTACTACATCATCATTTTTACAATCATTTAAATCATCATTCTCACAATCATTTAAATCATCATTCTCACAATCAAACACATTTTTAATAATACTATCAATTAAATAATTTTGTGTTTCATTAAAATTTTCATAATTTTCAACAGGTTTAGGTTGTTCCTGTTGTTTTTGAAAATATTGCAAATATTGTGAATATTGCAAATATTGTGAATATTGAGAAGAATATTGCAGATTTTGCAAATTATATTGCTTAATCATTGATTCTGATGCAGAAGTAATCATTTTGAAATAATTTAGTGGAATACATTTATTATAACGTTTATAATAAACATTATAAATTATGTTATCAGCACGAATAAAAATTTCGGAATAATAACGATAATATTCCATCCATATATTGAACAAATATAGTTCATTTGTGTTGTTTTTATTTATATACATATTAAATAATATGTGTATATTCTCAAAGAATTCCAAAACATTTTCAAGTTTCAACAAACAACAGTTAAAAACACCATTACAACTAATAGATTTGTGTTTTTCTTTGTTTTCAATAACATTATGTAACATATAAATTGTATCATGAACAATTTTATTCAAATAATAATGAGTTTTAAGACTAAAAAATCTCTGAGAACCTTTTAGAGTGCTCGCTGTAATATTGTGGATAAAAATATAAGAATTAGCAGGGATGGATGCCATTTTAATAATAATATTATATATTTAAAATGAGAATATATAGGATAAATAGAAATTCAATTTTTTTTACTTATTACAACAGGAATTAATTATATTTAATTCTTTTAACATTAATAAATGTGTTATAGTGACTAACATATGTATAAATTGATGCATAGTATATCCAGTATAACTAATTATTGTTTTTTTTAAATTTGTGCTAAAAAAATATATTATAACACAAACTATTAATAGTATTACTATTAATTTTGCTACTTGTCTATTTTTTGAAGTTACATAAATTACTCTAATAAAATATAAATCAATAAAAAAACCAATAATCATAAAAACTCTATCTAAATGCATAAAACCCTCATGTATTAATTCTTTTTTATTAAAATAATGATTTAATATTGATGTTACTGAACCAATAATATATAAAAAAACTAATATTGGTTCATATGGATTATACATGAATAAACCTATATAATGTGCAATTGCCATAATTATTGATGAATTTAAAAGTTTATTATTTATAATATCTTTATCTAGAACTATATCGCTCATATATATTATATTACTAATAATTAAATAAAAATTAAATTAAATTAAGAATTATATTTGTTTTATTCAAATTCATTACCAAACTCTTTAATATTTTTACAACATTTTCTGGAATTTTTTGATATTGTGATTGCATATCTTTCGCTTTATCATATACTATCATGAATGATAAATACATAGATGAAACAAAAAGTTTATCATAATTATCTAATGAAGGAATACTAGTAGTTTTGAATTTTGATTTATGAATTGATTCATACATTTTAATTTCTTCGCTAATTAATGTATCTTCAATCAACCAATCTGGAATGTCCAAACTATTATTTGATGTATTTGCAATCAAATATGTCAAATGTGCACAAAAACATTTCATTTTATTACTAGATTTAATAATTTCTAAATTATACGGTTCATTCTTTTTAAGATTTACAAAAAAATTCTTAAGTAAATTAAATGCTTTAAAATTACTATTAACAGAAAATATAACACTTGCTAATTCTTGAATTGTTAATGGTGTATGAATTGTTAATTCATTAATTTTAATATTTTTATCAACTTTGATATAATCATATTCCATTATATCTACACATTCACTATTAATACAATTAATAAAACTAATTTTTTTATTGCTAATTTTAAAAAGAATATAAGGATTCACTTCTGGATTGGTTTTATTCACAACAAACCAATTATCAGTATTAATAATTGCAATTACTTCTTCTGGAGAAGCATTGCAAATACTAGTAAAATAAGATAAAGTGTATGTTTTAGAAGACATATTTAAAGGTATATATAATATAATACTTAAATAAAGATTAAATATTTAAATATTTCATTTTTTTTTCACCACCCTTCCCTCTGCAGGATTCATTGGATATCTTTAACCAATAATTGCGATTACGATTTTATATTGCTGTGTGAATCCTTCTGTGTAAAATAAATCCTAAAATATAAAAAGAATTTCAAAATACTAAATTGATTTCATTCATTATGTTAATATTGCTGTGAGTATTTTTCTTTACACAATATATGTATAAATATATATTATTTAAATAGTTTTATTATTATTACATACTTAAAACAATTTATTAAATTTTATTAAAAGTTAATAAATTTATTATATAAAGAATAAAATACATATTTTTTATATTAAAATGGAACCAAATAATTTTAAAAATGCTTTTGGCGTTATGTTTGAACAACTTAATAATAATGAAAATATTAGAGATAATCTAGTTACAGGTGAAAATGGTGCATTAGCCGAAAAAAGTATGGCAAATAATGATGAAGACTTTAATGGATTTTTAGCTGAATTATTTCAGTTTCAAGAAAATACATATGAATCATATATTAATGCTACTCTTAATAATCTAAATAATATTATTCGTAAGACAAATGATAATAATGCTCGTAAAGAATATTTAGTTAAACTTGTAAAAATGTGTTTATTTATTAGAGAATGTCGTAAGGGTAAAGGATTAAGAAAAACATTTTATCACATTATTAATTGGATGTGGATTGAATATAGAGATATTGCAAAGTTTATGATTAATTCAATTAAAGATTTTGGATATTTTGGTGATTTTTCACAATTATTTGAAATGAATTATAACGCATATAAAGTATATGTAGAATCAGATAGAACTGTAAATAATTATCTAATTGATGTATATGCAGAACAATTAACACAAGATATGTCATATTACAACATTAAAGAATATAATAAAATGAGTTTAGCTGCAAAATGGGCACCACGTGAAAATTCTAAATATAATAACTTTGCAAAAGCATTAACTAAGAAAATGTTTAAACCAATTGATAATGGTAGATGTCTTCAACAATCTAAAAAAATGTATCGTAAACTAATTGCAAACTTAAATTCAGTATTAAATACTACAGAAACATTTATGTGTGGTAAACATTGGAGTATGATTAATTTTGAAAATGTTCCAAGTGTTACTATGACATCTTTAACAAAGGCATTCCAAGATGAATTTGTTAGTTTTCTACCAAAAGATAAGCGTCCAATTTCATATAATAAAGATTTAAAAAGAAGACATAATATTGATTCACCTGATTATGAAGACAGAGAAATGTGCAGAAATAATTTATTACAACATATTTCATTAAATAAAAAGATTAAATCAGCTTGCACAGATTTATCAAAAATAGTAAACAATTATTTTAAATCTAATCAACCATTAGATGTAGTATGGGAAACACAATGGAATAATAGAGTTAATGAAATAAGAAATTTAATTAAAGAAAATAATGTGTCACCAAGTATCTTCCCAATGATTGATTTATCATCATCTATGTCTGGAACTCCAATGATTTCAGCTATTACACTTGGATTATTCACTTCAACTCTTTTAGATAATGAAGATTTAACTATGCCAGAAGGAGAATTTGCAAATATGTTTATGACATTTGATTCAAAGCCCCAACTTGGTAAAATTACACGTGGAAATAGTTTATATGAAAAGATTAAATCTATTAAAGAATGGCGTGATAAATGGGGTGGCTCAACTAATATTGAAGCTGCATTAGATATGTTACTTAATATTGCAGTTGAAGGTAATATTTCACCTGATAAAATGCCAAAAGTATTAGCAATTTTTTCAGATATGCAATTTGATGAAGGTGATAAACGTTGGAATATGACATCATATGAAATGATTAAGAATAAATTCCAAAGTAAGAACTATGAAGTGCCACATATTTTATTTTGGAATCTTAGAAGCAATACACCAGGATTTCAAGTAAGAGCTGATACACCAAATACAAGTATGGTTAGTGGTAATTCTACTAGAATGATAGATTTATTTTTAACATCAACTATTGAACAAATGCAAGAAGAATTTAATAAAATTGATAATAAGACAAATTCAACAACAGTATCATTAATGGAAAAAATCTATACATATGATATGTTTGTTAATTATAATGATAAAATTATGCAAGTTGTTGATAAACAAATGTTCATAACATATAAAACTCTTGTTGAATCTCCTGTAAATGATTCATTTGGTGAGATGATTAAACAAATGATGAGTGGTATGGGAGGGGTTCAAAATAATAACATGATGAATATGAATGATATTATGAGTAATATGATGAATATGACTAATTTAAATAAAGATGATAAAAATGTTAAAGAAACAAATGATTTAGACGATGAACTAGATGAAGAACTAGATGAAGAACTAAATGATAAACAAAAATCAGAAAATAAAACAGAACAACACACACAACAACAATCACAATCACAACAAGAACAACCACCATGTGTAATTAGTTAATTCTAATACATGGTATGTTATAAAAATACATTTCACCTGAAGGAAATTCTATAATATCTCCATGATTCAGAGTAAACGAACCGTTTACAACTGAATTAATTTGATAATAGATATTCTTCAACCTTTCTTGAATTTCATTATCATTATTATCATTGTTATCAACGATAATATTGTCATTGTCATTGTCATCATTACAGTTATCAACACTCATTTTATCATTTTCATCAGAAGAAATTTGCATCGATTTATTTGATTCAGATAAATCCGAATCAACACTCATCTCATAAAATTCATCCCGAAGATAAAACTTATATGTTATAGTGTAATAATCATTAACGTCATTAACCGTAATATGAGGCGGATTAAAGACATTTGTCAGTATATAATAGGACGGAGTCCAAGCGTTAGCTTTGCGAATAGTAATAAAACACATATTTGGTATATGTAATGTAGTTAATATATATAGATTATAATAGGATTTATAACGATATTATATATTCAATTTTTTTATGTTACATTTATATAAAATAAACAAATAATGGTGATAATTTAAAAAATATATTTATGAATTATCTGAAATATATTCTTCAAAAATATTTTCATAAGATAAATAGTTTTCTATCAGTTCAACATTATTTTTTTCACAATATTCATTAATATTATCAATATTAGATATATTATTAATATCATTAATATATATCTGTTTCAGATTAGGGAAATATTTATTCAAATTAATAAATATATTACAATAATCAAATGATAATATAATTTTTTCAATTGAGTCTGGTAATAATTCTAGATTAATTTCAGGTATATCATCTTGAACAACTTCTAAAATTAATACTTTTAAGCCATACGATATAGTTATTAATATATCAGGGAACTTAACTAGATATCTATGTCCAATATAAAGTATATCTAAAGAATTTGGAATTACATAATGATTTTGTAAATCAAATAAGTTTAACCACTTTATATGTGATGGTAAATATTGTAAATTACAGTTTTTACAATAAAATCCAAGTATCTTTATATTTAATGGTAATTTATTTAAATCATCATCAAAGTCTTCATTATAAATATACAAATAATTATATGAATATTTTTCAATATATTCTAATTCATTTGTATTTATATCTTTGAATGGAATGTCAAATCTACTAATTATAATATTATCATTCATATTATCAAACATATTATTTTAATTATTATTTATTATTTATTATTTATTATTTAGTTATTTTTAAAATCAATTTTTATAGGGGTTTAATTATGTTAAAAATAATATGTATTAAAATATAGTTTTAACAATAGTTTTATATACTTAGATTAGTGTTTTAAATCAATAATATATATGTTTCTCGATATAGTAAATTATATTAAATAATAATATAATATTTATCTAAAAATTATTAAAAATAATTAATAATTATATATGGAAAATCCAAAAAAACCAAATGAACGTGAAGAAAGAATTATAAAGAGAGCATCTAATCCTAAAATGGATATAGAAGAATATTTTAGAACTACAGATTTTACAGATGAAATTTCAAATCATAAAAGAATAATGAAGGAAATTATTAATAATCCATTTAAAAAATATAAAGAGTTTAAACAAAGATTAACATTAAATGGTGCCGATGCTGAATTTCCAGAATTAGCAGGATGTTTTTATTATTTAGTAAAATCATTATATCAAAATCCAGAAATATATACTTTTTTTAAAACTCCTCAATATAAAATTTTATTAGAACAATTATTAAATAAATTAATTGGTGTAGAAATACATGAAAGATTTAAGTTTCCATATAGAGCAACAATATATTGCATAGAATCAATATTAGAATTAATTGATTTTTATTATAGAAATACATGGAAAGATGATACTAAGTTATTAGCAAATGAAAAAATTGGAGAATATTATCATATATTTAGATATAGATCATATTTAACAACATTTACTGATTCTAAATATGGTATACCAAATAATATAATATTCCCAACTTTTTATAATATTGGTGCTACTGATTTAATTAAATTACGTTGTGTACCAATTTTAATTATGGGAATTACAAATGAATCAGTTTATATTGACCAATATTTAAATACACCATTAGATTTCTGGGCACATGATATACAACATAGTAAAAGACAAATACAAGAAACATTAAGATATTATGATTTATTTATTAAACATAATCAATATTATCAAAGAAGAACATTATATAATATTAGATCAGAAGATTCATTTTATGAATATATGGAAAAATTTACAAAAGAAATAATTATTCCTATTTTACAAATTAATCCTGAAGACGATGAAAGAACTAGAGCATATAAACAAATTAAAAAAATAATAATATTTGAAATAGTTCATGAAAAAGCATGGCCATTAACAAAGAAATCATTATGTCGTAATTTAGTTTTAAGATATGATGAATTCCCTGTAGAAAATATTAAATATGATAGAGATAATGGAAAGATATCAACATTCCACTATTTATTTGCTGATCCAACTACAATTGGTAATGTAGTTGGAAAATTAAGAAATGGTTTTTATGATAAAACTAATGAAGTTAATGATAAAATATGCAAATTAGAATATAGAACATCTGAACATATAGCAAGAGCAACAGAAGAATTATTAAATGAAATTAATTGTAATCCTAAACCATCATTTAATTATATTTTAGCATTAGCTAAAGATAGACACGCTATGCAAGAATATGAAGACATGCCAACTATTGCATTTCCAGATACTCCATTAGAACCAATAGATTATCCAGATGAACCAATAGAAAATATTTATAGTGATGAAAATTTATTTACTAAATTTGTAGCTAAAGCTAATATACAAAGTCAATTAGAACAAGATTCACTACATAAAAGTGATGAAGTTGTTGGATATAATCCAACATATGAAATGTTAGGGGGTTATCAAAAAAAATACTTAAAATATAAAGAAAAATACATGAAACTTAAAAAACATAAATAATATATTTATTATAAAGATAACTTTAATAATAACTTAAAAATTTATTATTAATAAAAAAAATTTATTTTCAAGATCATCAGAGATGATGATGGGGGTCGCGTGGGCGCGCGCGTACTAAATTTTTTAACATATATATTTTGTATTCTCTATTACTTTTATATACATATAACTTTTAACATATAACTAATAATAACTCTTTAAGATAAACTTTAAAGATAACTTTAAAAATAATTTTAATAATAATTTTAATAAAAAAAAATAAATTTCAAGATCATCAGAGATGATGTGACCCTCGCATGTGCGCGCGCGTACTAAATTTTTAACATATATATTTTGTATTCTCTATTACTTTTATATATACATATAACTTTATTTATAATCTCTAATAATAACTGTAATTACAACTATAGTTGTTGCTGTATATACTTTTGACTTTATTTAAACTAATATAATATATAAAAAAGAATTACATACGACAACTATTATAATAATACTTAAATTAATAATAACTGTAATTACAACTATAGTTGTTGCTGTATATACTTTTGACTTTATTTAAACTAATATAATATATAAAAAAGAATTACATACGACAACTATTATAACAAAAATACTTAGAATAATTGTAAAATAGTTGTTGTTGTATATACTTTATTGTAGTAAAAATATGTATTTTTACTAAAAAGGATAGGAGGTTTTTGGTATAAGAGGCTACCATTTCGCGAGAAAAATTTTCAACAACTCTTGTGCAAAAAATTTTTTTTGACACTAATTTTTCCTGGAAAAACTTTTTTTTGAAGGTTTTTAAATTTTTGACTTTGTAGTTTATATAACTTTTACATTTTTTGATCCAAAAACTTTTTTATAAAATTTGATTTTTTTTGATCCAAAAAATGAGTTTTTTCAGAAAAATTCATTATTGTTGCTTCTATCACTTTTCCATTTTTTGATTTAGTTACTTCTATCACAATTGACTGTTTTCTTCAAAAAAATATATGTTGTTTCCATTACTTTTGACTTTTTTTTAAATTTCACAAAATCACTAAAAAGTATATGATGTAACAACAATACAAGTGCTAGAATTATAGTCAATTGTGATAGAAGCAGCAAAATTATTTCAAATAACAATTTTAAGATTTTTGTTGCATCTAATACTTTTGACTATAATTCTAGCTTAAAAATGACTAAAAATATAAAAAAATAGCATTATATAAACAAAAATGTATGAAAAAATATATATTTTTTTCTAGTCGAAAATAAAATATATAATAAAATATTTAAAATATTAATACTAGTATATAATATATGGTTCAACATACATGTAAATTTTGTAATTTTGTAACTGATAAAAAAATTAATTATGATACACATTGTATAACAAAAAAACATAAAAATAATATATCAAATTATAATAAGGATTACAATACAGAACAAGTTACAAAAAAAGATATAAATATAATTATGCAACAAAATAATGATTTAAGAAAAGAAATAGAAAAATTAAAAGTAGTTAATAATGAGAACACGCATAAAATAGTAAAAGAAGCACGAACTATAAAGAAATCAATATTGAGTATATTAAATAGTGATTTTAAAGATACTCCATCTATTGAATATATTGATGAAAATGAATTTAAAAATCATTTAGAAGAAGAATATAATCTAAAATTGGATGATAAAGATAATAAATTATTTATGAGAATTTTTAGTGATTTTGAGAAAAAAAAATTAATACATTCAATGTCAAAAGTTATACTTAGATATTTAAAAAAAGAAGACCAAAAATCACAGAGTGTATTTAATATAGATTCATCTAGAGGTAATTATGCAACTAAAATACAAGATATATGGCATAACGACAAAAAAGGTTTACAGCTTAAAAAATATACAATAGATATGATGATGAAATATATGTTAAATGTTATGGATATTTATAGATTAAAATTAGTAGATATGTATAATGAAAATAAAACTAAGAAAAATATTAGTGTAACTGATTATATAATGGAAAAACAAGGAATGTTATTAGAAGTAAATTCATTCTTAACAAATCCAAATACACACAAAAAAATTATATTGAATATGTGTTCAGAATTAAGATTAGAAGAGAAATATTTGACATTAGAAGATTAATTAATAAATTATAATTTTATTTTAATATATATAATTATAATGAGTAATACAAATTTAGACGATTTTTTTAGCTCTGGTAATATAAATGTTATATCTGATTATGAAGGTGAACAAATAAATTCAAAATTATATAATAAAACTAATAAATTAATAGTATGTGGTGATATATTGGATTCAACAGTTGGTAGGGGTTCTGAAAATTTATTAGATAAAAAAACAGGAACGATTAATAATATTCAAAAAATATATAATCTTCGTAATATATTAGCCGTAGTTGAAAATCCAAATATACATTTAATTTTTGGAAATAGAGATATAAATAAATTTAAATGTAAATTTTTAACTAAAATGGTAACTTATGGTCATTTAGATATATTTGATAAATTTAATAAAGGTGATATACATTTAGATAAGTCAACGTATAAACAATATAAAATGAATCCTCCTAAATGGAAAGCCGATACTAGAAATTGGTATCCATTTTGGAGTGATAAAATAAGTGAAAATTTAGAATATTGGAGAACTCCAGAAACTGATATAAAAGAAACTAATATATTTTTGAAGAGATTTTTTAGAATATTTGGTACTGATGGTATACAAGGAACTATGAGTGCTCTTAATTTATTATATACTATACCCGTAGAATTAGGAATTAATATAGATTATGAATTATTAGACCCAATTCCTGATAATAATAAATTAGATTATTTAGCATTTATTGTATTAGCTGTATTTAGAATAATGACATTAATAAATAACACTCCTCAAGAAATAAAAACACAAAATATTGAAAATATTGGCACAATGAATGAATTAAAATATACAGTATTAAATGGTTTATTAAGTAGATTATATAGTGGATTACCAAATACATCATATGTATCATATTTTAATGATAAAATAAATAAAAGATTATATATATTTTCCCATGGGGGAATAACATCAACATTAATTAAAGGAGAAAATTATTCTGAATTAATTAAAATAATAGAGCAAAAATATGATGTATTAACAAATATGTCGGGGGGAACTTTAGAATTAACATCAAGTGATATTATAAAAAATCTAGAACAAATAAATGTAGATTATATTGAAATTTTAAAAGAAACATTTAAAAAACCAAAAAAATATGACTATATACCAACTAGAGGTATGTTATTAGCACTAGCTATAAGTGCACCATATAAACCAGATAATACTGATATTTTTATATTAAATAGTCCTATTACACCTGGTATAGATATAATTGAAAAATATTTATTTTATTGTTCGGATAGTAATATAGTTCAAATATTTGGTCATGTTCCAAAAGGTTTTGGAACAACTATATCTAAACATGTTTCTGGTAATAATAAAACATATTTAATCAATTTAGATATTTCACAATCATATAAATATACACAATATGGAGGTAAAACATATTCATTATTAATATTTCAAAGTGGTAATATGAAAAATGGTCCCATATTAAATTGTATTATAGATATCGAAAAAATAAAATATTTAGTTATGCCAAAAGATATTACAGATATAAAAGATATACCATCTTATTATTCAAATAAAAGATTATCATCAAATATATTACAAACAAATTTAAAACAATATATGTTTGAACCAAGATTTATAGATGATTATGAAGCATATATACCAACCGGTTTTCATGATTATAAATATCATGGATTATATAAAGATAGTAAATCTTCTAATGAGTTTTATGTTTTTTCAATATTTAATGGATATAATAAACAATTAATTTTAAAAAAAGTAGGTAAAGAAATATCTGTTAATTTAAAAAGAACAAGAACTGATACTACTAGTTCAAAACAGAAATATTATAAATATAAATTAAAGTATCTTAAATTAAAGATGAGTCTAAATAACCAAATTTAATTTCTAATATAAATTATATGAGTAAATTATTAAGCGTTGCAGCTACCAAAATTTTACATGATGAACATTTAACACAAACTATTACAAACGGTATTCAATCAATTATGAAAGATGGAAAAATTGATTCTTCTGATATTCCAGATATTATGTTAATTATTATGGAATGCACAAATAATTTAGAAAAATTTAATTTAAATTATAATCAATTAGTTGAAGTTTTAGAAGAAGTTGTATTGTTTATTCTTGAAGAACAAAATGTTATTCCAGATGATAAAAAAGAAGATATTAATAAAATGATTAGATCTAGTATAAAATTAGTTTTATTACAACCTAAACTTAAATCATGTTTATCAGGTGTTTGGACTAAATTAAAAAAATTAATATGTTGTGGTAAATCTGATGAACAAGTATCACAAGTAGTTAAAGAAGTAAAACAAGTAGTTGAACCAGTAGTTGAACAAGTAGTTGAACCAGTTGTTGAACCAGTAGTTGAACAAGTAGTTGAACCAGTAGTTGAACAAGTAGTTGAACCAGTTGTTGAACCAGTAGTTGAACAAGTAGTTGAACCAGTTTTTGAACCAGTTGTTGAACCAGTAGTTGAACAAGTAGTTGAACAAGTAGTTGAACAAGTAGTTAAACAAGTAGTTGAACCAGTTGTTGAACCAGTTGTTGAACAAGTTGGAGAACAAGTTATAGTTGGAGAACAATAAAAAAATGAAAAATATATTATTTTAGTTATTTTACTATTATATATTTATTAATTAAATATATAATAATGGAAAAATCACCTATTCTTAAACCAGAATTTATACACTTGCATAAAGATTTCAATACATTATTTAGTTTTGTTAAAATTAGATATATCCGAAATGTTCTACGATGGAATTATGATTTTAGTAAATCCAGACTATTTATGACAAAATTTGATTATGCGTATGCTAATGAAAATGAATGTATCCCAAATTTTAAGAAAATGCAGTCAGAATCACGAATATTTGCATCAAAATATAAAAATGGTAATTGGGATTATAAAATGGAAAATAACTATATTCATTTTTTGAAAGTTTCAATTAAAGAAATTATTAATAACTTGATTATTCCAATTTCTAATCGGAGCCAAGAATGCATTGATATTGTAAATAAATATCGTGAAAATGAATATTTGTTTGGACCACAATTTGAAGAAGAAACAGAAACAGAAACTGATTCTGAAGATGATGATGAACATGAAGAAAAATAATTAATCTATATATTTCATTCTACAAATATTCATAGCTACTCCACCCATATCGTGTGCAATACTACGAACATAACCACCTGAACTAATTTTAGTTTCATAGTGATTTATTTTATATGTTTTTTTATTATTTAATAATACTTCTTTCCAATTTTCTAATATTTCTTTCTGTCTAAAATCACCACATACAGTGTTAATAATTTTTTCAATTATATTATATATTTGTTCTGAATTAAATTCATCACAACTTAATTTTTTAACATAATATATTTTAACAGTTTTAGTAGGTATTTTAATATTATTTAGCATATTATTTTTAGCAGCATCCCACAATCGAACCATACGACCATTTATATCAACAGTTTTAGAAGAATAAATGGGATATTCTTGTTCAATAATCTTTTCCATATCAAATATGTTCTCTTTATATTCACAAATATTATTAACTAAACCTAATATATCATAAGTATCTGTATTAAATCCTTCAATAACATCAAATGAATATATTTTATCGTGTGAACACATCTCGTCCATTTGCATTCTATCGACTCCACTCAATAATCTTACTATACCGTGTGCAATTGGGTCTAATCTTCCAGCAAATGCAATTTTCTCATTTTTATCTAATTTATATTCTTGTTTGAATCTATTAACAACATTTAACATAGATTCTCCGATATTCTTTTTATAATCTATTATCATTTATTTAGTTATTAATTGATTAATTTTTAATTGATTTATTTAATTATAAAATCATTTTTTATTAGTAATATAATATTATATATGCCCATAACTAGAAATTATATAATTTATACAATAATCATAATATTTGTTTTGTATTTACTTTATAAAATTTATACTAATAATAAAGAATGTTTAAGTGAGATGAATATAACAGAACAAATAAATACATTAGTAGATTTAATAAATAATAATTCACTTGAATATATATATCAAGAACAAAGATTTTTATATGATTATCAAGTTAATGTAATAATAGATAAAGATTTAATAGTATTTAAACCAAAATCAACACAAATACAATCACATGAAAAAGATGATCTACCTGACAATCCAAAACCTGGACCAATAAGTATTAAATATGATGAGAATACACAGAAATATTATTTAATAAAAGGAATATCATTTGGCAAACATAAATTAGTTAGAAAAATAGATATAACATCAAATGTTCATAATTTGATAAATACTTTAAAAGATTATAAAATTGTATTCTTACCCAGTGCAATAAAAATAGAGAATGCTAATATAAAAAAAATAGTAAATAAAGATAAAACTATTAATTATTTAATTTAATTAAATTTAATATAATAATATAAATTTATATTATTATGTGTTCGACTACAACTATTATATATATAGTTATTGCTTTTATCGTCTTAATATTCATATATAATTATATGAAAAAAAAATCTGAAGGTTTAGAAACAGGTTCATTAACTAAATTATCAATTCCAAAGTGTACTACTTCAAAAGATATTGATATTTCAAATGAATTAATAAAATTGGAAAATAAAATAAAAAGTTCAGATAAAAACATTAATGTTAAACTTAGCAAAATAAACAATTATATTATAGAATTTATAATTAAACTTCCACCTCCATTTCAAGTGGATAAATTACCTCTTAAGCTAGAATTATCGCCTGACTTATCTAAACTTATTACTATCTTTGAGGGTAAACCCGTAAATAATCTCAATATTAATAAAGAAATTAATGATTTAAAAAGTAAATTAGAACCTGAATGGACACTTCAACGTTATCTAGATTTTAATCCTAAAACTTATCATAAAATAATGATTGTGAAAAAATAAATTTAATTAAATTTAATATAATAATATAAATTTATATTATTATGTGTTCGACTACAACTATTATATATATAGTTATTGCATTTATTGTCTTAATATTCATATATAATTATATGAAAAAAAAATCTGAAGCTTTAGCACCATTTTCATTATTTATAATTTCAAATGAAAAGTGTGTAACACAGGAAACAAGAGAAATTTCTTCACAATTACAAGATTTAGAAGATAAAATAAAAACAAATATTGGTGCAGATGCTAATTCTTTAAAAGTTAGTATGAGTAGACTATCAGATTCTAAATATATTATAGAATTTAAAAATTGTCAACGTTTAGATTTACCTACAACTCAGAATGATATGAATAAAGATGATGTATATATTTATACAGTTAGAATTAATGATAAATGGTATCGCAATACTAAAATTAACATTGGTCCTGAATTAAAAGCTATTAAAAATGCAGCAAATAATGATATATTATCATTTGAGCCACAAATTTGTAACGGATGTGCCGATAGTATAATTATAAATTTACGTAAATATTAATTCATTTTATCTATTATTATTATAAAATGAAAGAAAAATCAATATTACTTTTATTACCAAATCAACTATTCAAATTTCATGATATAGAAAATTTAGATCATATATATTTATGGGAACATTCTAAATTCTTTACTGATTTACAATATCACAAAAACAAATTACATTATCATTATGCAACTATGTCGGCATATGTAGATGAAATGAAAAAGGAATATACAATCGAAATTATAGATAAACTAACAGAAATGAAATTAAGTAAATCAGATAAATTATATATTTATGATATAACTGATTTTGAAATAGAGAAACAGATTAAAGCATATTGTAAGAAACATAAAATAGATTTGGAAATATTAGATTCACCAATGTTTTTATTAAACCGTGCTGATTTACAAGAATATATAGATTTGATGACAAAGCAGAAGAAGAATCCATATTTCAATCATAGTTTTTATATTTGGATTCGAAATAAATTAGATATCTTAATGGTAAGTAAGAATAAACCAGTAGGTTCAACTTATTCATTTGACACGGAAAATAGATTACCGTTTAAAAAAGATTACAAAGAAACAAAATTAAAAATATATAAAAATAAATATATCACATCGGCAACGAATAAAGTGAATACAAAATATAAAAGTAATCCTGGGGAAATTACATCATTTGTTCCAGTTACACGTAAAGAATCAATGAAACATTTCAATTCATTTTTATCTAAAAAATTAAAAAACTTTGGTGCATATGAAGATGCATTTAGCAATAATGTATTAATAGGTTACCATTCATGTATATCTGCAATGTTAAATATTGGATTATTAGATGTTAAAGAAGTAGTAGAAAAAACTATACAATATTATAAGAAACATAAGACACCAATTCAATCAGTAGAAGGATTTTTAAGACAAATAATATCATGGAGAGAATATGTACGTATGCTATATTTATATGAGCATGTTAAATTTAACAAAATGAACTTTTTCAATCATAAGAGAAAGATTAATAAGAATTGGTATGACGGATTAACTGGAATGGTTCCAGTTGATAATGTTATAAATAAAGTTAATAAATTATCATATGCTCATCACATAGAAAGATTAATGATTATGTCAAATTTTGCATTGTTAACTGAGATTCATCCAAAGGAAATATATAATTGGTTTTTATCATTCGTATCAATCGATGCATATGAATGGGTTATGGAACCAAATGTATATGGAATGGGTATACATTCTGTAGGTAAATTAATGATGAACAAACCATATTTTTCATCATCTAACTATTTATACAAAATGAATTCTAATTTAAAGAAAGATGAGGAGAATTCTGAGAATAAAGGATATATTAAATTAGGAAAGGAAAATTATAAATGGAGTGAAATTTGGGATGCATTATATTATAATTTTATAAATAATAATAAAATATATTTGAAAAAAATATACTCAACTGCTACAAGTGTAGCACATTTAAATAAAAAACCAGTTAGTGAAGTAAATAAATTGATTAAACTAGCAAAATTATATATGAATATATATTAAACTGTATTTAATTTATCTAATTCTGCTTCTACTGCACTTATTTCTACGTTTAATTGTTCTATTCTATTTTTAGCATTTTGACTTGTAGTGTTAGTTATTTTACTTTTAGCTAAATTAAGTCTATTTATTTTAGCTTCTAAATCTGCTATTTTTTGTTTGTCTTTTGAATCTATTAATTTTTTTGGTGTTGCTGTTGCTGTTGTAGTTGGTTTTCCTATTGGTGTGGCTATAGCAACTGTTTTTTGCTTTTCTGATACTAAATCTCTAATCGACTCATCGACTTCTCTTAAATCTTTTTCTGCTGCGTCTAGTTTAGCTTTTGCTACTTTTTCTGCTTCTATATCATCTGTATTTCCAGATTTTGCTTTTTGTATAGCTGCCGCATGTTCTAATTGTGCTTTATTTCTTTCTCCTTCCACTTTTTGTTTTTTTCTATTAAATATATCAATTGATGATGTAAGTGAATTAATTTTAACTCTTTCAGCTATAGCTAGTTTATTTTGAGCTAAAGATAATGCCTCTTTTGCCTTTGTTAATTCAGTTTGTAATTTGCTAGCTACAGCTTGTAAATCTGAGTCTCCAGGGTTTGCTTTTGATGTGGCATCCGCTGCAGTAAATTTACTATTCTTTTCACTTACTAATTTTTCTGCAGCTGATAACTCTTTTGCGGCTGCCTCCACATCAGCATCTGCTTTTTCCATAGCATCAAATTTTGCAAGAGTTCTAGCATCTTTTTTAGCAGCATTTCTATCTAATTTATTTTGTGAGGGTTTTTGTCTAGATAATTTTGATGTTGATGATGCTGATGTTGCTGATGCTGATGCTGATGTTGCTGATGCTGATGTTGCTGATGCTGATGCCGATGATGCTGTTTTTATTGCTGCTTTATTTTCTTTTATAGCTTTTTCTACAGCAGCTTTTATAGCTTGTTTAGCCGTATTTACTTCTTCATCAGCTTTTTCTTTAGCAGCTTTTTCTTTATCTACAGCAGCTTTTAATTTTTGTTTATTAGTTGATGTATTAGGTTCAGTATTAAATAATTTTTCCATTTCTTTAAATTTTTGTTCAGCTTTATCTGCTCTTCTTTGTGCTATTTTTAATTTTTCAATTAAGGTTTTATCTGTTATAACATTTTGTTCAGCAACAGATAAGGCCTCACTAGCCATTTGAAGTTCCCCTTTTGCACTATCAAGACCAGCTTGTAGTTTAATAGTTATTTCTGCTTTACTTTTATCATCTTTATCTAGTGCTGATTGTCTTTCTTTTACATTTTGTCTAGCTCTGTTAACTCTTTTTTCTAATTCTTTTAATTCTCTCATTGGTTTTTCTTTAGCTTCTCTTTCTGTCCTTGCGCTTTCTTTTGCAGCTTTTGCTTCTGCTTCTAATTTCTCAGCTGTGGCTTTTGCATCAGCTGCTTCCTTTTCTTTCATTTTTTGTGCTAATGTTTTTTCTAATTCTTCTAATTGTCCTTTTTCTTTTTTACTTAGCCTATTTTTACCAGATATATTTCTAGTATTTAATTTAGCTATTTCTACTTTTATTTGTGCTATTTCTTTATCTAGTTGATTAGTTCCTGCAGTACTACTTAAACTAGTTAATTCCGCTTCAGCTTGACTTAATGTGTCACTTGCGGTTACTTTAGCAGCATTTTTAGCTGCAATTTGCCTTTCATACTCTTGTTTTCTGTCTTCTTTATTAGAAGTTTTCTTTTTTGCTTTCTGTTCAGCCAGTATCTTATAATATGTTCTTTCATCAAAATTATGTTCTTTAAACCAAATATCTAACATATTATTATCAATAAATTTTAATGTTTGAACAGATTTTAATTCATTCTCACTTAGATTAGCTGAACTACCTTCGTATAGAGCATTTATATTCTTTTGTATATCAGGTGAACTATAATCTAAACATTCATATCTTGAATTATATACATTTCTAATAGCTGGTGTAGTTGCTAATAAAACAGGTAATATTGCATTAAATATAGAATAATCTCTATTTATTTTTGGCATATTATCATCAATTCTATCTAATCTATCTGACGTTGAACCTTTTTCTTTAGAACTTTTAGATTTTTTTTCTTTATCATCTGTAGTTCCAGATCTAGTTCTAATATCTCTATCTTTATCTCTATCTCTATCTCTATCTCCTCTTTCTCTTCTACTATATTCTGATCTTCTTGATTCACTTCCATCACCATCTTCATCATCTTTAGAAGAACTAGGGCGAAATACAAAATATATAATTACAATAACAACAATTAATATAATTATAACTAGAAGAGCAATCAACCCTACACCCATTCCAGATTTTGGTTTAGTGTCTGATTCAATTTGATTATTTGATATATCTTTAGAAATAAATCTTTCTTCTTTATCATTATTTTTTAATAATTTATATAACCATAAAATTATAATTATCAAACCACTAATTGTTAAAAAGGTTTTCATAATTAATATAAATTATGAAAATAAAAAAAAGGTATTTTTATATATATATTATTTTTAATTTATTTTTTATTTATTTTTTATTTTTTTTGTTTATTTTTTTATCTAAACTAATGTTTTTTTTATTTTTTTTAATTATAATTACAATAACTATAATTATTACAATAATTAAAATAATTATAAATACAACTGCACCAATTATTATTATTGTATTAATATTCATGTTTCTTTTTTTATCTTTTTTATCATCTTTATCACCATTCATTTCTTCTTCAACATATTCATCTTCAATATCATCATCTTTCTTTTTTTGTTGTTTAGGTTGATTATATTTTCCAGTAGGAGTAGGATCTTTTGTATTTTCATCCACTACAGTTGGCCCTGAATAATTATAATATACTTCTCTCATATTATATAAATAAACAAATAATAAAATTTTATAATTTATGGTATTTTTTATACAATTTAGTATAATAACTTTCAACTATAGTAGTTGTAAAATATATACCATTAATTAAAATGAAAATTATTAAAAACATATGAATTGGGCAAAAACTTTCATACATATAAATCATCCGGTCATATAGCAGAGTTGCATATATAATACAACCAGGACAACGAATCCAAAAATTAATACACATACTAATATATTTTTCAGTAATACTTGTAATACCGTTAATCTTTTCTAGAAACAACATATAATATGTAATACCACCAGGAACACCTGACATACAAATTAGATGAACATAGTAAAATGGATGTTGTAATTTGTAAGAAATGTAATAGAATATATATGTTATAATATGATGAATAATTTCAGATGTATTAATATTTTTATAATCAATCAAATGATAAGTATGTAATCCAATTAGAATTGGATAGGTATATTTGATATACCAATATTTACTGATATATTCATCATCATACGATTCATTAATTCCATTTGGATCATAAAATAGTGTTAGAAAATATGGCAAACACATACAAGTAATTATAGCGTTAACTATAAAGTGAAAAAGAAAATATGATGTTGTAAAAGAATCTTTTTTGAAAAACATATTATGAAAAAAGATACACATACCAAAAGTAAAAAGACCCAAGAATAATTCGGCTGGTATAGTAAATTTTGAATTATGATTTGTATCATAATTATTATCTGTAAAATATATAATAGCAGGCATCTTAATTTAATTAATTACTTCATTAATTAAATCAATATATTTAATAATATATATTTTCAATTTTTATTTTAATATTTATTTAAAAAGATAATTATATTACTAATTAATATGAAACACGTTCATACAGAAGCAGAATTCCTTGAATATATTAAGTCAGCTGAACTAGTCCTAGTTGATTTTTTTGCAACTTGGTGCGGACCATGTAAGAAATTATCGCCAATTCTTGAAGAATTATCAAATGAGATTGATAATTTTGCAGTTATTAAAGTTGACGTAGATACAGAAGAATTAGAATCAATTGTTAAATTACATAATATTGAATCACTACCAACTCTTGTTTTTTATAAAAATGGTGAATTAGAACAACACTCTATTATTGGTTATAATTCAAAAGAACAAATTAAAACATTTATTAATAGATTGAAATAATTATTTTAAATTATTTAAAATTTAAAATAAATATATTTACTATAATATATATAACTAAAATGGTTAATTATAGTTGCGGTACGTGTTTGAAAACGTTTAAACAGAAATCACATTATATGGCTCATGAAAAAAAGAAAAATGCATGTGAAAATAATATTGACAAAATAAAAAAAATAATAGAAGAAACAGTTGATAATAAAATATTAGAAATAATTAATAAAAATAATAATAAAAAAATTGATTTAGAAATAGATAATAATAAAGATATAGATAAAAATATTATAGATATGGATGATAAGAAAGTAATTAAACCAAAAGTAGTTAAACAAAAGAAGGGTTTAAAACGTAATACGATTGATAAATTCTATACAAAGAATGAAGTTGTTGAAGAATGTATAACATCTATTAAAAAAAATATTAAAATGGGTAAACAAGATATGATAATTGAACCAAGTGCTGGCAATGGTTCTTTTATACCAAGTATAAAATTATTATCGAAGAATTATAAATTTTATGATTTAGAACCAGATAATGCTGAAATAGTAAAACAAGATTTTTTAGAATTAAAATATGATACAATTAAAGATGAATATAAAAATATACATGTTATTGGTAATCCACCATTTGGTCGACAAGCATCAATGGCAATAAAATTTATTAAAAAATGTTGTGAATTTGCAAAATCTATATCATTTATTCTACCTAGAAGTTTTAAGAAGGATTCTATGCAAAAAGCATTTATGAGAAAATATCATTTGACATATCAAAATGATTTACCAGAAAAATCATTTTTAGTCAACAATGTTGAATATGATGTGCCATGCGTATTTCAAATATGGGAACGTAAAGATTTTGATAGAGACGAAATAGAAAATTTAGAACCAAATAAATTTATGTTTGTAAATAAAGATGAATCGCCTGATATTTCATTTAGACGCGTTGGTATAAATGCTGGAACAATAATGAAAGAAACGAATGATAAGAGTAAACAATCTCACTATTTTATTAAATTTACAAATAATAAAACAATAAATGAAAATATAAATTTATTAAAGAATATTAATTTTGATACAAATAATACAGTTGGACCAAAATCAATATCTAAACAAGAATTAATTAAAGAATTTAACAATTATATTTTTTAAATTTTTAATATAACATAATGTATCATTTTTATATCCCACTTCAAATAATTTATATTTTTTATTTTTATCACTATTTAAAAATGTGTTATTACATACAACACATAAAAATTTACTTTTTTTAGTATTATATTTATTATCAATTAAATATTTTGAACCACGATTAAATTGTTGTCCACCTTGCCATAAATCTAATTGATTCATACCTATAATTACTTTTCCTGTTGATTTTTCAAGAATATACCAATCAGGTTTTTCATCAGTTATACATGATATACATTGTTTCTCAAAACAAATTTCAAAACGTTTTTTATCTAATTTCATATCAGTAATAGTTTTTTCTACAATCTTATTAAACATATTTCCACGAACTACACCTTTAGTTCCAGGAGGAACTAAATTTGGTAAATATTCTCTAATAATTGAATCAATTGTATTATCATTTATATTATTGTCTTTCAATACTTTTTTTAATTTTTCAACTTCATTAATAACTGAATCTTGTTTTTTATATTCATCCATTAGACTTTCATCAGTTAGTTTATCAATTGTGGTTTCACATATTTCTTTACTAATACGTTCATTAATTAAATCTACGGTAAGTGCACTCATTATATATATTAAGTGAATATGATTAATATATATGTATGTATTTTTTAAATCAATTTTTTAATATTTTTCCGGTTAAATTATATTCATAAATTTAAGCGCATAGATTTAATTTAGAATAAATAAAATCTATCCGGTTAAATTTACGAATATAAATTTAAGCGCATAGATTTAATTTAGAATAAATAAAATCTATCCGGTGTCAACCACAAATAACTAGCTTGATTTCTAGTAAATCGAGTAGGCATATTCCACATAAAATGATTATTATATCCATATCCGTAATATGGTGGAAAGTAAAAGTTAGGATAAGTTAAATAATCATCTTGAGGACCTTTAGCATATAATTGTAATAATGCTCCTGATTGATTTTCTTGTTTTTTATTAAATAAAAGATAACCAATAATAACAATTAATATTATATATAATGCATATTTAATGTTCATTTATTATAATATATGTTAGGATTATAATATATTTTTATTATATTACATCAAAACTTTTCTCGAGTAGTTCCTGCTCGAGTTCCATCAGATTTAACAATATCTCCAGATGAATCTTTTGTTGTATCCCAGCCACTTTGAACATCAGCACTATATGCATCATATGTTCCTCCTTTATTAGTATTATTATTAACAGTTTTTCCACTAACCGTTAAACCTGAAACATCAGTTAATTTAATTGAATTACCACCAGAACTACCTCCGCTACGTGAATCATCATTACTTGTTCTTGAATTTGAAGAAGCTAATGCTCTTTGTGCAGCATCCGGTAAACCTGGCAATGCAATACCACCTAAAAATGAAGTATCAATCTCATCATCATTATCTTCTTTTCCACCTAACATTTTATTTTGTTTACGCGAATAACATGGTCTTTTATAATCATATTTAACAGGATTAGATGGTTTTTTTAATTCATTTTTACTTTTCATACTATGAATAATAAAATATACCATTCCACCAGTACTTAATAAACATAATATACCCAATATAACTAAACCTATTCCAATTGGTTTATTTGGATTTGAAACATTTTGAGATTCAGTTGATTTTTTTTTACCTTTTTTTTTCTTAGGTATTTCATCAGGTTTTTTGTTTAAAAATACTATTCCTATTATTAAAAATATGATAAAAAATATTATATTACCACTTGCTCCTCCTATACCAGTATTAACATTACTAGTTTCTTTATCTAATTTTTCATTATATATAATTATATCAGATTCATATTCTTCTTTTATTTTACTATAATATTCCTCTTCTTGTTTTGCAATATTACAATATATAAATCCTTTGGACATTATAATATATTATATATTATATATAATATATTTTATGCTAAACTAAAAAAATATTTATTAAGGCATAGTTTTAATATTTGTATTTGGCATATCTGGCATATTTGGCATTTCTGGCATTTCTGGCATATTTACCATATTTGGCATATCAATTGGCATTTGTTGTGTAGCTTGATTTGTCATATTATTTGTTTTTTTATTTTTAAATAAATAAATTAATAATATTATAAATAAAACAATACCAATAGCAATAAGCATATACATTAATAATTTATTTGATGATAATGATGATGTTGATGTTGATGTTACATTAACCCCATCATTTGATAATATCATTTCAGGAACATCATTTGTTTTAAAATATAATAAATCAGATAAATCAGTAATAATTGATTGTATTTTATTAGATTTATCAATATTTTTTAAAAGATCACCTGGTGTTTTATTACAATTTAATTTGTTTATATAAACATTTCTAAAGTTTTCTTTTTTTAAATCCATAAATTTTGGATATATATTTCTTATTTGTTCAGCAATTTTTTCTAATTCAATAAGTGTTACATTAAGATTATTTTCTTTACAAGATTCACCATTATTAAAAAAATTGTTTTTGTAATAAAAAATATTCATTTTTGCTATTAATAAAGCTAAATTATTATTAGTTGTATTTATATCACTTTTATTGTTTACCGATTGAATAAATTTATTTAGAGCAATATTTATTTCATCCATATTATATTATATATATTATATAATATAATTTATTTAGAATAATTTATTAATTTATTATTTATATTTAAATCTTTATCTATTCTATCAAATAATAAATTTCTATCATTAGTTTTTGTATCATAATAATGAATAATGAATATATTTTTTAATAATTTAAAATACTCTGATCTATTACTACATAATACTATATTTAAGGGTAAGGCAGTTGAATATTTTATATAATTTTTAATTAAAACTATATTCATAATACCTTGTTCATAACATGTAGATGCCCAAGTGCCTTTTAATTTATTTTCTCCAGGTTTAATACATTTTTCGCAAAAATTATTAATACAATCAGTTAAATATTGTCTACCAATAACAGAATTCTTAATTATAAATATACCAGCATTAACTTTTTGAACTATTTGATTATCATCACAAAAAAATAAATCACTTGAATATGAATTTATTATTTTATTCAAATCAACTTTATTATTCATAATCATTGTATCAGAATCAACCCACATAATATAATCATATTCATTTGTATCTAAATAAAATTTAGTTAAATAGATTTTATACCAATAAGGATTATTATTTAAATTTTTATTATATGTTGATTCGTATTTATATTCAATATCATTTGATTTACAATATTCACTAAAATTTTTATTATGTAATTTAATATATGTTACATGTGGTCTATCATCAAATGTTATAATTAATATTTTATTTTTTTTATTTATTACTTTATCTAATTTATTATTATCAAGGATTTTATCAATTATTTTTTCTTGTTTTAATAATTCAAAATAATCCTTATTATAATTTAATAAATTTATATTAAATTCATTATCTGTTTTACAATTTAAAAATTTAGGAGTTACGTGTAATGGATTATAGTAAAATTCTCTAATATTTTTATTAATAGATGATAATTTATCTAAAACCATAATACAGCTTTTACTATTATTTTTAATTATATATTCTGATTGTAAATTTTTATATTTTGGTGTAATTATACTAATTTTTTCTATTAGTTTATTTATTAATATATCATCGCTATTATTTATTTTACAATTTTGATTTGTAAATATATTATTTTTAACATAAAAATTTACTAAATCATTATTTAATTGTAATAATATTTCTTGCGATTTTATGAAATTATTATTGTTTATTTCTTTTTCTAGAAACTTAACAAGTTCTAATAAGTTATCCATATATATTTATTATATTTATTATATATATTTAAAAAATAAATGCGATATTAACTAGTAAATATATAATGTCACTTATAGCACAAAAATATTCAATAATTAGTAGTATATATTTATTAAATATATCATTAAGTTTTTTATTAGTATATTATTCTTCATACTGGTATATATTTTTACCAATATTAGCATATGCACCCTTACTTAGTTCAATAAATGTTTTTTATATTTTATATAAAAAAATTATGACTAAAACTAATCCATTATATACATATAGAAATGAATCAACTGAATATGCTTTTGTTATACCAACTTATAATGAATCAAAAGAAGAATTAACAAATACATTAAATTCATTAACAACACAAATAACATCTATTCCATCAAATCTAAAAAGAGATACAAATATAATGATAATTGTATGCGATGGTAAAGTTAAAGGAAAAGGTAATAATAAATCAACTGATAAAATATTAATCGAAGATATATTAAATAAAGATATTACAAATAAAATTACTTACAGTAATGCATATATAACGTGGGAAAATAAAAGCAATAGTATAGATTTGTATTCAGGTATATATAACAACACTCCTTATATTTTAATTGTAAAAGAAAATAACTATGGAAAAAGAGATAGTTTAGTATTGGTAAGAAGACTATTATATCAATTTAATTTAAACATGAAATTTCATCCATTAATATCTATTGATTTTTTATCAGAAGTTCGCAATATATTAATATCTGTATTTAATGATGAAAATATAAAATATTTAATTGGAACTGATGCAGACACAGTATTTGAAATAAATTGTGTTGATGAATTAATAAAAGAAATATCAAAAAATAAAAATACAGTTGGTTGTGTAGGATTTATTAAAATATCACCATTATGTAATAAATTTTCACCATTTACTTTATATCAAAATGCGGAATATATGTATGCTCAATGTTTAAAACGTCAACAACAATCATTAATGACACATAAAGTGAATTGTTTATCTGGTTGTGTTCAAATATTAAAAATATGTAATGAAACATGTGGAGATAAAATATTAAATAAGTTTAATTATAAACCAATTGAAACAGATAATATTTTAAAACAAATTAGATCATATGCCAGTGAAGATAGAAATCATGTATGTCTAATGATGTCAAAATATCCATATGTAGAAACAGTTCAAACTTTATATGCAAATGCATATACATTGGTTCCAATGAATTTTGACATTTTCTTTTCTCAACGTAGAAGATGGAATTTAGGAACAATTACGAATGATATATTATTATTATTTAGTCCGAATATATTGTTTTATGAACGATTAAGTGCATTTGCAAATATATTAACATTTATATTAGCCCCATTTATATTAGTATCAACTGTAATTTTTATAAAAAGTATTATTGAAAATCCAACAATGTTAATGCTATATCTTAGTGTATTAATATTAATACCATTAACATATGCATTATTAATACCAATATTTATTAAACCTATGATATTTAGAGAAGCATTATATTATTGGTTTTCTTATATTTTTTATTTAAGTGTAAATACACTTATGAATATATTAACCAATCTATATGCTATATTTAATATGGAAAAATTAAAATGGGGTAAAACTAGACAAATTGAAAAAAATGATAATACTAATGAAAATATTAGTGAAAATATTAGTTTTAGTAGTGTAAGTAGTATGAGTAGTGTAAATAGTAATAGTATTAGTAGTAATAATAGTAATAATAGTAATAATAGTAACTCACCAGATTTTTTTGATGATAAAATAGAAGATTTATATATAGGGAAAAATAATAATTTAAATAATTTAAATAATTTAAATAATGTAGAAGATAATTTATATTTATATTCAAGAGAAACAGATGTTTAACCAAAAACATTTTCTTTTAAAAGTCTCATATATAAAAACCCGTCTTCATTTTTATTATTATTATAAACAGAAGCTATACTTGAAGATAATGGGGCTAATATAGTATTTTTAATATTTGAATTATTTTTATCATATATTTCTATAAATAAACTTAAACTTTCTGTTGCATCAAAATTAATTTTCTTTTTAACAATTAATAGAAATTGGCTTAAAGTTAGATTATTTGTTACTATATATCTATTATAATTTTTTAAAGATTTTAAATTTAATTGTGAATCAAAAGATAAATAAATTGGACATTTATCTTCATATTTACCTAAAATATTATCCGTAATCTTTTTTCTTTCCTCGAAATTAATTCTCTTTCTAAAATCACTCATATATTTATAATTATAATTTATATAATTAATTTATTAAAAAAATATTAATTAAATAAATTTATCATTTAATGACTTTTTTAACAATTTTTTTAACAACAACTTTCTTAATTGTTTTTTCTCGTTCTTCAGTCATTTTATTAATTAAATATTCTCTTACACTTTTATTACTAGAAAGAACAATAAGTTCTTTTGTAACTGGATTATTTTTCAAATATTGAATTGTATTATTAAAATTATTTAGAACATTATATTCTAAGTTATTGTATAAACTACATATTTCTTTCATAGTTTTTTTATGTTTTTCAAATTCCTCATTGTCATTCACATAAATACTACAATTTTTAATTTTTTCAGCATTATAGTCAAAACTTAAACTATTAATATATAATACATATACAATATGTGGAAAACATTTTTCAGTAATATAAAATCCATTTTCTGCACATATTACTAAAATATCTAATATTTTTTCAGAATAATTTTTTAAAATCATATCTTCTGTAATAGTAAATTTCTTATTAATGAAATATTTAATTATGTTAATATTTCCTTTTTCAAAAGCCAAGTTAAATAATTCATCATTTGAACATGCAATAAAATTTTTATTAATTATTAAATCAAATATTTGGTCTTCATTAATTTTGTATGTAAGAAAATATTCTATTAATTCAATATCTTTATCACCATCATATAAATGTTCTAACATTCCAAGTGAAAAACGATTTATATTATGAACCTTTAAAAGTTCACATATATTACTTTTTTTAATTTTATCAAATGAACAGTATTTAATTATAAAGTTTATATATAATTGAATATTACTAATACCATTTATGCTTCCTGTATTTACTAAATTTATACTAATAATCTTAATAAGTTCATCTGAAGTAAAATGATTAAGTATATTTTTAAAATTATTTCTTGTTATATTAATATCAGTAATATCGTCACCTTCATATTTTTCATTAAAAATTGGAATAATTAGATTTCTCATTTGTAGCCAATTTAATAAATTTAACATTTCATCAAAAGTAAATTTTAACGTATACTGTTTTTTATAATTAATGATATTAGTTAAATAATTATTAATTTTTTGTATTGTAGATGAATCTCCATAACTTTTAGTATAACTATTTTGTTCAATAATTTTACAAATTTCCTCATTTGATAGTTTAAATTTTGTAAATATTTCATGAACTTTTACAGGATTAATAATTGTATCACAACCAAAAACATTATTGTATAATATTCTAAATGTAAAAATTTCATTTGATTTAATTTTTGAACTATATTTATTATATAAATATTCAATATTATTCATTTTAAAATATGGGATTACATTCATTAATACAACCCCTGTTGGGTTATATCCTTTTTCTATATTTTTAATAAACCATGTATATTCCATATCATCTTCCGTTATATATGAAAGATAATTTATAATTTTTTTAACTTCTGGTGTTTTAATGTAAAAACCATCTAATTTATTAATTAAAGCACATAAAATATCATCACGTGATGGGGGTATAGGTTGATTCGGAAGATTTTGTTGATTCTGCTGATTTCGAATATATCTAGTTTTATTTTTTAAAAGATAATATAATTCACGATTTATAATATTTATTAAATTATTATATTCAATAATATTATTTTGTAAACCATTAATAAGTGTTATCGCTGTGCGAATTTCATTAATTGCATGACCATTGTTTAAAAATACTGCCATATTAAATGTTTTTAATTAATATATTGGTTATTATCAACATATTAAATATTTATCAATTTTTATTGTAAAATATTTATTACTTACACATCTTTCCACGTCCTAATACACCACAACCAATGCGTTTACCACTATGACCAGTAATATGCGAATCATCAAATGGACCCTTACCTAAATCATCTGCATCTTCGTGAACAATTATACTACGGCCAACTACTTGTTCTAAATCAAATTTATTTGTATATAAAACTCCTTTGGCAATTCCATTTATATCACTTCGAATATTACCTAAATCTCCTGCATGTGAATTTTTATCATGTAAATCTCCATGTTTCATATTATGGGGATTATAATGCGCACATAAAGAATCACAACCATTTCTTAAATCACCTGATTCATGAATATGAAATCCATGTAAACTATTTGGTTTTAAACCACTAATATTATAATCAATTGATATTAATGGCATATCTGGAGATATTTCATGTTGTGTAGCCATACTCATAGTAAATGCTGGCGATGTTGGTATTACAGATAATATTCTAGGTATTTCACTTGATGAATATTTGTTATGTTTTAAAACTACGACACCTTTAACTTGATAAGAAGAATTACATGAATTAATTATACATACTAACTCTTTTATATATTGTTGTGATAAAGTATTACCCATTTATATTATATATTATATAAATTTATTTATTTATTTACTAACTAACTAATTATTTAATCGCTTTTTCCAACCATTTATATTGAAGTGGATTGACAAAAACTGAATCACTATATCTAATTGTTGTTGGATTATAACCAATTTGTGAACCTTGTATTACTAATGTTGGTTCTAACCATAATATAGATAATTTATTATCTTTTACAAGTAAATCATAATGTTCATCAATTGGTAATTTTAATATCGGAATAGAATTAATTAATGTTTTCATACATCTGGTATTAACTATTAATGAATCTGTGCATCTAATTTCTTTTGTTCTATATATATGTTTATTTTTAAAAATATTTGGATAATGTTTATTCATACCACAACCAAGTGAAAACATATCCCAATCATTCATTTTAGATAATTCATCTTCTATTATTTTATTCATTAACATCATAAAATTAGGATGTAATATGGCATCTGATTCAAAAATTAAAATATTTTTATATTCCTTTTCTAAACCCATCTTAAAAATATTTAAAAAATTAATACCCAAAGATATTTCACTAGGTTTTAATGGAAATGGTTTTCTAAAAGGAAATAATTTAACTAATGTTCCATCATCTAGTGAATATTTATCAAAATCTTCTTTACTTAATTCAGTCCCCCATTTATAACAATAAAAAGTTAAATAATCTGGACTAACTTTGTTTACATCCATCCATTTTAACCACTTATCATGTTTGTCCTTTTCTTTTTCTAAATGACATATAACATAAATATGGTCTATTTCTTTTATAGTTGTCCAACTCATAATAATAAGTTAAATATATTATTAACTTTTTATGTATATTAAATCATTATTTAATTAAAAATAAATGAGTTTTTACTAAAAATATATAAAAAAATTATTTGACCTACTAAAATATATATAAATGACAACTCAAGAAGAACGTATAAAATTATTGGAGAATTTTAAAACATATAAATTTGGCAAATCTCATTTATGGATAATCGGACAAGGTTCAATTGGTCCTGCTTTATTATTTATGGTATTAAAATTATTCGAAATAAAATTAGATCAAATAACAGTTATTGATATGAGACCAGAATCTGAAATTAGACCTCCAATTGATCATATGGTTAAGGTTCTTAGAAAGACAGAAAATAAAATTAATGTTATTGGTAATACACATGTTAACTTAGAAAATTATAAAAAAATTTTTGCTAAATTAAAGAAGAATGATATGGTTGTTGATTGTGCATATGATATTGGAACTTTAGGAATGATTAAAATGTTCCAAAAAGTTGGTTGCGCATATGTCAATTCTGCAATTGAAGATTGGGATTATAAGACAGTTACTGACCCATTTTCATATACTATATTTGCTAAATTACAAGAAATTAGAAAATATTCAGAAACTATACCTGATAATGAAAGAAAGTTTACAGCTATGTTAGGTTGTGGTTGTAATCCTGGTATGGTTAGTGTTTGGGCTCAAGTTGCTGTAGATAAAATTAATGAACATTATAAGAATAAAACACCAAAGAATGCCGAAGAATTAGGTATTAGAACTATTCATATATCTGAAGTAGATACTCAACGCACAAAGAATCCAAAGAATATAGATGAATATTGCAATACATGGGGTTCAACTATGGAACCATTATATGAAGAAGCATTAGCACCATTAGAAATGTCATTTGGTTCACATGAAGATATGCCAGTTGCTAACGTTGTTAAATATGATGAAGAAAATAGAGTATTAGTTATGGATAGAATTGCCATGAATACTTTAGCTCAATCATATACACCTCTTTATGGTAATTTCATTGGTATGATGATTAGACACGAAGAAAATGTTACTATCGGTGAAAAACTTTCAACTTACAAGAAACAAGATGGTAAAAAAGTTAAGACATGGGCTCCAACTGTTCACTATGTTTATAAACCATGCAATGAAACATTAGGTTCATTAGCCGAATTAAAAGATAAAAATTATAATTACCAAACTAATTATAGAATGTTAGTAGATGACATTATAGATGGTAGAGACGAATTAGGTTTAACATTCTTTTTAGAAAATGGTGATATCTTTTGGATTGGTTCATTATTAGATATTGACGAAGCACGTAACGTTTACTTGAATGAATTTTCAAGATATATGAATGCAACAACCGTTCAAGTTGTCGGTGGATATTTAAGTGGTATGATGTTTACTATGGATAAACATATGAAAGGAGAGCACGGTGTATACGTTCCCGATGACATGGATTACAAAAAAGTATTTGAAACAATGAAACCATTTTATGGAGAATTTAGATTTGAAAAATTAGAAAAAGACGATTGGGATTACGATAACTTTAATAAGAATAATAGTTTCAGTAAAATGAAAGAAAAGTATAAAGTTAAATGCGAATGGAAATTAAAAGATTTCTTAATTGATCCTGAAAAAGTATTAGGATTAAGTAGATGTAATTTCTTTAAGTTCAATGAAACTGTTGATAAATGCTTTAGCATATAAACAAAGTTTATATGATAAACCATTTAATCAAGACGACAAAAAATATATTTTCAATATATTTTTTTCTGTGTTGACAAGTGTTTCAGTATCTAAAATACTCAACCTGTCTTATTATTAGATATAATATATTATATCTAATAATTAAAATTTTAATTAAATAAATTTTCTAGTAATCATACCAACAACGGCAAATAATAAGCCACCCCATAATGAATCAAATAAACCAAATAATTTATCCCATTTCTTAAAGATTGCTGCATTTGTAAAGTCATAAATTGCATAAGTGCAGAAACCGACTAAGAATAATTCTTTTGTTGAAAATTGTTTATTTAAACATAATACTAATAAAACTGTCATTACTAAATAAACTATAATTCCCATATACATGTTTGCTTTCATATCTTCACCTTGAATATCTCTTATTGATTTAACATATTTAGGTCCGGCAACAAATTTAAGCCAAAACATATCTATAACTAAAAACAATATTAGAACAACAAAAAACTTTTTTAATAACTCTTGCATATATATTATAATAAATAAAATAAATAAAAGTTGATTTTTAAACAAATTAAATGATATTATATATTAACCTATACTAATTAATATAAATGCAAGTAAGTAATACAAAGAACATTATTTCAGTTGAAGGTAATATTGGTGTAGGTAAATCTACATTTACTAAACTACTACTAGATAATATTCCATCTACTGAAATAGTATCAGAACCAGTAGATATGTGGTTTGAAGTTAAAAATGCGAATGGTAAAAATATTCTCCAAACATTTTATGATGATATCCCGCGTTGGGCTTATACATTTCAAAATATTGCGTATGTAACACGTATGATTAAAATTGAACGAACTATTCGTAGTTCAAATGCTACTAATATCTTTCTAGACCGTAGCATAGATACTGATAAACATGTATTTGAGAAAATGTTATGGGAACAAAAACAACTTCAACAAATTGAACACGAAGCATATAATTTATGGTGCGATTTTTATCATGAATTTGTGCGAAGTGATATGGGTAAAAAAATAATTTATCTGCGTTCTAGCCCCCAAGTTTGTTCTGAACGTATTAAGATTCGTAATCGCGAAGAAGAAAAAAATATAACTCTTGATTATCTACAAGAATTACATTCAGCACATGAAGATTGGCTGATGAATAAAACAAATGTTTTAATTCTTGATTGTGATAAAGATTTTGAGCATGATATAACTTATAAAAACGAATTAATTGAGAAAGTTAAACAATTTATAAACAGTTAAATTTATTTATAAACAAAAAATTTATTATAAGCTAATAATATTATTAAAATGTATTGTACAGAAGTTTGTGCACCAACTCATGTTTATTTAGGTATGGTATTTCCATTATTAATTACTTTATTAGTTATTGTTGTTATGAAATATAAAAATTCATCAAACGATAGGGGTAAATTTTTTAAGATGTTTTTAGGTTATGCTGTTGTTGTTTTAATTGCATATTATTTTCTTAATTGGTTATGTGAAACTGAATATAATAAAACAGCATGGGTAATTGCTGTTTTACCTATTATTGCTTATGCATATACTGGATATATGTTTGTCACTAGTACAGAATGTATGAATGATGTTAATGGTTTAATAAATCATTGTTTAAAATATTAAATAATAATATAAAAAATATATAAATTTATTATTTTTTTATTAAAATATAATAAAAATAATCTAAGTTTAGAATATAATTAGATGTTCACTGAAAAAGTTGAAAAATACATTAATAATGAATCTTGCAGACCCGCAAGTTTCTACCTTATTGCTCGCTCTGTTTTAGTATTATTATCTGTTGGTGTTCTTATTTCTTTATATAGAGCTAAAACTCTCACCTCACAAAACGTAATACAATTTGTTATATCATTAGTATTAATTGTTATTTACTATAACATTATTACTTACACTTGCGCCAATAAACGCAATGGTATTGCATGGCTCTTAGCTACATTACCACTTATCATTGGTTTAGTCTTAGGTGTTGGTCTTGGTTACCTTGGTTCTGGTCTTCTTAGCCCAGCACGCATTGCTTCACAAAAAGTATTTAACTTAAGCAGCACATCACCTATGTAAATTTCTAAATTATATTTAATAAAAAAAATTAAAAATATTTAATTAATGAAAATATTTTTAGTTGTATAATCAATCTTAATTTTTTCATTTTCAATTGTTTGAATATCTCCGTTAATAATTTTTGATTTTGTCATATTGTCAGCTAAAACAAGTTTAAAATTAGTAAAGACAACATTAATTCCTACTGATTTAAGAAGACTTACTTTTTTGTTATTGTCATTCACATCAAATTCATTTACATAAATTTGATAAATCCGATAATTGTTACCACTAACCTTTTTATCAATAAAATGGGTTGTGTTGTTAATAGCAACATTAATTGAAGGAAAATGAGTATTAAGAAGCTTTGTTACTGTTGTAATACTAGATTCTTTAATACCATCATTAACAAATACTTTTTGTGTAATAATTGAATATACATTTGAAGAATTCATACCAAGAACATAATACCGTTTACCATCTTTAGTAACAAAGTTAATAACGCATCCTACATGTGTAATATGTTCATCATTTGAATCATTTATATCAGATAAGCTCTGAATTTCATAATCAGTTGAATAAGTAGCATAAGTAGCATAAGTTGAATTTGAACTAGCACTAGAATTAACACTTGAACTACCACTAGAATTAGCACTAGAACTATCACTAGAACTATCACTAGAACTAGCACTAGCTAGACTGTATGTTACACTTGAATCATCAAGATTACCATACATATGCTTATGACCAATCAGTTTAAGTCGGTTCCGAATTGACGAAAAATTATCTTTTGGTTTATATTCCGATTCACTTGATTCACCTAGACTTCCATAGACGTGGCTATGATCAATAAGTTTAAGTCGATTCCGAATTGAAGTAAGTGTATTTTTAGTTACACTTGTTTGTGCAGGGACAGTTGCATATTCAGGAACACTACTTTTACTATAGGCAATAGATGTATTGTAATCAACAATTGCATTATCCAAACCTTTAGCAATTGATAACTTAACAAGTTCTTTAATTTGTTTAGTTGCATCAGTATATTCCGCATATGTTTTACACGACATAGGATTTATACCAGTTTGATTAATAATAATACGCTCTAATTCCAATTCTTGTTCACGACTAATAGGAATTGAATCAGAAGCAGAAGCAGGAGCAATAGCAGGAGCAATAGCAGGAGCAGGAGCAGGAGCAATAGCAGGAGTATTGTGTGTATTAAATGTTAAAGCAGCTTTACTAGTTAAAGTAACTGCAGGCAGATTATATTTTGTAATTCTTTCATATGCCTCCATTCGTTGTTTATCAGTAACATACGATGGAGAATTTTGATTAATATTTGTAAATGGCATATACGGAACTTGATTGTTCCGAAGATACGCTGCCTGAATAACAGGCGGAAGATTACCGGTAATAAAATTACCGTTAGTCTCCAAACCAAAGATTACTCCATGAGAAGTAATGATCGGTTCATCAAAAAAAGAGCAAGGGCTGTACGTAGAGGACATTTTTAAAGATAATTTATTATATTTTTAATGATTATAATAGGTATTTTAACATTTCAATTTTTTTATTTATTAATTTATAAACAAAAATAAAATCAAATGAAATCAAATCAAATTAAATAAAGTAAATTACTTAGTCTTATTAAGTAGTTGTGCTGCCAAGCGTTCAGAACGAGAAGGTCCCGCATTACGACGAACAACATTACCAGTAGTCTCACGACGAAAATCGTTCTGAATACTTACACGCGCAGGCGGTGCAGTAACAACTTCTGACACTGTTGTAACGCGCAATTGTTGTTGCGGTTGTTGGTGTTGTTGGTGTTGTTGGTGTTGTTGGTGTTGTTGGTGTTGTTGGTGTTGTTGGTGTTGTTGGTGTTGTTGGTGTTGTTGGTGTTGTTGGTGTTGTTGCGGTTGATCACGACGATTACGCCAAGTTCCAGGATTTTCACGTGTATCACGTGTATTGCGATAATCACGTTGTTCACGTGGTTCACGTGGAGCCATTTGGCGAAAGTTGAGTTGAGAACGAAACAAACGTTCTTTCTCTTCGTCTGCGCGTTTCTTTTCTTCTTCAGCAATCTTCTTAAGACGTTCTTCTTCCTCACGACGAATTCGACGTTCTTCTGCCAATTTCTTTTCTTCTAGTTCAGCAATAAGAGCTTCATCACGAGCAATGTTTTCCAAAACAATATCTTGATACAATTCATTGATATTTTTCGTTTCAACATCAATCTCTTGAGTCCGAGTTGCCTTAATAATACGTAGGGCACAATCGTTATCGACATATGCTTCAGCAATCCATGATTTACCGACACGACCGGCACGCGAAGCAACTTGATAGAAAGTATTTAGGCTATACTGATTACTAAAATCTCCCATAACAAACACCCGATTAATCGGGTAGTTAGTTCCATAAGAGATAGATGCATCAGAAATTAAATATGCCAACTTACCTTCTTCAGCCAAACGAAGAACAGTAGACAGATAAACTTGATTTAATCCTTGAGTGGGAGTATAAACTCCAATACCACACCAAAGAAGAATCATAAGTTCATCGGTAATAACCATTGATTCCATAGGAATCTCATTAGCAATTAATTCATTGCGAATAGCATTACGGTCAATTGCTAAAGTTGTTGTCTTGGCATAATGACGAATATGACTAACTGTATTAACTTGAAAATGCGAAGGCATCTTGAAAGTAGGCTTTGAGTTCATAATTTCCTCAGTCTCCTTCAAGCGTTGTATTTCATTTTCAAATTTATGATTCTCAAGACGGTCAACAGTTTTTTGCCAGATTGCCATCTGTTGATCAACAACCAGAGATAGTTTCTTAAGAGAACCAATTTCACTATTGACATCATCAATAAGAGTTTTAAAATTCTTAATAACAAAGTCAACAGGATTTAAAGTCACAATTAAATTCTGCCGCATAAACTTATGGGCATCAGAAGTTCCCAGTTTATCAAAATTAACTTTGTTCTCAATAACAAGTTTTGGTTCTTCCTCCCATTCGATATCAGAATCTTCATCTTCATCTGCATTTACGACTTCTTCAACATCCAATGTTTGAACAGCAATCTTTTCAATCTTAGTTGAGCAGACAGAAGTAATAATTTCATCGGTTTGTTTTGCAAGAAGCTTAAGCAAATCCATAGCCAGATTGCGAACAGAATCTGTATTGAGATTGTCAATATCTTTGAACATTGTTGGAATATCAGGAATATCCTTAATTTTCTTTTCCTTCATCAATTCATAAATCTTCTTGACAACATTGGTAGTATAAGCACGTCCTAGGAAAGGAATTTCCGAAATGCGTTCAATAGCCAATGTAAGTTCAGCAGATGTTTTAGAATTAAGATGAGGGACAACTAGTTCACCATCAAATGTTTTAATCTCACAACCAATGTGAATCTTATTGGAATAAACCGTAGGAAATTCGGATTCACCAAACTTAACAGTATGGTTATCTTTAATCCATTGGTAAGTGTCATGGGGAAGAGTTGCGCTGCTCAAAACGCTCGTAAATGGTAATACACTCATTAAACGAACATTCATCTTCGAAGCAGAACTCTTGACATCAGCACCAATATTAGGTTCATCCAAAAACAAAACACGTTTTTTGTTATCCGGATTATTCGTAATAAGTTCGTAACATGCTTCGGGGCTGCAAACAATTGCAACACGCTTGTCATCCGATTTGCAATTAAAGTTATTGATAACACGCAATCCACGGTCACCGTCAATAACACCAAGTGCAAACGGAATATCCGAATTGAATAACCACTGAGACGCTTGTTCTTTTACACTCCGAAGATTGCAGCAGAACAAAAGTTCAAGTGATTCATGTTCCTTATACATTGTTTTGAGATTCATAATCATCTTGGCAATTGCAACAACTGAAACAGTTTTGCCGTTGCCAGTCATAGCCTTGTATGAAATAACCATGGGCTTCTTCTTAACGATAGATTCCATGATATGCTTTGTAACTTCAATCTGATGAACATAAGGCTTAAATCCCTTGTTAGGAATGTAAGAATCGTAATCAGTGTAGAACAAAAGTTGCGGGTCATTTTCATAAGCAATCATGCCATTGAAATCATAAATTTCCTTCAGTTTATCAAGAATTGTTTTAAAATCTTGAATAAACTTTTCAGAAATCTTTTGAGTTTGCGATGCATTCAATAGAGAGTTGCCATCCATATTCATGACAGCCGCATAGAACTTTTGCATGGCAATAATAATGTTGTATACAAAATGAATCTTCTTCTTTTTGATAATGCCGTCAGCATTAACATAAAGACGAAAATTTTGAATCAAAAACTTAGCGGCTTGGAAAAAACCAATACCACGCACTTCCAAAATCTTGTTGTTCAGAGCAGCAGGCAAACGATAATCCTTGTAATCAAAACCACTTAATGTCTTTTTCAATTCTTCATTAATAATACGGAGTGTATTTTCTTGACGAATTTTGTCAGCCGCTTTCATTGGTTTCTCTTTTGTTTTTTTTGCATGTTCTTGAAGTTGTTCGTTAACTAGTTTTGCTTTCAGAAGCTCAATGCGAATGAGCTTATAAAAATCATCACCAACCGTTTTAAAGGCCAAGTCATCGGCCTTACCGTTCAATTTAATACCAGCCAAACTATTTGCCATAGCACATAGTTCGTCTTTAACGTTTTGGTCAAAAGCTGTAAGCTTTTTCTCGGCAGCTTTCCAGTCATTGCTGGAAAACTTGGTGCCGGCTTCCTTGGCCTTCATATCAAGGCCCACAGGAGTAGGAATAAAATCATTCTCAGTAGATGGTTGCATCGACATTTTATATATTAATATATATAAATTCCAATGTTATATTTAATATATTAATATTTTCAATTTTTATTATATAGACTAATATATAATGGCTTCTACACTCGATCCAGCTAGTGGTGATCCTGATGAAGATATTGATGATTTTGATTTTAATTCTGATGATGAACTTATTAATTCACCAATTAGCGATTCCTCATCAGGATCAAAAAAATCAAAATCACCAAAAATATCAAAGAAACCTTCACCTAATAAATTTAAATATATTATTGTATTTAATAATTTTAATTCACGATTAGTTTTACCAGAAAAAACTAATAAATTAATATATGATGCAGATAATCAGGAAATTTCAAATAATAATTTAGTTTATGGTATTACAGTAGAACATAAAGTAATACCAATAAAAAAAATTACTTTAATAAAACAAAATAATAAATTCATATTTTTAGTTGAAGATATTGAAGGATTTAAAAATTATCAAATGAGTGAAATTAGTTTATTTCAAGGACAAAAAGACGCACCTGTATTTAATTTATCAACTAACTATAATTATGAATTTTATTATAATTTTAAAGGAGATACTCTAATGATAGATGATAATACAGAATATTATTTGATAGTAAGAGAAAAAAAAGCGGTTAATAATGTATTTCAAATAATACATATATTTTATAATTTTAAAATACCCAAAAAAAAAATAAAATCTTTTGACTTTTTTGTTGGTAATGATAATGCATTAAGTGGAAGTAGTATAAGTAAAAATATATCATCTTCTACAATAATAAATACTGGAAATATATCCAATACACCAACATTACAATTAAAAAAGGGTAATGATAAAGCTATACAACCATTTAAAGATAGAGACCCATATGAAGTAAATGGTTGTATTTTAGATAATGATGGTAAAAAATATAAAATAGAGCAAATGCATATTGATAATAAAATTCCATTAGAAGAAAATAATATAATATTAAAATCTATACTTGATAATAAAGTCAAGATACATCAAATATCAGAATTAAAAGATAATTATAAACATACTAGATGTGGAGAAAATGATACTGGATGTATGTCTTTTAAATTTAAAGATGAAATGATAAATGCCGCATGTTCCGGTAAAAAACCATATAAAGAATTTAAAATAGATAATAAAATTCTTGATGATATATTAGCTTCAAAAAATAATAGTAATTGTAAAAAAGATGCGGAAATATTAAAAAGAAAATGTGATATGGTAATAAACTCTAAAAAATAATAAAATTTATTTTATTGTTTTTACCAAATAATAAAATTTATTTTATTTTATTGTTTTTACCAAATAATAAAATTTATTTTATTGTTTCAATTCAAATCTTAAATCTAAGTGTGTTTTTGTTGTGCAAACTTTAATAGCTGCATCTTGCATTACTCTAATTTGATCAAGTAATACATGGTTTGTTGGATATTTAACAAATTTTACTGATTTTAATAGTTTATAATTTTTGTTACTTTTACAATCTTCATATAAATTTATTAATGCTTTATATTCATATTCAGCATCACCAATAGATATTATATTATTTACTTTTCTGAATTTATTATTTTTTATTATTTCTTCAAATGCTAATTTTTTCCAATCCATTGGGTCTTTTGAAACATTCTGATATGAACCTCTAGCTGATATAATTTCTATATCAAAAGTGCCAGATTCATTAGATAAAATTTCACTAGTTTTAGGTAATATATTAGATGAAATATTTATCCAATTTAACATTGCATTTGTAATAATAGCAACATGGCCACATTTTAATAATAATCGTAATAATCTATCTAATTCTATATCTACTTGTTTAAAATAAGATGATATAGATTTTTCTGTATTATTTATATTTCTTATATTAATATCATTCGATGTAACCCATGTTGTTGGGAATAAAGTATCATCCCAATCTAAAATTATTAAAGTTCTATTTCTACTTAAATTCATTTATTTTTTGATATAAATTATAATAATAAATAAATAAATTCATTTTGTCAAATAATTATTATTTATTATTATAATTTTTTTTAAAATCTCAATAAGTTATATATATAATGAGTTATATGCCAGTTACAGGTATGATAGGAAATAATTTAGGTGAATATCCCGTTGCCGGAGTTAGTATGGGCATAACACCCATGGGTTTTGGTGTACCACAAATTAAAATTAAAAGAAAAGAAGGAGGAATACAAGTTGATTCACCAATTGGTATGCCAATTGCCACAACATTTGGAACAGACACAATTGTTTCTAATCCATTTGGTGGTCTTAGTGGCATGACAGGTCTTAACCCTGGTATGTTTGGTTTAAATGGTTTAAATGGTTTAAATGGTTTAAATCCATATGGTAATTTTAGCGGTGCTACATTAGGTTTTGCTGGTCTTCAACAACCACCAGTTATGGGAACATTAGTTAAGACTGATTATAATGAAAAAGGTATTAATATTTCAGTTACTGGTTGCAAATCAGATGTTGATAAAGTTATTCAATGTCTTAAAGACCATTTAGCTTAAATAAATAAATTAATTATATAAAACTTCATATTCTTTCTTTATATTTTCAATAATCGTAGGAGTTAATTTAATATGTGTATCTCTATGCGATTCATATGCATGTTGATTATTTGTAATTTGTTTTCTTATTTTTTTATCTTCACACATTCCTTCTTTATATATTTTATTTAATGAACCAGCTGTTTTATGAAAGTCTTGACATTTTATACACATTTCTTCTTCATATAAATATGTATGTTTATCCATAAATTCATAATATTTTTTATCAATTAATTCTCGTGCAATATTTGGCAAAAGTAAAATTGAGCATAGATTATTATTTATAGGTTTTGATACGTCCAAATTAAAATGGTCGTTAATATTGTGCGACATTAAATGTAGCATTAATAATAGAGCATCTGGTGTATTTTCAGAATTATATAAGTATGAATTATAATTACACCGACCTTCGAAATACATTTGAAAACACCAAATTAATCCATCAACATAATTTGAATAATCATTATATTTATATTCAAATAATCTTGTTTTTTTCATTACTTGGACTGGTATTTTAGAAATAATGGATTTTAAAATTTCTAGTAAAAATGGTTGATTAATTTGAAATCTTCCAGTTTTATTATCTTTATTTATAATTAATCCACTTTTATATTTTCGTAATTTTAATTTATAACTTTCCCATATTTTATCTATTGTAGTATATCTTAATTTTGGTAAATAATCATTACCATTAAATAGATTTAAAAAAGCAAAATCATATTGAGGATATTCTGATTTTCCATATTTATCACTATGTAAATATATTAAATCTTTCAGACATAAAATATTATTATGTTTCAATAAAACATAAATATTTTCATATATTTTTGTTGCTGACACAATTAATAATACATCTGCATCATTTGTAACTAATAAATGTGTTGATAATGGATTTTCATCAATATGTTTATTTATTAAATATTTATTTTTAATTTCTGCCTCACCACTATCTAAATTATTAATATTTACTTTTACATTTAATGTTGATTCTAATTTTAATTTAATTAAACCTAATTTTTCGTGAAGAGTTGACATAAATACTGAACCGGGTGTGAAATTTAAACTTGAGTTTTTTAAATCATTTTTTATATTATTATTTGAATATAAACTTCTTGCTTCTTGTAAACGTCTTACTCTTTGAAGAAATAATTTAGCAAGTGGTGCTGAACCATCACAACAAATATTAATAGTATCTAATGCATGATAATTAGCACATATATCTAATATCATTGATGAAATTTTAATTATAGTATCTTCAATACTATTTGAATTATATGTGCACATATGTAGTAAATAATTTAAATCAATATATATATGATTTACAAATGTTGGTTTTTTTGTAATATTAATACAACTTCCATATTTTTCATGTATCCATGAATAAAATCCTGTAATACCCATTTTTAGTTTATTTATTTAATTAAGTTATTATTTATATCTTTATTTAGATATAAATAAATCAATTTTTTAATAACCAAATTAAAATGATGATACTGATGAACTTACAACATTAGCAACCATAGATACACATAATAAACGTCTATACCAATCAGATACTTTTAATAATACTATATGTAAAATTAATAATAATATAATAAAACAACCAACACCTAATAAAATCATACCTGTTGTTTTATTTGATAATTGTTTGTAACTTATATCATCTGGATTTTCAGGATTATATTTAATAGTAATTATTTCGTCTTTTACGTGAGTTGTTTCTAATGTATCTACTAAACCTGTATATTCTTTATCATTTACATTATATTTAATATTCATTATGCATCTTGTTCGAATACTAGGTCTTTTACCGTATAATACTGTTTCTTGTTTACAATTTACATCAGTAACTGTTGCTTGAGTTTCTAAACGGTTATCCTTTTTTTGATACATGAAAAAACCTAATCCGCAAAATAATATAATACATAAAACACTGCATACAATTCGTATAATTGATGCAAAATTACCACATTGTAATAACCCTTTATCCATTTTACCTAATGTATCCAATTGTTGTGGTGAGGACATAGGCATTGGTTGAAATTGTGAACTCATATATAATAAACTATATTGTGATAAAAATAAATAAATTAAATTATTCGGCATTTTTTGCTAAACCATCAACTATATCATTATTTATAGATTCAAAATCTTTTTTTCCAGTATGTGATCTAACATGTTTAAACTCTATCTTTCCTAAATGTGACATAATTAAATTATCTAATTTTCTAATGATATCTTGATTCATTACATCTTTACCAGTTGAACTTTTCCAATTATTTTTTTTCCATCCTTTAATCCAAATAGTTAAACTTTTAATTGAATATTCTGAATCTGTATATATTTTAATATTTGATTGATTATTTTTTTTATTTACTACTTTTATTGCTTTATATATTGCATATAATTCAGCACGTTGATTAGTTAATGGTTCATGTGTAAATTTTTTTGACATATTTTTAAATTCTGCATTTGGAAATAACACACCATATCCACAATAATTTGTTTTTTTCACATAAGACCCATCTGTAAATATTTGTATTATATTTGAGGATGACATATTATACTATATATTATATTATATTAACTATCTTTTTTTATTTATTTTAATTCATTTTTTAATTTATTAATTATATTATTTATTATATATAATAAATATCATGTATAATGTAAGTATAAAAAATCAATCATATATATTAGTATTATTATATGCAATATGCGGTATTGGATTCATAATTGCATATTTAATTAAAAAATATAACAATAAATATAATATTGCAGTTGATAAATATAATCAATACTGTATGCTTTATAATAAATCTGATATAGTTCAAGAATTAACAAAACATAGAGGTATACAATATTATTTCAATGGTCATCTAAATAATATTAATGATAAAAAAATTATATTGTATAAAAGAAAATTTTGTTTAATAACTTTTTGGTCAATGTCACATATTATATTATATGCACTAATTGGATTTTTTTGTCCATCATTATTTATTCCTTCATTTGTTTTTGGTGTAATTTTTGAGGGTCTTGAAAAGAAATTTTGTAATTGTCAAGATTTATTTGATATAATATATAACTCAATTGGTTTTGGTATTGGTTATTTACTTAATAAATTATATTTCAATAATTTTAGTTCTAATATTAAAATTGCTTCAATTATAGTAATAATTATTGTATTATTACTTCTATTAGATTTTATTAATAAAATTGAAGATTTTTCAAATCAAATGAATAATGATAAAAGAAAAGATAAAAAAAAAGTATTTATTTTTCAAGATATTGATAATAAAGAAATTAATTCATCGATAACAGATGATATGATTTAAATAATTTTCATTCGTTAATTAACTTTTTAATTTTATCATTTCTAAGTTCACCAACAAGGAAATATATTAATTTAGTTGAACCTGGAAAGATAAGTTTTTTCTTAAGTATTTCTGCTATATTACGGTCATCGTCTAAAAATGCAAGAAATACACTTCCTGTAAAATCAGTATTATCATTGTTTTCTATATTTTCTAAATCTTCTTTCTTTATTTCTTTATCAAATTCAATTCCCATACATAAATTCATAAATTTAGATTCTTTTTGAATCATTAATGTAATCATAGGAAGATATGTTGTTTTTTCTATATCTTCATGAGTTACAAAATTATTAGTTAAATAACAATGTTTTTCATCATCAAATTTAAAATCACCTAATGGGACAACTGGGGTTCTTTCAAACATACCCATATATTTAAATTTAAATTTATTATCTGATATATGTTGTATTTGATATGTTTTTTTAAAATTAGGATTATCATTTAATACACAATCATCTAAGAATATATCTGAATCAGAATCTTCAAAATCACTCATATTGATAAAGTAATAATTTAGTTATATATTAAAAATAAATAAATTAAACACATAATTAATGAATTGAATTATGAATTGATTGGGTAGTTGTAAATTTATCAATATATTTTTCATATAATACTTTTTGATAGGGTAATAGATTTATTTTATTTGGAATAATATTTGTTTTATTTAATGGTTTCGGTTTATCAATTAGACGTTTAACTTTTATTAAATCCATATCTATATCTTCTGTAAAAAATATTTTAATATTTGAAAAACAAATTTGTTCAGTATGAGTCATATTTTTAATTATATTAATTAATATATATGGATTAATTTGAACTAATTTAGAATGTGTATCAATATCTTTATTTGTTGGAACTCTATTTTCTTTGAATAATATTTCTTTTGTTTTCTTAACTATTTCATCTTGTGATAATGTGCTATAACCAATATATATCTTAAAAATATCTGTAAATTCCATAAAATATATTAATTTACAGAAATAACAATATTGTTTCTTATTTATCGAAAAATATCGAGGATATGTTTCTTTACAGTTGTAACAATTCATTTTAATTTAGTTTATTATTTATATAAATATATTAACCACTTAAAACATAATAATATCAACTTTTTATATAATGAATAATTCAATATGTTCTGATTCAGTTACTATAAATGTTAAAAGAATAAAAAATAAATATGATATTAATTTAAACATAATACTTGAACTAACACCATTTTCTACTATATATCATGGTTATAAATTGAATAGCGATACACAAAATATTAATGATTTTAACGATATAAATAATATTAATATTATTATAGAAATAATACCATTAAAATATTTAATAAAACCGCATCAAATAACAAATGAATATATAATATCTCCATTTGACATTATTTATGATAACAATAATATTTATTTGATATATGAAAATTATAAATTATATGATAAAATAAACATTACTAATATTAATGAATTTTACATATTTTTTAATCAATTTAAAAATTTAATAATATATTTAATAAATAACAATATTGAAATAGAACCAATAAAAATAGAAGATATATATTTTATTAATAAAAAATATATAAAAGTTATAGTTAAACAATTTAGAAAAAATAAAAATATTAAATTTGGTAGTCCTATATATTCTCCTCCTGAATTATTTATTAATCATCACAGTCAATTAAAACATCAATTAATGTGGAATTTTGGCATTATATTATATGATATAATAAAAGGTGTATCGCCATATAATTTGTGTAAAGATATAAAAGATATTATAGAAATTAGACAAATACAATTTAATATGTCTATACAAAATGATATATTTTTAAAAAAGTTTTTAGAATCAAATATATCAGAACGAATTACATATGAAGATTTTTTAAATTTAGATATTACTAAATATAATATTACTATTGAAAAAGATAAAGATAATGATAAATATGTTAAAAATAATAATTTAGATAAAGATGAATTATTTATAATGGATTTATAATTGCGATATAAATCATATAAATAATTCTTGTTATTAATTATATATTATTAACTAAAATGGATAAAATAGAGAAAGAAAGAACTAAAAAAACTAAGCAAGTTTTAGTAACACAAAATATAACAGCATGCAATTTAGGTATGTATTCGCAATGCACTAGCACAAAGGCATTAAAGACAAAATTTATTAATAATTTTAATCCAGGAGATGTTCAAAGTATTTGTGATGTCTTAGTTGTTAATCAACACGCTATAGATGTATGTAGTGAGTTTTGTGATGTTGGATTACAAAGTGGATTTAAAGATGGTTGGATGAATCCTGTTGTTATGTGTTGTGTTAATCGTAATGATTTTACAGCTTCTAATTTTAATCAATCAGAAGGCATTACAGATGACATATATAATATTCGCACTAATTATAATATGATTGCTAAACAAGGAAATCCATTTCCATTAAAAGATAAAGAATGTGTTTATAATAGATATATTACTACAATTAGAGATAAGAATTTTAATCCAATTCCTCCATTATCTACATATAGATTCGCAGCAATAACTACTAGCCCAGAGAACAAACCTAGTTTAATAGATGAAACTAGAATGACTTCTACAAGTTTTTTAAATATGATGAGCACATTAGAAACTTTATTTCAAACTGCTATTTATTATCAACATAATATATTATTATTAACACCTATTGGTCAAACAGATGATGAAGTTCCGCAAGAAGATATTATTAAGATTTATAATAGTTTAATATTCAAATACCAACATAAATTTAAATATATCATAATTTGTGTTCCTGAATGGGATGGAACAGAATTATTTGATATGTATGATAAATATATTATACAACCACAAAAAATGTGCGAAGAAAGCGAAGAAGTTAATTTTACTATGAAGATAAAAAATAATAAAAGTAATGGAAAAAATAGAAAACAAAGAAATTAAATTAGTTAATAATTTTATTTATTAAGTAGATAAAAATTTATTTAATAATTGTAAAAACCTCCTTTCATAGTTATCTTTGATTTGTGATATTTGTTTGACCAATCACCAGAATCTCTTGGTTGTGTAGATTGTCTAGCGTTTGCAAATTTAGCATCAAAAGCCGCTTTTAAAGCATCTACAGGATTTTGTGCGGCTGCGGCTGCGGCTGCTGGTGGAGGAGGTTGAGGTGGAGGAACAGCATTATTACAGCTTGGTTCAGTTGGATTTTGTCTACAACATTCATCATAATCGTCTTTTTTACCTTTATTTTTGGGATCTTTTGAATGAGAATTATATAATGCAATACATTTATCTGATTTCTTTAATTTTGCATTAGCAGCTTGAGCAGCTATATTAGCTATACCTCCTGGTGCAGCTGAAACTACTGGTGGTGGAGCAAGTGGTTTTTGATCTTCTGCTTTTTTTAATCTATTTATATTACTTGGTCTAATAGCCCCCATAAGAGCACCCATATCTGGTTTTGATGCAGCTGGTTGTGGAGCAAGTGGTTTTTGATCTTCTGCTTTTTTTAATCTATTTATATTACTTGGTCTAATAGCCCCCATAAGAGCACCCATATCTGGTTTTGATGCAGCTGCAGCTACAGCTGGTGGTGGAACTCCAAATCCTGGTGGTGGTGGTGGAGGAGGTGGTGGTGGTGCACCTACAGCAACAGCTGCAGCTGGTGGTGCAACTGGTGGGTTTGGTCTTGGTCTTGGAACTGGTTTAGATGATGCAGCTGAAGATTGTGCTACTGCTGGTGGAGGTATTAATAATCCAATTGGAGTGGCTGGTGCAGCTGGTGCTGGTGTAGCTCCTGCAGGTGCAACAAATGTAGCACAGCTCTTTTCTGTTGGATTTTCAGTGCAACAAGCTTCGTAATCTCTTCTTAATGGTCCATTCTTTTTATCTTTTAAATGGGAATTATAGAGACTTTCGCATTTATCTCTCTTTTTTAATTGGGGTATAGCTGTAATATCTCTTAAAACTGCATTGATACCTGTAGTAGCAGGTGCAGCTACAGCTGCTGCTGGTGGAGGAGGTGGTGGTATAGTTATTGTTGTTGCTCCAGTTGGTGGTCTAGCAGCAGCTATTGGTGGTCTAGCAGCTATTGGTGGTCTAGCTACAACAGGTGGTGGAGGAGGTGGTGGTATAGTTATTGTTGTTGTTCCTGCTGCTGGGGCAGCTATAACTGTTGGTGGTCTTGCAGCTGGAGTAACTGCAATAGATGGTGGTCTTGCAGCTGGAGCAGCTACAGCTGTTGGTGGTCTTACTGGTGCTCTAGCTACAGTTGTTGGTGCAATAACCATTGATGGTGGTCTGGATGCTTCTAAAATACCTAAATTAACCATTAATTCACTTTCAAATTGTGGTGAATCAAAATAAGCATTCATTTTTTCTAAAAAATTATCAGACATAATTATAAATTAAATTTAGAAATTTATTTTAATAATCTATATTCAAAATTAGAAAATTTTATATGACTGAACATATATTTACCATTAATATAATAAAACACAATATTGAAATCTCTACCTTCTGTTCTGTATTTTATTATTTTTTGAACATCTCTACCTGCTAATGTTACATCAGCAATTGAACTATAAACATCTGGTGCACCAATATAAATAGTATCTATATATTCTAATAATAATTTTGAGTTTTCGTAAATGATAAAGTTGTTTTCTTTTGATAAATATAATTTTTTAATATTATTATATTTCTCAATAAATGTTAATAAATTATCTGATTTATCCATTTGTTTTATAAACTAATAAAACAAAATAAATTATAATTAAAGATAATTCCAAAAGAATATTACTAATGCTAATATTAAATGCGCTGTTCCAAAACCTATGTATTTAAGTAATGGTAAATTGTTAGTTGCAAAATCCTTTGCAAATTTTAAATCTCCTATTTTTGATATTATGGATGTATCTTTTTTAAATAATGATTCTTGTATTAAATTTCCAAATGCAATAAATAATAAAAATATTATAAATACTGGTATTAGTCTTTTAAATTTATCAGGATTATCATAATACAATGCAATAAATAATAAAATTGATTTTATATAATCTGAACCATGATCTAAATAATCACCGAATTTTGTTACCATATTATATTTTCTTGCAAATTTACCATCTACTATATCATAATAATAACTTATTAAAAACATGAAAGCTGCAATTTTGTATTGTTTTTGATATATTGAATATGCAGCAATCAATCCTGTAATAAAGGACATAAATGTTAATTTATTAGGAGTAAATTTTAATTCTTTATATTTTTCAATATGTGTATCTACAAATTTATAAATAAGTAAATCAAAAAAATTTTCATATTTATCAGGGACCTTATTAACCATATATAATATATAATATATAATATAATATAATATATATATATCTAATTTATTTAATTAAGTTAAAGCTTATCCCAAAAGAATATAATTAAAGCTATAAATAAATTATATGTTCCACAACTAAAATATTTAACTAAATGTAAATTATTTTCAGCAAATTTCTTATCAAATTTAAATATACCTAATACTGATTTATTTTTTTCAAATAATGCTTCTTGTATACCCATATAAAATGCTAATATTAATAATAAAAATGTAAATAATGGTATTAATCTTTTAAATCTTTCTGGATTATCTTTATATAAAACAATTGCTAAAATAATTGTTTTTATATAATCAGACGCATGATCTAAATAATCCCCCATTTTACTTACCATATTATATTTTCTTGCAAATTTGCCATCTGCTATATCGAAATAATAACTTAATAAATACATAAATGCCGCATATTTATATTGTTTTTTATAAACTAAATATGCAGTTAATAAACCAGTTACAAAAGCAAATAAAGTTATTACATTTGGAGTTAAATTTAATTTTTTATATATATCAATATGGGAATCTGCTAAAGTTCTTAAAAATATTGGAAAAAAATTTTCATATTCATTTGGTATCTTATTTGAACTCATTATAATATATATTATAATATATTATAATTAAAGGCTATCCCAAAAGAATATTATCAATGACAATATAACATAAAATGTTCCACATCCAAAATATTTAACATCATTCACACTTTCTATTGCTACATCTTTACTTGGTTTAACTAAATCTAATATTGATTTAGAGTCATTATTATTTGTTTCATATATTCCTTGTTGACAGCCTATATGATAAATACATAACAATAATAATAAAAATATCACTATACCAACTTTTTTAATTTTAATAACATTATCTTTATATAAAACATATATTATTAAAAAGAATTTAATAAAATCACTAAAATGATCATAATAATCACCTAATTTACTAGTCATATTATATTTTCTTGCAAATTTACCATCTGCACAATCAAAATAATATCCAAGAAAAAATAATAAACCTGCAATTTTATATTTTTTTTTATGAACCATATATGCAGATAAACAACCACTCAATAAACTAAAAGTTGTTATCATATTAGGGGTTAACCCTAATTTTTTATATATATCTAATTGTGTATCTACAAATTTATAAATATAAATATCAAATATATTTTCATTTTGCTCATTTAATTTATTAACCATTATATTATTAATAAAATAAAATAATAAAAAATTGTTTATGATAATTCCTTCCAAAAGAATATTATTAATGATATTATAATAATAAATGTTCCACAACCAAAATATTTAGTATCGTGAATATTTATTATACATTTTTTATGTGATGGTTTAAATAAATCTAATGTTGGAGATTCTTTTATTTTTTCTTTCTCTGAATATATTGATTGTTGGCAACCCATTTGGTATAAACATAATATTGTTAACAATACTATAATAATGCCAAATGTTTTAAATTGTTGATAATTATCTTTATATAGAAAATATACAACAAATAACAATTTGAATATATCAGAAAAATGATCATAATAATCACCAAATTTAGTAACCATATTATATTTTCTGGCAAATTTACCATCAACACAATCTAAATAATATGCTACAAAAAATAATATACCAGCTAATTTATATTTTTTATTATAAATCATATAACCAGATAAACAACCAACAAATAAACTTAAAGTTGTAATCATATTAGGGGTAAAACCTAATTGTTTAAATATATGTAGATGTGTATCTATAAATTTACATATGTATATATCAAATATATTTTCATGTTCTTCACTTAATTTATTAACCATTATAATATATATATTATATAAAAAATTTTAATCATCTCTTCTATCTATTCTACATGTAACATTATGTAATACACTAAGCAATAATACATTAACCATTATTATCATTCCATTGTGCATATTTAATCTAATTGGAGTTATAAATAATGAATAAAATAGATATATAAGAGCTACTACGAATATACCATAAACTACGGATGATTTCATATCATCACATTTTGTATAACATTGATTAAAATAATCCATAGATGTTGAAATTACAAATAATACTGTTACTAATAAGAAAACTTGAGGAATAGTTATTAAACTCTTTTTAATATTTTCTATACCAACCCATAATATTATAATAACAGCCATAACAACAGTTGTTAATAAACCGACATTAATTGAACGATTAATGTTACAAATCATATATATAATTATATTTATATTTAAAATATATTTTATCGTCTAATTCTTGTTGCTAATATTGGTTTTGATTGTGCTTCAGGTGACATAAAATTTTCAAACCATGTTTCATCGGGTATTAATATACAACCCATTTTTTTTCTTAATATACTAAAAACTGATTGATCATTTCTATGTGCAATAAAAGAATTATCATTTAATTCATAAGATGAAGTATTATCTATTAAATTATATTCTTCGCACAAATCATAATATATATTAATTATATTAATAGTATTTTCACATTTTCTCATCATAAATATTCCTCCAACTAATTGACCAGAATTTAACATTTTAACATTTACTTCATTTAATCTATAAAAAACATCCATTTTAGTATATTGTTTCTCTGGATAACCCATTTGAAAAGCTAAATTACCTGAATTCATTCTATTGCATAAAGTTATATATGTTTGTAATCTATTTTTTGCAATATCATTATTAACCAAATGACATCCACAATCAGCATAAATTAAAATATCATCCATATCCATTAATTCAAACGTTTTTTTAGTAAAATATGATTTCCATATCCAATATCCATAACCAGTTTTATTATTTTTAAGAAATTCACCATGTTTATCTAAATAATCTTTATCAAAATCATTTTCTGTATAAACAATAATTTTGTCAAATATACCTAAATTTTCTGCTTCTTGTTTAATTCTAATTAAACTTTGTGAATAATTATGTGTAGTGCCAAAAGTAATAAAATAAATCTTCATAATATATAATATTTTATATATTATATATCGTATTTTTATATGACATCTGATTTGAGTAATTATATTTGTTTAAATAAATATAAAATTTTTTTGAGTAAAAAATTAGGAGATGGTTTAACTTCATTTGTGTATGAAGGACTTGATATTATATCAAATGAAAAAGTAGCAATAAAAGTTATTGATAAAAATAAATATATTAAAAAATCTTTAATTTCAAATGAAATTGATATGTTAAATTTAGTTAAAAATAATAATAATTTTATAAAATTAATAGATAACTTTGAAGATAGTGTTAATTATTATTTAGTTTTTGAATATGCTGATAATATATTTAATCATATTATAAATAATATTCCAAAGGAACATATATTTTATTATTTAAAACAATTATTACAAGGATTAATTGATATGTGTAAATTAAACATATTACATAATGATATTAAACCAAGTAATATTTTAATATTTTATGATGATTCTAATAAATTATATAAGTTAAAAATATCAGATTTTGGAATGAGTGAAATACATGATATTAATAATGATAATAAAACTGTTTGTGGAAGTCCTATGTATATGAATCTAAATAAATTTAATGGTATACATGATTTTTCTTCTGACTTTTGGTCATTAAAAATAATATATTATCAAATGGTTTATAATACACATCCTTTTAAAAATGCAAAAACACATAAAGATATTAAATTAAAACTACTTGATATAAATGAAAATAAAAGTAACTGTATGATTTTTCCATATGACTATAATCCACATACAATATTATTAAAAAAATTATTTAATGATGATATTAAAACAGTAGAAGAATTATTAAATGAAGTTTTAAAAGTAGAAAAAGAAATAAAAACACATAATAATATATCAAAAGATATATGTAATAACATTGATAGCACAAATTCATCTATTAATTTTATAAATATAGATATACCAGAATCAACATATGATGTTAAATCATTTGATACAAATGGTAGTATAGAAAATACTAAGAAAGATGATTCATTATTTGAATTTATTTTATTTTAATTCTCATTTTTTAATTCTGAATATAATGCTAAATGATCAGAACCTGGTATTAAATTATTATTTTCATCTAATGGTGTTAAAGTAATAGAATAAACTGGAATTCCTGCTGAATCTAATGTATGGTCTATATTCTTCCCTTTTTTATATTTTAAAATATTTTTATTTTTATACATATGTGTAGAATATAAACAACATGTATATTCCTTTTGAGTATTATACATTTTTTTACCTAAAAAAGTTAAACTTAATCCAATATCTTGATTAAAATCACCTGATAATATAACTCTAAAATTATCTAAATTAATTTTTTCCTTTAGAATTCTTTTTTCTATTATTTTTAAATTGCCTTTATAATCATCATTGTGCGGCATATGAACATTAACTAAACATATATTTTCATTTAATAAAACAATTAAAAATGGTCTTCCTTTTTCAAATTCACCGTTAATTGTTTTCTTTATTGTATATTTTAAATTAACACATGTAACCATATATTCTCTTTCTGATATACTTTTAATTATATGAAATTTACTTTTAATGTCTTTTAATAAGACCTTTTCATTTGCAAATTCTTGTAAAAATATAAAATCTAATGGTAGTTCATTTATTATTAATTCATTGACATTACTAGAACATAAATTTTCTTTTTTACACTCTTTTATTTCTCCATCCTCTCTACCTTTCATATGTTTCCAATTTACATTATATGATAATATTTTTAAATTATCTTTATTTATTTCTATTTGTTCTTCTTTATCCGGATTAACAAATAATAATTTTGTATCTAAAATACCCTTTTTTCTTTGTCTATTTATATCGTGTATGTTTAATATCGAATCATCATAAAATTCATCAATATTAAAATCTTCTATTATTTTACTTTTACTTATATTTTTTTCATATAAATCAGTTATAATATTTTCATCTTTAATATAATCTTTACGAAGTTCCGCACTATATATATTTTTAAATATATCATCTATACTTTTTCTAACTCTTATACCTTCTCCTCTTGATATAATATAAACTTCATTATCATCAGCTACATGCTTTATTATTTGTTGTATTATATCATAATATATTATTAATGGAACATTATTTATATGATGTCTCTCTCCTAATATATCTTGTGATGTAACATTTTTATGTAATACACCATCAAAATCATATCCTATTTTTTTCATATATATTAATAATAAACAAATTAAAAATTAAAAAAACTAATAATAAATTTCATCGTGATGTTTTCTTTGACATTTTCTTCATTTTCTTATTATTCGTAAATTCCAAAATTAATTCATCTTGTTGTTGTTTTTGAAAACGATAAAATGATGAAATGTGTTTTTCGGGATCATTTACTAAAGATGAAAAACTTTCTTTTTGAATTCCGTCTAGTTCAGTATTATTACTATAATATACTTTCCGGACAGTATATTTATCTGAATACGATTGCATACATTCGATGCACTTTGCACATGGTTTACTATTACCACCATTTGTTCGAACAACTAGAAGATTTACAGCAAGCCTCCCACGAATCCCCAACTTCTTTCGCACACAATTCAACTTTCTAAAAGCCATTGCCTCTGCGTGTTCTGTAGTAGTATCGTCAGTCTTATAAGTATTATAACCATATGCAAGTGGTGCACCATTTGTATTCATAATTACACAGATATGTTCAAAGTGTCGAAACACTCGATATTCTTTAGGTGTATTAGTTGAGATAAATGCAGCCCTCTTATTAGTAATGACTTCAGATAGATTCTTAATATATTTATTCATGATTGGATAATATAGGTATAATATATATATAAATTATACATATTTATATATATTTTAAATTCAATTTTTATTTGATATTTTTATTCAAAAAACATGTAATAATCAGGACTTATCTTACAATAATCCTTAGGTGTATATCCAAATATATTTTCTTTATTTTTAATACCCATTCCTATACACATTTCATTTAGACATATATAATGTTCTATTGTATTACCAAATCTATCAACTATATTTAAATCAGCATTTACACCTTTTAATAAATAATATATATCTTCACATTTATTTTTGCATGTAACCATAATTGGTGTTTCTTTATTGTCATTAACATCATTTAATAAATGAATATTATCATATAATACTTTTTTAATTATTCTTAAATTTGAATTCTTTTTACATAAAATATGTAATATGTTATTATTATCATTTGTTTTATCATGAAATATATTTTCTAAATTCTTTTCTTGAATTACTTTAATCATTATTAAAAATATATTCGTATTATGTTCTGCATGATATAATAGTGGAGTATATCCATCATTATTTTTTTTCATAAATAATGTTTCATCTAAAGTAATTAATAATTTTATCATATCTTCCACTAATTCTTCTTTCTCACTTATATTAATATTATGTAATAAAGTATTATTATTTGCATCTAGAGTATTAATAATATTTTGATCTTTTTTATATAAATAATAAAATGATTTAGTTAAACATTTCTTAATTATTTTATCTAAAAAATTAACTGCAATATTAATATCAAAATGTATTAAATTAATATAATTTAGCTCTTCTGATAGTAATATTATTTTATATATATTATAATCACTAAAATATTTCTTCTTAATACCTTCTGTTATTATCTTTTTTGGTTTTGAATCAATTATAGTATAAAATATATCACCTGATGGTTTTTTATAAATAGTCTTTATATAGGAATAAAAATCATCGCACATATCATTAATTATATAATAATTTAATATTGACATATTTAATTCTTCTAATGATGAAAATGCTTGAATTGATTGTCTAAATTTTAAATATTCAGGAGTTAATAATATTTCATACATTTCTGCATCATAATTGTCTAATTTAATTAATTCTGCATAAAAACCAGGTTGTCTTTTAAATTTAATATGTTTTAATAAATCATAAATTATTAATTTAAGTTGATTTTGTATAATATCACATTCTTCTTCAATATATAATTGCATGGCATATTCAACACATGTCATATTATCTTTTATTTTATTTAAATCATATGTTGTAATATGTTTTAGTGCCGAATAATCTTTCTTATTTATTACATCAAATATATCTCCTTTTATTTCTTTTTGTGGATAATCTAAATCAAACATATCTAATTCTGTATTAAATACTGGATCTAAATAATTAATATCCATATATTTCATTTTAATGTTATATTCTAAAATAAACATAGGAGTTGCATATAATTTATCATTATAATATGCAAAACGTTTTAAATATGGACCATTTAATATTATTTCAGATGGTGAAACATATTTGAATTTAAATAAATTAATAATATAATCATCACATTTTTTGAAATACATACATTCTGTCTCTTCGTATGAATCTAAATTAATTATATTTTTCCATAAAATATTATCAAAACAAGATATAAATAGTTCTTTTCTATATTTTTCCTTATGTGATAATACACTACGGATAGCACTACCGCTAAATACTAATTTATCCTTTATTTTTAATATATTCTCATCTAAATTAAATTTTTTTAATACTTCTTTAATATCTTTTTTTATTTGTATATTACAAAAATTATCTTCTATTTCAAATAATAAACCCATTTTATTCTCATCTAATATATCTGTTTCTGTTTCCGTATGTGTTTGATATATTTCAGTTATTTTATCTTCCATATCCTTTATTATTTTATATTCTTTGTTTATTTTATTATTTTTTATAATTTTTTCTATATTTATTGAAATATTTTGTAAACTCATATATGTTTAATAACTTTAATAAACAAAATTATAAATCATTAAAAACTCATATTTTAATATACACGACTGTAATCATAACGATTTACACTATATTCGCGATTTTTAGTTGAACAACAACACATACTCAGTATTCCTGCAAGAAACCAAATAAAATCTAGTATAAAAACTGCACATAAAATTGCAAAACTATTGTAAAAATATTTATTATTATCTTTGTAATATTTATAACAATCTGTATTATTTTTAAATTTCATAATCATAATTACCGAAAAGAAAATACACAATCCATAAACTATTGATAAGAATGTATAAAATATTTTGCGTCCAGATGATATGTCTTTATTATATGTGTTTACATATACTATAATATGAATGAATGCAAAAAAAATTCGTGTAATTAATGATGCTAATAGTAATTGACATAATGTATAACTAATATCAACTAATTTTACTTTACAATTCATAGAATCATCTGGTTGCGAATCATGATTTTTAATTACATATCCTAAAGATACAATTGAAAGTATTCCAAAGAGAATATTCCAACCTGTATAAAGATTATTAATTGGTGAAGACATATTTAATTATTTATATTATTACATATATTTACTAATTAGTTAATTAGATATAAATAAATCAATTTTTATTTTTTAACTTTTATTATTTCTTAATAAATTCACTAGACTTAATTCCAAGCTTAACACATACCGCTTGCAGTTTTTGTTTATTAGCTCCATTCAGTAGAAATGAACCGTTCTCCATTTGTTGAATTTCTGCTTGAGTAATTTGAGTTTTAGTAATTGCTTGAATTAGACTTTTTTGCGTAGTATATCCCTTTTCAATACGAGTCGATTGAATCTTTTGACCAAGTTCGCGTGGAATCTTTGGTGGTCCAGTCATTTCTCCACTTTCAATTTGTTGTTCGAGTTTCTTAGCATTTAGCATAGGTGTTGATTGAGAATTTGCAGTTGTATGAATAATTTTCTTTTCTGTGTTATCAATATTAATCTCCCGTGTTTTAACAATAGGATTCTTAGAACGAAGAACAATAGTAGGGCAAATATCGTCAGACATAATTTTAGTTAATTAATTAGTATATATTACATTAAATATATTTAGACTTTTAAAATCAATTTTTTATTCATTTAAAAAGGTAAAAATAATATATATATTATTTTAATATGGTTAACGTATTTAGTTTTTGTTTATTTGGACCATACAATCCAAAATATTATATAGGATTAAAAGAAAATATAGAAATAATTTTTGATAAATATCCAACATATCATATACATGTTTGGTTAGGCAATGATATTGATGAAGATAAATTAAATAGTTTATTAAGTAATGTAATTATTAATGAAGAATTAAAAGAAAAAATAATGTTTTATAATTTAAATTTTACTGGTTTAATAGTAACTTTATTCCGTTTTTTATCTATTGATATGCCAAACGTAGAATGTATATTCTCAAGAGATACTGATTCAAGAATAAATATACGTGATATGTGGTGTATTGATAAATTCCAAAATTCAAAATATTTAATACATGTCATTAGAGATCACAGTGGTCATTTTGTTCCAATTATGGCAGGTTTATGTGCTTTTAAAAAAGAGTTGTTTAATAAATATTCTTTTAAATTTAATGACATTATTGAAAAAACTTTTAATATTAAAGCTGAATATAATTATGAACAATATATACTACACTTATATATATACAATAATTTTAAAAATTTATTACTTGTTCATTCAACTAAAAATATATTTAATGATGAAAATTATGAATATATACCATTAGAAGTAAATAAAGAATCATTTTGTGGTCAAGTAATTGAGTATGATGAAAAATTAAATAAAATATATGTTTACGATTATAAAGATTATGATTAATTATGTAAGTTTAATGCCAACATTGAATAAGTTGTCATATATGGTATTGTTTTAATTGGTGTTATTTTTAATTCTGAAGCATTAATTAATATATACATATCACATATTGTATCTATATTAATTTGATGTTTTTCTTCATCTGTCTTTTCTTGTGTATGTAATGGTTTTCCTTTTTCATAAAATTTTGTAAAGTTTATTATATTTGGATGTATACTACGACATATATTTAAAATTAATTCATTATCTGTTGCTATATATATTTTTTTATTTAAATTTTCTTTTACATAATCAGTTATCCAAGTGCAAGAAGAATTTTTATTATCTGTATGTCTTACATGCATTGCATTATATGTTCCTAAAGACATAATTTTTTCATCTATATATTTTTTTATATCAGAATTTAATTTCATATTATTCCATAATGTTTTCACATTGTCATATCCTAACCAATTATAACTTAAAACATATATATCATACATATGTTTTTCTAATTTTTCTTTAGATGATATAATATCTAATACTGGATTAAATATTACGTGATATGCATTATCTTTATCTATATTTCGAAAAGAATTACTAATACTATTTAATAATGTATGTTTATTGTTAAATAATTCAGGAAATATTTTCAGATTCTCACTTTGATTTATTATATTTTTAAAATCATCATATGACATTGTTTTTATACCTTTCAATTTAAAATATCTATCAAAACCCAGTTTCCATTCTGTATGCGTCCAATCAACAACTAATGTCATATCCATTTGTTTTGCAATGTTATATGCATATGATAATATACTAATTAAATTACCAAAACCATTACACCCTTTTACTAATAAATACATTGTAATATATTTATTAATATTTATTATTTATTTAATTGATTTGTTATATTTTATTTTTTATTTTTTATTTTTTATTTTTTATTTTTTATTTTTTATCGTAATTTATTAAGCATAAATTATTTTCAAAAATAATCTTTTTATTTGTTGTGCAAAATAAAAATTTATTTTTTATCGTGAACATAAGTCTTATAATAAAATACATAGTAAATAAAGCACATAACAACAGTTAATAGAAAATATTGTATGCTAAATTTTTTTCTTTCGATACCAAAAAATACAATACCTTGAAATATACTTGTAGCTGTTGATAATAATAATAAATTGACTTGATTATTACTTAAATTAAATAAATTTTTTATATGATGTTTGACCATATTAATATATTATAAGTTATTAAAAATAAATATTTTTATAAATATAATGAATTAACATTAACTATATCCTTTAAAATTAATTTATCTGCATCTTCTAACTTTTGTAATAAATCATATTGTTTTAAAATATTACATATTACTTTTATATTGCAAATAATATTATATATTTTTAGCATATTCTTAACAAAATTTCCTTCATATTCACCCATTTCTGTTAATTTTACTAATACATGTGCTCTTTCTTGCATAAAAGTTGGTGAGTCATATTCTATATTAACCCAATCCATAGTAATATCAATATATCTATTTGTAATATTCCAATATTCTGTATCTACATATATTTTGTGTTCTTTTTCTTGTTTATTAAAATGTTCAACTATATTTTTTATATGTTCATATTCTTTATTTAAGTTATCTGATTTGTAAATACTATTTTCATCATCATCTACAATTGATAAATTTGCAAATATACTTATCAATGATATAATTTCTTTTGTATTTAAATTATCAAATATATTTTGTGCTATTATTTCTGCCAATAATATATTATTGCAATCATTTACCATTGCAGCAATTATACCTTTTATCGATAAATTCTGTTGTATTGACTTACTAAATATCATAAATCCATTATTCATTAATATATCATATAATTGTTCTGTCATTATATTAATATAATTTGTTTTGTTATCAAGATTATTTATATATATCTTAACATTTTTCTCTAAATCTTTAATATTTATATATTCATTATATGTTTCTTGAGTAATGGATTTTTTTAATTTTTCAATTTCTTTCTTTTGTTTAGGTGTTAATGAAATTAATACATTAAAACCTAAATTTTTTGTATTTTCTTTATCATACAATAATTTACAATTATTAATTGTTGTATTATCATATTTACTATTAAATATATTATATTTAGTATTATAATTTGTTTGTAAATCTAATAACTTTTCTTGTTCATATACTATATCTTTATTAATTTCATCTGCTAATAAAGATGATTTAAATAATGATTCTGGATTAGTGTTAATTGAATTCAGTGTTTTTAAACAATATGCATAATCAATAGTAAATTTAGATGTTATATGTGGCATACTTTTTATCATTACTGATTTTAAATCAAGTAAATCTGGAAATTCATATATAGTCATTAATATTACTGTGCCTTTAATATCCATTCCACGACGTCCAGCTCGTCCACTCATTTGTTTATATTCAGCTGTATTTAAGAATCTACGTCCTCGATTTGTATTTTTTGACAAATTAGTAAATACTACTGTTCGTGTTGGCATATTGACTCCAACTGCAAATGTTTCTGTTGCAAACAATATTTTAATTAATCCTTTTTTAAAAATAATTTCTATGATTTCTTTTAAAATTGGAATTAATCCTGAATGATGAAACGCCACTCCCTTTTGTATTAATTGTTTCATAGTAATAAATTGAGGTAAACTTTCATATGTTTTTCTATATGGTGCAATATTATAATCGAATATATTCATAGCTTCTGCCTGTTCTTCTGGTGTAATTAATGTTTGACTAACAGAACTTGCATAATCTTCACATTTATTACGTGAAAATGAAAAGAAAATAGTTTGTAATAAATCATTTTTAATTAAATATTTAATTAATTTATTAATTTGTTGTGCATCAGTTACAAATTTATTATTATCTTTTTCTTCTTTCTTTATTTTTTCATATTTCTTTTTACATTCATAATATATTTTTTCATCAAATGTGTCACTATTATCTAATACACTATATAATTCTCCAATATTATCTTTATCACTATTAATAAAAATGTTATGTTCTAGTGGAATAATACGTCTATTAGTAGTAATTAAACTTACTGTATTCTTTTTTATTGATTGAATCCATTTTGCAAATTCAGTTACTCTATCAATTGTTGCACTTAATAATACTAATTGAATTGAATCATCTAATAAAATTAAAGTTTCTTCCCATACTTTACCTCTGTCCATATCATTAATAAAATGAACCTCGTCCATAATTACACACCCAACATTATCTAAAATATTATTATCATTCTCATTCTCATTCTCATTAGTATTAGTATTAGTATTATTATCTTTATTTTTAAATAATGCATTTCTTAAAATTTCAGCAGTTGCAATGATTAAATCTGCATCTGGATTAATTTTATTATCACCTGTTAATAGACCAACTGAACAAATATTTTTATCTCTAAATTCTTTATATTTTTCATTAGATAATGATTTAATTGGTGATGTATATATAATACGCTTATTACTACGTAATATATGATGGATTGCATATTCTGCACAACATGTTTTACCTGATGATGTTGGTGCACTGACTAATATATGCTTCCCTTCATTAATTGAATTGAAAGCATGTAATTGGAATGAATCACAATCAAAAGGAAATATAACTGCCGGATTCTCTGGCATAGTTACATTTGTAGAAGTTAATATTTCTAACATTATTTATTATTTTTATTAGTTAGCTATTATTTAATTAGTATTATTTCATTATTAAATCAATTTTTATTAATTAATATTTTATTTACTTATAATATATAAATATAATATCATGAGTAAAAAAGAAGAAATAAAATTAGATGATAGTAAAACAAATGGTTTAATAACTAAAATATGGGGCCCACACTTTTGGGAAACTTTACATTGTGTCAGTTTTGGATATCCATTAGAACCAACTGAACAACATAAAAAAGATTATAGAGATTTTTTTATGGCTGTCAGTAATGTTTTACCATGTAGATATTGTAGAGAATCATATACTGTATTTATTAATACTGAAGAAAGAACTAAATTAACTGATAAAGATTTAAAAGATAGAGAATCTTTAACAAAATGGGTTTATAAATTACATCAAAGAGTAAATGAAAAATTAGGTATGTTTTATGATGTTAAATTTGAAGATATTGTTAAAAGATATGAATCATTTAGAGCAGTTTGTGTTGCTAAAGCTAAATCATGTAATATGCCATTAAACTTAAAAGCACAATCATATCAACATGCTGAAATTAAACATGCAGTTGTTATGAAAATAGAATTTTTTGATAGAATGAAAAAATATGCAAAATTAAGAGGTGTAAATTTTGATGATAGTATCAAGAAATTAAAAAATATAAAAAATAGAAATGATGATAGATGGTTATTACGTGATGAATATTGCTGGAAATTAATAAATAAAATGAGAAAGAAAGGTTTAGCATCAGTTGAATTAGAAGGTGAATATAAAAATTTACCAACTGTGAATGAATTAAAATTAATTCAAATGTTATGTACCAATATATGCTGTGAAGAATTAACTATAATATGTGATAATATAGATAAATTAATAAATTAATAAATTAATGTTTAAACAATTTAACGCTTTCTTTATTTTCTAAATCCATAATATATTTAAATTCATTTTGTGGACAACCAATAACAGGGCATGAATTACTTGTTCGACTAAATTTTTTAATACATTTACGATGGAATGCATGTTTACATTCACCACTACTAAGTGAAAAATTTACAAAATTTTTATTATCTTTTTGAGGTCCTGGCTTATAAATTGATGTATTACATACAGTGCAAATTGAATTTCTTGCCATATAATTCCAGTCACCAACAAATTTAATTGATTCTAATTCAAAAGGGATAGCGCTCATAGTTTTTATTTAATTAATTGACTTTATATTGATTATATATTATAATATTTATTTGTCAATTTTTATTTGTCAATTCTTATTCATTTTCTCAATAGTTTTTAATATTGAATTAAATTTATTTTGAAATGATTCTATTTTAAGATTTGTTTTATCTAATTTCTTTAGATAATTATGGGCTTTTTCTATGTTCTTTAAATTTATTATTTCAGATGCTTCTTCTAATGTTTCAAAATATAATGGATATGTATCTCCTAATATTTCTACAACTGCTGGTATTTTATTGACAACAATTGGAGTATTTCTTACTACACATTCTATAAGAGTATTTACTGCACTTGCACCAATTAATTTAATGAATACTATGTTATTTTTTAATAAATTATCATATATATCATTTTCTAAATATTTTATTATTTCAACATCTGTATTTACAGTAAAACTTACTTTTCTATCTTCATTATCTCTTGATACACTTGGTGTATTTGTTTCTTCTATTGTTAATGATATTTTGCGTGTATTTGGTGTTTTAGATATTTTAGCTGAATCATCTGTTTTATTAATTGTAAAAGTAAATGCATTTTCAACAGTATCTACATTTTCTTTACTTTTTCTTTTTGGTTTATTTTTACTTTTAAAATTGAATAATTTCATTATTTTATTATCTTTCTTTTTTATTTTACTTGTTTCAGATTCTGAAAAAGTATCAGTTGATATAATAGTTTCTTGATATTTACAATTATCTAAATCATAATATGATTCCATCTTTTTGCCTACTAAAGCTGCTTTATGAATAAAATATTTCGACTTATTTTCATTTATAATTTTTAATTTAAATATTGCTTCAATATCTCTCATCCATGCACCAACTTGTATTATCTTTCTATTTAAATTATTTTTAAAATTTGTCATATTAAATTGCATTTCTTCTGAAACAAATTCTGTTGGGTGATATATTTGGAATAATGGTATATTCATTTTTGATTTTTCTATTAAATATTCCATTTTATTATATAAATCTTTTGATAAAACTATTAATCCTTTACACATTTTTAATGATTCTATAAAAAATTTATTATTAAACAAACTAGTTGTATTATAATTAGAATATTCAGTATCTACTGTATGATGTATAAATCCAATCCATGGTTTAGTATATGGTATTATTTTTAATTGTGAAAATATAACATTATTCCAATGAAATGTTCTATCTACATAAAAATCACATATGATACCATTTTTATTTTGTAAATGTTTTAAATTATGTAAAACATATGACCAGCCTGAACGATGTAAACCTTCATATTCAAATTGATTAATATAATACATATTTATTGTTCCTGGAATAATATCATTATTATTATATTTACTTAATATTTCATTTGCATTCCAATAAAATTGTTCATCACAATTTTCAATACAATCATCTATTAACCATTTCATATCTCCTTTTAATTTATTTATTCCTAAATATATCTTTTCTCTCAATCCATGAAAATATTTAGAATTAATTGATTTTGTTAAATGATATAATACTAAATTTGTATTATAATCATCGTCTAAATGTGAATATTGTTTGTTATAAATATTTATTACATAATCCATTAATTTTTTACAATCTTCATTATCTATATAAAATTGTGCTTCGTTTCTCTTACATTCATAGGTTTCAAAATTCATATATACATCTATTGCTTTTTTATGAAGTTCATTATATAATTTATCTAATGACTTTTTTATGTTTTTTTCATTTGATAATAATTGTTTAATACACTCTTCTTTATTTTCTACTTTTTCTAAATCATATTTTAACATTTCCAAATTATAATCCCTTAATATATTTTGAACTTTTGGTGTTTGTGATAATGCAATAAATGGGACATTATATATTATACTTAATACTATTGAATGAAATCTCCAACAAAAATTAATTTTCATTTTTTGAATATATTTACATATTTTTGTATTTGATTGAAAAAATTTAAATTTTTTCAATATATCATCATCATATACTTCAGTTATTTTTTTAATTAAAATTAAATCATCTTCTTTATCTTTTTCATTACAACACATTGGGAAAAAATATATTCTGTATGATTTTTTAATTAAATTATTTATTAATTCCCTAATATTATTTAAATAAATTTCTTTATCTTTTTTCGATAAATTACAATATAAAGGCATCGCAACAAACAATCCAGCTTTTCTTCTTTTAGGATTTATAAAAGGTTTTTTATATTTTATTGTAAATACTATATCTGGGGTGTATTGAACATATTTACCTAATCTCTTTTCAAAATATTCATAATCTTTCTTATTTCTAAAAATAATTTTATCAAATATATTTATTTTATTTTGTATAGTTTTATAATCTTGATTACATGATACACCAATTGCATGAATTTCTGAATTGGGGTTTTTCTTTTTAAAAATTATTAGTTTATCTAAAAAATAATCATTCATAGTTTCTCCTCCAAATAAAATTAGTTTGTCGCAATTAAAATATACTTCATTTGTGTTTATTCTGTCTATTTTAATAAATTCTATTTTATTAATTTTAGGCTTTATTTTTTCATCACTAAATATTTGTTTTCCAATTCTTTCAAATAAATCATCACCTAAATTTTTCTCCTCATAATATCCCGTTACTATGATATTCATAATTATATATATTATTATTATAAAATATATAAAATAATAAATTAAATAAATAAACTAATTAAACAAACTGTAAATCAGTTTATCAATATTATTAAACTCAATAACTTCTTCTTTTTTCAAATCAAATATTTTAATATTAATTTTTGTTTTATCTATAAAAGTGCTATTATTTAAAAATTCTAATACTTTCTTACGAAGTTGTATATGTGATTCTGTTTCATTACATTTAATTAAACGTTTAGTAAAATCTTTTACTTTACGTTGTATTCTATAATCATAATTTGTCGGTATTACTGTAGTTTCAATAAGAGGTTTATTTTCTTCTACAGAAGATTTAGTCGATTCGCTTTTAGTTGAATCCTTCTTTACGATTTTCTTGATAATCTTTTTACGAATCTTTTTACCATCTACTATTTCTTCTCGATATTCTACTTCTACTTCTTTTTTTTGTTGTGGTTGTTGTTCAGGTTCAATAATTTTCTTTGTTGGTGTTTTCTTTACTGGAACTTTCACTTCAGCTTTCACTTCAGCTTTCACTTCGGGTTCCACTTCAGCTTTCACTTCAGCTTTCACTTCGGGTTCCACTTCAGCTTTCACTTCGGGTTCCACTTCAGCTTTCACTTCAGCTTTCACTTCGGCTTCCACTTCAGCTTTCACTTCAGTATTAATTTTATCTTCTTTATCTTCTTCCTGTTTTTTATTATTTATTAATTTACCATTTTCAATATAATAATGTTTATAACTATTAACCAATGTAATAGTTGGTGAACGTTTAGCATTGGACAAAATATTCCATAAACATACTTCATCAAATTTTAAATTGTGTTCATCCAAAAAATATTTTATAATTGATGTATTATATTCTGTTGAACATAAATTTTGCAAACATACAATATCAGGTTTAACTGTTTTACACATTTGTCGAATTTTTGGTAAACTACAACGGTCTTTACATAATTTACGAAGTGTCATAACAGTAGATTCATATTTTAGATTATATGGATTAACATCATATTCATCATAAATTTCACATAATTTAGTATCTAACAAGTTAAATCCAAATACTGTAACATTTTTTAATTGAATATTATATTTTGTTAATTTAATAAATTGTTCAAAACTAATATCACCTTTTTTTTTAATAACATATGAAATAATTTGTGATATCTTATCTGTAAATATTTTATTTGAACTTTTTGTATTACCATTATAAAAAGATAAATATTTATCACAAATATTATTTATGAATTTGAAAAACAAATTCTTATTACACATGTTAATATCATTATCATTTAGAAAATCAATACTATCTTTTAATGTTGATAAAATTGCAAACATTTCATTCTTGTCAAATAATCTATTATTATAACTATGAACATAAATTATTAAATCTTCAAGTGTTGATTTTTTTAAATTTGTTCCAGCTGAACATATTTTTTTAATATTTGATTCATTACAAGATATCATTGCAATAATTAATAAGTTGTATGGTGGAATCTTCTTTTGTTTATAATATACATTTAAAATATGTTCACAATCAATCAAATCTATGATTCTATCAAAAAATATAATTGATGGGTTTGTTTTCTTAATATATTCTTCTAGTAGTTTTGCATATAATTCAACTTGATGTATCTTTGATTGTTTATCCAAACGAATTAGTGAACCTGCTAAATTAATTAAAAAATGTTCAATTAAATATTTATTATTAATATTAATCTCTGTCTTTTCTATTAAATCAATATAGTAAGTAAAGAATAGTTCCATATTTGTATTATTATTCATTGTAGTTATTGATACAATATTTTTAAAATGAAATCCATAATAATTTAATATATCTAATATTAAATCGTCTGTTTCTTTTTCATTAATAGATTTACAAAATGGATTTGTCAATAAAATCAATACTTTTTCTAAAAATGAAGTATAATTATATGAATTTATTCCGTAAAATAAATCATAATGTTGTGGAAATGAATTTTCTAATTTAAATGAAGGATGATCTTGTGTAAATGGTCTAATTATATTTTCATCAATCGTTTCGAAATTAATTTTATCATTCTCAACAACAACTTCTTCTTTTTTACGAGCTACTTTTTTAATAATAGGTTCTTCCTCTTCTGAATCTGAATCTGAATCAGAATAATCATAAGAAGACTTATTATTAATATTATTTTCAGAATAATATGTTACAGGTCTTTTAATTTCCTCTAAATAATTTTTTACATTACTAGTCATAATTTGTGTTAAATTAAAATTATCTCCAATCAACTTTTTCTTCTCCTCAATAATTATTTTAACTACTTCTAGTGTCTTTTTACAAACAGTATGATTTTGATTACATTTAGTAACACCATAATATGTAGATGAAAACATCCCATTTAATTCAATATTTTTTGCTTTAATAATTTCATTTGTATATTGTTGTGCCAGCATCGTGATTATTTATATAAATAAATAGCGTTTAAGTCATATTTTTTAAGTTTTCAATTTATCAATTTTTATTTTTATATCAATCTTGACATTATACCTGCAAATTTTAATTTAAGTCTTTTACTTATATTTGTATCATCTGTATCAACTACATATGTAGAATACATATCTTTCATAGCATTTAGTAAATCTATATTATCTGATATTACTGAAAAATATGTATTATCTTCTGAATCGTCATAATAATAAATACATGCTAAATCTAAACCAATATAATAACTTGCATCTTTAATCTTATTTCTAATAATATTACATGCTTCACTAATATCTCTAGATTCATTATCAATAGTTTCTACATATCTTGTTTGTAACAAATATGCACCTAAATGTCTTTTATGTTGAGTTGAATTTAAGTATGCAACATTAACTTCAGTTTCGTCATCAATTAAATGATGTGTTTTTATCTTAATTCTTTGAATGATATTATAACATTGATATCTATCAAGCAAAATACCTGGAATGGTATCTGAACTAAATACAGATAATCCTGCTGCATTTCTATGGCCTCCTCCTCCAAATTTAGATGCAATTACTTCTACATCAGATGCAGTATCTGTTGAACGTAAACTTAAATAATTTTCTCCAGTAAATGAATTTTTACTATGACAAATTGCAAAATTAATATTTGGATATGTATTAAAAATAGCATTACCAATTTCTGATTTCAAAATAGATGTATTAACATCTGCGACAAAATATAATTTGTTATCTATTAACATAAAATTTACAGCGGCTTTCTTAACTCCATCATTAATATATGAATCATTTTGTTTTTGCATACCTTCTCCCATTGGAATAACAGTATTTGTAACATATTCGTCATCTAGAAATTTTTGATAAATGTCAAAAGATTTAGGAACACTAAAAATGAATGATGTAAATGCTTTTGTATTTGGCATACGTTTTGCCCAGATATCATTATCTTCTACATATCTAATAAATAATGGTATATTATCTTGTCCAAAGAAATATGCCCATGTAATATATGCACCACTATGTGATTTATCAAATACTTTATGCTTTGATGGAATATTTTTTAAATCTTTTTCTGCTGATACATGATGATCTAATATTGCTAATTTATTAGAATTCATTATCATATTTTTTAATATATCATATTTATATGAAAAATCACATATTAATACATTCTTACCACTAACATTTGGTGGAGGTTTTTGATGTTGACATGCAATAAAAGTTACTTTCTTTTTCTTATTTTGAGTTTTCATATAATAGTAACACGCAAATGCACTAGCAAAACCATCTACACAATCACCATGATATAATAACATATCTACTTCATTTGGGTTTATACATAAATGTGAAAAGGATATGGACATTTAAATTATTAATATTTTTATATTAATAATTGTTTATATAATATACTAAAATCAATTTTTACTTTTTTATTAATCAACATCATTCAAATCTTCTTCACCAACATGAACTTCTTCTTCTAAATCACATTGTTCTTGTTGTTCATTTGAAGAATCAGCAATAAGCGGTGGCATATCATCGCTTGTATCGCTATTAGTATCTGGCTTTTCTTCTTGGTCAATAGCTGAATTACCATTTGATGTTTGTTCAATTAAAATAAATTGATGACATGCATTATGTCCAAAATCTGATTGATGAACCATATAAGTATTTCCAAAAATTTCATATTTAAGTGTTTCTGGATTTGGAATATTCAAATTACACATAACTTCATATGTTCTCATTAAAGCATCATTAACACTAGATGCTCGAATATTAGATGAAAAACTAACTTCATCATCACGAAATACGCGACACTTATAATAATCTAATGAATCATCATTTGTTTTTTCTTTCTCTTCAGAATCATCTGATTCTTCATCTTCATCATCTTTGTCTTCTGTTTCTTCTTCATCTTCATCATCATCATATGCATTATAATCTTGATTATCTAAATAATGAACTTCATAATTATTTGTATTATCTATAATACATGATTCTTCTATCATATCTTCAATAAAAAAATCATCATTGTCAATATCAATGTCAATATCAGTCTTAATATTAGAATTTTTATTATTAACAATACTTGAAAGTTCAGATTTAAAAACAATTGCTTGATTATCACTAACGCATTTATAATGTGTTGCATATACTGGATTTTTAATATAATCAATATTTGTTTGTTCGCGATACTTTACAAAATATTTATTCATATATTTTGAATTATTTGGGTTAATATTTCTATTGTAAGTAATTTTAACATCTGAGTTTTTAGCTAGATACTTCATAAATTTAAACTTATTTTGGTGAATTACATGATTAAAATAATTACCAATATGATTTTTATAAATATCAATATAATTAATATGAACACCAACACTTAAATTCTCAATTTCTTTTATATTATTAGTAATACAATTACTGATATGATTAAATATGTCTTCTTTATCTACAGAAAATGTCATATTTTCTTTTCTTGGAAGAAGAATATAGATATTATTATACGATGACATTGCATATACACCATTAAATTTAAATAGAAGGTTAGTTGTAATTTGTTCAATTAGTTTTGTATATTCATCAATATCCTTATCAACTACATATTTTTGTAAATTGTTTAATTTAATATGTGCAACATAATATGGTGAATATTTAGATATTTCTTTCTTTGTATATTCTTGATTAATTTTACAAGCGTAATAATATTTAATTAAACCATAACCAATATATCCTCCACTTACAAATATTGATAATAGAGTATAGAGAAGTGCAACGGATTCAATGCATCCAAAATTATTATATACCATTTTAAACTAATAAATATTAATTGATTATTCTTTAATTAGTTATTTTATTAGTTATTTTATTTACTAATAAAAATTGATTATTGAATTGATTAAGATATTAAATACAATATAATTACTTAATTAAATATACAAATGGAATACCCTGTTATAACTTATTCTACTGATTATCTTGTAAAGCGTGCTTATTCTCAATTAAGCAATCGTGAAAAAAAGAAGATTAAACTAATTCCTCCTGAGGTTATTATTAAAGATAAAAAAACTATTATTACTAATTTTGACACTTTCTGTCAATCTATTAATCGTGATAGAAACATTGTTAAAAATTATTTAGACAAAGAAACTCAATTTGCTTCATCATTTATTGGTGATAATTTTCAAGTTAAAATTGATACTATGCTCAAAGGCCCGCTTGTTAAAAATATTCTAACTGTTTTTATTAAATCTTACGTTATTTGTGCGGATTGTAAAAGCTATGATACTCATCTTATTCGACAAAAAAGAGCAACATATACGCAATGTTTAACTTGTAAGACTGAGAAAGTTTTGAATATTTTTTAATTAATATAAAAATTATTATTTGCGTAAAAAATTTATTTATCCTCTAAAAAATTTATTTTTTTCTTCTATTAATTTATATTAAATATGGCTGAT
>JACCDO010058183.1_pt1 | contig 88434 bp, 71 predicted proteins | sample 7446101 | NCBI WGS metagenome assembly JACCDO01 (sample SAMN15323440, study PRJNA562643) | freshwater metagenome | isolation source: river surface water | place: USA:Blue River Watershed | collected 2017-08-16
GAAAGTATTGTATTTGAAACTGAAAATAAAAAAATAAAAAAAATCATTCTTTGGTAAATTAAATTTATAATATTAGTTTGTTTAACTACTAAACTACTCAACTTTAACTATTCTAGTTTCAATTCTGGTTTTTTATTTTTTTTCTGAATTTCACCATATCTGGCTAATTGGTCTGTCATATCATTTCCATACCATATAAAGTATTCATATGAGTCTGTTTTTTCTGGTTGTTTTGTATGAGAATTTACATGTTTAAAAATTAAATTGTATTGATTGCTTTTAAAATAATCATATAATTCTACTGCTTCTTCAATGATATCTTTATTTTCAATTGGAGTATTTTTTGATGTTTGCCAGTTATTTTTCTTCCAATTATTAGACCATACTGTAATACAATTAATAGCATACATAGAATCTGAAATAAATATTACTTTTTTAATTTTATATTTTTTTACTATTTTAAGACCGCATAAAATAGCACTAAGTTCTGCTATATTATTCGTACCAACAATAGAATTATCAATTAATGTAGGGATAGAAATAGATTCACCATTTTGTTTTACAATATAAACACCATATCCACATCTAATAGATTTATAATTATTATCCTGAATACTTGAACCATCACAAAATATATATACAAATTCCTTTTGAAAATAGTTAGGATTAATTAATATATTATCATCTTTTTTAATATTAGATTCCTTAACTGATTCTTTTGGTAATTCGTTAGATTTATCATTTATATTGTTTGATTTGGTATTGTCTGATTTGGTATTGTCTGATTTGGTATTTTCTATAGATGTATTTTCTAAAAAATCTAAAATATTTGGTTTTTGTTTTACATATATTGATTTCAATGATAGATCCCCATTTTCCATAAAAGATTCAGCATCTGATAGGTTATTGAATTTTTTATAAATAGGCTTTGTATACCCATCAACATTTTTTTTACATTCATCCCAAGTTAGATAAATTCCTTTTTGATAACCTTTATAAACAGCATAAAATGATTGATTGCTTTCTTTTTTTAAACTTGATGACATTATATAATATTAATTATATTTTAGTAATAAATAATTTTCAATTTTATATATTTTAAATTTTTAGTATTTTAAAAAAATACATATAAAATAAAAAGAAAAATAAAAAGAAAAATAAAAAGATAAATCAATGTCTAAATCATCAAAACAAACAGATAATGTTTTAAAACCTAGATGTATTTTTGTATCAAAATATGATAATCAAAAAAATAATGAATGTGATGATAATTGCGATAAAGAAAAAACTATTACTTTAAATGCGCATACTTCTGATTCTATAACACCTAGACTCGTTCCAAAGCCTAATCGGGCTTGGTTTTATGCCCACGAATTAGCTTCAATCTATAATTTTCCGTCACCTACTTTTACAACAAACTTAAATGTTGCTGTTGTATCATTTGGGGGAGGGTTATATGGTAATTATAATCCGGTAACAGGTTTACTAACAAATAGTGATTGTCATCAATATTGGCAATCTATTGGGATAGCACCAGAAAATATGCCTACTATTATTGTTAAACCAATTAATGGTGCCACTAATAATCCATCTGATTTTACTTCTACATCTGAAAATACATTAGATGTTCAACAAATTGGTGCTTGTTGTCCAACGTCCAAATTAACAATAATTTTATATATTTCACCTAATAGTTTATCACAATTTGTTAATATTATGAATCATATTTTAAATGTATCTACATATACACATAAAGTAATTTCGATTTCATGGGGAGCTCCAGAAATATATTATCCAAATTCATTATTATCAAATATTAATACATTATTTGCAACTGCTGTTTCTAGAGGTATTAACATTTGTACAGCAACAGGTGATAATGGTTCTAATAATGGAGTAGGTGGTTCAGGTTCATATACAGATTTTCCATCTTCAAGTCCAAATGTAATTGCTTGTGGAGGAACTAAATTAATATGTCCTGATTTAGTTTATAATGGTAATACAATTGAAACAGCATGGTCTTCTGGAGGAGGAGCAATTAGTGCCTTTTTTAATAAACCAACGTATCAAAATTCATTAACAGCACTTAAACGTTCAGTTCCAGATATTGCTCTCAACGCAGATCCTTCAAGTGGAGTTTTATATTTAATTGATGGTTCTAATTATATATTTGGAGGAACAAGTGTTGCTGCCCCAATTATGGCAAGTTATTTAATGGCAATTAATACAAATAAAATAGCGAACCCAGTTTTTTATTCTAATTTAAATTGTTTTCATGATGTTGTAAGTGGTAGTAATGGCGCATTTAATGCTAGTCCTGGGTATGATAATTGTACCGGATTAGGATCAATTATAGGTGGATTATTAAATACAGCCTTTGGAAACTATACTCCACCTTTACCACCTCCACCTCCACCTCCAGTAACTGTTATTAAAGCAGCATCTGTTAGATTATCCCCTTCTTCATTATCGCTTAAATTTCCAGCAACTTATCAATTAAACGCAATAGTATCACCAACTAATACAACAAATAAATCAGTTACATGGACATCAAGTAATACAAGAATAATAAGAGTATCTTCAACAGGATTAATTACACCGGTTAGTTATGGTACAGCAAGTGTTACAGTTAGAACAGTAGATGGTAGTAATAAAACCAGTACAACGAGGGTAACTGTTAGAAGATAAATTATAATATTATTATTATTTTTTTTATTTTTGTTTTTAAGATTTTATTTCATGTCTAAAAAATAAAAAAAATGACAAATAAAAAATGAAAAATAAAAAATAAAAATTTTAGAGGAATAAGATTGACTTATATAACTCCAAATAATTGGTAAGTAAAAGTTTACTATACCAAAGTCAAAGTAACCTAAAAACGAAGATGGACTGCTTCTTCAACTACTTCTTGCTTTTCGAGATCTATGTCTGAATAATCAACATCAGAACTAAGAGGTGATATCGACTTAAAGGAATTAACAAATTCCCTTACTTTTTTGGAAACAAGCCACCATTTTCGTGGTTTGCTTTGAAAAAGTACGTCGTTTTCAGAAATTGAAACTGTAAAGTCTCCAATTTCAGTCAGACTTTTTTTCACATGTTGACACTGAAATTTGATGTCAAAATCAGTTTCGTCAAAAGGGAAAGGTGAAGAAGAATTTGAGATGTCGATGAAAGATAACTCAGAAGGGTCTTCATGAGCTGTCATGAAACTGAGAGAGCTTGAATCACACCAAAAATATGAACTGCTTTGATGATAAGCACTCTGTTGTTCAATATTCTTTGGTACATACTCAGGATCAATCAGAATGACGGTGTGGTTTTCAATGGAAGTCATCATTTTAGTGATGAAAATTTACGAGTTTGATGGAACACGTAAAGACTGTAAATACTTCAAAAATACTTACATTATTTAAATAATTTTATAAGACAAATCAATTTTGATTAAATAGAAACTTCTAATTATACTATTTTTTTTTGATTAAAATCTAAAATTACTATGTTAAAAATGCTATTATAATTTCTTTTTAAAATTAATAAGTATTATGTTTTAGTTTTTAATATATGGAAATATCTAAAACACAAAAAAAGAAAAAACCTTTGAAATCTAGAATAAATTTAGATAAATTATCAGAAAATATAGATAATTTTAACTTTGAGGTAGAAGATTTTAAAAAAATATTAAATCAATATTCTATTCCAGGTTTTAGTGAAAATAATGAAGTATCAGAGGTTTCAGATGTAATTCAATCATTGAAATCAAAAAGTCACAAAAAAAAACCTAAAAGAAAAGAATCATCAAATACTAAAAATACAGTTGATCGTCAAACATTAGATAAATTTTTTGATTCAGTTATTTCTAATATCGAAAATTCAAAAACTTCAAAAACTTCAAATGAAAAAACAGAATTAAATATTCCACCAAAAACTCACAAAAGAGTTAAATTTTCAGAGGATAGTTCAGATTCTTTGATAATTACTAAACCAGTAACTCTAAAACTTGATTCAAATATGGATTTTAATTTAAAAAAAGATACTCATACTATTTTAAAACCTAAACCAATCAGAGCAACTTTGGATTCTTTAATTTCAAATGCTTCTGGTTCAAATACATCTAGAACAATGAATCAAATTCAAAGGGAAAAACCTAAACCGGCGGTTTTATATAATCCTGACCCATCAATTAATATTAGAGAATATGTTAGTCATAGTTTACATCACCATAATAATCATAATCATAATCAAAATCAAAATCAAAATCAAAATCAAAATCAAAATCAAAATCAAAATCAATATAGTCAAAACAATCAAATTCATCATGAATCTAAATTAGTTATTCAAAAACCAGAAGAAAAAATTAAAGTAGTAAGGTTAAGCAGTGATAATAAATTTTTAAATATTAGTGATACAGATAATGATGATGAACAATCTAATAAAAAAAAAATTACTGTAAATAATAATGATAATAATGGTAATAAAAATACTAATGGTAATAATGATAATGTTATTAGTGTTATTGAAGCAATTATAAATGATAATGAAAATGATGATAATATAACTGATCAAAAAAAAAATAAATCTAAAAAGAAAACCTTAACAAAAGAGGAATTGTATCAAGAAACATTATCTAAACAAATTTCTTTGATTGAAGATAAAATTAAAGAATATGATAATTATATTGAAAAGTTACCAGAGAATCATCCAATATTGCTACAATTAAGAATTGATATTATTAAAGAAAAAAGAAAATTACAAGAGTTATTACCAGAACAGAAAAAACAAGAAAAAAAAATAACCCCATCTTCTACATCTAATATTATTATACCTAGAAAAGAACCAATTGAAAATATTAACCATAGAAATGAAAATATGTTTAAAGAATTAAACTTAGATGAAATTTCAACAGATATGATGATTGGAGGTAAAGGTGATGGTTATGGTAGTGGAAATCATAAAATTAATGAAAAAGATGATAAAAAAAAGAAAAAGCAAGATGATAATTTAGTTTTTAGATATGATCAAAAAGTCGCAGAAAGAGATTATCAACAATGGTTAAAAAATAATAATTATTTACCTCAAAAATCCGCAAAAATATCTAGAAATAATATTCAAAATCAACAGAAAATACAAAGTCAAGCACAAAAACCAAATTCAACACCAATTCAAATTCCACCGTCAACTCAAAATTTAAAAACCATAAATCAATTAAATAATAGAAATAATGAAAATATGTCAAAAAAAGTAAATAAGACAGGAGGGTATAATATTAGTATTCCTAGAATAACTCATCATAATCAAACAAATCAAGTACGTAACACATTACCTATTAAAAAAGAAAGTAATAATTTAGAGGTTAAATCAGTTTATTATGATACTGATGAAGAAGATTTTCCTCTACCTCAAAAAAAAGTAATAGTTAAAGAAAGTAATAATAAAACTTGTGAAATTAATATTCTAGATAAAGATAGCATTCAAGATATTGGTGTTCCTTTAATACCACAAGATGAATTATTGAAGGAAAAAGAGAAAGAAAAAGAGAAAGACGAAGTTGAACAATTAAAAAATATAGATAAATTAATTCAAATAAACCAAGATATACCTAAGCAAGAGGTTGTTGTTCCAAAAGTTAGAAAAAATAAAACTATTATAAATCCTAATAAATTTAAAAGTAAACCAGCTGTTAATAATCATTTTTATTCTGAAGATAAAGAAAAATATCCAACAAAATGGAATTCAATACAATGTAATGAAGATGATACTATTTTAACTCATATAAAACCAGTAAAATTAACTCAAAAGAAAGTAAAAGATTTTTTGGTTAAAGAAAAAATCACAAATGAAAATAAAAATATACCATCTGATTTAATGAACTTCTTGTATTCTAGTATAACAGAAAACTCATACCAAGTTAATTTTATTGATGTCATATAATTTTGATCTTTCTAATTATTTTATTATTTTATCATTTTATTATTCTAGATAATATATTTTTTATCATAATATTATAAATATAAATATAAATATAAATGGTAGAACCTTATCATGGATACATATATGTAAAAAAAAAAGATACTAATACAATACCAATACCTAAACAGATTACATTCCCACAATCTGCTATCAAATTAGAAACAGAACAACAAGGACCTCCATATCACATATTTAATCCAGAAAAATACAAAGATTTATTAATTGAAAAACAACCAATAAAATATTTACCACCTGAATTAATACCTAAAGAAAAATCTAGAAAAATATTTGAAAGCATTAAAAGTAAAAACAGAAGTATAAGTAGACGAATCAGTGGAAGAAGTCAAAGTCAAAGTAAAAGTAAACGTGAAAAACATAAAACAATAACTAGAAGAATGAGAGTAAGAAGTTATGATTATATAAAAGAGAAACAAAAAGGGGTTGAATTTGATAAAGTTCCTGATAGGCATTCTTTAAATAAATATAGATTTGATTTTAATATGCCTCAGAGACAACAACACCAACAATTACAAGAAAATGATTTAAAACCACCAGTTGAGAAAAAATTTTTAATCATGAAACCTCAGATAATACCTTTTGAGGATACTGAAATTATACCAAGAAAAAAATCTAAAACAAAAAAAAAAAAGTTCATCTCTTGAAAAATTATCATTAAAAATAAAAAAAGATAACCCAGAAGATGTCATTAATTCAATAGATAAATCAGATAAATTATATAAAGAAAAATTTGAAAAATTAAAGAAAGCTTATATTAAAAAACATAACACATTATTAACTGTATTTGATGGATATCAGCATATTTATGATGAATATACTAAAAAAACAAAAAAATAAAAGATAAAAGATAAAAAATAAAAATAGACGAATTGTTCTCTATTATTTAATAATCCCAACTTGGAGGCAAATCATAGGCACATGATTGATATGTATAGGTATAATATACCGCAATTAAATCAATAATTAATCCACAAATACCCCACCAACCTAGAAGGAACTCAAATTTAGACTCATTCCATCCACCAAATCTACCTAAAATGAAATCATCTAAAATTCTTGGATTATCAACAAGTTTTTTACCACCATCTAAATACATTTGATGAAAGAAAATTAAATCAAGAATTGTAATAGCTACATTCAACCAAATTCTTTCTTTTTTACCCCATAAGTCTTGGGGTGGAGGGTTAAATGTTCCATCGTCATATGTTGTTTTAACTGATAATGTTATTTGAACTAAAGCAGCATATGATAAGATAGCTAATGGTATATACCAATAGTCAGGTAAATAATCAGTAAATGGTGCACAATACCATAAACCAATAATACCTAATAAATTTAATGATAAATTAGCAACACCTGCTATGAATGTAAACCATCTACATGGCATTCCAGAACACTTTCTTGAATTAGAAAATAATAATGGGTTTTGGTAAAATGAAACAAAATTAAGGATAAAGAACGACAAAGCAACAAGCCATTTTAGACCAGTTGATTGATAAAATATATATAAAGAATCAATAATTTGTTGAATAGCATATAAAATGAGTTGTCCAAGCATTTTTATTTATTTATTTATTTCTTTATTTTATAATTTTATAATTTTATTATATCTTACTCTAAAAGTAGAAAAGAATAATGGAAACTTGGCATATTTTAAGTATAACTGTTTTTTTTATGTTTGGTTTAGTGGCCATTGGAGCATTAAATCATTCTTATAAAACCAGTGACCCTCAAAAATTCTCAGCTCAAAATACAAGTAATTGGACAGTATTTGCTGTTTCTTGTATGATTGCTGGCATATTAATATATACTCATGTTGGACTCTTCCAATATATCATGTTATGTTTTTTTATATTTATATTTTTTATAAATTAAAAATATATAAAAATATATATAAAAATATTGAAAAAATTAAAATCAATAAATATAGTATAATTTACTTTTTAAGATCTTCTTTTTCTTCCTAATAAATTTAAAAATAAATTAATTATTGCCATGAATAAATTGGTAGATTCTTTCATGTAATCAGCATCTTCTGGTTTTTTACATTTATCAGAATTTTCAATAACCTTTTTTGTATGATATAATAGTACAAAACAGAATATTATTACACCAATCGTAGCAATGTAGTAGTACCATGAATTAAGGAATGAACCATTACATGCTTTAAACATACATATAAATAGTGGTAATAATGAACCTAATATTAGACCTAATAAAGCAACAAATAAATAAGGAGTCCATGCTTCTGTTTTAATTAATTCAGGTTTAATAAAAGCAATTAATGAAAGAGCTGATGTCATAATTAAAGTTAATAACATAGTCGATACAATTATTCCACCTTCATTATTTTTAAGCATGATTTGTAAGGTGGGTAATATAAATAGTGTTAAGTTAATTATAAATAATAACCATGTTGCTAGTTTTTTCTTAACTTCTAATGGAGAAATTGTATCAATCAGATATCTTAAATAGAATAATAAAACAATATGAACTATTAATATTATAATTAATGACATTAAACTAGAATAGAACATTTCAGTATAGTTGGGCATTATAACATTCATGAATAATGTTAATGTTACAACTAATGATAACGCAATTGTAAGAAAAAGGTATGTATTAAGAACATAGTTTTCACAGGTTGGTACACCGTTAACATATGATGTACTTTGAACAGTTACCGAACTACCAATTAATACAAATAAAGGTACTAATTGTAATAGAGAATTTCTCATATCCATTTTAGATATTTTATATTTTATATTTTATATTTTATATTTTATTAAGATAATTTAAAAAAATAACAAATAAAATAAGATTTTGATTAGATATATATATTAATTAATCAAATATTAACTATGGAATTAGAATTAGAATCAAAATCAAAAAAAGATATGGGTATACAAGTTATAATAGACAATGGATGGAATGAATATAAAATTAAACAATTAAAAAGAAAATGTCAAGAATTAAAGATTTACCAATATTTACATAAAGATGCTAGTTCATATTATAAAAACTTACATCAAAAATTATTTTTACCTCAAACATCAATAATGACCATAGCAACCGGGACTTTATTTGTTTCTTTATCAGATAAAGTAAGTGATATTAATCGTTATTGGATAAATCTATTTGTAAGTTTCTTAACATTAATCGGATCAGTATTATCAGTATGGGTTAAATTTTTTAATGCCGAACAAAAATACAATGATCATTTAAATGCTTCAAAAAATTATTCTTTAATAATTGATAATATTGAAGAACAAATAGGATCTGAAAATGATGAAAAAGAAAATTATCATATATATATGTCTAAAATTCGTAAAATGATTAATGATCAAAAACAAATTTCTCTAGATATTGAACAAAAATTTTGGGATAAATATTTTAAATTAATTAGTCGTGGGGAATTAATAATGATGAATCAATCTTTTCTAGATGAACAAATATCAAAAGAATTAACTAAAAATAAAAAAATATCATGTGGTAGTTTATCTGATTTGATAAATTATAATAATCAAAACAATAATCTCAATAATCTCAAAAAAAACATTGATAATTCTGTTATACAAATTAATAATTCATATAATCAAAGTAGTAATCAAAGTAGTAATCAAAGTAGTAATGAAAATGGTAATGAAAATAGTAATCAAAGTAATAATGAAATAACTCAACCCAATAATGAATCATACGATGAAACTACTGATATACAAAATCGAAAAAATACTTACGAATATGTATACAATTTTGATAATATTAATACAAATGATTTAAAAAAAAAATTAATGTACCAACTTCAAAGAAATTTATAATATTAAAAAAAAATAGCAAAAATGATAAAAATTATGATGTCAATGAATTTTTAATTTTTTTATTCATAAAAGTTTTAATAATATTTACTAAATTTTTAATATCAATTGGTTTTGGTATAAAAGCATCCATACCAATTGAAAAACATTCTTTGATTGTATTATCAGTTACTGTTGCTGTAATGGCAATAAAAAACATATTTTTTTTTAATCTTTTCTTTTGTAATTCTTTTGTAGCTTCGATACCATTTAAACGAGGCATTTTTAAATCAATAAATACAATATCATATGTATTACCATTTTCAATATTTTCAATAAAATTTATACCATCACATAAGCATGTAATATTATTACCTAATATACCAATCTCTGTTAACATCTTATGTATAACTTTTTGATTTGAATAATTATCTTCAACACTTAATATTTTAACATCATCTAAATTAAATAAACCAGTTAAGTTATTATTATTTTTATCATTTTTATCATTTTTATCATTTTTATCATTTTTATCATTTTTCTGATTAAATAATTTCTTACCCAAAATATCAATTATATTATTTTGATCTATTAAATTAATATCAAATTTATATTCAATAAAATCAAATATGCTAAGCTCTTTATCTGGAATGTTATTTTTATTATAAAATAAAACTAAGTTAGTGTTATGATTTTTACTTTGACTATTTTTAATTAGTTTATATATATGATATCTTTGTTCACCATGATTAGAAGAATTTAATGTATTTTTAATATCATCTAATGAATTAATTAAAATTATTATTAAATTAAATTTAGTATTAACATTGGTTATATATATATTACTTTCTTCAATTGTATTAACTGGTATTGGTAATAATCCAATATTTATAACTGAACCAACAATTGAAAGTCTTTTTTCTAAATTATTCGAAATAATTAAAACCTGATTATTATCTTTAATATCATCACAAATATTTTTTCGAATATTATTATATTTAAAAGGAATTTTAATAGTAATAGTTGTACCTTTATTTTCAATACTTTCAATATCAAATAAACCATTCATTTTGTTTATTAAAAATTTACAAATTGGTAACCCTAAACCAATACTATAATTCATGTTATAATTATTCAATGTCTGTTGTTCATCATTTTCTTTTAATTTATCTTTAATCCTATCTAGTTCTAATCTAGAAATACCACAACCAGTATCTTCAATTACCAATTTTAATAATATTTGTTCATCTGAAATATATTTATCTAACTTAATTGATATTTTAATAGACCCTTTGTCATCACTAAATTTAATAGCATTTGAAATTATATTAACCATAATCTGTTGTATTCTTTGTCTATCATGAATAATTTTAATTGGTATTTTACGATCATATTCAATAAAAATAGATAGTTTCTTATCATCTATTTCTAGTTGAAACAATTCTAATGCGGATTTTAGACATTCTTCTAAATCAAACTCTTTCGTTTCAAAATTTATTTTACCATCTGTTATATGAGAGAAATCTAACAAATCATTAACAAAAGACAATAATTGAAGACTACATTTATTTATAATATGAATCATTTTTTTCTGTTCATCATTTAATTTTGTATCCATTAAGAATTGTCCCATCCCAATTATACCATTTAATGGTGTTCTTATTTCATGACTCATATGAGATAAAAATAAATCCTTTTGATAATTTAGACTAATTTTATTTTTATAATTAATAATTATATTACTTATTAAAGGGATGAAAGGTTTGATGTATTGAATGTATTCATTATCATATTCATCTTGGTAATTAGCTAAAACTAAAACACTTATTATTTCGTTTTTATAAATTAATGGTACACCAATTATCTTTTTTAAAATAACATCTTGAGATTGGATTATACTATTATTATCATCATTAGACACATTTCTAGGATCATTCTCAACATCATTTGATATTATTATTTTTTTTTCTGAATAAATTAAATTAAAAATTTCAGGGTAATCATATTCTTCTGATAAATATGAACCTGAAACGTTTGATATTGAACTAGTTATAGAATTAGTTAAAGTTGAAAGGTTTTCATTATTTTTGTTTGATAAATTAATTATAGATTGATATTTTACAAAAGACCTCCCCAATCTATCTTTTAATATTTCACCTAGAAAGCCATATTTATTATTTGTTATTTTAACCAATTTTTCCATGATATAATTCATTAATTTTTTTAAATCATCATTAACAACTATTTCATTTAAACAATCAGTTACAATATTTAATAAATCTTTGGCGTATTTTTCAATATCCATTTATATTTTTTTTAGAAAACTTTTTTAGATTTTATCAAAAAATATGAATTAAATTAAAAATAAAAATAAAAAATAAAATAGAAAAATAAATCAATTTGTCTAGGGTTTTAAGCTAGTTAAAAAGATTGATACAATTGTAGCTAGAACAGCATAAACAACGTAATATGTTGGTGTACCTCCATTAAATTTAATGGCTTGATCAATGTAATATTTAATTGTTGTATGCCAGGCATTCGCAACTAAGAAAGCAATTGTAAGAACAAAAGCATTATCCATGAAATAATTTGTAATAACACTTTGAAGACCTTGTGATTTTTCTTGTTGTGGTTGAGCTTGAGCCTGGTATGGTTGTGTTGGTTTTACAGATACTTGAACTTTAGGTTGTTGAACAGGAACCATAGGTGCTTGTTGAACTTGAACCATTGGGGCTTGTTGTTGAACTTGAACCATTGGAGCTTGTTGTTGAACCATTTGTGGTTGTTGTTGTACTTGTTGAGGTGGCTGGAACATAAATTGATTGGCTGAAGAATTATCAAACATACCATTTTGTGATGATGTTAAAAAATTTGTTTGATTCCCTCCATTTAATAAACCATTCCCTCCAAAATCAAGAGTAGAACAATCATTACATCCGTTAGCAATATAACTCATCTTAAATTATCAATAATATAATTGTTATTTTATATAATTAAAAGAAAAAAACTAAAATAAAAACTCTTAAAACTATTTGAAAGTAAGAAAAATATGAAAATGAAAATATGAAAATGAAAATAAATTCTAAAAATAAAATTATACTATAGTTGCATTTTTTTTACGACTTGTATATGTACTTGTTTTAAGAAGTAAATCAAAGTTCTTAATTAAACCTTCTGGATTAAATCCACAACCAAATTCTTCTTTACCAACGGTTATTGAATCAAAAATATTAGATGAATTTATTATTTTAATATTTTTACGTTCTAGATTAAGACACCATTTATTATTCTCTTTTAAGAAATCATAATAATTTCTTTCATCGTCAGAACTTTCAATTCTTTCTAAGAAAGAGACTATTTCTGCTTTATCTTTAAAGAAAAATTTATTATTAACATCCGTCTTATTTAAAGGAATACCAAAAGGTAATGTAGCATCGTAAATGATATTGACATCATCAAATCCAGCTGAAACCGCGTCTATTGCAGTTGCTTCAACCATTAAATCTCTAAACATTCCAACAATAAAAACCTTTTCTACTTTATTATTTGTCAAATAATTAGTTAAACCTGTTTGTTCTTTAATATTATTCATAAAAGCAGAACGAGGTGTTGATTTATGATCACCTTCTAACCAAACAACTCTACCTCTCCCATCAACATTTGGTTGGTTTATATATACTTGTGGGTTTATTGAAGGATTTGGACGATATAAAGGTCCCAAATTTAATCTAGGATGGAATTCAACACCTCTATAACATGTTTCATTTTCAATAATAGTATCAGAACCATCAATTAAAGCATGATCAGCCCATAATTTCTCATCTGTTCTTTTATCAAATTGTAACATACCTTGATTTTCAAATGTGCTATTAACATAAGCCCAATAATGTAAATCTAAAGCATCTTCAGGAAGTCTTTCAATAGCTTCTTCTAAACTTAAATCTTTAACTTTCATTAAATTATTAATTTTATTCTTTTTTTCTCTTAAATAATGATGGCTCGCAAATGATTTATGATCAGGTGGGTATGCTGTTTGAGTATATACTACATGGTCAAAATAATATTTCTTACGAGTTCCGGTCGGATAAGTACCATCATATAATTCTAACTCTGAATTAGGATCAATTATTTTTAACATATGTTCAGTATAGATTGGTGAACCAGCCAAACTAGCATTAAAGTAATCTTTATCTTCTTCAAATAAAGCAATTAATTGGTTAATTCTTCTAATAAATTCTTTTTCTTTTGCTACATCTTCTTTAATATCATCATCTGGATACATTGCCATAGCACCTCCTCTAAAAAAACAATTTTGAACATTCACTATAATTAAAGCTGTTTTTTTTCTTCTTTCGCCCATTTCAAGGTCAAGAATTCTATGTAACGGTGATTGATTTTTATCATTTTTACCTTGTCCTTCCATTTCATCATTTTCTTCTACTTCATTTATATCAAGATTATTCAAATTAGAAAGTTCTTTATTTAAATCAGCAATGTTTCTATTTATATTATTTATATTATCTGTTCTTTCTTCTACTCCTGTAATTATATTTTGTTCACCTGGTTGTTCAGTTTCTTGAATAGGTTGTTGTGTTTCTTCAACAGGTTGTTCAGTTTCTTGAATAGGTTGTTCAGTTTCTTCAGCAGGTTGTTCAGTTTCTTGAACTATTGGTTGATTGCCTTCTTCAGTAGTTGTTTCTTCTTGAGGTGTTTGTTCCTCAGGTAGCACAGAAGATTCTTCTACACTACTAGTACTAGCATTAGATAATCTTTCTTGTTCTATTTGATTCTTAGTATTTGTATTTGTTACAGTATCACTCATTATATTTATACTTAATTATCTTTATCTTTAACTATAAAAAAGAAAAATTTAAATGGTTTCAAGCTTTATTTTATTTTATTTATTTTAATCTAAATTATAATATCTAATTTATTTTGATTATATGCTTGTGGTTCACCCCATTCAACTGGACTAATTTCATTATATGGTTTTTCTAACCAGTCTGAATTAATTTTATTTTTAATAATATTTAATATATAATTTAAAACAATATCCATTTTACGTATTATTACTCTAACTCCTATATCTAATGGTAATGTTCTATCTTTGGTTAATGTAGATTCTTTTAAATTCAATGCTTCCAAATCAACAACCATAGCTGACATTTGATTTAAAATATATTTACGTTGGTCAATTAATGTTGTGAACATATGATGAGGATATGTGATATTTGTATTTGATAATAAAGAATTACTTATTTTTTTAAATTTTTTCCATGATATTTTAATAGATAAGTACACATTTGATTCATCCCTTTTATATTTCTTTAATTCTTTTAATAATTGATCACCTTCATCACATAATGTATTGTATTTATTTGACGATGGGTTTAATGATGAATCTTTAAATGGTCCAATAGATTCAGTGGTATTTATATTTTTTTTTAATATCATATAAATCATATTTCTTCTTTCTGGGAAAATTATTAAATATCCTATCAATATTACAAATATTATTCGGAAATTATAATTTAATAATGGTAATCCAATTAATACTAAAACTCCTATTAAAATTAATTCATTTAAAATATTCATTATTATACTACTTACTTTATTTTTCCAAAAGAAAATTATACAATATACATAAAAAATTAATTAGTAATAATTTTTAATTATAATTATAATTAAATATTTGAAAATATAATGAAAAGTATCTAAATGTGTTTTATAGTATATGTTTTTTGGTCATCTAAAAATTTAAGAAGAGTTTCCAAAGGTATTGCTTTTTCTTGAGAGACAATTTTCATTAATTCATGATTCTGTTTATAGTATATCTTATTTAATGATTTTAATAAACTATCATTAAAGACTAATTTAATAGTCTTGGTTTTTTTCTTATCAGAAGAACTCATTAACTAACAATTCTTTTAATTATTATTTAAAAATAAAAAAATCAATTTTATTTTGATAAAATATTGTCTTTAAGATTTATTGTCTGAGATTTTTTTTCCCAATTTCCAATATGTCTATATTTTAATTCTTCTCCATCTTTTTCTGTAATATATAAATGGTTATTATTATCTATGAAATATTCTTTTTCAGAAATCATAATAGATTTTAACTTAATCGTAGATTTTTTGTACTTTTTCTTAATTTGATTATTTTTTTGATTATTTTTTGATTTACTTGAACTTTTTTTTTTACTTTTATTTTTAATTATTTTCAGAGATTTGTCATTATTTGTATTAATATTTGTATTAATATTTGTATTAATATTTGTATTAATAATTTTAGGTTCTTCATCTATTCTTCCATATAAAATATTAAATTGATGGCTGGCACAATAATCACAATTTATTTTTTTAATTCTTGTACATCTTTTTAAATTAGGTTTTCTTGCCATACATAAATTATTAGGGTTTATTGGTCTTGACTTTCTTTGTTTTATTACATCCGAATAATCTAATAAATTAATACTCCAATCTCTTTTAACTTTATCTAATAATGAATCTTTATCTAATTTGTACTCTTTTGAAATAATAGATAAAATTTTATCCATTTCAGTATTAATTATTTTTTCTAATTCAGATACTTGAATAGTAACACTCCCCATTATAATTACTTTTATAAAAAATATCTTGAAAAACTTATATTTTTTCATAAAGAAAAAAATGAAATCAAAAAATGAAATAGAAAATTAATAAACTAAAAAATAAAAATTATTGTTGTGCGCATTGTACACCTGGTGGAGCTCCCATACCACCCATATTCATACCAAAATCTTGATTCATTTCACTAAAATCATTAACATTTTGATTAATTGGAGTTGATTCGGTATAATCTTTAGCTTCTTCTAAATGTTTAACTTCTTGTTTATCTGAATCCAACACATTATGGTTATTTCTTTTAACTGATGGTAGAACCTGTTTAATAATATCTTTCCGACTATTATCCAAATTCTTGGGTAAAATAATATTAAAATGAATATATAAATCACCTTTTATTGATGGTTTATCCAAATGTGGCATACCTTCATTTTTAATTTTCATAACTTCATTTGGTTGAATTATTTTACCATTGTGATCAATAATTAATTTACGACCATCTAATTGACAAATTACTAATTTAAATCCACATAAAGCTTCAACCAAACTTAAATCTACATTCATATGAAGATTATTTTCTTTTCTTTTCAAATTACTTGGATTATAACCTCCACATTCAACAGGAATAACCACTAAATCTCCTGGTTCATCTAAATCAGGTATTTCATCACCTTTATTATTCATTTGAATAGCCATACCAAAATTCATTCCAGGTTTAATGGTAATTTTAATAGTATTAATATTTTTTACTACACGTTCGCCATTACATCCTGAACAAATATCTTTGGGGTCTTCAATAATTTTTCCTTTTCCTTTACATTTTCCACATGTTTGACTTGTTTGTTGAAGCATTCCAGGACCAACTTGACGTAATTGATTAACTTGACCTTTTCCATTACATGTTGAACATCTTTTAATAGAACTTGGGTTATTGGCACCACTTCCTTGACATTTTTTACAAATTGATTGTTGATTTAATTTAATATTATAGTCTTTACCTGTATATAAATCAGCTAGTGTGATATTAATTTTATGTTTAGTTGGTGGTGGTTTTGGTTTTTGTCTAGTCATTCTTTCATTGAAACCACCAAAAGGAAAACCACCACCACCAAAGATATTTTGAAACATATCAAATGGATTTTCACCACCTTCATCACCACCACCTCCATTTGTACTTTCAATTCCTTTCATCCCATGCGTGTCATATATCTGTCTTTTTTGAGGATCAGATAAAATTTTAAAAGCTTGATTTACTTTTTGAAATTTTATAGTAGCTTCTTCGCGATTATCTGGATTTTTATCAGGATGAACTTTTTTAGCAACTATTTTATAAGATTTTTTAAGATCTTCATCATTTACATCTGGTTTTACTTCTAATAAATCATATAATTCTGTTTCTTTAGGATTACCTGGTGTATAAGGACCATTATTATTTTGATTAAATGAAAACATTTATTATTTTATTTGAATATTAATTAAATTTTATAAATTATAAAGATTTTATATTATTTATTCTTTCTTCTTTATTAATTTTATGATTTTCTTCTTCTTTTAAACGATTAAACTCTTCTTCAATTTCATTTCTAAATTTATCTCTATTCATATTATATTTATTACATAAATCTTCATATGGTGTGTCGATAGCAATATATGATGGGTTTGAGTTAATTGATTTTTCAACCAAATTAATTAGATAATTTTTATCTTCCATCATGACTTTATTATTTTTTATGTCATTTTGTGATATTAGTTTTAAGATGGTTCTTTTTATTTTAAGTCCTTCTTTTTCTAAAAATAATGATAATTTTAGTATTTCTAGGATAAGACTTTGTTTTTCTTCTTTCCACATTTCACCAAACATTTTCCATATTTCAAAACCTATTTTTTCTAATTTTTCTATTTCATCATAATATTGATTATAAAAGTTAACTATTTTTTCATTACCATCATATCTAGTATTTATAATTTCTACCACATCATATTTTTCTTTTAATTCTTTTATTATTGAAGTTTCCTTTTCCATTTCTATTATTTATATTATATTTAAAGTTATTTTTTATAAAATAAATATTTAACTTTCCTTCTTATTTATTTATTGGATTTTTTTAGAAAATCTTTTATTCATTAATTTTAAAATATCATAAATAACTGATTCGTTTTTAAATTCTAAATCATTCAAATTTTTAATTATTTTATCATGATATTCAGTATATTTATTAAGTAACTCTAACGGTGATGTTTCTAATCCATAATTATTAGTTTTCAAATCAGTATCCAAATCTAAATTATCATCACTCAATTGAAAAGCCATTCCAATATTTAACCCTAATTCATATAATTTCTCTCTCTTTTCTTTTATTTTTATATCATCGTTTATGTTATTGTTTAATAAATAAAATGGACCAACTGTTGCTAGTTTAAAAAGAGAACTTGTTTTCAACTCTGCTATTTTTAATGTTCTAGATTTTTCTTCTTCTAGGTTTGATGGTTTCCATTCAATATCTAAGTCGTATTTTTGACCCATTACTAGATTACTCATTTCTTCATTTATAAAAAATTCAAAATCAATATAGTTTTCAGTTTTATTGTCATTTTCCCATAATATATTTTTAATAGTTGATAATAAATTATATACCATCAAATAAGCAGCATGTCTCCCATATTTAGCATGAAATGTTAATTCTCCTCTTCTATAAGTATCATTATCCATTGATGGTAAATCATCTATTATTAATGATGTACAATGGATTAATTCTAGAGCTAAAGCATATTGTTTTATTTTAAATACACAATCATCGTCTGTTCTCCATAAAGGATTTAAATAATAAGCAGTTTCAAATACTAATATTGGTCTTAATCTTTTACCACCATAAAATACATCACGATATTGAGGATGATCTTCTAAAAATAATTCTAAAAAAAAATCAAATTCTTTTTTCAAGTCTTCCATTTATATCAATATATCAATATTAGTTATAATAATATAAAATAATTTATCAATAATAACTAATTATAAATAAATTTTTATTGGTAAAAAAATTAAAATGATAAAAATATAAATTTTATTATTTCACTTGTGTAGTATTATTGATTATGTATAATATGCGATATTTTAAGCTGTGCTTCATTCAATGAAGGAGAATATAAATGAAGTGAATAAGCATAACGCATAGTATCATTACAAATCCGATGTAAACCAATATTATCATTAATAAATGAAATGTCTCCAATATTTAAATACTCTTGTTCAGTCATTATTTCTGAATTACGAAATTTATATTGTGTGATTTTACCATCTAGAACTTTCATTAAACAACCACCTTCGGGGTGATTATGAATTGATGTTTCACAAAATGGATTCCATACAACTAAGTACATGCCATAAATATCCTCTAATTCATCCTTATTGAGATCATTGAATACAATTGGAATTTTCATATAATTATTCATACATTGTGTAGTTTTCATTGGTGAATTTTTAATTTTATAATCATACCAGTCATTTCCACTATATTGATTAAGAATTGGACTAACACTACGTAAATCAAAGTCTTTTTTTGAAGGCATATTTACAATATGATAATTAATTCGTTGGGTTAAATTATAAAGAGAACGAATCATCTTGATTAATTTTAATTACACTTAAATATATGGATAATATAGATTAAAAATAACTTAAATCTTTTCAAAATCAATTTTTTTTATTAAAATATAAAATATAAAATATAAAATATTAAATATTAAATGATTTGTTAAATAAAAAAATATGATAATAAAAAATTATTATAATATAAAATAATAATAAAATAATAAACGATTTTTAGATTCAAAATGTCAACATCTACAATTACTACTCAAACAAATGAAAGTGCCCAATTAAGTAAGGAATACATTTCAAATTTTATACAAGATTTAGAATTAATATTTATTGGTCGTGAAATGGAAAGACTTAAAAATGTTAGATATCCATTTTATGATGGTGGACTAACTCCAATTATAATGTATTATACAAGAAAATATAAAATACCTATCAAATTTCCATCATTTTTAGAAAACATTAAAGGTAATACCATTTTTGAAATATGTAGTAATTTTTATCCGTATAGTTATGATAGACTTAACTTAAAATCTGATAATGATCTTTTTAGAGAAGAGTTTCTTAAAAATTATTATTTTAATAATCTATACTATGATATCAAAATAGTTATGAATTCTTTTAAAAATAATTATGACACTAAAAATATGAATTCAGGTGATTTTACATGGGTATCTGATTTACCTAATCTTTTATTAGCTATAATGGCTTTAAAAGAAAAACCTTCTATTGGAATTAAAATCAATACTATTAAGAACGATCCTTCTTCTAATTCTACTAGTCAAGAGCAAGACACAACTTCTATCATAAATTCTTATTATGATTATGTTAAAGAATTAACTGAAAAATATTTAATTAATAGTTCTTCTAAAAAAACTATTAATTATATTAAAGTTTTTTGTTTATATCAAATAATGGAACCAAATTCACCAGTCATTGAAAAAGAAGGAAGTCTTTTGATAAATTATCTTTTAAAAAGTCGGAAATTAAAAAATTTATGGACAATTAATCGTGCTTCTTATCTTGATAATTGGTTAATGTATGGTTTAATTAAGGATTATTTTGCCCAACATTTCAATTATTTTATCAGTCAATATTCATTGAAAGATATATCAACAATTTATATTGAAGAAGGGTTTGCTAATCCTAAAACAAAATCAAAGAATAAAACTAAAAAAGGAAATAAATCAGGGAAAAAATCAAAAAAAAGTAAAGAGAGTTTTGAAGATACCAAATCAATATCATGGTGGAAAGTTTGTTTAATGTGGATAGGGCTTCCAATATTTTTTTACTTAGGTATTAGAATTATAATGTTTTTCTGGTCTAGATTTTTTAATCTAATTGGACAATAATGTAAAAAGAAAAAGAAAAAGAAAAAGAAAAGAAGAAAAATAAAAATAAAAAAATTTCTATAAATAGGATAAAGTAAGTAATTTAAATATAAACAAATAAATTTATAATATGGAAAAAATAGGAAATAATGATGAAAAATTTAAAAAAGGGATAAGAAAAGCTATGTCCAAAGGAGTAAAATATTTATTAAAATATCGATTAAATATGCTTGAAGAAGAGAAAGAAAAAAAAATATACGATGGCGGTGTTACTATTTTAATGAATTATATGCAAGGCAAATATGGTATTGATTTTAATTTTGATAATTCATATGATAATTTAGTTAACAGTGCTCAAAATTATATGATTGACCATAAAAAACCAATATTTGCTACAAATAGAAAAAATAATGATTTATTCGATACAAATTTTTTAAGGGATATTTATTTACAGAAATACAATCAATATACTTTAACTGTTTATATACAAAAAATGGAAAAATATATTAATACTGGTGATGGATTTTTAACACAAATTATCCCAATATTAGATATTTTTAATCAAAGATCCATTAGATATTTAAATGTAGGATTGGCATTATTTGGTTTAATGGAAAAAAATTATCAAAAAGTAATGTCTAATAAAAATTTTTTACATCTTAAAAAAAGAATCAGTAGAGAATTAGCTGATATATTTAATCAAGTTAATGGAAATAGTGACAATCATTATTTAGATCATACTAAATCATATGCTTTATTGTTACTATATTTACTTGAGGAAAAAAAAAGAATTGACCCAGAAGAGCACCGAAAATTTATTTTAACTTTACTTAGAACTCAAAATAGTATGGGTCAATGGATTTATAGTGATTCTCGTGATTCAGCAAATGAAATAAATAATAATATTTTAACTATTTTTTCAATAATTAATTTGTTAAATTATTATAAAGATATAACAGAGGAAAATAACGAATTAGAATCTAATCTAGAAATGAGTGGAACAATTGTAGAAGGATTTCAAGGTGGGTTTCTTACCCAAGATAATATGGATAAAATGTTCAAAGAATATAAATTTTGTATAGGTCCATTAATTGAAGTAGGAACATTAATACTAATGATAGCAGTTTTTATTTTTATAATGATTAAAATATATCGCCGTAACAATATATAGATATAAAAAATATACTTAAAAAATTAAAATTATAAAAAAAAATTATAAAAAAAAATTATAACAAAAAATCAGACCTTACAATTTTCTCAGGGGATTGTAAAATCTGTGAAAGGCTCTCATTGCCTTCCTGTTACTTAAACAAATTATTTTTTAATTTCAATTTTTATATATATTAGTATCCAAATTAGGATATAATGAATTATTGATGGAATATTTTTTTATATATATTTTCATCTAATTTATTAGGTGATAATGTACAAATCATCATTTTATTGAAATCAAATAATTTAAAAGCAAAATCTTTTAAATCATTTATAGTTATTTTTGTATATTCATCTACTATCTCTTGAGCTGTTTTAATATCTTTTTTATTTTCATATTTTAATAATTGTGTTCCATAATTAAAACAAATAGAATAAGTGTCATCTAACCCCATTTTAATATCATTCTGTAACATATCTAATGTAGTTTGATATTCTTTTTGAGTAATAAAATTATTTTTTAATAGATTAATCTCTTTTTTTATTAAATTTAAAATAGTTAATTGATCTTTTTTATCATGTTTACAACTATAAGATATTTTAAAAACTCCATTATAATCATGATATGAATTATATGAACTTACACTATATACAAGACCATATTTTTCTCTAATTGTTTGATATAATCTAGAATTTTGGTCATTTCCTAAAATCATTGAAAGAAAGGATGCTTTATACTTATCATTATCTCTATATTTAACACCAGGAAAACCAATAATAACAAAAGTATGTTCAAACTCATCTTTATTTGATTCTTTATGATAATTTATTATATCATTTGTTTTATTGATATTAATTAAATTTAAAGCATTAACCCATTCATTTTTATAATTAATTAATTCATCTAGTGATTTAGAAAAACGATAACCAGAAGACTTGTAATGATTATGAAATGATTTTGAAAAATTATTTTCTAAAATGTTTTTTAAATTATCATAAGATTTGAAATTACCTGCAACTGAAATAACTATATTTTCTGGACGATAATATTGATATAAATAAGCTAATATATCATCTCTCTTCATAGATAATATATTTTCTTCATTTCCAGGTACAGGTTTAGATATAGGTAATGATTTAAAAAATTTTTCATAAAATAATTTATGAATTTTATTGTAAGGAACTGAGCTTCTTTGCTTAATTTCATTAATAACGACTAAACGTTCTTTATCAATATCAGATTGACGATATAAAGAGTTTGATATTATATCACCGAACATCTCAATTATTTTTTCTAAATGATCAGAATTCACTTTAGCATGATAACAAGTTTCCTCTTCACTAGTATAAGCATTTAGATCAGCACCATATTGAACCCATTCTTGGGACAATATTAAATTAGAAGGTCTTTTTTTTGTCCCTTTAAAAAATAAATGTTCAAGGAAATGAGCCACACCATTTAATTCTTTAGTCTCCCAATTTGATCCTGAATTAATAAATATTGCTATTGCTGCTGTTGATAAATGTGGTTGATGACTCATTATTATTCTTAGACCATTTGATAATTTTGATACTTTATAATCTTTTTCTTCCATTATTTTTTTATTTTATTATTTTCTTCTTAATTATTTCCTTCTTAATTATTTCCTTCTTAATTATAACATATAATTTTTTGATATAAATTTATAAAAAATAAAATCAAAATCAAAATCAAAAATCAAAAATCAAAAATGAGAAAAAAATAAGAAAAAATAAAATAAAAAATTATAAAATAAAAAATTGATTATAAATAAAACTTATTTAATTAAATTTACAATCTATCAAATTAATTAAGTTAAAGTTAAAATAATGGATCATAAGCCTAATAGTAAAATCAGTCAAGAAGTTGGCACACCTTTGGCCATCATTCTAAATGGTGTTGAAGACAACGAACAATTTAATGAAGGTATTTATGTAATTAAACGTGATGGTCGACGAGAACGAATTGACCTTGGTAAAGTCTCAAAACGTATTCGACTTTTATCAAAAGGTTTAAAAGTTAATCCTGATGCTGTGGCACAAAAAATTACAGATCAAATCTATCCAGATGTCCCAACATCTCATCTAGATGAACTTGGTGCCCAAATCTGTGCTTATCTAACAACCAAGCATCCAGATTATGGTATTCTAGCATCAAGAATTATTGTTTCTAATCATCACAAAAATACATCACCATCGTTCTCAGAAACCATGGAAATTCTGTATCAAAACAAAGATACACTCGGTAATCACGCACCTCTTATTAATGAGGAATTCTACAAAATTGTTAAGCAACATAAAAATAAACTAAACACAATTATTAAATATGAAAGGGATTATAACACAGATTATTTTGGTTTTATGACCCTTTATCGTTCTTATCTTATTCGTGTAAATGGTAAACCAGTTGAACGTCCTCAAGATATGTATCTTCGTGTTGCACTTGGTATTCATCGTAATGATTTCAAAGAAGCAATTTATACATACGAACTAATGTCTCAAGGTCTTTTTACTCATGCTACACCAACATTATTTAACATGGGGACACGTCATGAACAAGCTAGTTCATGCTTTCTTCTAGCTATGGAATCAGACTCTATTGATGGTATCTATAATACTCTCAAGGAATGTGCTTTGATTTCTAAAACAGCCGGTGGGATTGGGTTAGCTATTCACAATGTTCGTGGTAAAAATGCCATTATTAATGGTACAAATGGTCGTAGTAATGGTATTGTCCCTATGCTTCGCCCATTTGATACAACTGCTGAATATGTTGATCAAGGTGGTGGTAAACGTAAAGGTTCCTTTGCTATCTACCTAGAACCATGGCATTGTGATATCTTTGAATTCATTGACCTTAAGAAACCTCAAGGTGCTGAAGATATGCGTGCTCGCAATCTCTTTTATGGACTCTGGATCCCTGATCTTTTCATGAAACGGGTTGAAGCAAATGAAAATTGGACTCTCTTTAGCCCTGATGAAGCCCCTGGTCTTCATGATGTTTATGGTGATAAGTTTGAAGAATTGTATTCTCGATATGAAAAAGAAGGACGTGGTCGTGAAAGTATTCCAGCACAAAAACTATGGAAACGGATCCTCGAATCAGAAGAAGAAACAGGAGGGCCTTACATTTTGTTTAAAGATCATGCCAATCGTAAATCTAACCAACAAAATCTTGGGACAATTTGGTCATCTAATCTTTGTACCGAAATTATCGAATATACTGATAAAGATCAAATTGCCGTATGTAATTTGGCTTCAATTGGCCTTCCCCGCTTTGTTAACCAAGAAACAAAGACATTTGATTTTGAACAGTTAGAAGAAGTCACCCGTGTGATGGTTCGTAATCTTAACAAGATTATTGATCTTAACTATTATCCTGTTGATAAGTGTCGTACTTCTAACAAGAAGCATCGTCCGATTGGTCTTGGTGCTCAAGGTTTAAGTGACGTTTATGCTATGTTTAAAATGCCATTTGATAGTCCCGAAGCAGCTGAATTGAATAAGAAGATTTTCGAACATATCTATTATGCTGCTGTTAAAACATCGGTTGATATTGCTGAAAAACGTGAAGGACTAATTCAAAAATATAAAGAATTGAATAACATGATGAAAAAAGACATGACACCTGCCCAAAAGAAAGAGCGTCAAGAATTAGAATCATATCTACGAATTATTCCTGAAGAGTTGAATCGTGAACAATTTTTAGGTAGTTATTCAACATTTGAAGGATCTCCTGCCTCAAAAGGTCTACTTCAATATGATCTATGGGGTAAAGAACCATCAGAAGAAATGAAACCTAAATTTGATGAACTTAAAGAACGGATTAAGAAGTTTGGGATGCGTAACAGTCTTCTTTTGGCACCGATGCCTACGGCTAGTACAAGTCAAATTCTAGGTAATAATGAAGCATGTGAACCATTTACTTCTCTTATCTACAAACGTCGTACTCTTGCTGGTGAATTCGTTATTATTAATAAACATCTAGTACAAGACCTTCTTGAAATTGGTTTATGGAACGAAGATCTTAAAAATAAGATTATTAGTAATGAAGGTTCGATTCAAGATATTGATGAAATCCCTGAAAATATTCGTAAGATTTATAAAACAGCATGGGATATGAGTCCTAAAGTAATTATTGATCAAGCTGCTGACCGCGGAGCTTTCATTTGCCAAAGCCAAAGTATGAATCTTTGGGTTACTGATCTTAATCCGGATAAAATGACAACGATGTACTTTTATGCTTGGCGTAAAGGTCTTAAAACAGGTCAGTACTATCTTCGTTCACGTCGCGCGGTTACTGCTAAGAAAGTAACTGTCGCTAGTGAACAAAATGGTGTTCGTACTGGTCGTGGTCGTCGTCGTCAACAAGATGATACATCACCTCCTCCACCACAACAAACCCAAACACCAACACAAGAAGAAAATATTCCAATGTGTCGTCGTGATAACCCTGATTGTCAGGCATGTGGTTCTTAAAATTTAATTTCTATATAAATAATTAAATAATTAAATAATTAAATAATAAAATATAATGTGTTGGAATAGTGAAGTTTCTTTATTAACATTTGGATTTATTTGTATTATTTGTACAATGTTAATAAAACGTAATTTACCAAATGATATTTTATTAGCGTCTTTCATAATATCTTATGGTACAATGCAACTATTAGAATTTTTTATGTGGATTGGTCAACCATGTATGCTATCAAATCATATAGCAACAATACTAGCATATTTATTATTATTTGCTCATCCATTGGCAATTGCTATTGGTATATATTTTGATAAATCATATAGAAATATTACACAAAAAACAAAATTAATGATTATATATATAACAATTCTTCTAATGATTGTAGGTATATATTTAATGTATCAATCATGGAATAAATATAATTATTGTAGTTACCCTCATAAAACTAATCATCATTTAGTATGGGATTTTCCATTGTATTATACAAAAATGATTTTACCATTATGTTTATTAATAGCAATATTATTTATTCGCCCAATATCATTTTTAACCCTAATGATTTGTTATTTTATAATACCATCCCTACTTGCTAGATATTATTTTAAATTAGAAACATCTTCTGGTTCCTTTTGGTGTTGGATAGTTGCTGCTTTTTCAATAATAGCTTATATGATAAATGGAATAATAAATAAAAAATAAAAATATCAAACAAATTTAGAAATTTAACTTTGGTTTTTCATATCGTTTAGATCTTTAATGGATTTATTTTTTTTATTTTATCTATTGTTTAATCATAAAAAATTGATATTAATTAAGATTACCTAAGTAAAAATGCTGAAATAGATTTTAAATATTTGTTTCATTATCCATTAAACTAAAATGGAGTCACAACATCAAGAAATTAAATTAGATACTATTATTAATTCACTGTACAGTGAAAACAATAACTATGATGACTTTTACTATAAATTTGAAGAAAATAATTATTTATTGCATCCTGTTCCATTTATCAAAATGTGTTCTAGATATATTGAAGGATTTGTTCAAAATTATGTTTATGGTAAAATAGTCAAAAACATTAGAAATCATTTTAAAATCAAAGTAAAATTTAATCTTTCAAAATACCAAATAACTAGGTTATTTTTAGAAGCTATATTTAATCGCGAAAAAACAAAAGAAATAGATGAATTATTCAGTCAACTTAAATTATATGGAAATTTCTTAATTGATATGAATATTACATATGATGAAATTATTAATACTATTTATGAATGTCAAATTAATACTAATCATTATGTGAAAAAAGAAATATCTAGTGCTAAGGAAAAATTAGATAAAATGAAAACATCTGGAAATGGTGATTCACAATCTATTTTTGATGATATTTATGATTTGAAAGATTTTAATGAATTTAAGGGGTTAAATAATGTTGAACATCTTAGTAAAATTAAGAAATATGAATTGAAAATTGTTGAACTGAAAAATAATATTAAAGTTTTAGATATGCCTTATATTAATAATTATGTATATAGTATGATTAAACATTGTATGGATAAATTACATATTTCTGTTAAAGAAAATATCATGAATAAGGTTTCTAGATACCTTGAAAATATGAGTTCGTACGAAAGTTTTAAAAATCTAGATAATTATGAAAATAATAATGGGGTTTCTTTAGGAAAAATGTATGAAAATGATGTTTTTGAAAAATTAAAACCAATTTTGAATCAATATGGATATGAAATTATCCAAAATGTCGAATTTATGTTTAAATTTGAGCTATCTGGTTGTAAACTAGAATATGATTTTATAATTGGTAAAATAGTTGAAGATACATTTATGATTTATGGTGTGTTTGATGCTAAAATATCAAAAGTTCTTATTAAAAAAGATATTGATAAATTTATTCAAAGTATTAACAATTTGAAACAAAATAAACTTCAATTACGATACATTCGTGACAAAGAATATCTATCATTGTTTAATAAAGTTGCTGTAAATGAAGGACAAGAAGTTATGTTTGGTTATTTTTGTCAACCCAATGTAGATCATACTAAAGAAACTAGTAAGGTAGTTTCCAGTTATTTGATTGAAAATAGTAAAAAAACATTTGATTTAATAAAAGACTGTCATATTACTTTTTCTGATTCTCAAAAAAAAGAGATTGAAGAAATAATAAAGACTGATAATAATAGTTTGGTTGGTATTCTAGATTCAAACAATACTAGAGTTTTTAATCATTCATACTTATAATAATTGATATCAATAAATTAAATTTTATGACAATATAATATTTTTTCTTTTTTTTGTTGATAATTAAGTAAAGGAAATTACAAAAATAATTAATACTTTTAAATATGACATCAAAATTTTATAAAATATCGTGTATTAATGAAGATAAACAATGTAATATAATAGATCCAATATCTGAAAATATAAATTTTAATGGTGTTAATCCTGTTACTGGTCAAAGATTTGTTAAAGATGATATAGATGCTGTTATAAAAAGACATAGTAGTATGTGCCTCAATAAAAATGGATCTGTTGGAACATGTTGCGATCCTAGAGAGACTAAATTTAAATTAACAAAAGAAGATGCTGATAAATATAAAGGAAAAAAATTTAAAACCAATCGTGAATATGGGGTCATTAAATCAATTGATATGTGTGAAGGTAATAAATGTACAGGAAAAGATTGGTTAACTCCGAATCCTTATTTATTATGTAAAATAGGAGACAATGCTCCTGAAGTTAGAGATAATGTTTTACAATTCAAAAATTTATCAAAAGATTGTCCAATAAATTCTTGTAACAAACAAGGATCTGATATTGGATTTGGTCAACTTATAAGTGGTCAAGGTACATTCAGAGAATCATCTTATATTACGGATCTTAAAACAAATGATTATATTAAGGAAGATAACGTAGCTGCCTTAAAAGCATTTTTAGAAAAATCATTAATAAATGATAAAAAACCGTTAGTTGATTATATTTTAACAGATAATGACAGTGGTGATACTTTACTTTTAAGAGCTATCAAATTGAAATCAAAAAAGTGTGTGGCTCTTCTATTAGGGAATGGAGCGAATGTAAATACTAAAGCTATGGATACTGGTATGACACCATTACATTATGCTTGTTTATATGGAGATGAATCAATGTTGGCTAATCTAGTTAATTATGGAGCCCAAACAACTGAACTTGATTTTAAATTAAGACCTCCTCTTTTTTATGCTATTATGTATGGCGATTTAAATATGATTAACTATTTGACTAATCAAGACCCATCTGTATTAAATTTTAAAGATAAATATGGTAATACACCCTTACATATTACAATGATGTATTCAAAAGATCCGGGTAATATGGCTAAATTTTTTATTGATAATGGTGTAAGTGCTGAGATTAAAAATAATAACGGTTTAACAGCATCTGAAGTTGGATCTAAAAGAATAGATGAAATAAATAAAAAAGAATTAGAACACAATACCGAAATGTTTTTAGAACCATTTGTTACTCTTGGTAAAGCTCAAGAAGATAATCAAAAAGAAAGTGAAATTATAAATAATATTAATACAGGTATTACATATTTACATAAATCGCATGTTAGTGAAAATCAAAATTTATATAAAGGGTTCATAACTCCTGAAAACAACCTTAAAGGTCCTGTTAATTTCGATAAATACGGTTGTTACCCACATGCTAGTATCGAAACTCAATATGAATGTGAAGCAAACGGTGGTCAATGGGCATTATATGATAATAAAGAAATGTCAACATTTGCTAAGGTAACTTATGAAAAAGATGAAGTTAATGATACTCTTGATCCGGATGCTACACTCTCACCAGAAGATATTAATTATTACACTGTTCAAGTTACACCAATGCCAGAAAGAGAATTACCTCCATTAGATCACGATTCAATTATGAAAGGAACTACTTTTACATCACCTCCAACAACTGTTACCGTTAAAGTACCTTCTACAGAAAAATTTGATGAAAATTTTGTTGAAGGGTTCGCTGATAATACATTTGATTATAATAAATACTTAAAATGGAGTGGATTAGTATTAATTATTATAGCTATTTTAATAGCAATTTATTTAATTAAAAAACGTAAATAATTTGAATGAAATTAAATGGAATGAAAATGAATGAAATGAATTAGATTGTATTTTTTAATTTATAAAATATTTATAATTATCATTGATTAAATGATATAAATGTTTAGCCCCTATATATGAACCTATTATTATTAATATATAGTAAATCCACACTGGATATTTAATATTAATGAAATATAGGTAAAGTATACCAAAAATTCCAGTTATTATATGACCAATTGATATGGAATTATTTTTTTTCATTAATTTTTGTATATGAAAGTACATACTAAATAATAATAACATAGCCATTAAAATAATTAATTCTTTAATAGCTTTATTTTTTGATATACCAAAATAAATTATTAATGGTGCTAGGATAACAACATGTAATATATTGATGAGAATCCAATTAATATTAGGTGGTGGTAATTCTTTTTTTTGTTCCATTCTTTGTGTAGGAGTTGTAAATTTTCTATTTATATCTTTATGGATATTTTTTATGGATATTTTTTTGAATAAAATTATAATCAAAAAAAGAATTTAAGAAAAAATTGAATTATAATAGCAGGATTTAAACATACGATATTTTGAATAAAAAATAAGTTATTATTTTGAATAAAAATAAAATGAGCCTTGAAATTATTAATCGTACCAGTCATAATGAAGAAGTAGAAAATGATCCTGAAGCTAACCTTGACCGTGATTACCCTTACATTTTGAAGAGTTATTTCGGTCAATGTCGCAATGGACATCAACTAGTTCGTCATCAGACTGATTCATTTGACTATTTTATCGAAACTTTAATTCCTAATATTATTAAACAATTTAACCCTATTTGCGTGTACTATGAGTACCAAAAAGAAGCAAATAATTATCAATACGAATTCCAACTTAGTTTTGGTGAAATTGCCGTTGAACCTCCTATGATTTTTGAAAATGATGGTAGTTTTGACGAAATGACACCGGCTAAAGCTCGTTCTCGTAGCCTTACATATGCCTCAAATCTTCGTGCTGATTTAGAAGTCAAGATTATTCATCGTACTGGTGAAATGCTTGAAATTGAAAATTCTTATACTCGTAAGCTGATTAAAGTTCTTCTAGGTAAAGTTCCTATTATGGTTCAATCCAAATATTGTGTTTTAAGCAAATACAAAAATGTATCTCGTAAAGGACTCGATGAATGCCGTTATGACCCTGGTGGCTATTTCATTATTAATGGTAATGAAAAAGTTATCATCGCACAAGAGCGTTCGGCAAATAATATGGTAAATATTTTCAAAACAAATAATAAACCTAAAAATAGCTTTACCAACTCATGTGAGGTAAAATCTGAATCAGATGAATTCTTTGGTGCGATTCGCAATCTTAACATTAAATTTCGTGCCAAGGATAATGCCATTCGTGTTTTAGCCCATCGGTTCCGTATTGATTTACCTCTTTGGGCATTCTTTGCCGCTCTTGGTATTGAATCTGATTTAGAAATCGTTAAAATGATTGTTTACGATGTTGACGCTGAAGAAAATCAAGAAATGATTAATTTCCTTCGTCCTTCAATTGAAGATGTTCGTCATTCAATTACTGAATTTAAATCAGATAAGATGAAACAATCAGTTGCTCTTGACTATCTAGCCCGTAACATTACCTATTTGGGTGCCCCCAAAGATATTCGTCTATCAAATGAAGATAAAATTAAATATCTTCATAAGATTCTTGAAGAAGAGTTTTTACCTCATTGTGGTCCTGACTTTAAAAAGAAAGCATTTTATCTTGGATATGCTGTTAATCGTCTTATGATTGATGAACTGAATGGTAATGATATGACTTTTGATGATCGTGATGATTACATGAATAAACGTGTAGATAGCTCTGGTATTTTAATGGGTAGCCTTTTTGGACAATGTTTCAAAGCTTTGGGTAAAGATATGAAAAAATCAATCGTTAAAGAACTTAAAAACAACAAAAATTGGAAATCTGAAAATGATATTACCGAAATCATTAACATTAATAATATTTCTAAGCTTGTAAAGCCAAATATTATTGAAGGGGGTCTTAAGTATTCACTTGCTACAGGTGATTGGAAAGTTAAATCATCTCGATCTAAATCTCGATCTGGTACAGCTCAAGTTCTTAGTCGTTTGACATACCCTAGTGCGATTTCTCATATTCGTCGTCTTAATTCACCAGCTGAAAAGAATGGTAAGATTATTCCACCTCGTAAGATTCATAATAGTTCTTGGGGTTATGTTTGTCCTGCTGAAACACCAGAAGGTGCCTCTGTCGGTCTAGTTAAGAATCTTTCAAATGGTTCTATTATAACCAAACCAAGTCCGCCTAGCATTATTGTTCATCAACTTGAAAATCTTAAAGTTCCTAAAGTCGATGAAGTTCCTCTTGCTGATCTTTATCATCATGTTAAGATCTTTGTTAATGGTGACTTTTATGGTATCACTCGCGAAGCTAATATTTTAGTTCCTAAACTACGAAGCCTTCGTCGTCAAGGATTGATTAATATTTATACATCAATCTTTTGGCATCATAATAATAAAGAAATCTACATTAACACTGATGGTGGCCGTTTATCACGTCCTCTTTGTATTGTAGATTCACCCAATAAACTACGTATTAAAGCATCTCATATTCAAAAGTTGAAGAAAAAGGTTATTCGTTGGAATAATTTGATCATTCCTCAAACTAATGAAAGAATGATGTATTATATCCAACGTGGTCTAACAGAAGAAAAGATGCGTGCTATGTTAAATGATAGTAATGAAACTACGGAAGGTGTAATTGAATTCATTGATTGTATTGAATCCAATAATCTTCTTATTGCTGTCAACCAAAAAGAATTATATAATGTTGATACAAACAAATACCAATACCAATACACACATTGTGAAATTATGGTTGGTATGATGCTTGGTGTTCTTGCTTCATGTATTCCTTTTGCTGATCATAACCAATCTCCTCGTAATACTTACCAAAGTGCTCAGGGTAAACAAGCTATGGGTATCTACGCTACTAATTATGCTCTTCGTCTTGATACGTTGGCTCATGTTTTGCGTTATCCCCAACGTCCACTAGTTAATACCCAATTTTCTCAATTCTTTCATGGTGATAAAATTTCGAATGGTATTAACGCAATCGTATGTATTCTTTGTTATACTGGCTATAATCAAGAAGATTCTGTTATTATTTCACAATCGGCTATTGATCGTGGTTTCTTTTCTTCGGTATTCTATCGTTCTTACAAGGATGATGAAAAGAAGATTCAATCATCTGGTCAAGAAGAAAAATTCGCCAATCCTGGTCAACTTGATAACCTAACAGGTGAGAAACGTTTTGACATTACAATTGGGAAGAAACGCGAATCAACATACAAAAATCTTGATGAACGTGGGTTTGTTAAGGAAAATGTTTATGTATATCCGGGTGATATCATTATCGGTAAAATTATTCCGATTCGTCAACAAGATAAATCGATTACTAAAGTTATGTATCGTGATATCAGCACACCTATTCGTACCAATGAAGAAGGTTTTGTAGATAAAGTTTATGAAAGCCGTAACTCTGAAGGGTTCCGCTTTTGTAAAGTTAAAATTCGATCAATTCGTGTTCCGACGGTTGGTGATAAATTTTGTCTTCCTGGTTCAACAGAAGTTATGACTGAAAATGGATGGGTTCCTATTAGTGATTATGACCCTAAATACAAGGTAATGATTTATGATAGTGATTCAAAAACAATCCGTTATGAAAAACCTGAGAAAAAGATCCATTTTCCAGCAAAATCAGAAGAAAAAGTACCTATGATTCATTTCTTTAATCGAGGATCTGATCCAGACAATGTTTTTCGTCTTGTAGTAACTCCTGAACATCGTGTATATTGTCGTATCCAAGGTAAAGGAAAAAAATATAGTCTTATTACTGCGAAAGAGATTTTGGAATCAGGTTGTGGAGTTTATATGAAAAATCAAGGAAAATATATGTCTAGCAATGTCTCCACAGTATTTCCAATCTATGATGATAAAAAAATTGTTTACAATAATAAATTTCTTTCGGTTATTTTGGCTTTTTGGTTGAAATACGGAACCAAAATTGGAAATAAAAATGGGGTTAAAACTCTTAATTTTACATTCACACGGGATGATGAAGCATTTATGGACGATGTTTGTATTCGTAAATTAGAAATTGAACTGGCATCAAATGGTCTGACAACTCTTAGTAAAAAAGAACAATCTGAATTATTTAATAAACTTAAAAATAACAACGATTGGACTCTTGCTGATAAATATGCCAAATTAATTCGTGGATTTCAACGTCTATCATTTGGTGTTGGACTTACTGAAGACGATATCTTTTATGAAGATCATGAAATTGAAATTATGTCAAATGAATTGGTAGAAATTATTGGTAATGTTTCTTTTGATCAACTACCTTCATGGGTGTATAGCTTTGACCAAGAAGAAGCATCTTTAATGATTGATGTATTTGAAAATAAATTAGAAGGACATACTATTTCTGGAGCAATTGGGTCAGATGCTTTTAAGGGGATTATTAGTCGTGATATTAAATTTGATTTAGAACGACTTAAAATTCATAGTAATAAGACCCAAGATGAAGTCTTTATTTCACCTGAACATATCACATTGAATAATGAATGGGAAGATATGAATGGTAGTAAAGATGTATACTGCTTGACCGTATCAACTGGTATTTTTATGGTTAAAGATTTTAATAGTGATATCCCGGTTTGGACAGGTAATTCTAGTCGCCATGGACAAAAAGGCACTTGTGGGATGGTTTATCCTGAAGAAAATATGCCTTTCACCAAATCTGGAGTGATCCCGAATATTATTGTTAACCCTCATGCTATCCCTAGCCGTATGACAGTTGGTCATTTGATTGAGTGTATTACGGGTAAGGTCGCTTGTAATGTAGGAGCAATTGGTGATTCAACATCTTTTACTGGATTGAAAGTAAATGATATTGGTAAAGCTTTAGAACAACAAGGCTTTGAAAATTACGGTGATGAAATTCTCTATAGCCCAATTGATGGATCACAAATGAAGACAAAGATCTTTATTGGTCCTACATTTTATCAACGTCTTAAACATATGGTTGAAGATAAAGTTCATTCTCGTTCTACTGGTCCAGTTGTTATGCTGACCCGTCAATGTAGTGAAGGTCGTGCTCGTGATGGTGGTCTTCGTATTGGTGAAATGGAACGTGATGGTATCCTTTGCCATGGTATTTCAGTATTCCTTAAAGAACGTTTAATGGACATGTCTGATAACTACAAAGTTCATGTATGTGATTTGTGTGGTGTTATTGCTAACTATAATACTAATACTGACCGTCGAACAAACATTTCATACAATGTACAAGAATGTAACCATTGTAACAATCATTCTGCTTTTAGCGAAGTTCGTATCCCATTCTCTTGTAAACTATTGATTCAAGAACTTTTTGCGATGGGGATTGTTCTTCGTCTTATTCCTGAATAAAAATACTTTTTAGAAAAAAGTAATATCAAAAATACTTTTTAGAAAAAAGTAATATCAAAAATAAAAAAATATTTAATATTTTAAAATAAATTAATTTTTTTTACAATTTAATAATAGCTAGATTGGTAGTATTGATAATTATTATACCATCTATAAATCACAATTGAACTAAATAGAATAATCCAGAAATATAACATCCCTTTAGTCCCTTTTCCTTTTACGGATTTTTGTTGATTATCAACTGGTTTTTTATAATTAGGTGGTAAAAAGTTATTCATTTGATATGCTGCTATGACTTCTTGTACAGTCATTACTGGTTTTCCAAGTGATATATTAACCAAATTATGCATTTGTATTACCCATTTAACTAAATCACTTCTTGAATCTAATGCTGGAGTTATTGGATTAGAGTGAAGATGTTGACGATAATGTTTTTGACAATTAGAACAAGGTATTAAATCTTTTAAATTAACATAAAAATCATGATATATTCTTTTATCAGCATATGATGGATTCAATGGATAATTAAATGAAATTATATGTAACACATACCAAAAAAAAGGTCCCCAAATCTTTGGATCCATACTATATTATACTATTTTTTATCTATTTATATATATATTTTATAAAAAATAATTTTTATTTTCTTAATTTAAAATAAAAAAATGTACAATACAAAATCATTTTATAATAAAAAAAGTAAAAAATCAAATAAACATAGACAAAAACATTATCAAAAACTCAAATCAAAAAATAATAAAACTTTAAAAAAAAAAATTTTTTTATCTATAAATAAAGCTTTTCCAACTTATAAATACCTAATAAAACAAGAATTTTTAGAAGATAAAATACCATTAACTTCTACAAAAAAAATAGATGTTTTTGATAATGAATTTATTAAAAGAGGTAATTGGGTTAAATTTGATGAGAAAAATTCTAAAGAAAAAATAATTGATTTTCTATATACTGATGGTAAATATTTAGTTGATAAATCATTATATAAATATAAAAAAAGACTTACTACATTTGTTAATATGGCAGATGATAATCATAGTATTTCTGATAAATATAATTTAATTGAAAATTTAAAAAAAACTAGTATTGATCGTAAACATTTATTAGATCAACATTATATTAATATGTATGATATCTATAAAAATACTTCATTGCTTGAAAATTACAAGCCATTCTTTGATAAATATAAAGTATTAATTTTTAAACCAATACATGGATTGAAGGGAGAAAACATACATGTTTTTGATGAATTTGATAAATTTTCAAAATTTATAAATGAATTTTTAGAAAAAAATGATGATAAATTAAGACGTCTTATTACCGGAAAATATAATGAATTAGGGATAGTATCAAAATATAATCAATATAATATAGAATGGGTTTTACAAGAATACATAATTAATCCATTATTATTTAGAAATCTTAAATTTCATTTAAGAGGGTATTTTATTTATTATAAATCTTTAAATAATGAGAAAAAAGGGTATATACTAGATGATATGACATTTTTTACAGCAAAAAACCAATATAACTTAAATGATTTTACTAATAAAGATATTCATGATACTCATCATAAAAGTACAATAGAAGGGATATCATTTAAAAATAATATTATGGAAATAGCTAATCAAGAACAAAGTAAATATATTATGGATCAAATTGTTCATATATTTAAAAATGTTTTAAAAGTCATTAATGCTTCTTGTTATCCAGAAAGTCAAAATTGTTTTAATATATTTGGTTTTGATGTAATGATTATGGATGATTATACTGTTAAAATAATTGAGACAAATTTTATGCCAGGTTCACCTAGAATTGAAGTATTACAAAATGTTATGACTGAAATTGTTGATCAGTTGTTCCCACCAAAAAATAAATTATCCAAACTTAATAATTTAATAAAATTATAGTTTATATGTTTTCCTTTTATTTTGTTATTTAGTATAAGATTTTTTTATAATATTATTGATTAGGAGATTTTGATATTTATCAAAAATTTAATAAATATATATAAAAATGAGTAACAATAGTCATAATAATAGTAATAATAATATTCATAATAATATTCATAATAATCGAAAAATAACACAACACGATAAATTTAAATTATATTGTGGTAATTGTGGTAAAGTTGGACATTCATATAAAAAATGTGTAGATGCCATTATAAGTATTGGTATTATATTGTATAATAATATTCAAATAAACAATTACTACGAAATTAAATTTTTATTAATTCAAAGAAAAGATAGTATTGGTTTTATCGAATTACTTAGAGGAAAATACCAAGAAAAAGATGAAAATTATTTAGGTAAATTAATTGAAAATATGACAAAAGATGAACAAGAAAAAGTATTAACATGTGATTTTGATACTTTGCTTGATAGATTTATTATCAATAAAAATCTTAGATACTATCGAGGTGAATATAATGATGCTAAAGATAAATTTAATAGGTTAATACAAAATGGTAAAATAAAAGAATTAATTGATAAATCACCATATAGTTGGGATGAACCTGAATGGGGTTTTCCAAAAGGACGTCGTCAATTAAAAGAAAGTGATGATGATTGTGCTTGTAGAGAATTTGAAGAAGAAACAGGTTTCACTCAAGATGATTATCTTTTATTATATAATGTTAAACCATTGGAAGAAAGTTTTATTGGTTCAAATAAAATTAGATACAAACATACTTATTTTTTAGCTAAATCGTGCAGTCAAAAAACACCAGAAATATCAAAAAGTAATAAAACACAGATTGTTGAAATAGGTAATATAGGTTGGTTTTCATTTCAAGATGCTCTTAGAAAAATTAGACCATATCAAAGAGAAAAAATTAATGTACTTAAAAAAGCATATTCAATTATTAGAGCTGAAAAAACATATTTTAAAGAACATCTTATTGAAGATGATCCAACAATTATAATTAATTAATTTTTATAATTTATATTTTTTATTTATATTTTTTATTTATATTTTACTATTTATAACTAATTAGATTTATAAAAACTTTTCTTATTTGTATTGTAAAGTAAAGCAAAGTAAAGTTAAATGAGTTCCAAAACTGACAGAAAAACTCATAAGAAAAAATCATCAATAGAAAAACCGAAATTAAAAACAAAACAAAAACAAAAAGAGAAACCGGACAAAATCAAAAGTTTTTCAGAATCATTTAATCATCTTACAAAAAAAAGACCTATACGTAAATCAAAATTAAGTCCTCATTATAGTAAAAATAACAATAATAATTATTTAGATGAAGATAATGAATATGATTATGATGTAGCAGAAGTTGAAGATATTGAATATGTAAATATGGATGATGATGAAGATATTGATGATGAAGACTTAAAATCTTTAGATATTGAAGAGGATTTATTTGATAATAAAAAAATTCAACAATATAAATCTTATTTGACAAATTTAAGAGACAAAGTATATAAATTATTTGAATCAGATAAATATCAGATAGCAATAAATGACTTAAATAAAGAATTATCTAAAACCAATGATCGTTATCTTCATAATGAAATTTTAAAAATATCAGAAGAATTAAAATTTCAATATTATAAAACTAATCCAATTAAAGATGAATTAACATATCCTTCATATTATGATCCAGATTTTTCTCAAAAAATATATAAAAAAGCTGAATTTTATCAAAATAAATTAGATAAGGTTTTACCTAGCGATGTTAATAGAATTATTAATGAACGGCGAAGTGGTATTATATCTTTAGCTCAACATCAACGTTTCTTGAAGAATTTCATGTCTAGAAACACTCCATACAATGGACTTTTAATTTTTCATGGATTAGGTGTTGGTAAAACATGCGCTTCAATTGCTATTGCCGAAACTCTTAGACCTACAGTTTTGGCAAATAATCAAAAAATTATAATCATTGCTAAATCTCATTTTGATAAAGGAGAAATATTTAATATGGATCGTTTTAAAAGAGGTCAAAATCAATGTGCTGGTGATACTTTAATAAATGAATTAAAAAACCCTGAGCTTTTACAAAAATGTCGTGAAGGTGGTGCGGAAGCATGTAAAATTGTCAAATATAAAATTGATAAAATAGTAAAAAATTCTTATTCTTTTTATGGTGCTTTAGAGTGGGCTAAACATGTTGTTAAAGATTTACAAAAAGCTATAAGAGGTGTTCCTGAATCAAGACATAAAGAAGTTGAAATAGCTAGAATTAAAAAGATGTATAGTAATACTGTTATGATTATTGACGAAGCTCATAATATTAAAGATGCTTCTGAAAAGAAATCTAGAATTGTACCTCCTGTGTTAATGAAGGTCCTAGAACATGCTGATAACTTAAGGTTAGTTTTACTTTCTGGTACACCTATGTTTAATGAAGCAAGTGATTTAATTTCAATTCTTAATTATCTTTTGATTAATGATAAAAGACCCATTCTTAAAGAAAGTGAAGTATTCAAAAGTGATGGTTCATTCACACCAAAAGGACGTGATACACTTATGAATTATTCAAGAGGTTATATTAGCTTTTTAAGAAGTGAAAACCCTGTTAATTACCCTTTAAGATTTTCCGCAAGTATTAATGGTGGAAATGAAATAATTACACCATCTAGATACCCTACTAAAGACATTTATGGTAATAAACTTGAACAAGGGATCCAGCATCTAGAAATAACTGGATGTCCAATGAGTAAACAACAGGAAAAAGTATATAAATCATATCTAGAAAAGAGAATTGCTCCAGATGAAGAAAAAACATCTGCTGCTTATTCATCTGAATTACAAATTCTTAATTTTATTTATCAGGATCTAGATAAAACTGATAATTTAGCAGAATGTTATGGCGAAAAAGGTCTAAATTCAGTATTAACTAAAGTTTCAAATAAACAACAATATACTTTTAATAATCCAGATGACGCTCTAGAATATAAAGGTGAAGCATTAAAATTACATTCATCTAAAATCCATAAAATTATGGAAAATATTGAAAAAGCTCAAGGGTTGGTTTTTGTATATACTGAATATGAAAACAGTGGTATTTTACCTTTAGCTTTTGCTTTGGAATTAGCAGGTTATCGTAAATATAAATCAAGTGACTCCCCTGTTTTATTATCAGAACACAAAGAAAGTAAATACAAAGGTGATTATTTAATTATTTCTGGTAATGCTACATTATCAAAATATTACGAAAATTATTTAGCTAAAAGACATGATATGATCAAAGAACCTGTTAAGGTTATTTTGGCAACAAGAGCTGCTAGTGAAGGTATTAGTTTATTTGGTGTAAGAGAGATACATATTCTTAATCCATGGCATAACTTAAATCGTATATCGCAAGCGATTGGTCGTGGTATTCGTAGTTGGTCACATATTGATTTACCAGAAGAAGAAAGAAATATCACGGTTTATATTTATGCTGCTACTTTTGGTAATCAAGAAACTGTTGATTTAAAAATATATAGAGAAGCTGAAAATAAAGCTATTAATATTGGAATAGCTGAAGATATTTTGAGACGTAATGCTATTGATTGTCATCTTAATAAAGATGGTAATCATTACTCAGAAAAAGATTGGAGTGAAAAAGTAACTGTTAAAACTTCAAGAGGGGAGATTAAAAAAGTATCTGTATATGATAAACCTTATTCTCATGTATGTCATTATTTAAAAAATTGTGAATATAAATGCTTTAATTCCCCTGAAAAATATGATTTAGATAGTAAAGATTTAGATTATAGTACTTATAATTTAAGTTCATTAAAATATGAAACAAATGAATTAACAGGTATTATAGCTAAAATATTTAGACAAGATTTTATTTTAACATTGGATAAAATATTGGCTAAAATGCCATCCAAATATTTAAGAGATATTAATCTTATTTATCAGGCATTACAAGATATGATTGATAATAAAAAAGAGATACATGATAAATATGGTAGACCTGGTTATTTGATATATAGAGGTAATTTCTATATATTTCAACCAAGCCAAATCAATAATCAAAATTTATTTCTTTACCAAAGAAGTGTTCCTCCACCTATTAGACCTAATATGATAGATTTATCAGATTATATTAATAAGATTGGTCAACAAAAAGTGGAACTTGGTAAAAAAGATGTATATAATGTATCAGAAGTTATGGAATATGTTGAAAATCAAATCCAAAATATTAAAAATAATACTCCAGACGCAATATTTAATACTAATTATACATTAACAAATGAAGAAATATATCAAATTGTTCTAGATAGATTAATTTCATCATACAAAAGGGTTATTTTGAATAGTTTGTTATTAAAAGATATTAAAGATCAAGATATGACTTCGCATGAAAAATTAATATTAAAATGTTTAGAAAATAATATTATACGTAAAGGGTATGTTGAACACTCTAGAGATAAATCAATATATGGTTTCAGATTAATAGAAAACGATCAACAAGTGTTTTATAAGTACCAAATACATGAAGGTATATTTGATTATGATGCAGGAATTCAATTACAAATATTAGATGTACAAAAAATTAAATATAGCGGTGTGGATTTTATAAATCATAATGATTTCTATGGATATCTTAAATATGATAAAGTTGATCAAGCTCCATCATTTAAAATTAGAGATTTAACAAAAGGTGATAAAAAAGCTATTAAAGGTATTACATGTTCATATAAATCTAGAAAAGAAATATATGAACATCTTAAATCTGTTGAACCAAAAGCTAAAGAAATAAGTAATAAAAAAATGATGTGTGATGATATTGAAGTTGTATTAAGAAGAAATGATAATGCTAGAAAGGGGAACTTAAGATGGTTCTTTTCAGCAGAAGAAGCAAAAGAAAGAGAAATTATAGATTCATTATAGATTCATTATAATGTTTTTATTTTGAAAATATTATTTTTATTAATTTTTTATTAATTTTTTTTTATTTTTATTAATTTTTATTTATTTGATAAAATGAATAAAATGCCCTTGTTGCTCTAACTCTTTTATTAATATTATTTGATAAAATATCACCTTCTAGATAGGTAAATTTATATTTTTCCATTAAATAGTTCATTTCAACCCAGTCATAATATCTGACAATCATAATATCATCATTTGATTTTTTATTTTTTGTTTCTTCTTCATTTGTTATTTTTTCTTTATTTGTTTGTTTATTATAAATATTAATGAATAAACCATGTTCAATATCAGTTAACATATAATCAGCAAATGATATTATATCATGATCAATTAGAAGGAATAAACCATTTTTTTTTAATAAACGTTTAACTTCTTTTAAGATAAAATCTATATTATTTATATGATGAATAACAAATTTCATAGTAATTAAATCAAAACTATTATCATTCAATGGAATTTTTGTATCTACTTCAATAGGTACAAATACGAATTTATCTTTATTTTTTTCTCTACTCTGATTACCTTTTTCAGAAAAATTATCCAAATCACATCCAACAATATTATCTTTTTTTAAATTTAATTTATTTCCAAAATTTATAATAAATTCACCATCACCTGTCCCAATATCTAAAATCTTTTCTACTTTTTTATCTTCTAATATATTATTTATTTTATTTGTAAATAATTCACTAAAAATATTATTTCTATTACATGAAAGACTAGATATTGATGCTGTACTATTAATTTTTTTTTTAAATAAATCATATAATTTATTATATGTGTAAGTATCATTTTTTTTTTCTAATAATATATTGATAATTTCTGGTATGGATCCTGGATTAAATCTATTTGATATTAATTCTATTAATCTTGTAAAAATACTTGCGTCATATTTTAAACCTATTTCAACTAATGATTTAAACTGAATATCACTTTCATAATCTCTATAGTAATCTTTAAAATTATACTTTTTATTTAATAATTTTTTATATTCATTATAATAACATGAATATTGGGTTTTATATTTTTTATGATCTTTAAAAATATTATTAGATTGTAATATTTTCCTATTTTTATATTTAATCATAGTGTCAAATTTTTGTTTACTTTTAGATTTTTTTTGTATATTCTTTTTTTTTGTGCGACTCATAATTGATTTTATTTGATTTTATTTGATTTTATTTGATTTTATTTAATTTTATTTGATTTTATTTAATTTGATATATTTATTAGAAAAAAATATAACTGAATACTTATAATAAATAATTATTTATTATAATTTATCAATTTAAAAATGTCTTCTCAAAATGATTTTAATATAGAAAGTCTTGAAAAAACTTTTGGTCATAATTTTGTTATGATTCAAGATAAATATCAATATGACTCTACAGAAGGTTTTATAAAAAAATATCAAATAATAATGAAAATTTATTCAGAACAAGCTATTAATTCTTTTAATTATTTGGAACCATACATTAAAAGAGGCATTTTTCCCACAAAAAAAACAGATAAAACATGTAACCTTAGTATGTTAGGACTATATAGTTTTATAGCAGATCGTCAAGAATTCGATGGTATTGAAGGAGATTTCTTTTATGGATTTTTATCTTTAAAAAAATATAATCATTTAGATCAGAATCTATGGTGTATTTTTTATAATAAAGAAGATAATATCAAATTATATGTATATTTAAATCAATTTGATATGGAGAAAAAAGCTTCTTTTTACAAAGTCAAACCTAATAAATCTTTTTCTTTTTTCCATAAAGAAGGAATGAAAGAAAGTGAAAATTATAAAGACCCCTATTTATTCTTTATCAAAGAAGTAGAAGTTCGCATGTAGATATTTTTTGAGTTTAATCATAAATAAATATAAAATTGAATTAATTTAACATTTACTAAATTAATATTTAAATATATCTTTAATAAATTAAATGGAAAATCTTTATACAACTAACATTTTAAAGTGCCGATACCATCTTCAAGCTGATGAGTTTGGACAAGAACCTGATGAAATTTTCTTGAATAAATTAAAAAAAGAGATTGAAGGGAGATGTATTCGTGAAGGTTATGTTAAAATTGGTAGTGTTAAAATTCTAGGACGTAGTTTAGGTAAAATTAATCAAGCATATTTCACTGGATTACCAGTATATGATATTACATATCAAGCAGACATCTGTAATCCTCCAATTGGGTTAATTATTGATTGTATTGTTAAAGATGAAACTAAAATGGGTTTGGTTTGTCAAGTAAATGATAATGATAATCCTCTTGATATTGTAATCCCAAGTCAATGGCACTTTGATAATAAAAAATATACTATGCTTGAACCGGAAATGAAAATTAAAGTTAAGGTTGCCAGAAAACGTCATGAAAATGGTGATAACCATATTTCAGTAGTAGCTTCATTACATTCAACACCTTTTGATGATGATACAGCATTTCGTAATAATATGAATAATGATACAGAAACCAATCAAGAATTAACAGAAGAACCTGAACAAGAAGATGATTCTGAAGAAGATTAAGATTGAAAATTTAATTATGTAAAAAAAATTGAATTTAAATTTTTAATATTTTTTTTAATGTAAGTTAATAATTCAGTTAATATTAATTAAACATGTCTCTTGAAGAAGATATCAATACCAATCTTAATATCAATGATGAAACTGAAATGCTAATTAAAGAATTTGATGATATTTGTAATGAAATCTCAACAATGAAAAATACAATGGGTACACTTATTACTAAACTCAAACAGTATAAAAAGAAGATTGATAAAATTTTGAAAGAAAAAACTAAAGAAAAGTCCAAAACTTCTAAGACAAAACCTGAAAATAATTCTAATTCTAAAGATGATGAAGTAGAGGAAAAGAAAGAGAAAAAACCTAAAAAGGAAAAGGAACAAAAAGAACCTAAGGAAAAAAAAGAAAAAATTAAGAAAGTTATTGAACCACCTTCTGGTATTAATAAACCCACTACAATTTCGGATCAATTATGTGAATTCCTTTCTAAACCAAAAGGTACTGAAATGGTTCGCCATGATGTAACTGAATTGATTTATGAATATATTAAAAAAAATAAGCTTCAAGATTCTGCCTCAAAACTAATTATTAATCCGGATGATACTTTGTGTAATCTTTTAGGTATTGATAAAAGTCAAAAACTAACATATCAGAATCTACAAACCTTTATGAATAAACATTATATTAATACCAATAGTCAAGATCAAACACAAGAAGAGAATAATGAAGAAATTGATGAAAACTAATATATGAATTAAATCATAAAATATTAACTTTTATATAAATTTAAATTTTTTTATTTTTATTATTTGTTTTATTTGTTTTATTTATTATTTTTTTATATTTTATAAAAAAGTATTATTCAATAATAAGAGTAATATATAATTTTGAACAAAATATGTCTTCAAAAATAAAAAAACATAGCCACAAACATATACATAAACATAGTTTGAAATACAGTCATAGTCACAAGATTTTAAAAAAATATAGTTCTAGTATTAGTTCTAAAACTAAAAATAAATATTATTACAATAAAAAATATTTTAAAAATTTAAATTTCCCTGAAAAATCAGAATGTATTAAAAAAATATTTGAATATCATCACCCACAAAACCAAAACTATAATGCTATTTTTCCATTTATCATTAATTATAATGAAGCAAATAAAGAAATATTTAATAGTTTATTACCAGAGAATACAGGATTAAATATTAATGAATGGTTAGAACAAACTCATATTTTATCAGGACATTGTTCCAAAGAAACACCACATGGGGAAATAAAAAAATCACATAGTTCTTCTGATGATAAATGTCATCATCATGATTTTCATCATGGACATGCTCATGAACACAAACATATTCATGGACATGATCATGGGCATGGACATAGTCATAAACATACCCATAAACACCATCATCATCATAGTCATGGTCATGGTAATCATCACCACCATCATCATCATAAAGTTGATCTTATTTTACCTATTAAAGAATCTATCAATTTAAAATTACAATCCGCAGTATATGAATTAATTAATACAACCACCGTGATTAATACATTTAATTATTTATTTCAAAAAATAGGTACAGGTATATATGTCCAAATTAAAAATAATAAAATTAAATCATTCATACCTTTTATTAATAATAATTTTGTTAATGAATGGTTTGAATTAATTAAATTACCAAATAAATATAAAAATTTGAGTGAATATTACCAAGATAAACAGAAAATATTAGGTGGAAAAATAAAATATATTGAAAATATGAGTTTATGGTCAGCTAGTAATTGTCTATTACAAACTGAAAAAATGATGTCAATTAATGATTCAAATTGGTCTGAATTATATCAAATGTTAGAAGATACATGTAATGAACATCAAATAGATGATGTAGATTTTTTTCTGAATATTAAATCATTTCCCGTTTTAAAAAATGATTTCACCGAACCTTTTGAACATATCTATGGAGAAGGGGAATTATTAAAATCACACAATTATAGTTCTTATCATCCTATTTTAAGTGTATCAACAAATGATACATTTGGTGATTTACCTTATCCTTCTGCTGAAGATTGGAGATTAATTACACAAGAATATTTTAGAAATACATGTGATAATAAATTTGTAGAAGAATTATGTAAACCATATAAACAAAATTTTGAAGAATCAGATACTACAGGATGTGATAGACATAATCATAACCTAGAATGGGATAAAAAAGAGGCAAAGGCGTACTTTATTGGAGATTCTTCTGGATGTGGTCTAACTTTAGAGGATAATATTAGATTAAAACTAGTTGATTTAGGTGAAAAAAACCCGAATCTTCTAGATTTTAAATTAACAAGATTTTCTAAAAGAGATAAAATTAGCATGGATAATCATAATTTTAACTTTCATGATCCATCTAAATTTAAATTTAGTCCTGTAGGAAACCAACAAGGATTACATGGTCGATTTAAATATTTAGTATCTGTACCTAGTTATGGTAATGATCCAGATTTACCTTATTTTCTTTCTTTAGGTGGATTAGTCCTTAAAGTTGAAAATGAATATAATACATGGTATGATCATTTATTAAAACCATATCAACATTACATTCCTGTTAAAAAAGATTTATCTAATTTGTTGGCTATAGTAAAATGGGCTACTACACATGATGAAACATGTAAAAAAATAGCTAAAAATGGATATATTGCCTATCGTAAATTTTTCAATCGTAAAAATGTATTGGAATATTGGAATTATTTATTGAATTCTATCGCTCATCATCGACTAGATTTAACTTCTTTGGAGAATAAATATCAAGAATATGAAGGTGGATTAAAAATATTAAATCCTATATCTTTACCATCAAATGATATTGATTCTATAGATTTCAAAAATAATAAATTAGGTATTATTATTCCATATTACAAATTAGATGAAACATATAAAAATTCAATGAAAGATATGGTTAATAATCTAATACATCATTTCAGAAAATATCCTCAATTAAGATTTAAAATTATTATTTGTGAACAGAAAAAAGGTAACCAAAAATTTAATAAAGGGCAACTTGTTAATTTGGGGTTATTAATTGCTAAATCACACGGATGCACTCATGTTGTAATAAATAATATTAATTTGATTATTAGTGAAGAAATGATTCCGTACTATTTTTCTTTTGAAGAAGCAAATAAATGTCCTATTAATATTGGTTTTAAATGGAATGATTATTATCAAAAGAAATTTCTCAATGATATTTGTTTATGGAATTTAGATATGTTATTTAAAATGGGGGGTTATGCTAATCAAATTTGGGGTGTAGGGTGTGATGAAAAAATATTGTATCATAGATACATAAAATATTTAAGAGAAATAAAAAAAACGGGACATGTTTACATACCAATTTTGAAAAAATCTCCTAAAAATTATGAATTAGAATTATGGGGACAAATAATTGACCCTCAATATCAACGTTTAAAAATACTAGGTGATTGGATGATAAATAAATATACTGATATTAAAGATTTAAATAAATATTTAAGTGAAATTATAAATGCTAAAAATCGTAAAGGTACTACATGTCATGATACCGAGCATTCTCATTCACATTCACATTCACATGGAAATACAGATGAAGAAGAAGATAAAGATGAATCATATAGTGATTCAGAAACATATAAAAAATATAAAAGCTATTTAAAAATTTTAGATAAGCATCAACATCAAAAAGAAGTTGAACATTATACCTTTAAATTAATATCACATCTAGAAAAAGACATTATCGAAACCTAATTGATATTACAACTTACTTTGAATTTGAGTGATGAATATTTTTGTATAATCATAATAAACTTCATTAGCACATTCTTTGGATTGAATTTGTAGGCTAGAAAGATCATAAATCTTATTGTCATAATAATTCTTACAGATATAAAATGAAATATCCATAACAAAACATTCTTTCAGGTCAATATATTTGTTCCCCATAGTATCTATACCAATAAATCCTTTTAGAACAATACATGGTGTCTCTCCCCAACGATGGAAAGTATAATCATCAATGTTAGTCATTAGATAATCATAACCATCTTTTCCTTTGAAAAAGTACTTCCATATACAATGAGAAAAATAAACATCATGATACCCCTTAGTGCGTTTACGACCATTACAAGAAAAACTTAATGATGTACCTTCTACAAACTTTTGGTTTACTTTAATTGGAGGAGAAATATCAATATCATTAACTTTATCATCAAAATAACGCATTCCTGTAACAGGATGATAAAGATCCTTACAGGTCTCAAGATTGATATTGTAATTGTAATTATAATTATAATAGGTCATTTAATATAGATAAGTTTGATATATTAAAGATATACCAAAATGCTTTTATATTAATTATAAAAGCTATTAAAATTCTAAAAATAAAAAATTTTCAATTTTTGTATTAAATAAAATAATCTGGTTTATCCAATTATTATTAATCAACTTGATGATTAACGAGATCTGATACACGCCAATATTCACGACCTTCTCGGCAAATGATTAGAGGAATTTTTTTCATTTTAAGTTCTAATTCAGCGATCTCAATAACACTTTCCATACCTTCTGGAATATCAACTAATGGAATAGCACCATCTTCAAGCTGAGTCGCACGTACTCCAATAATTGATGTACGTTCATATGGAGTTAGAACAGGATCATATTGATTTTTAGATGGATCATATGTCTTATAGAAATCATAAGCATCATCAGCAAAGTTTTTATTTTCTTTTTGCGAACTTTCATTCATTTTTTCTTCATCATCTTCTGAATCAACTAAATCTTCTTGAACTTTTTTTTTATTCTCAAATGTAGGGTCTTCTTTAATTTTAATCTTTTCTTCAACCTTTTCCTTGTTTAATTGGGAAGGAGATGATTTTGATTTAATATCAATTTTTTTAGGAGCCATTTAATTATTTACTATATAATTAGTATTATCTTAAATTATTAAGTATATATTTTTTATATCTTTTTTAAAAAATTCAATTTTATTTTTATTTTTACAGGTTTCTTTTGATTTTTTGATTTTTATATATATATATATATATATTAATAATAAAGCTATAATATAAAAAATGATAAATGATACATATCAAAATAATTTAGAAAAAGATTTAAATAAAATATATAATAATTTAAAAAATAATCTTGATATTTCATTATTAGATAAATTAAAAAAAGAAAATGAAATTTTTTTAATTGATAGTATGGATAAAGAAAGCCTTATTGAATATTATATATTTGATAATAAAGTTACTGTAGATAAATCACATATTTTAAAGTATCAAAAATATAAAGATGCTAGATTAGAACAAATTTTATCTTTAATACAAAAAAGTATTAATTATGCTATTAAAAATAATTTAAAAGTCCCTAATACTACTTTGTATATATGGATAAGTGATAGATTTCCGTATATTGATAATATTCAAAATTTTCCGGTTTATGTTTTTGCTAGACCAATAGATTTAAAATTACCTATATTTCCTGATAATACTTTTGAATGTTTATCACTAGATAAAAAATATTCTGAACAATGTAATGACTGGGATTATTTAAAGAAATTAATTATTAATAAGTGTAAAAATAAAACCAAAAAAAAAGAATTATATTTTAAAGGTACACCAACAACACTAAATAATTCCCAAATTAGAGAAAAATTAGAAATTATTACTTTAGTAAATGATCAACTTACTAAACATGGTAAAATAAATGATAATTTTTATAATTATATTAAATATAAATTAAATAAAATTAAAGATAAATCATTTTATAATTATATTTTATCAAATAATTATCAGAAAAAATATCATGACTTACCACTTAATGTTACTTTAGATGCTTGGAATAAGTACACACCAATTTATAGTTTATGTGAATATATGTATTTATTAAATTTACCAGGACATTATCAATGGTCAAACAGATTAAAATATTTGTTTTTAATGAAATCACATGTAATAAATATTAATGTTAAATTAATTAGTGAAGAATATACTGATGAAAAATATATTACTTTTATTGATTATATTATTAATAAAAATAATTATCATGAAATTGTATTAAAATATTATAGAGAAAACTATAATTTACCAGTAGAAACTAATCAATTATATATGGAAAAAAATATTGATGAATTTAATAAATTTATACGTAAATTGTCAAATATTTATAAAAAACTAGAAAAAGAAAGAACAGTGAAAATAAGTAGTAGATCAACAAAAAAGAAAACCGATAAAATTAATCAAAGTTTTGATAAAATAAATCAATTAACAAATGAAAGAATATATCATTATATATACACTGGAATAGTTCGTAATGCAGAATTATTTGATAATTTAAAGAAATAAAAAATAAAAATAAAATAAAATAAAATAAAATAAAATAAAATAAAATAAAAATTGATTTTAAAAAAATAAAAATAATTATTAAAGTTAAACTATTTTATCTTGAATTAAAAATCAAATGACATCTTGTCGTATTGAAATCATTCTGGGTCCTATGTTCTCAGGAAAATCAACAGAATTAATGCGTCGGTGTAGTCGTAAAGAAGTTATTGGAAAAAAAGTGTGTTACATAAATCATACATTTGATACACGAACCGGTGATTTTGTTCAAACTCATGCTCAACATCGTAAAGATGCTATTAAATTATCTAAATTATTTGATATTGATATTACATCTGATAAATTCAAAGAAGCTGATGTTTTTGGTATTGATGAAGCACAATTTTTCCATGATTTATATGATTTTGTTTTAAAATGTGAAGAAAATAATAAAACCGTAATTATGTCTGGTTTAGATGGTGATTCTAATCGTAAACCATTTGGGCAAATTTTAAATTGTATTCCTTTGTGTGATAGTGTTGTCAAGTTAACAGCAATGGATATGATTGATAAAGATGAATCAGAAGGGATATTCTCTCTTCGAATTAGTGAAAATACAATTGATCAAGTTTTAGTAGGTGCCCAAGACAAATTTTTAGCGGTATCACGTAAAAATTATTTAGAAAAAATGAAAAAATAATGATTATATATCTATGTTGAATTTACGTTTGGTTTTCTTTTACCAGCAAATGTAGTTTCTACTAATAGAGTAGGACCTTTTGCGGTGTTTACAATAACTGGTTTAGTTACAACATTATTACCATACTTAATAGATCCTTTAGATAAAACATTTCTCGCATAATTACTATGTGAAGCAACATCATGATGTACAATTCCCATATTATTTGTAATATTATGATACTGTACATTTATACCATGCCTTTCAAAGTATTTTTTCATTGCGGGTGATATCTCACCTTCTACATTTTCTTGTTCTTGTTTAAATAATGGATTTACTACTCTTTTTCCATAGCCTATACTATTATTTCTTTGAGTAACCCACCCTTTTTTTTCATGATTTAAACTAAATAAAGGATTTACCCTTGTAACTTCTGTTCCTGTTCTAACTCCTTGTCCAAATCCTTGTGCATCATGATATAGACCTGATATCTTATTTTCAACAGGTTTTGTAGTTGAATTTTTTTTTCCTAATAGTCTTTTCAACCACGAAGGGACCCCCCCCCGATGTTTTTTTATTTTAATTGTATGTTTTTTATGGTATATATTTTTTTTATTTTTCTTTGTTTTATTAATAGATTTAGGCATTTTATTTATTTATTTATAAAGAAATAAATAAAAAAAATAATATAATGATATGGATATATTATTAAATATACAAACATACATATAAACAATGATCAACGCTGTTTCGTTACTTCGTTATATTCCAAAAAATAGTTTTACTGAAGTAATTATTCCTAAAACTAAATTTATTTTTTGTGATGTTAGTTCTTATTATACAGAATCAAAAGAAGCCGTTTACTTTAAATGTAATAGTACTAATAATTTTGCCAATATTGAACGTTCAATTGATTTACGTACACCATACAATGGACAAGATAATATAGAAATTCGTAATTCTATTTCAACCGAATTAAATAAGTCTATTATTTATGAAAAAATTAATATTAAAATGGATTTTAATCAATCAAATAATTTTTTTGTAAATATTGATTACAGTTTGTTTCTAGATAAATATAATATTTTGAATATATTTAATCATAAAATGAATTTTTATAATAATCAAATTATACCATTAAATGTAGGTAAATATTATCAATATAATAATAAAGTTAATAAAATTTTCAAATTTATTGAAAATGAAAGCAAATAAATTATTATATTTTTATTTTTTTATTTGGTATATAAAAATTGATTCTATATATTATTATTGTTAGTAATATATTTCTATTATCATAAATGACAGAAGGAATTTACTCAGATTCATCATATTTTAATCAATTTAATACACATGAAGATTTTGATAAAGATTATATTTATTTAGACAACCGTGAAGAAATTATATATAAAAAAGAAAAAGAAAAAGAAATTGAAAATATAGATTATTTTGAGAATCCTAAATATTTTATTAAAAAAGCATTAAACAATTGGGAAAAAATAGAAAAATCTGTAGATCGTATATATGTTTCAGAATGGATTGAAAAATATAAAAATTATCTAGCTAATCTTCTAGATTATAATGATGTTATATTATTTAATGGATTATCGACTTTTAAGCAAGTAGTCTCTATATGTAATAGTCATCATCAAAAAAAACTTTTGAAAAAATATCGTTTTGAATGTAATTGTCATAATAAAGATTTTTATAAAGAAAATGAATACGAACATTATTATATTTATTTTGAAAATCCCTCAAGTTGTTCAAAAGGCCATAAAATTGTCCTAAGAGATGGGGATTCTAATTCATATGATTATTTAGGTTTTATATCTGAAATTAAACCAGCTGGGATCATTGAATATTTAGATTAAATATTTATAATAAAAATTAAAAATAGCCAGATTTCGGTTTACTTTTATTAAAAAATTGATTTTTTTATTATTTTAATATCATATTACTCTCTGACTTAACATGTCATCGCTAACACCAAAGCGCCCAACTGTTCCCGTGCCCCCGAAAGCTCCGCGTAAGGTGAAACCGACTGGTGAGGGCTCTGGCTCTCTCCGCTCCGGTCAACCGCCAAACGTGCCTGTTTTCAGTTCTACACGCCGGTTGTCTTTTTGAGTAAGAGAGATCCATCCCCCCCAGCGGTTAGCAATAGCCACACTTTTTTTTATTTTTTTTATTTTTTTTATTTTTTTTATTTTTTTTATTTTTTTTGAATGGAAAAAATTGATTAATATATTTAAATAATGAATCAATAGATATCATTATCATAGCAATATTAAAATTATTAAAATTATTAAAATGGATATTGAGTATGGTTATTTAGATCATACAGATATTTCATTCGAAATAGATGATATAAAATTATTCGTTAGTACTTTCTCAATTTATATAATTATTTTTATGACATCATATATTAATTATGATTTTTCAGTATATATAACACCATCAAATTTTATTAAAGGTCATTTATATTCTCATGAATTAGTTAGTTATTGTATGAGTACGATTCATAGTATTATTACTGGAACATATGGTTTGGCATATTTTTTAAATTTAATTTCATTAGATAACCTTTACTCTGGTTACCATTTTAGTTTGGGTTATTTTTCAGCAGATATTGTTTACTTTATTTTAATTAGTGAATCATTGAAAGATCTTAAAAAAAATATGTGGGTTATTTTCCATAATATAATTTTAATTTTAATGTTAGTTGGTTCTTTTATTGAAAATAGTTATGATGAAGAAAAAAGAGCTTTTTATCTAGCTATGGGATTAATTGCTGAATATTCATTTATTCCATTGAATATTTGTTGGTATATTAAAAATACAAATAAGTATTATTATTTTGATCAAGAATTTATTATGTATACAAAAATTTTAATCGTAACTTATTTTGTTACATGTGTGATAAATTTATCTTACATTTTACATTGTTTATATTTAGAAAATATGTTTATAGATATAATTATTAGTACACCAATAACATTATTAAACTATTGGTGGTTCTATAAACTCATTCATATGATATTGAAAAAAAAATAAATTTATAATAATAATTTTGTAATAATAATTTTATACATTAAATTTACTTTTTTTTTATTTAGTGTGATAAAATATAAATATTATTTTGAAAGAATAATTATAAGGATATTCTTAATAATTAAAGTTTAGATGGCTACTAATATTTTATATCCACCCTCGACAATGTCGAATACTACCCCTAAAATTTACTCGATTGAAGATTTTTATGAAATTAAAAATAAAATTAAAGACCAATTAGGTGATATTAATTATTTTTCAGAAGAAACAATAGAATTATTTGAAAAAATGAATCAATCGGGTATTCAACATAAAAGAAAAAAAATTCAACCAGATGATGATTGGCGCAAAAAGAAGGGGGTCCAATTTATTAAAAAAGAATTAAAAGATGATAATGAAAAAATTTATCATGAAATGAAAGGTTATTTAAATAAAATTTCAGAAAATAATTATCAATCAATCTTAGAGGAAATTAATAAATTATTGGATTCTTTTGAAGAAAATAAAGAATACTATTTAACTTCTTTTTTAAATGACATTCTAGTTAAGGCTAGAACAGAACCTACATATTGTGTTTTTTATGTTAAAATGATTTTAGGTTTTACAGATAAGGTAAATGTACGTAAATTTATTAATAAATTAAAAGAGAATTATTATCAAACAATTCTTAAATTAAAACCAGTTATAGAAATTAGCGAAGATGAAGAAGAAGAAAAAGAAAATGAAAGTGAGGATGAAGATAATAAAAAAGATAATGATGATAAAAAAGAAGAAAATGAAGGTGAAACTGATAAAGTTGAAGAAAAAGGAGAAAAAACTAATGAAGATTTATCATATGATGAATTTTGTCAATCAAGAAAAAATAAAAACTTTCAAAAAGGGTTTTCACAATTCATTGGAGAATTATATAATTCACATCAATTTGGAGCAAATGAATTATTTACATATTTATCAACTATTGTAAATAATATTAAAGATATTATACTTCATTTGAAAGCTCACAGCAATAATATATTTGATACTTCTTATAAATTATATCTTCAATCAATTGAAGAAAATATACTTTATTTAGCACCTTTAACTGAAATAACTATTGAAAATTTATTAAAAAATCCAGGCCATCAGACTGATAAAATACAGAATATATCTAATCTTTTCAAAACAATAGAAGAGATGAGCAATGATAAAACTATTATTAATAAAAATAGATATACATTGGCTGATTTATTTGATTTATATAATAAGTTTAATAAAAAACCTGATCGTATACGGAATAATAATGATAGACATAGAAATAAAAACTATAATAATGGATACAATCATAATAATAACAACAATAACAACAATAACAACAATAACAACAATAACAATAATAACAATAACAGTAATAATAACAATAACAATAACAGTAATAATAAAAATGACTTTATTGAAAGAAAATATAATCATAAAAATAATGAGAATAATGAAAATAATGAAAAGGATAGAGAATGGACTAAAAATTATAAAAATAAAAATCATAAACAACCTAATACATATCGTAAGTAATATGTTTGTTTTTCTTATAATTTTATAGTTTTTATATTTATAAAAAAAGTAATTCAGGTATAGTATAATTTTTTTTTATATTTTCTTATTTGTTAAATAAAGTTAAATATAATAAATCATATTAAAATGACTTCATTATCAGAATTAGATGGAATTGGAATGATGAATGGAAATAGTATGGGTTCAAACTATCAACAAGTTGATCCATATCATACAAATCAATTTAATCAAATGCAATCAAAAGAAAGAAAAATTATTGAAAACAGTTTTAAAAATGCTCGTGATACAATTAATACAGGTGTTATTGCCCAAGAAGGTTTTAATCAAAGAGTTTTAAATAATAGAAATAGTCATTTAGATTTTGAACCAGATGCCAATTCATTTAAATCACCATTAACTGGTCAACTTATGAGAATTGAAGAATTCACCCATAATAATATGCAACCTTTTTTTGGTGGAAGTGTTCGTCAAAATACAAATGTTGGAGCAAATGAAAAAATCCTTGAAAATCATACTGGCAATAGTACGGTTTATCAAGAAAAGATGGAATTAAAAGGAATGTTTGATATGGAACGAGATGTGGGTAATGTTTTTGGTACATCTAATTTTGCTTCAGAAGATGTTAGAAATAGATATATTCCTTCTCAAATGAGACAAAATGAATTACCTACCCCTCAAATTCGTGTAGGTCCTGGTCTTAATCAAGGATATGGTTGGAAGCCTGCAGGTGGTTTGAACCAACCAAATACTCGTGACTTTGTTTTACCAAAAGACACTAATGAACTTAGAACATTAGATAATCCTAAATTATCTTACAAAGGTCGTATTGTTATGGGTGTTCGTGAAAAACAAAGAGGTATAGTTGTCCCGCCAAAAAAAAATCGTGTAGAAACTTTCTATAAAAATGATTCTGATAGATATTTTAAAACAGTTGGAGCTTTTACTAAACCAAAAGCTCGTTCTGAATTATATAATAAACCCACCCATAGAACAAATACCCGCTCATACATGGGTAATGCGGGACCTACAACATATACAAAACCATACCAAGTCCCTGCTATGAAACTTTCAACAAAACATAACTATAAAACTTCTGGGTGGCGTAATGCTGATGGTAAAAGACAATGGTCAATTAGTAATATTTCAGATGAATCTAAAGTAGGTGATTATGGAAAAAAAGCTATTGAAGTTAAACCTCAAGAACGTGATTTAACTCAAACTAGACAACATTACAGTAATGTTAAAAGTGTTGTACAATCTATAATTATGCCAATTTTAGATATGTTAAAAGAAACAAAAAAAGAAAATGTAGTTGGTAATCATAGACCTGATGGTAATATGTCAGCACAAATGCCTAAAAAAATGACAGTATATGATCCTAATGATATAGCTAGAACAACTATTAAAGAAACCACAATTGATAATAATTATGTTGGTATAGTTGGTCCTGCTATGCCAAATAAACAAACTGTGTATGATCCTAATGATATAGCCAGAACAACTATTAAAGAAACAATGATTGATAATGACCATATTGGTTTCCATGGACCTATTTTTGGTTCTAAAATAACAGTTCATGATCCCAATGATGTTTTAAGAACAACAATTAAAGAAACTAATATCGAAAATATGGCTCCTCATATCAATTTAACCACAACAGGTCCTAAATCATTAACAGTATATGATCCGGATGATGTTATGAGAACAACAATTAAAGAAACCACGATTGATAATGATTATTTAGGTAATATTGCTGGTGTTGAAAGACGTAATGAAGGTTATGTTATCGCTAATATGTTACCTAGAAATACTCAAAAACAATTCTTATCAGATCATTATTATCAAGGTCACGCTGATGCTCAAACTGGTGTCGGTAAAGGCCGTGGTTACCTTGTTAATAAATATGAAGCTAAAAACACTCAAAAACAATTTATTTCAGATTATTACTATCAAGGTCATGCTAGTCATGCCACAACATCAGCACCTAAATCATATGCTAGTGGGTATAATGCTGTTATTAATACCAATAAAGATAAGGTTGCGATGGGTAGAAGACCAACAGATTCCAACGTTAAAATAGCTGCTGGTAAAGATATGATTAATCATCAAAACAAAAAGATTGAAGCTGATGTTATTAATGTTCGTGAACCATATGAAGATAAATTATATTCAATTCCACCACAACAAAATCAATGTGGACTCACTACGGTTAAAGAAAAATTATCGGAAGATGTTAATCGTGAACGTATTAATCCTGATAACTTAAAAGCATTCCATGATAACCCTTATACACAAAGCTTAAGCAGTGTTTTTCCATACTAAATACCAAATACTAAATTAATTTTTATTTTTATTTTTTTAATTTGAATGTTAAATATTTATGAGTATTGATACTTATTTGTCTTTTTGTAAAAGAAAAACTAATCGTATCATATTTTTCTTTAACTGTATTATCAATCACAATAAAACAATTCTTTTGATATGGGATCGTTGTAATTTTTTTTGTTACTAGTTGATTTAAATTATCATAAGAATTGTAATTTAATTCTAGATGTCCTCCTTTTGAAATATCATTATCGTTTCTCATAAAAAACCATCCATAACATAAAATATCTTCTGATATGTCTTCAACAAAAGGAATATAATCATAACAAACTGGTAAATTATAGCCCACTGTTATTTCCATTTCTAAATTTTTATCTTTAATTTTATTTTGATTTATTTCTAATGTTTTTATAAGATTGGAAATAAATATATCAGAATGATGGTATTCTAGGAACTGTTTCCACAGAGATGAAAAAATATCTTGATATTTATCTATCCCAATATTTTTATTTATTGTAACTTGACATCTAGAATTGCTATAAACAATATTATTGTTTGGAGTAAATTTTTTTTCATGTAATATAATATCCTTTAAAGATGGATATTCTTGACCCAGTGTGATATAATTATCTTTATGTAATGAATTATTAATCACCATAATCTTAAAAGGTTCTGAAATTTTCATAACATTATCATTTTGTTTTTTATTTAATGAATATTGGTTTAATAAATCTATTCTGGATATAGGTATAGGTATATGTATAGCTATAGGTATAGGTATAGCTATAGGTATATTTATAGATATGTCTTTTTTTAAATTATTAAAATTTTTAGATGTCATAATTTTATTTTTTATTATTTGAACATATTTATAAAAATCTTAGATTAAAAATATAAAAAAAAATTTATTAGTGTTAAAATTATAAGTTAATTTATTTTATTTTAATTTAATTTTGGTTTTTATTATTAATCATCTTTCTTAGATGAGGGTACACTTGTTTCACTTTTTGAACTGACTGAACTAACTGAGCTGTCAAGACGTTCTTTATTTTGTGAAGAAGAAAGTGAACCTGAAACTGTTTGCTCATCATCACTTGATTCATAATCAGTTTCGATACGATGTTTCTTGTAAATGATAACGCATTTATTTTCATTTGCTTTCTTATTGATAGCGTGTTCAAACATATAGATACCTAGAAAAACTGTGATATAAAACCCATATACTACAGTTAGTAGAGAAACTAGTGTTGCATTATCAGATGATAGCATAGATTTAAATAATGATGGAATGTTAACACAGATGAGCAGAAACGCCCAAAACAATTGAACAACTATAGTGAAATAACCACTTTTATTAGTGATTTGTTTAACGATCGTACTATGTAGAAAACCCAACAATGTAAGATCATAAATTTGTCGTGCGAGTGGAGTCTTATTAAGAAGTTGAAAACAATGAATAAACAACATGGCAATTGTCATACCAGGGATACATGTGTATAGAATATTAATTTTTTCTTTGTTTTGATTACTGTCATATTTACTAATATCACCATTAGTTACCAGATGATTTTTAAAATCTTCATCTTCACTATATGTTGTTTCTCCAGATGAATGTGTGTCACAATCAAATGTATCAATACAATAGTTTTTCCAAATTGTTGTTGTGGAGTTTTTAGAAATACTATTCCATTTATCTTGATCATAGTATTTGGCTAGCATTTCTTCAAGAATTTCGTTAGAATATTTAAATTTCATAGACCAGAGACAGTCAATTGGATAAGTGACATTATCATCTTCAATTTTATCTTTTTCAATTGATTCTGATGTCACATAACAAGCACTATACAGCGTTCGTTTCATAAAAACTCCAAACTTAGTATAGTCAGGAAGAATTTTATCAACGTTTTCATTAACATAATCTTCTACAAAAGCAGTCAGTTTATCGTTATTTTTCTTCAAAATTTGTGATTTACCGATAATAGTTCGAGTATATTCTTGTAGAGAATTGCGCTGCGTCGAACGCCAAATAAGATAGTTAACAATTTCATAACTTTTATCTTCTGGAAAATATACAATACGACCTTCAAATACCGGTACACAAGCTTTCATTTTTGAAATAATTTCAGGTTCATAATTTTGAATATTTTCAGTTGGCATATAATTAGCAAAACAATTACGGAAATAACTTGTCGCTTTGCTGCTAAGAAGTGTCAGATATTTTTGGGTGCTTCGTTTGAAAATGTCAGCCTTATGGAAAAGTAGAATGATTTCATCATCAACTACATAAACCATCCGAGGTTTAAACATAATGTCGTTAAGAAGACACCGCGCTGTATTAATAATAGCAAGGCTGTATGACTTATTAATTTCTTGTTTGCTCCGATCAGAATTCACATAGATATTCATCCGTGTGAAAGAATTTCCGTTGAGACGAACAATGAAAGGTCGATTTTCTGGGATTGTTTCGTGAAGTTGACGGTTTTCATAAATTTCCATACTGTCTTTAATTGATTTGCATTTTTTACGAGCTTCAAAGAGAGCAATGTCTTCAGTGGTAGTGTCAATAGTGCGCATATTTAATGATTGATTAATGATTTCTGTTAATAACAAGAAATATCATATACAAATAATTTTTAAATTCAATTTTTTTTTCAATATATGGTTCTGATAAAAAAATTATTTTGCTTTTTTGTTAGTCTAATATTTAGTATAAATATTTTTATGAATTTATTATAAAAAATGAATGATGAAGAAAGAAAGGAAAAATTAGAAAGGATAAGATTATTAAGAGAACAAAAGAAAAATCAAATAGATTTTGATGTCGAAAAGGCTTTGATGAGTTTGATTCAATTGGAATATTATTTGAATCAACAAATAAAAAATGAAGATGGAAATGATGATAAAATTAAAGATAATACAAAACTAAATGATTTAAACATACAATCAGATAAATTGAATGATCAAGAAAAAATAATTGATAAAAATGATAAAATCATTAATAACTTTAAAAAAATAAATAAGATTACAGATTTAATTTCAAAATTTAATCAAAAGTAAATTAAATGATTATTTAAGAAATTTCTTTTTAGTTTTCTTTCTTATTTCTTTTTCTTTTTTATTTTTTTTAGGATTTTTAGGATTTTTAATTATAGGTTCATTTGATTCGATTGCATAGAAGTAATTATTTTTAATACCTTCTTCTATTTTATTCAAAAATATTGCTGATTCTTGACTTGAAGATATATTTAAAATCTCTTTAATAAAATCATTTATGGTCCCTTTTTCACCAGGAAATGTATCTGATAAATAAGCTGTTCCCATCTTAAGAGATGTTGTCCACTTTTGTTTTTTTTGACTTTTTATTAACCAAATTGATAAACATAATTTATTAGTTTTTAATCTTTCGATCATGTTATCTTTATGACATAAAAAGTTCAATGTTCTTTTTTTTAAATTTTTATGACGTTCCCCTATTACAACCTTATCTATTGGACACGACAATAAGTTTCTTGGATATTCCTCTTCTAGGTTAATAATCATTGAAAAACTAATAGCCATTTTATAATTATATTTTTGAGGATTACTTATCAATGTATTATATCTAGAATTACTTACTAGATCAATTTTAAAATCATTATTATTGTTATTTGAATTATCAAAATTTAAATCTATTATGGTTGGTTTTGTTTCATTGTCAGATTTTACTGATATATCATTACTAGGAAGAATATGAGTTGTAGGTTTAGTTTTTGTTTTAGTATTTTTAAGTTTTAAAGTCTTTGATGTCTGATTATCTATTTTTATTCTAGATATATCATTATGGCTTAATCCTAAAAAATTAATTATTTTATCAAAATATAATCTGTCTGATGAATTTAATGTAGAACTATTTTCTAGGATGATATTTGATGAAAATAATTTACTTGTGGTATTATTTAAGAGTAAAACCAACAATTCTTTTTTTAAATTTATTAAATTATATATAAATCTTAATTTACCTGTTATTTCAGGATATTTACATAAATCTCTCCAATGAGCCAAAAAATGACTTTGTTTTATTTCGTTTTTGAATCTAAACTTTGATTCATTCACAATGTATGATTCTGGATATTCTGGAGGGCATTTTTCTGTATCTATTTGTTCATTTATTGGTATTGTATATTTTTTATTTAAATTAGATAAAAAATCTATCAATTGTTTCTTTTTAGTTTTTTTTTCAGTAACTTCTTTATAAAATTCTGTTAATGTTAATAATGGTTTTTCATTTTTTTCCATTTTTATGTTGAATCTTATCTTATTTACTACAATAGATTAAAATAAAATTAAGAGAAAATTTAAGATAAAATTAAAAAGAAAATGAAAAAGAAAAATAATAATCAAATAAAATATAAATAGTTTTTGTTTTATTAAATATAACTTGAATAATAAATCTAATTTTATTTTATTAAATGTGTGGTATTTGGGCTTATTTTAATAAACAAAAGATCGATTCTTCAGAAATGACCAAAAAAGTTATGGGGTTTCGTTCAAAAGTAAAAACTATTCGTCATCGAGGGCCTGATTGGAGCGGTTCTTATCAAGAAAAAGAACCTAAACAAATTTATATTGCTCATGAACGTTTAGCGATTAATGGTGTAGAATCTGGTTCACAACCAATTCATAACAAAGATCTAGGTATTATTCTTTCAGTTAATGGTGAAATTTACAATCATGTTGAAAATGATCTTGAATTGAAAGATATTGGATATAAATATATCACTAAATCAGATTGTGAATGTATTATGTATTTATATGATTCAGCTATGAAAAAATACGAAACTGAATTAAACCTTTCTAGTGATAATTTTGTTGATATCAATCATTATATTAAAAATTTTTTAAACCAAATTAGTGGTATTTTTACATTTATCCTTTATGATTCTAAACGTGGTCAAGTTATTGTTGCTCGTGATCCAATTGGGGTTAATTCACTTTATTACGGGTTAAATGGTGAAGGTGATATGTATATTTCATCTGAAATGAAGGCTTTAGATGATGTTGCTCTAGTTAAAATTTTTCCACCTGGTCATTTTATGTGGTTTAATGTAGAAGGTGAAAAAGATAGTGATAGTCTAGGGTATGAAATAATTGAATATTATACACCTGATTGGAAAAAATATCCGAATCGCACAATAATTGACCCTGAGTATCATCATGTAATTCGTGATCAATTAATTCATTCAGTTAAAAGTCAAATGATGACTGAAGTACCATTTGGTGTACTTCTTTCGGGTGGTTTAGATTCAAGTCTAATTTCATCAATCGCACAAAAAGCTCTTAATGATGGTATGAATCGTGAGTGGGGTGATAAAATTCATACATTTTCAATTGGTCTTGAAGATAGTCCGGATATGAAAGCAGCTGCAAAAGTTGCTGAACATATAGGTAGTATTCACCATGGATTTGTTTTTACACTTCAAGAAGCAGAAGATGCACTGGAAGATGTAATCTATCATTTAGAAACATATGATATTACAACAATTCGTGCTTCTACACCAATGTTTCTTCTAGCACGTCGGATTAAAGCAATGGGAATTAAGATGGTTTTATCTGGAGAAGGTGCTGACGAAGTATTTGGTGGATATCTTTATTTTCATCATGCACCAAACCCTACAGAATTTCAAGATGAAAGTCGTGCTTTAATTAGTCGGCTCCATTATTCAGATTGTTTACGTGCCAATAAATCAACTATGGCTTGGGGGCTTGAAGTACGTGTACCATTTTTAGATCTTAAGTTCTTAGAAAAATCTATCCCAGTTGATCCAACACTTAAGATGGCAAAACGTAATCAAGATGATACTCGTAGAATTGAAAAACATATTCTTCGTAATGCTTTTAGTAAAGAAGCTAGTGGTTATGAATATTTGCCAGAAGACCTACTCTGGCGTCAAAAAGAACAATTCTCAGATGGTGTTGGGTATGGATGGATTGATCATCTTAAGAAAATTACAAGCGAACGGGTTTCAGACCAAGAAATTGAAGGTTCTGGTATGAATAAAGAAGCTTACTATTATATGGAAATTTACAAGCGTTTATTCCCTAATCGTCAGGGTATTATTCCTCGTTGGAAACCTCGGACTGATTGGCAAGGTATTACAAGTGATGATCCAAGTGGTCGTGCTGTTAAAGTTCACGAAAAAGCTATTTAATTAGAATTAAAAAATTAAAATATAAAATATTATCTAGATTTCTTCTTCTTCTTCATCTTGATCTTCTTCTTCATCTTGATCTTCTTCTTCATCATAATCTGAATCTGAGTTAAAATATTCTTCATCTTCTTCATCTTCATATTCTTTCATTGATATTGAATTATCTTTGATATGTTTTATTTCATTTTCATTTTCTTTTTCATTTGATTCTTCCAATTTATATAAATTTGGACTTGATATTTGGGATAAACTAGAATAACCAGATGCTTTTAAAACACCATTGATTAATCTTTTCTTTTGATTTCCATTTAGATCAATATATTTATTATGATGTTTATAAACCATATCATTTGTAATAGTTATTATTTTTTTGATATTTTCAACCATTGTTGTTTTATCCCATTTACCATTAATAGATTTTTCAAAATGTTCTCTTAATGATTTATCACTTAATAAAAAAGGTAATATAATATCATTCATCGATATTTCCCTACCCTGTAAATCCTTGTATTGCTGTATAGCACTTTTTTTAAGATAATGAACTAATGATGATATACAACTATTAATACCATCATTTTGATAATTTTCTAATAATGTTAAAGCCTGTTCATTTGTTAATCCATATTTATTTTTATAATTATCTATAAAAGTATTAATATCTATAACATTTCCAAAATTAAGATTTAAATATTGGATCTTAGATATTTTAACATTTGTATTAATATAATTATTCATGGTATTATTAGTTTGATTTGTAATACCAGAAGTATGATTTACTTGTACTTGTAATTGTAAATGTTTATTTTCTAATTCTTTTAATTCAATTTGTTTTTCTAAATCTTTTTTTGACATTTCAGTATCAAATTTTATTTTTTCAATAGCACGCAATGATTCATTTTTTATTTTTTCAATGGTTAATTGTTGTTCATGTATTTGTTTTATTTTTTCTAATTCAAATTCATAATAATTATTGTTATAATTATTGTTATAATTAATATTAACATTTTTAGATTTACAAATCCCCATTTTTTTATGTCTAGAAAACCCACTATGGTGTTTATAATATTTATTACAACTATCACAATAAAATGACCTATCAAATAAATTATTATTAACTTCTAGTTCTATTTCTGACTTATTTTTCTCTTTTGATGTTGGATTAATATTATTTTTAATCAAAATATTAACCAATGCTATATGTTTTTTTGTTTTATAATGTACTTTTAAATTATAATTCGATGTTGTCAAATAATTACATATCTCACAAGAATGCATATTTATTTATTTTATTTTATTATTTTATTATTCTATATAATAAATTTTATTATTTTATTTTTTATTACATATTTTATTTATTTAATTTTTACTTAAAAATAAGTTTAGGTCTAATTTACCATTAATTATATAATATTTATTTATGTGATATTATTAATATGCTAAAATTGACCAATTAATATGGTAAAATATGTTTTTAATATTTATTGTTATTTTTTTATTTTTCTTTTTATGTTTCTTTTTATTTTTCATTTTTAAATGACGAAATTTATAAGTATTTTTCGTCGAATAAAAAATAAAAATTTTTTTTGAGGGTCATTTTTTAAAATTTTTATTTTTTATTCGACGATTTTTACTTTTGGACTTTTTTTATTCGACGAATTTTACTTTTTGACTTTTTTTATTTGACGAAATTTGCATCTTTTTTTTTTCATTTTTTTTCATTTTTTTCATTTTTTTCATTTTTTTTGAAAAAAAATCATTTTTTATTTTTTATGCAATGGTAAATTTTTTTAAAAAAAACTAGCGAATATTGTAGGAGATTTAGGCGCATTATTTTTTTTCTTCGTAAAATATGCCATAAATCACACCTAGATTTCTTGCGATAAAACCTATTTTTTCTAGGTGTTATTTTAGGAGATATCGAAGCATTAAATTTTTTTAAGCATATATTTCCATAAATAATAGCTTATTATTTTCAAACATTTACAAAATATCAATACGATAATATATGGCATATTTTAGCATTATTTTTTTAAAAATAAAATACACAAATTTATATAGCATTTATATGTCCTGATAATATATGTGTAATTTTATTTAAAAATAAATTTACCATTTTTTACCATTTTTTACCATTTTTTACCATTAAATGGTAAATTTTTTTCTAGGTGTGATTTTAGGACATCATGATGCTTCATTTTTTTCCATTTAAAAACCTTTTATGGGAGTATTATTCTTTACCTCCCAAAATCACACCTAGATTTCTTGCGATTTTTTAGGCATGTTTTTTTGAAAAAAAAATAAAATTTTTTGATTTTTTTTTTGAAAAAACAAAACTAAAAATAAAAATTTACACCTAAAAAAATTTTTTGATGCTGAAAATGGCCATACGACGAAAAAAAATGTGAAAAGTGTTGATTGTTTTCTGCATTTAATTTGCATTTTGCAATTTGCTCTCATAAAAGTTGCGGAGCAAATTCGAAAATCCAAAAAACTTTTTTGCAAAATTTTACACCACCTCTGCATTTTTTTATTTTTTTATTTTTTTTTATAAATTTTTATTTTTTAAAATATTAAAAATAATAATATTTCAAAAAGATACTTTTTCTCCGAAACAAAAGGGGTGCTCTGCATTTTTTTATTTTTGATTTAAAAAAAACATTTTTTTGATCATTTTTTAATTTTTTATTCATTTTTATTAATTTTTATTAATTTTTATTTTTTTAGCGTTTAAAACTGTTTAAGAAAATCAATTTAAATAATAAATATAACTATTATTATATATTAATAATTAACTATTACTATTATTACCTATAATGTCCTCTAAAAGTAAATTTGATGAATTAAATGACACCCCCAATGAAGATTTTCTTGAAGTAGATAAACCTATCCCGGGTCAAAACTTTGTTTGTTTATCTTTTGTTTCACCTGATAAAATTCTTGGAAAAAAAGAAGATTATTATTATCACGAATTTAATAAGAAAAGATTCCAAGTTTTTCAAAAAGAATTCAGTGAAAAGTTTGATAAAGTTATGAATGATTGTTTAGATGGTAAAGTTGATACCGGAAAATTAAATGAACTTCAAAAAATATTTGTTAAATCAACTGACGAATATGTAAAACAACCATTTGAAACCTTTGTTGAAGATCTTAAAGACTTTAAATATGCGAATGAAGAAGCTGTTGAAGAAAAGTTTCATGAAGCAAATGATTTTCAAACAACTGTTCGTGGTATTAAAGTTCGTGGCACATATAATACCATTAAGGAAGCCCAAATTCGCGCCAAAGTTCTTCAACGTATGGATCCTTCATTTCATATTTTTGTTGGTCAAGTAGGTTACTGGTTACCATGGGATCCAACAGCGGATAAGGTTGAAAATCAAGAATATCTTAATAGTCAACTCAATGACATTGTTAAGAAGTATAAGTCCAATGAAGCTAAACGCGATGAGTTCTATGAACAACAAAAACAAGAAAAAAAGAAAGCTGCTGTTAAACAAATGACTGCTTCAGAAGGTGGATCAAAAATGTCAATTGGTAGTGAAAGTGATCCAGTAGCTTCAATGGAAGAAACTGCGAATCAACTTAAACAAGAAGACCCTTGGATGGCTCGTAAATTAGGATCAAAACCAGGTATTACAGAAATCCCAACTGAAGAAGGAGAAGAAACAGGAGAAGTTGATATCCATGATGGAGGTGATGATAATGCTGATGAAGAATAACTTAAATTAACGTCTACCAATAAATACATTATTCTTTTCAAACATATCATAAAATGATTGTTGTAGATTAACTGGTTGAATTTGTTCCTCAAATAAACTACGAGGAATGTAACGATACTCAATTACTTTTTCTTTTTTAAATGTTTCTTGCATTTTTTGATGATATCCAATAGTTACCATCATAACACCAAATACTAATAATAATAATACTAATGATTTCATTTATTTAATTTTAATATGTAGGAGTATATTACTTTTACATTATAAATATATTTAAAAATAATTAAAAATAAGATTTATTTATATTTTAAGAGTTACTTTTAATATTTTATCTTGATCAAGCCGATCATATTCATAGTTTGTAAGAATTTTATCTTTTATATCCATTATTTTATCTTTTCTCAATTCAGGTTTTTGAAATGAGTCTCTTGCGTAAAAGAAACCATAATTACCTACACTCCATAAAGATAAAGCATGTTCAGGTGAACTATTATCAGTTGATATTACATTAGGCATTTTTAATAAAACTTCATCATCAATTTTACCATTTGGTATTAAAATTTTATTTGGAATACATTTGATATTAGTTGATGTAGGTTTATCATATCCTACAACTGCGATATCACTCATTGCGATAGAATCTGGTGGTGCTATAACTTTCCAAATACTTACCGGAGGGTCTTTAGGTAAATGCTTATTATCCCATATTTTTTCATAATCAAGTGGATCAATCCCACCTTTAAATAAATATTGTAAACCCTTATATTCAGATTGTTTTAAATCAGTTACACTAGGTTCATAATCCGTTACTAAAACAGACTGGCCAATAGGATTGTACCCAAGAGTAGGTTTTCTTTCCCAAAAAGAAATATATCTTCCACTATCTGTTTTAGATGACCATACATTAACAATATCTTGAACTGGAAAATTCTTAATAAAATAAATACTATTTAAAATTGCGGGCTCAATTTCATCGGTTGGATTTTGCGTTGATGTAGGTGATTCTGTTGGATCATAAAACCCTTCTATCTTTTCATTTTGATTTTGATTTTGATTTCCATTTCCATTTGATCTTAAATTTAAATTAAAGAATGGTCTACCTTTATTGGTTGATATTCTATAAAATACTAAAAATATTAATAATAAAATTAATAAAATAATTGGGATTTGATAGGATTTCCAATTTTTATATAATTGATTTAATATTTGATTCATTATTTTAAAGTTTTATTTTGGTATATCTACTATTTATTATTCATAGATACTTTTTTTTTATCTATTTATTCTGAAAATATAAAATTAAAAATTTATATCGATTTATAATTACCACTTAAATAATTAGCGGATTCTTTGATAATATTAATTGAATTATTTATATAATACTTTAAACTATCCTTTATAGGGGTGGATTGTTTTTCAACAGTAGAATTTATTTTTTTAATATCAATAGGGTTACTTTGAATCATTACATATTTTTCATTTTCATTCATATGATTATATTTAGATACTTGAGTAACATTGCTATTTTTAATTTTTTCAAAACTTAATTGATGTGGTATTAGATTATCATTTGTATCATTAATATCAATAATATTATCAATATTATAATCAATTTCAATATCAGACTCCATAATTTTATTAAAACTTAAATCTAAATCGTAACCATTTTCATATCCATCTTCGTATTCTTCAATATTTCTCCATTTTTCATTTTTAATATTTTTATATTTATTATTAAGTTCATTTATATTTTCATTATTTTGAGTTTTTAATAATTTAGATTGATTATTTTTAAGTTCATTAATCTCTAATAAAATCAAATCTAATTTTTGTTCCAATTCATTTTTACTATTCATTTTATTATTTTCAATCTTATTATCATCTTTATCTTCACAACTCATAAATAATTCTTCATTTATATCATCATTTGGTTCTACTTTAACTTTATTTTGATGTTGATTAGGGTTATTTAGTCTTATATTCGGTAAACTACTGGGTTGATATGATGTATTAAAATGATTAGATGTATTATTTTTTATATTTAAAGAATTATTATAACAACTTTTCTTGATCTCTTGAAAAGAATTATGTAATTCATCTAAATCATTTGTGCCACTTTTATGTAAAATTTGACTTTTAGGTGTAACTAAATCAAAATTTAATTTATCTAATTTTGCAGTATTTTTAGAATGAGTATTATTTGAATTAAAATTATTGTTGTGGTTTTTAAAACTTAATTGATTTAATGGGCTTAATGGACTAAATTTATACAAAGAAAAATTATTATCATTATCATTAATACAATTTTCAGCATATTCAAGTATTTTATTTTCATTATCAATCATCTTTTTTTTTTCTTCTTTAATTTCATTTATTGAAAACCATTGATGCATAAAAAAATCATTCCATTCTATCCTCTTCATCTGATCTTTGACTAATAATTTAGATATCAAATCATTACATTCTTTACTAATTGTAATTGTATCTGGAATTTTTATTTCTAATTCATTTAATTGTTTCGGTAAATGATTTAATGTTTTAGGTGTAATAGGATACTTACCAGTTACCATTTCATATAAAATAATACCTATTGACCATAAATCAGCTTTTATTGTATAAATTTTCTCAGATTTTTTAAGTTTACTATCTTTGTTAGTTAAAGGTAATACAATTTCAGGTGCCATGTATAAAGGACTACCACATAAAGTATTAAAATATTGATCTTCCTGAAAACTTCTGGCTAACCCAAAATCAGCTAATTTAACTAAATCATGTTCAAATAATAGAATATTATGAGGTTTTAAATCCCTATGAATTATATTTTTGGACAATAAATATTTTAGTCCTTTAGCAACTTGTCTCAAATAATATTTTGAATATATTTCATCAATTGTTCCCTGTTTTTTAAGATAATCATATAAATTTCCTAAAGGAGCATATTCCATAACTATATTGACATTATCAAAATCATTTTCATATATAACATCATACATTCTAATAATATTTGGATGTGATAAATCCTTCATAATTTCGATTTCTTTTTTTACATTTTGTGCTATTTTTTTAATGTCTTTTACATGAATTCTTTTAATAGCCACATCTTTTGCTATATCTTTTTCAATACCATGATAAATAGTAGCAAAAGACCCCATACCTATCTTTTTTTTGATAACATGGTAATTCGCTATACTAAAACAGTCATTATTTTCTAAAAAAGATTTTATTTTTTGTTGAGATGCTTCTGTTTCTAATTCAATCATTCATCTTACACTATAATATATTTAATATTTTTATTTTTTTAAATAATTTTTTTATATCTTTATATAAATAAAAAAATGATAACGAGCTTAAAATATAAAAAAAATAATAATTCTAAAAAAAAAAATAAAAATAATAATTCTAAAAAAAAAAATAAAAATAATAATTCTAAAAAAAAATATATAAAAAAAATATATGGTGGTATGCGAGGAGTGTTACAAACATCTAATGTAATGAGACCTGCTAACGAATCTGTTTATCCAGCTCGTAGAAGACGACAAGTTGAACCTGCTGGAGTTCCTGTAACAAGCAATCATCATAGTTTCCCTTTAACACCACTACCACTTCAACATCAAGTATGTAATACAGCAATGTGTCAAAGACAAAGACAAGCTACAATTAATATGTCTTTATTAAGAATAAGTATAGATACTAATATTAAAGCAGCGAATAGTTTGATTTTAAAGGTAAATGGGATAAATGTGACTGAAGATAGAGAAAATATTAACCCGTTTGTACAAGATTTAGAAAATCGTATAAAATTAATTAAAATTAGTATGTCTTCTCCGTTTTATGAATATGAATCTTTACTTAGACAAAATGGAGAACTACTTAATAAAATAGAGAGTTTAGAAATTTTAATTGGTGAAAGAAGTCACCTTACAAATAGAGGCAATCCCAATAATCGCAACAATAATAATTCTCAAGAAAAAATATATATTGGTAATAATAGATCTTTAGTACCAATTGGTGAATTAAGAGGCTTTGGAAACCCTTTCTCTATGAATAACGAACATAATGATTCAAAATATAATCCACAAATTAATTATTTTAATAGAAGTTTAGAATATGATATTAGCGCGAATGATGAAGGATTAGATATTATGAATGGAGATTCTATTACTATTAAAAAATTTTTTAAAAAAAATCCAAAAACAGGGTTTTTATTTAGAGTATTTGATGATGATATTGGTAAAAGATTTATAGATTATTTAATAAATTTAGATTATATAATAAATAGTTCTCATAGTGAATATCTTGATAAATTTTATGACTATAATGGATTAATTGTGTATCCCTGTATACATAGGACAAATATTATTGGTTCTAATGATAGGCCTAATTTATTTAAATTTCCTTTAGCCAATATCGGTAAATTATTTGGTCGTCAAGGAATTCTAATTCCATATAAAAAATGGTATCATATTTTATCTCAATTAGTTGAAATATTAAGATTAGAACCCAGAATAAATAATGATTATAGAAACCCTATAAATTCAAGATTTTTTGGGGTGAGAAAATATACAGATAGAAATACAAATACTGAAGGAGATAATAAAAGAGAATTTAGTATAGTATTCCCTACTTTATCATCATTTGAAATAACACATTCTTTAACTGAAACTTATGTTAGTGGTTTACACTGTAATGATGGTGCTGAAACAGAATATTTATGGGATATTTTTCCATTAGAATTTGATACCCATCGTTTTATGAATACTTTAACTAGTAATAATCATAATAATCATAATAATCATAATAACAATAATAACAATAATAACAATAATAACAATAATAATGAAACAATTGAAAAAAAAATTTTAGAAGAATTTTTACCAAGTGCTGGTTATCAGACATTAACAGAAATAGCCCAAAGAAGGTGATGATGTACCCATTCTTAAAACACTTAATTTTTTTATTTTTATTTATTTATTTATTTATTTATTTATTTTTATTAAATGAAATCCAATCCGTATTTCCTTGATCATCAATAACAACTAAAATATCTCCTATTTTAGGTTTTCTAGATGGTAAAATAATAGAATAATTATTTTCTTCATTTTCATCCGAGGAAGAAGAGACTTTTAATGATACTTTATTTTGATTAATTGTATTGAGATTTGAACATGTATTTTTATCTGTATCAGAATATAATACAATTCTATTACTATGTAATTCTTCTAATTTAAGATTTTCAATTTCTCTTTGTAAGGTTCCATCTGTTATCACAACATCTGTTCCCCAAATTAAATTATTTTCGTCATTATATAAATTAACTGGGTTTTCAAATGAATTAATATCTAGAAGTTGTATATTTCTAGGTATTGTTATATCACCTTTTTTATTTATTATAATATGATTATTTAAAATAATATTTTGAGTATTTCCTAGATTATCTGAAAAGGCATTAATCAATAGATCTGTGTCTGAAAATCCCTGAATTTCTTTAACTTTTATATTGTTATTAACTAAAATTTCATTAAATTGTTGGTTTTGTCTTACAGATCCTCTTTGTAAACCAAAGTTTGACATAATATTGAATATATGTATATTTAATTTTGTAAACCAAAATATTTACTTAAACTAATAAAAAATATATTAATAAAATGAATAAAATGAACAAAATGAACAGAATAAAATGAAATCAATAAAATCAATAAAATAAAATAAAATGAATAAATAAAATAAAAAGAATAAAAAGAATAAAATAAATAGAATATAATAATAGTAAACAGAAATGGAAGCTACTTATAGACAATTAGAAATTAATTCTAGAGGTGAAAGAATAGATCATTATCTTACTGCTAATCCTGAAATATCATTTTTCAAACAAGATGCTAGAAGATATTATCCATTTGCCAGAAATACTCGTTCATTAAATTTTGAAACTGTTCCTAATTTTGGTTTATTATCAACCGTTAAAATAAGCAGATATGGTGATTTAGTTGGTTCAATCAATCTAGAAATAGATTTACCTCAATTAACAGGGTCATCAAATATTGGATATTGTAATAATGTGGGACACGCTTTAATTGATTATGTAGAAATTGAAATTGGTGGTAATCAAATTGTAAGATTATATGGAGAATGGTTACATATTAATCGTGAAATTAGTAATAAATATGATCAAAAAGTTACACATCGTGAATTAACTCAATATTATGATACAATGACTCCAGGAACTTTTAATGGTGGAAAAGTTATTATACCATTAACTTTTTGGTTTACTGAATGTTCAGGGTTATTTTTACCTTTAGCCGCAATTTGTCGTCATGATATTATTATCCGTTTTAAATTTCATAATTTATCTAGATTATGGATTTCAGATGATAATAACCCACCAATCGGTAATTATACTTTTGGTAAAACTACATTGTTAGTTGATTACTATGTTCTAGATGATCATCAAAAAAAAATGTTTGCACCAATTTATAATCAAGATGATAGTGAAGTTGCACTATATCCACCTAAACTATCTTATAAAATGCAACAAGTTCAACAATTAACTCTTTCAATTCCAGCTGGTCAAAGAAAATTTAAAGTGGATTTAGATTCGATAAATTTTTCGGTTGGTTATCTTGTATGGGTTTTAAGAAGAAATGATGTTAAAACTAAAAATGATTGGTTTAATTTTACAAACGTTTTAAACGGTCAAGCTAGAGATCCTTTAGAATCAGCTCAAATATATTTTGGTGAAAAAGAAAGAACTGATGAATTATCAGCGAAAAATCTTAGATTATTGGAACCATATAAAAATTTTGGTAATGCTTCTGAGGATTTTATTTATTGTTATTTCTTCAATTTATATCCTGGAAATAAATTACAACCATCCGGAAGTGCTAATTTCACCTTCTTAAAAGATGTCAATCTAGTTATCAACACAATAGAAGGACTACCTGAAATGGATTTATTACTTTATGCTGTAAATTACAATATTTTAAATGTTGATAAAGGTCAATGTTGGTTGCAATATCTTTTATCCAATTAAATTCATTCTTTTATAAAATCTATTTCTATATATAAAATAAAATAACAATTACAATAACAATAGGATTTACTTAAAGTAAATGGCAAAAGTTAAAAGTTCAAAGACAGGTGGTGCTAAATCGAAAAGTTTTAGTGGTGGAAATCAGGTATGTCCTCCTGGTGTATTTTGTTTAGAAAATTCTTTAATAATTATAATATTATTATTTGTTTTAATAGTCATTGGTATTATGATTTATTTTAAATATCAAGAGACTTCTAGAATACAAAAGAGAACAGAAAAAGAAAAACAAATTGATAATTCTAATTCTAATTATAATTCTAATTATAATTCTAATACAGACACCGAAATTGATAATAAAATAAAAAATGATTATTTATATTCCTATTCATATCCTAGAAATGATTCTATTTATATAGTCCAAGACCCATTATTAAATCGACCATTTTATAGCGATTGGTGGTTTAATCCATGGAGAACTAATAATTATTATGATAGAACTGATAGATATTACAATAATACTAATACAATTCATCATCATCACTATAAAACAAATGCTCCTCCACCTCCACCTAAACCTAAACCAACAACACCAAAACTACCAAAAGATACTTCACAATCACCTCCTCAACATCCCGAACCTCCTCAACAACCAGCACCAGTATCATCTTCTTCATTACCACAACAACCTCAACCACCTCAACTATCATCTTCATCATTACCTCAACAACCTCATGTACCTCCCCCTCAACTATCACCTTCATCATTACCTCAACAACCCTCAGTCTCCCTTCCACTTTCTTCATTACCTCAACCACCTCAACCACCTCCATCATCATTAGAATCATCATCATTAGAATCATCATCAATACCATAGTATCATCCCCAACTAAATTGTCATAATATATTTATTTTTTTACATATTAAACTATTTTCTTAATTTAATTTAAATCATGAAATCAAAATTAAAAAACTATATGAATTGTAATAATAAAAAAAAATTACAAAAAATTACAAAAAAATTACAAAAAATAACAAAAAAATTAAATAATAAGAAATGGAAAAATATTAATACTATAATTAGAAGTAGAAAATATCAAAAACAAAAAGGTGGTCATAATCCAAGTATTACTATTGAACAAATAATAGAGTTTTGTAGAGACCACCAATTACCAAATGTGTTAAAATTAATGGAAATATTATCATCTAACGTAAAAAGTAAAAATCCTTTTACATATCAATATAATGTTCCATTCCCTTTTGCTAATAAAATTTTAAAAACCCCAAAAGATTATCTAGATTGGTATAAAAAAAAAAATCCAACATTTGGTCCTGTGCAAGATACTCTAACCGTCCCAGAATATGAACCTTTGGTTGTAGGGATGTGTAAAGATTTATTAATATTATATTTTACATTGACATTAATTGGATATGATTATGAAGGATTAAATAAAACTGTCGGAAATAATAATGATTTAAGAAAATCTATCTTGATAGATGAAAAAAAAAAATCTCAAATTTTAGAAATCATCATGAATATTGATCGATTAATTAGTGAAGGATATTCATATGTGTTTTTTATTAAAGAATGTATGATCCCTTATATATTATTATTTAGTAATAAATCTATAAGATCTATGAAGTCATTAAAGGAAGAATTTAGTCGTTATGAGACAGAAAAATCTGATAGAGACATAACAGGATTATTATATTATACAGCTGGATTATTAGATTCACCATTTATAATATTACCAACATTTTATCAAATTAATTATATTAAAGTGCTTAATTCTGTATCCGCACCTGTTATTAATTTTAGAATTACAAACACTAAAGTATCAGTACATAATCATATAGATTTTCCAATATATGAAATAACACATGATTTGGTTGGTCATGCGGATACGATGCATGATATACAAAGTATAATTGATAAAATATTAAAACATGGAAAAAATGCTATTGATTATACATATCTTAATGCTAAATATAATAATATGTATAAATTACTTTCTTTACTATCTAATTATTATAATTACAAAGATGATTCTCCTTCGTTTAAAGATGAAGGTTTTGTTATTAATGATACAGCAGAATTTTCAGATAAAGAAAAATATTTATTCGCTTGTTTACTATTTTTTATATTCCATGAGAATGGTTGTGATGATTGTAGCATTTTTGAATCTTTTAAAATAAAATTTATTAGTGATTTACAATATAGATTAGAAAATGGCTCTGACTTTTTAGAAGGCGTTAAACCATTATTTATGTATAAAGGTGAACCTAAATTTATAGTAAATTTAGATATTGTACAGCTTAATAGTTTTATTGATAAAATTAAGAGATTATTAGATTCATTACATAAAAAATCAGTGTCTAATAAACAGCTTTTAATAGAAATTCTCCCCCCTAATCGCGGACTTTTTGACAATTAATGATTACCTCCACCTCCTCCACTACTACCACCAGAATGACCTCCACCTCCTCCACTAATCCCTGAATAATGGCTTCCTCCAGAATAATGACTTCCTCCACCTGAAGGAGGATGTGGTCTAGGATGTGATCCACTTCCTGAAGGTGGTGGATGTGGATGATGATGAGGATCTCTTGGAGGTCTATATGAAGACCCACTATATCCACCACTACCAGATCCCCACCATCCCCAATTTAACCAACTTGGATAATATGGATCAAAATAATAAGGATCGTAATAGTATAAATCATAGTTGGGGTCATAATAAGGATTATTAACTACAATGATTTTATCATCTTCTTTCTTTTTTTCCTTTTCTTTTTCTTTTTCCTTTTCCTTTTCAATATCTTGGTTCATTATAAAATAAACAATTAAACCAATTATGATTAATCCTAAAAAAATAATTACTATTGTGTTTACATTTTCTAGGTAAAGATCATGTCTTAATCCACCTTTTTTTATGGATGATGTAAATCTAACTTTTGACATTATGAATTATATTTGTATTTACGATGTTTATAATAATATCAGAAATACTTTTAGTTTAGATAAAAAAAATATTTAATGAAAATTAAAATAGTATATTATTACTTTTTAAGTTTTAATGATAGGAATATTAGCTTGACTAGCTAATGTTTCTACTAAAGGATGATTTCGATAATCTTCACGATAATAAATTTTTGAAATACCAGAAGATGCTAAAATTTTGAAACAATTAATACATGGGTAATGAGTGATATAAGCTATTGAACCATGAGTTTCAACACCACGTTTAGCACAATCAGCAATTGAATTTTGTTCGGCATGTACAGTTGCTTGTTCGTGTCCATTTTCCATAAAACTAATATGTTCAACTTTTGGTAAAAAACCATTATATCCCATGCTGATAACATGATTGTTTTTAACTAGGACACAACCAACTTTTAATCTTTTATCAGGTGAACGAGAAGAAATTAAGAATGCGGTGGCAATGAAATATTCATCCCATGAAAGTCTTTCATCTTTATCCCAATTAGAAACTGTCTTTATAATTTGTTCAAGTTTATTCATTCTAGATATATATATTATTAATTTAGTTTTAGTTTTATTTTTAATTGATGTAATAAAAAAATTTTCAATTTTTAATCAAATATGGATTAATAATTATTTATAAATAATTTAACGAGTTTTTACGGTTGTCCATTCGACATCAACGGATTGATGATGATGTTTTTTATTATTCTTATTAGTAGGATTAGTAGGATTAGTAAAGTAACCTTGATCCACCATTTGCTTGTGTTTATTTTTACGGAACATCAAACGATGATCACACGTATCAAGTTCCCAATTCATGAATACAGATAGACGATAAAGCTCTGTGTCAATATCACGAAGTATCTTATAATGAGGACTATCTTTATTGATACAATTACGACAAGACTTACTAGGTTCAAATCCGTTCCAATAAGCACGACGACGACGACCTAGCATAAGAAATATACAAGAATTACCGAGCAGGGATTTTAATTGATTAATTTTATTAATATCTTCACTAAAAGACCCATCATCTAAGGTTTTGCGAGTAGCACCTTGAAGAATTTCTAAGAACACACCGCATGTAATAACATATAGGTGTTTATCTTTATTTTTAATAAAATCAGCTAAGTTCTTTTTGATAATACTACAAGTATCAATTAGATGAATAGTTTTACCAACATGTTTGATTTGTTCAAACTTAGTAAAATCATCAAAATTCGTAAATTGCTCAGCGATTGACCAAATCATTTGGATGGTACGATCATCACGTGGCAGGTAGGGGCGTTCATTTTGGGGGAAATCACGTTCGATAGAAGTGATGAGATCCATTTTATAAAATAGAATGGATGAAATAACAGATTTTATTTTAATTTATTCTGTCACTAATTGTATAATTATATTTTTTTTTCAATTTTAATCTAATTTTTTTTATCTAAAAAAGATATTTTCTTATAGAATAATTAAAATGAGTAATATATTAAAATCAAAAAAAATTTCAGGGGGTGGTTTATTTAAAAAAACCAGACATCATATGTTAAAAAAAAAATGGCCTGAATACTATTATATTTTAAAACATACGATGGCATCAGAAAAGGAATTAATAAAAGTTCTTAAAAAATATACAGCAACAACTCAAAAATATTTTGAAAAATATTATCAACATTTAGATAATTTAAGCAGACTTGATAGTATGTTTGAAAATTTTGATTCTTTTAAAAAATCATTCGAAATAGTATTTGAAGAATTCAAAGACAAAAAAGAGTTTCAAAATCAAGCTTTATTATTATCTAATTATAATAAATTAGAGCCTTTTTCTCAACCAGAAGATATAATTAAACATCATTTGGTTCAACAAGTTGTTTATTTATTATTTAAATATTACAATCAATATGAAAGATTATTAATAAAACAAATTATAATTCAAGATGTTCTTAAAAAACCTAAAATTAGTGTAGTTGGTTCTGATAATTATGCTACTGAATTTGTATTATTACCCCATAATAAATACCAAATCGATTTTGATAAAACTAAAGAAATTTTAGATAAATCTGTTTCTTATATGAAAAAAAAACTTGAGATAATTCCTAGCCATCCAGAAAGACAAATTCTAGGAGTAGATAAAGTCCCTGTATTACCTAGATTTAATCCATTACAACTAGATGTGATAAAAAAACAAGAAATCATACATAAGACATCACATAAAAAAAATCCTTCAATTAAGAAAGGGTCAATTAAGAAAGGTTCAATTAAGAAAGGGTCAATTAAGAAAGGTTCAATTAAAAAATATGAAGGTAAAAAAATTAATGAAATTAAAGTCCCAACTGATGTACCAATATTACCTGTTTTAAAAGTTGAATTACCTAAAAAAGTAGAAGGACCAGGGAATAAAAAAGTAGAAAATCCTATTAAAGTAGAAGCTAAGAAATAATAAAAGAAAAAAGAGAAAAGAGAGAAAATAGAAAAGAGAAAAAAGGGAATGAAAAAGGAAAATAAATAACTTTTAGTTTTATAATTTTTGAATTAGTATAAGATATTTTTAATTATATTTTATTAATTAAATATAATAAACGTATTAATTTAAAATAAAATGAGTGAATTAGATAATGATAATGAGATTGTAAAAGAAACACCTAATTATAAAGTTTATACAAATTTTGATGAAATGAATTTGAAAGATGAACTAACAAGAGGGATTTATAATTATGGTTACGAACGTCCAAGTGAAATTCAATGTCGTGGTATTTTACCTATTGTAAGTGGTAAAGATGTAATTGGACAAGCTCAGTCTGGTATGGGTAAAACTGCTACATATTCAATTGGTACTCTTCAAGTAATTAATCATAAATTACGTGAAACCCAAGCTATTATTTTAGCCAATACTCGTGAACTTGCTGCTCAAACAGAATCTGTTATATCTAACTTGGGTAAATATATGAATATTCAAGTTTGTTTGGCAGTTAGTGGTATTCCTGTTAAAAATAATATTGAAACTGTCAGACAAAGACCACATGTGATTGTAGGTACACCTGGTCGTATTTATGATCTTCTTCGTCGTAAAGCAATCCGCACGAATGCTATGAAGATTCTTGTGATTGATGAAGCAGATGAAATGATTAAAAAAACTAATGATAAATATGTCGATGAAGATGCTCCACCTAAATTTGGATTCTTAGACCAACTTAAATCTATTTTCCATTTACTCCCTAATGATGTTCAAGTAGCTTTATTTAGTGCGACAATGCCTCCTGATTTTTTTGAACTAACTTCTAAAATTATGAGAGATCCGATCCAAATTTTAGTTGAAGCTGAAAAATTAAGTTTAAAGGGTATTAAACAATATGTCATTAATATTGACAGCAATGATTATAAGTTTGATATTCTTTGTGATTTATATGATGTCCTTTCATTGTCACAATCAATTATTTATTGTAATTCTCGTAAAATGGTTGAAGATTTAAGTCAAAAATTAGTTAATGCTAATTTTAGTGTTACATCAATTCATGGTAGTATGACGCCTCTTGAAAGAGAAGAAAAGATGAAGGAATTTATTTCAGGTAAAACTCGTGTATTAGTATCAACAGATCTTTTATCTCGTGGTATTGATGTTCAACAAATTTCAATCGTAATCAATTATGATATTCCAAAATCAGTAGACAATTACTTACATCGTATTGGTCGTAGCGGTCGTTATGGTCGTAAAGGTGTAGCAATTAATTTTAATACTCCATATGATGCTCCTAAATTAAAAGCAATTGAACGGCATTATAATATTGAAATTGAAGATTTTCCAAGAAATACTGATTCTTTACTTGAAGGTTAAGTAATTTTTATATTTTTTTAATTTTTTTCATTGTTAGATTTATTTTTTATATATTTGAAAAATAAAAGGGAATTAAATTGATAATAAAATATGTCAAACGCAACAGGTCCACCGAGTTATTCAAATGTTATGTTGTTTGATGAAATTGGAAGAATTAGAAGAAAATATGAACAACAATCACAACAACAATTACAACAACAATATCAACAACAATTACAACAACAATATCAACAGTATCAACAACAATTACAACAACAACAATATCAACAATATCAACAACAATTACAACAGTATCAACAACAACAACACCAATTACAACAACAACAACAACAAAGAAATATGATTGAATATATAAAACGTCAACAAGCAGAACAACAAAGACTTTCTGCTTGGGCTTTTTATATACAGCAGCAACAACAACAACAGCAACAACAGCAACAACCTGTTGTTGTTCAGACTTCAGCAATAAATGTGGCAGAACCACCAGAACTGGCTGAACAACAAAATTTAACTAGACATAATCAAGCTATTAATAATGTACAACAAAGAATTAATACAATGTCTTTAGCTCCTGCTACTGCTCCTGCTACTGTTCCTGCTCCTGCTGTTCCTGCTCATCAGGAAGAATTAAAAAAGTTAATGAAATATAAAGATTTACCAAATGATCCTTTTAATCTATTAATTGAATTATTGAAAATAAGTAATTATAAAATAGATAGAAGTCTACTTTTTAGAGGTAAAATATCAAATAAAGCTACTATGGATTCTGAGTATATTTTACGTGACCCAAATGATAAATATGATGATATATCGGTTGAATTATATTTCTCAAATTATCCAGATGAACCTCATACTAGATCAATTAAGGGGTATCAACCTACAAATGAAGCTAAACAAAAATGTTCTTTTAGATTAGCTAATGATTTATTAGTAAAAGCAGTTGGTAAGTTTTTAAAAATAGAAAATAATTTTGATATTAAAAATGATTTTTCAATTAGTGATTCAAAATCTAAATCTAAATCTACATCTACTTTAAAACATAAATCAAAATCAAGAACTAAACATGAAGCTCAAGAAATTTTTAAAATAAATGACATAAATACACATAATTTAATGAGAGTTTTTAGTCATTTAAAGAATCAAAAAAATTTGTTTATAGATGGGATGAATATTTTATATTCTCTTGGAAGAGATTTTTCAGATGTTGTTCTAACTAGAGAACAAAAAAAAGAAGATCTATCTGGTTTACCATTATTAATAAGTTTTATAAATAATTTAGAAAGTAACCCATATATCAAATTTGATAATTATGTAGTGTTTTTACAATATCATGTATTTCTAGAGTATGTAATGAAAGAAAATCCTTTTTTTTCTGAATCATTACCTCACACACAAACAGGACATATGATTACTTTATATGAATACAAAGCAACCCCAGAATCAAAACCATTTTATTTTATATTATTACCAGAAATTACGCCAGATAAAGCATATAACGAAACAGATTGTCCTAAAACAGCATCAGGCAATAAAATAGTAGAAACTGATGATTATTTGTTAACATTCTTTTGGTTAAAATATGGGGGTTTTATTCTTTCATTCGATAATTATAAATGGTTTGGAGGAGCTAATATTAAAATAAAAAAAACAGACAGACCTTATCTTAGGGGTAATTTTGAATATGATGATAATTTTTTAACTAAAGAAGTATTAGATAAATTTAAAATATTTCCTCCAACTGTATTATCTAATAATCATTTTAGTATATTGTCTTTAATAAAAAGTGATATAGTTACATTACACCAATTGAAAAGAAGAGATACTTCTTCTTCAGCATCAAGTAGCTCTGTTTCTCATCCTACTTCTAGTTCTTCTGGAGGTGGATTTAAAACAAAGAAAAAAATCATAAAATCAAATAAAAAATCAAATAAAAAATCAAATAAAAAATCAAATAAAAAATCAAATAAAAAATCAAATAAAAAATCAAATAAAAAATCAAATAAAAAATCAAATAAAAAATAAAACATACAAAACAATAAAAAATATAATAAAAATGTATAATAATATTATATATACAAACAATTAAAATGGAAAAATTACAAAATTGTACATTAGAAAACACAATTGATTTATTTGAAATGGGTACAGAACTAATACCTGCTAAACTTTTAGCTAATTATGATGGTGATACATGTAAAATGGCTGTCGAATGGCGAGGTGTTGTTGGTAGAATTACAGTTAGAATGAATGGTTATGATTCACCTGAAATGAAACCACCAGTTAGTAATCCCAATCGTGAAGAAATTAAAAAGAAAGCTGTTTTAGCAAAAGATACTCTTAAGACATATTTAGAAGGAATTACATGGCTTAGATTTGATGGTTTTGATAAATATGGAAGAGTTTTAGGTACATTATTTCAAAAAAAAGAAGATACTATTTCAGTTAATCAAAAAATGATTAATGATGGGCATGGTTATGTTTATAATGGTGGAACAAAACAAACATCTTAAGATCATTAAAAAAGGATTAAATTAAAAATTATTTATTTTTTATTATTTTTAAAACTTTCGATGACAATCGCTCTTTTTTCGTTCATTGTCATGAAATTAGAACCATTAGAAGTTTTATAGACTTTTGGTGGTAATATTGATTCAACCGTAGCTACATACCCTTTGACTCCTTTATTATCTAGAACAGCGGCTTGAGCAATTGTTTCTCTTCCTGTTTGAGGATCTTTTGAGTATAAAACAATTGGTTTAGTTGTTTTTGATTTTCTAACATATTTGCGTTTAGGTCTATTTGTTTTCTTTCCTGTCTTTTTATTAGTCTTTTTATTTATTTTTTTATATGTTCGTGACATCTTAATTTGCGTTATTTTTTATTTATAAAAAGAGAAAAAATTAAATATCTTTATTAGAAAAAATTAAATATAAAACACTTTTGATTTATTTTGATTTATATTAAAAATTAAAATTATAATTTAAATTAAAATATGAAATTTCTAGCATGGGATGTTGGTATTAAAAATTTGGCTTATTCTATAATTGATTACAATATTGAATCAAAAACCAAAGAAATAATAGATTGGGGTGTAGTTAATTTAATGAATGAAGTAGATCAAGATGATCATAAAATGAAAATATGTTGTGAAAACAACCAAAATGGTAATAAATGTTCAGCAAAAGCTATTTTTCTTTTTCAAGATAACCCCGATAAAGGGGTATGTAAAAAACATAATTCAATGTTAAAATATAAATTTACTAAATTTCTAGATTTAAGTCAAACAATAACTTGTTCTTATGAAATAAAAGCTAAGAAAAAAGATGATCCAGTAAAAAAATGTAGTAAAGAATCGATCGCAGCTAGAAGGAATAATCTTAATATTTCATATTGTGGACAACATTTAAAAATTATACAAAAAAATGAGACATTTGAAATATATGATTTATCAAATGATAAAAAAAAATTAGTTAAAGAGTTAACAGTATTAATGTTAGCAAAGAGACTATATCAACATTTAGATAATTTGAAACATATATTACTAGAAGTAGATGAAATAATAATTGAAAATCAACCAGTATTAAAGAATCCAACTATGAAAACAATGCAGATCTTATTATATGGATATTTCATCATGAATGGTATCTTAAAAGATAAGGTAAAAAATATAAATTTCTTTTCAGCAAGTAAAAAATTAGAAGCGTATGATGATGTGGATGGTAAAATAATTAGTACTTTATCTCATTTAAGTGGTCAATATCAAGTTAATAAAAAAGCGGCGATTCTATATACGCTAGAAATGATAAAACAATCTTCAAAGTGGTTAAATTTTTTTAATACACATAGTAAAAAAGACGATTTAGCTGATGCTTATTTAACCAATTGTTATTTTATTGATCGTAAATTTAAAGAAAAAGGGAAATCTACAGTTACTATAAAAGAAAAAACTAAATCAAACAAAGAAAAGAGTAATCAAAAAAATGGTGAAGACTCAGAATCTGATTTATTTGGTTCTGATATAGATGTTATCGAAGATACTGGATTTGGACTTGGCAATGAAAGTGATTCAGATGATGAAATAAAAAAATTTTTTGAAGGAAATAATCCAGATGATAGTAAATCAGTTTCTGTAAAAGTTATATCTAGAAAAGATAATAAACCAAATATTAATGATGAATTATTGAATGAAAAAGAAAAAAAAATAAAAGAACTTATTGATGATGTTGATGATGTTGATGATGATGAAGATGAAAATATTAATTTAGGAGAAAGTAGACCAAAAGAAAAAAAGAGATTTGTTTTTAATAAATATACTAAGAAACCAGTTTTTTTTAGTAATAAGAATAATAATAATAATAATAATAATAATAATAATAATAATAATAATAATAATAATAATAATAATAATAATAATAATAATAATAATAATAATAATAATAATAAAAAAGAATTAAATAATACTAGTTTTATTTCCACTTCAGCTAAAATACCTATTCCAAAATCTGTTTTAGCTACTGTTAAAAATCCAGCAGCCTCCACTAAAGTTAACACTAAATCTAAATTGACATTAATTTGATTTAATTTGATTTATTTTGATTTAATTTATTTGAAATATTAGTGCGTATGACTATTTTTTTTTCTTTCTATAAAAAACTTAAAATCAATTAATATAAATTAATTAATAAGATATATATTAAATTAAAAATATATAAATATGGAAAGTATTGATTTAGACTCCC
>JACCDO011318798.1_pt1 | contig 88121 bp, 82 predicted proteins | sample 7446101 | NCBI WGS metagenome assembly JACCDO01 (sample SAMN15323440, study PRJNA562643) | freshwater metagenome | isolation source: river surface water | place: USA:Blue River Watershed | collected 2017-08-16
TGCATTCTCTTTTTTTATCTTCTCCACCTCTTTTTGATGTTGGAGAAGTTGGTACCGTTCCTTTAGTAAGTTAATTATTAATGGATCTCGGATTGTTTTAGCAGCCGTAATTATATAGTTTGTGTTCATATCTCCTAATAATTTAACTATATCTTTTTGTTTATCATCGATCTCAGATTCCTTATTAATATTTACCAAGGCTTTCTCTATATCAACCTTTAAGGTATCAAGGGTAGGCTTCAGATATGGAAGTTTGGACAGGTCGGCATCCGCAGTGTTAGGGGCATTTGACGGAAAAGTATCGTTCGCTTCAATCCCCAACGCTCCGAGCATAGTTCTCAATAAGACAAGATTCACCTTCAACCTTATATCTACATTTTGATAGTCCTTATCATAATTTAGTAAAAATAAAAAAAAACTCGCATACGGATTATCTACAAATTTGTATGTGCTTTGCAAAGTTGCAATGTCAGAATCAAGAAAAAATTCTGTCAAGAATAGATCATTTAGAGCATATTTTCCTTCATTCAATTCTTTTATAAGAGAATTATTCGCAATCGAACCATGTATGGTTTCTAATGTCTTAGTGCCATTCGCTTGCGTAAAAACAGTATTAGATTTAGTTGGAATTTTAGTATCCTTATAATAGACATTTGCAGCCGTTCCGGTATCTGCATTCATCATAGACTTTAAATAAATATTAATTGCCTCTTCTATAGCTTGTGTTTTATTAGAATGTAAAAATAAATGTTTAGTGAACGTAGGAATAGTCTTCTGAGATTGAGGTGTTGCTTTAGATGTACTTTTTATGGGAACCGACGTAGGTTTTAACGACTGAATTTTAGCAAAAACATTGGCAATTTGATGAATAAACAGGATAACGTCTGGATGGACATCACCATTTTTTGGAAGTAAAAAAGGTTTTGTAAGATCGTCTGTGTCTATCACTGAGGTATTACCATCACCGTCTTTTGCTACTTCGTCCACTCTTAAAGTGTTCTGAAAACTTTTAAAGTCGGCAGAGTCTTCTACCTTTCCAGACGTAGAAAGAGGAAATTTTATAACATTACCCGCAAGACTAACCCCGTCATAAAGACCGATACAAATATCTTTAGTTCCACCAACTTGTTTTTTCTTTAAAACGGATGGACCGTACATTAAAAAATCTTCGTAAGTTTTTCTTAAGTCTGATTCCATACAGAATAGATTATAAATAATAGAAAGAAAAAAAAATCTATACTTTTAATATAATATGTTATTCTGGTTTTTAATTATAATTCTTTTTATAGTATTTTTCTATTTCAAATTAAAAAAAAATAAACAACAAAAAAAATACAACAAAAAGTCGAGAGCGAAACTAATTTGTTATTATTCTTATACGTGTCCTTTTTGTAAATCGCTAATGGAATCAAATAAATGGAAAGAAGTAGAAGATTATTTTAATAAAAATAATGAATATGACGTTGAAGTTATTAAATATGAAGAAACAGAAAATCCAGAAAAATTTAATGAAGCAAAAATAACAGGTTTGCCGACGATTAAATTGATTGTGGACAATTCAAGTCCAAGTGAAGGGTATGAATTTGACGGACAACAAGACTCTCTCGAAATAATAAATTTTGTAAAAAAAATAATTCAATGATTGTATTATTTTTTTTTTAATAATGTCTTTGATTGTGTCTTTGGTAAACTGCAAACATAATATTTATCAATAAAAACATCAATTTCTTTTATTGTCAATCCATTAATTTTTTTTATTATACTATCAATCATATCATTTTGTTTATTACTTGTATAAATTCCATACAGAACACCAGCCATTGCACCAATTGTATCGGAATCACCTGCATGGCATGCTGATAAATATATCAAAGATTCGTGAGACGAATTACAATACTTTATGCAAGTTGCTACACAATCATATGCGAATATACATGAATCTTCTCCGGTAGAACCGGTATTTTGTAGATAAGATTCATTTTTACTTTTTGGTTTAAATCGATTTGGGTTAAAATTAGAATAAAACCATTCTAATCTTTCTCTTGGATTTCTTAGAACAGGAATATCTTTAAACCCTTTACTGTCAAATCTTAAATTAAAATAATTATTCCACGCGTCTAAAAATGTATGCTTATCTTTAGAAAAATCCATAAAAATATTTGGCCTTTTATTTTGAATATATGAATCAATAAATTCTGAACCAGATGAAGTTAATAAATCAATTAACGAATAAGGCCACTCCATAATATCAATATCGTTCATAGATAATTTAACTAAATATGCTATTGTTATACTCGATAATATCCCAGTAGCAGAATTATGTGTCATCAATGCTACTTCAATCGAATAGATTAGTAATGCTTTAATATAATCATCGTGTGAAAAAGCCATACCTATACAAAAAGCTCTCATTGCCGCACCGTTTCCACGATGTTCTGAATTATATGGCAAAGACCTCCAATTTACTCCCCTTTTTATCATTGTTAAACTATTTATGACTGTAGTGCCATAAGCAAATTTTTTAAAGTTTACATCATCGAGAAGACTCAAAAAATTAGATACGATTAAATCAAAAATACTATCATCATTATCCCGATTAAGAACATCTTTGTTTAAAGATAATGCATGGATAACGGCGTCCGACATTAATGTGTCATCTGAAAAATAATTTTTTTCATAATCGAAATTGGTATATCCACCTTTAAAAATAAAATCATAGATTAATGTATTAGTCATTTCGGAAGTTATTTTACGTTCTCCTTGGTTAAATTCAGTTAATCCATTTCCGAACCCGACAATATCCCCTATAACGAAACAGTAATATCCATATTTTATTTTTTTAGAAAAAATTAATTTATCTTCACTCGTTTTTTTCATATATATAAATTAAAGATATTTATATGGTAAATGTTTAAATTATATAAAGTTTTTAAAATATATAAATAAAATTATACATGGATAAAGATTTAGATCTTTATAAAATTTTATCGATATCAAAAAATGCTACACAAAAAGAAATAAGTGATTCTTTTAGAAAATTAGCAAAAAAATATCATCCTTCAATTAATGGAGTCGAATATTCCGATATGATGCAAATTATAATTAATGCATATGAAATATTATCAAACCCATTATCACGAGAAAAATATGATAACATGGTAGAAAATACAGAAACACATAATTTAAAAACAAAATTTCAGGAACATACAAGTAAAAAAAAAGAAGAAATAAAAAAAATAGGTGTAGATCAAAATTTTGAAGAATATTTTAAAAAAAAATATGGTGAAAGTTATGTTAAAGACTTACCTATAACAAAAGAAGAATCAAAAAAAAAATACGATGAATTAATTAGAAAAAGAATTGAGGATTTAAATAAATATGGTCCAGAAAAAATTTTAGAAAGTAATATTTCGAATTCAAAGTTTAATACGGCATTTGAAATACTACATCAAAAAACTAATAAAACATCTGATAAAATTTTACCATACGAATCCGATATGTTATATAGTTTAATAACTTGTTCAGAATTATATAGTGACGAACCAATTATTTTTGATAAAAAAGAAGATGAATATAATACTGTAAAAATGAGTAAAGAAGAACTATATAAAAAAATAGAGGAATATGAAAGAAATAAATTAAAAGAAGAAAAAATAGTATCCACAAAAAATAAAAAATAATTCTAATTATTTTTTATAAAAAATTGTAGGGCCGAATTATAACCAGCGTCAAAAAGTTTATTTTTTTCATCGATATTTAAGTCGGTAAAATAACTTATATTAGATAATTCTATTCTAATAGTTTGTTTATTATAAATATCTAAGTTACTTAAAGAAGAAGAATTCATACCACATATTAAGGTGTGTAATAAGATATCTTCTAAAGAATTAATGGATACATTACATTCTTCCTTATCAATAAGAACTATTCCAAGAACTGTATTTATATTTTCTGATTTATTAATTGGATAAAAATTTAAAACACCACCATCGACATAATACATATTTTCATATAAAACGGGAGTAAAAATTATAGGTAAAGATATCGACATTCTTATTGCCAATAAAATTTTCATATTTGGAGAATTTGTGTAATCAAAATATTTATCTTTTTTGTTATTTAAACAAGATGTTGTTATTATGATTTTTTTTTTATTGGCGTTATATAATTCTAAAAAAGTTGGATTTTTAAGTCCTGTTTTACGATAAATTAAAGATTCGATTAATTGAATTATAATATTGCCATCATCTAAACCAAAAGAGTTTAATAAATTATTAATTTGAATATTTTTTAAATTATTGAAATCAATTAATTTTAAAAATTCATGCAATTCGTCAGGCACATATCCGACAGATAATAAAATTGTTATAATAGAACCAACAGAACAACAAATAAATGTTTCAATATGTTCTAAAATATTTTTTTCTTGTAAATATTTTAATGCTCCTAAATGTGCTATTCCTCGAAAAGCACCACCAGAAATTACTAAAGTATTATATTTATTCATTATAGTATTTTATTTATTATAAAGTAAAAATAAATAAAATAATTATTAATGTCTTTAAATACAAAAAAATTATTAAATATTCAAAAAGAACAAAAAAAATTAAAGGAAGAAGTTCATGAAGTAATATATATGAGATGTAAAAAATATATTGAATCAGAAGCCATTAAAGGAGAAGTAAACTGTACATTTACTATACCATCTTTTATTTTTGGTTATACACCAATAAATATTTCTTTGTGTATGGAATATATGTTAAAATTATTAAATGAACAGATTTATGCTTATGCAATAGAAGAGAATAAAATATATATATCATGGGAAGCCTGCCATATTAAAAAATAAAATTATTTTTATTTTTTAAGGAGTAATAATATTATAGTGATAGATAACATTAAAATTAAAGTATTTTTATCTAAAACACCAAAAATTTTTTTTTCATAACAATTACATTCATGACTAATTTTATTAGGAGTATTTTCTTTTTTTTTAATTATATTTTTTTTTAGAATTTTCTGATTATCATTAATATTATACAATTCATCTCCAAAATTAATATGTTGATTATTTTTTGGTTGACTATCCCATACTTCAGATAATAAACTATATTGCATTTTATATATTTAAAATAGAATAAAATACGGTAAAAAAGATATAAATAGTTTCTAAAAATAATTAATAATGAAATTAGGAAAAAATACTAAAAAAGATACGACATCGCCACAACTCAAATATGTAGATACTGATATGCATTTTAACTTATTTGCTAATCCTGACAAAATGATCGATTTAAAAAATCCAATACAAGTACATAAAAGTAAAGAAGAAGACACTGCACAAAAAAATAATGATGAAAATAACGTAATACATATAGATGAAGACAATGATAAAAAAGATGTTCAAGAAGATAATAATGATAATGAAGAAGAAAATATCCGTTCTAATAAGATAGAATTAGAGGAACACAAATCAGAAACGCGAATTAATTTATCTGAAAAACATAAAAGTGTTCAGAGTGATAAGAGAAAAACACCGAGAGTTTCATTACAACACGAAAAACCAAATAACGATCATAAAAATGAAACGTCTGAGGATAAAAAAAAAAGAGGAGTTGTACTTTATAGAAAATTAATGGATTTACAAGATAATCATGGAATAAAATTATCAAAAAAATTTTATCCTGACAGCGACCCTGATGAAATGGAAGATGAATATAATGAGAGATATTCAGAAAAAGAAAAAAGAAATAGTGTAAAAGCATACAAAAAATTTTTAGTTGGAGGAGTGTCTATTATCGAATGGGCCAATAAAAAATATGATCCATTTTCATTAGATTTAAACGGATGGAGCGAAAGCATGCATTGTTCTATGGACGAATATACGGAAGTTTTTCAAGAGATACATGAAAAATATAAAAATTCTGCTACTGGTAAAATGATGGAACCAGAAGTTAAATTGATGTTGATGATTGCTTGGAGTGCTGGAACTTTTCATATGAGTCAAGAAGCTAAAAAAGAAAAATTTTATCCACCACCTCTAAATATTAATCAAACACCGCAACCAACCCCTAATAATGTTAATCCTCCACGTTCAAGTATGCCATTTCCGTCAGCATATTTTAATAAACCATCTGAACCAGTTATTAATACTGGCATTAAAGCGCCACAAATAAGTGAAAAAGAACAACTTGAATTAATTAAAAAATTTAGTGGAGAAAAAAAGACACAATTTATTTCTCCGCCACAAAAAAAAAATGATGAAGAAACACCAATTTCTTCGAAAAAAACTATCGACCTTGATGACATAGACATAGATAATATTGATAAAACAGCATCACATAAAGGTAAAGAAAATAAAGCACAATCATCTCTAAGTAGAAAAACAAAAAAAAATTTTTCATTTACAGTTGATACAACAAAAAAATAAGTATTAATGATATTTATTTTTTAAAATGTATCTCTTTCCTCCGTTTTGTTTTGATTGTTGGGGCAGTTGGAGTTTAGGGGATTGTTGACGTCTAGGGGATTGTTGACGTCTAGGGGATTGTTGACGTCTAGGTTGTTGTCTTTGTTGATATGGAATTTGTTCTTGGTAATATGGCTCTGGTTGTTGGTATTGTTCTGGTGGTTGGTATTGTTCTGGTGGTTGGTATTGTTCTGGTGGTTGGTATTGTTCTGGTGGTTGGTATTGTTCCGGTTGTTGATATTTTTCTGATTGTTGGTGTTGTTCTGGATGTTGAGGTTGAAATTGGTGAGGTTGAAATTGTTGAGGTTGGATTTGTTGAGGTTGAAATTGGTGAGGTTGAAATTGTTGAGGTTGGATTTGTTGAGGTTGGATTTGTTGAGGTTGAAATTGTTGAAGATTAGGAAATTGATTTGGTAATGTATTTTGTTTCATATTCATATTTGGCATTATTTGACCCTGTTTACCAGAAGCCATTGACAATATATTATTCATCATTTGAGGGTCACTTAAAACTTGTTGAATCATAGGCATTAACATAGTTAGTAACATAGGATTACCTCCTACTAATTTTTTTTTAGCATCATCGACATTAATAAGAGATTTAATAATTTCACATCCAAAAAAAATTATTGATTTTTTGAGATTTTCCAAATCTTCTTCTTTAATTGTTTCGGTGTTTTGCCCAGAATTTAAATATTTTATATCCTTTAAAATGTCTTCTAACGAATAATTTTTTTTGAGAATATTAATAATATTATAATTTTCCATTTATTATATAATTATACATTACAAAAATTATTTAAATATTATAAACAATAAAAGAATTATCAACAATATATGAATAACGTAGAAACAAAAAATATTCCAGAAAAAAAACAACATAAAAAAAGAGGTAGAAAACCAAAAAAAATTTTAATTAATCCAACAGAAAAAATAATTAATTTAGTCAATTCTAAAGAAAAAAAAAAAATGGTTATATTATCATTACCAATTAAATTAACCGATGAACAAATAAATAAATCTAAAGCGTACCAAAATAATATGGATGAAGATGAAGCAGAGGATGAAAGTAGCGAAAATAATCATAGCCCAAATAAATATTCAGCTACTACCACAATTAAAAGAGTTAAAAAATATATTTTAAATGAAAGTGAAAGTGATACTTCTTATGAATGTGTAAATAAAAATAAAAGTTGTTCTAATTGTGAAAAAAAGGAAGAAGTCATAAAAAATTTAAAAAAAAAATTGGAATATTATGAAAAAAATTCATTTGAGTCGAAAAAAAATAAGGAAATATATAAACTTAATCCTATGTCATATCAAGACAATTTAAAAAATAAACAAAATATTTTATGTCATTGGTGTTTCCATTCATTTAAGTCACTACCATGTATTATTCCACTTAAATATTTCAAAAATAAATTTTATGGAGAAGGTTATTATTGTAGTTTCAATTGTGCTTTAGCTGATGCTACTGTTAAAATACAAGACAATTCAATTTGGAGAATTAAATCGTTAATGTTGTTATTAATACAGCAAATGTATGAAAAAACACCTGAAAATTTATTTCCAGCACATCCTCGAGAATGTTTAAAAATATTTGGTGGGAATATGGAAATAGATGAATTTAGAAATCAAAATATAATATTATCAAGAAAAATAAAAGTAATTAAACCGCCTCTTGTTTCAATAGTTCCATATGTCGAAGATTGTGATAGGAATATTGTAGAAGAAAAAACACAAACAAAAACATCAAATCTTCGTCTTGAAAGAAAAAAACCTCTTATGAATGAAAAAGATACATTAAGCGTAAAAAAATAATGTATTAAACTAAATATTTAATTTTGTTTTTTTTTTTATAATACTGTAAATAATAAAATCCTTGTAAATAAGCATCACATAAATCATCTTTTTTTTTGAATTTATCAAGAAAATCATTCCATTTTTTATTTATCAATTGTTTGCAATATTTTATTCCTAATTCTTTTGTTCTTTTATATTTATCATTAGTTGTTCGCGATAATACTGATAATGTATTATCTTGATTTATTTTTAATTTATTGCTTGGACATATAAACTGAACATTTTTTATTCTGCTTTTTGTTTTTTCTTTATCTATAATACCTCTTATCATATAATAGTTGAATATTAAAGACGCTATTGATTTCATTGTAGGATTTTTTAATGATGGTTGATTTTCGATAATTATTTCATCAACTTGTAATAATTCCGGTTTTGAGTCTAATATTTTTAATAAGTTTAATTGTATATTTTTTATAGCAGTTCCTTTTATTTTATTTTTTTTAAATTCTTTCAAAGAATATTTTTCTATTGATTTTTTATAATTCAAATTATAATGATTATTACAATATTCTTTTCCATCAAAAATATATTTACTTTTCTTTCCACATATTTTATTATTTTTTAGTGTATGTTTACATTCATAAAACTTATTACTATTTATTATTTCTGAAATATAATTTATACAATACTTATTAAAGATATCATATTCTTCAGAATGTTCTTTATGCATTTCACAAAAACCCAATACTTCGCCACCTTTTATTTCGTCATAATCGTATATTACTTCCATAACATATTTTGGTTTTTTCCTACATATCTCATTTTTTCTTGTCCTACATAAACATAATAGATTTCGCATTTTATCATCACTCATTGAATTAATAATATTCCAGTCAATAATCTCACACGTAGAATTATTTTTTTGTAATACACAATAAGATAAATGTGTAATACCTACATCAAATGAACAAATAATTTCATTAGAGGAATCCATAATATAATATTTTTTATTATTTAAAATATTATATTAATTATTTAATTAATTTCCATCTAAAATTTTATTAATTTCATCGTCTTCAGATGAATTATTTATTTTTTTATTTGGTTCATACATTATTTCACTTGAATTCAAAATTTTATTAATTTCTTTATCTTCATCATCGTTTTCTTTATAAGCCTCATCTAAAATTTTATTAATTTCTTCTTCTTCTGAATTTATTTTTTTTTTAACATTTTCTGTATTATTTTTTTGGGAGTCTTTATTTTTTTTTACATCATCTTTATTTTCTAAATTTCTTTTTAAATAACTGACAGTTCCCATTTCTGAAGTATCTACGTATTTAGATTTTTTTAAAGTATTTTCTAAATCTGAAGAATTTAAATTAACATTTTGAGTTTTTTCCCTTTTTGAATTAAAAATATTATTTTTTTCAGAATTATTTATTTTATTAATTACTTTATAATCTATTAAAGAATTATATTTATCATTATCACTTATATCTTTGTTGTCTTTCACATATCTTTCGTGTTTAACGCTTGATTCTGTAAAATCATTTTTTTTAAGTTGTTGAACACTTGATTCGGTCGATTCATTTTTCTTAGTCCTTTCTTGTTTAACACTTGACTCTGTAAAATCATTTTTTTGAAGTTGTTGAACACTTGATTCGGTCGATTCATTTTTCTTAGTCCTTTCTTGTTTAACACTTGATTCGGTTGGTTCGTTTTTCTTAGTCCTTTCTTGTTTAACACTTGATTCGGTTGGTTCGTTTTTCTTAGGTTGTTGAACACTTGATTCGGTCGATTCATTTTTCTTAGTCCTTTCTTGTTTAACACTTGACTCTATAAAATCATTTTTTTTAAGTTGTTGAACACTTGATTCGGTCGATTCATTTTTCTTAGTCCTTTCTTGTTTAACACTTGACTCTGTAAAATAATTTTTCTTAGGTTGTTGAAAACTTGATTCTGTAGAATCATTTTTCTTAGTCCTTTCTTGTTTAACACTTGACTCTGTAGAATCATTTTTCTTAGGTTGTTGAACACTTGACTCTGTAGAATCATTTTTCTTAGTCCTTTCTTGTTTAACACTTGACTCTGTAGAATCATTTTTCTTAGGTTGTTTAAAACTTGATTCTGTAGAATCATTTTTCTTAATCCTTTCTTGTTTAACACTTGATTCTGTAGAATCATTTTTCTTAGTCCTTTCTTGTTTAACATTTAAATCAGTTAAATAATGATATTTTTTATTGATTCTATTTTGTTCAACACTTGAACTATTAACTTCTATTTTTTTAATTTTTTCTATTTCTGGATTAGTTCTTTCGTTTTTAGATTTTTTGGATTTTTTAGATTTTTTAGATTTATGATTTTTTTTTGAACTTTTATGAATTCTTTCAATTTTATTTTTTTGTTTTATGTCATTTGGACTATAATTTTTAATTTCTTCTAATGGAGGTAAATTATATTTTGATTGTTCGTATTTTTTTTTCTCTAATCTTTTGCTGTAAGGAATATTCTCTTCATCTCCAATTATAATATCATTAAAATTTTCTGGCATATTTGGAATATTCCTCATATTTCCCATATTCCCCATATTCCCCATATTTTGCATATTCATCATATTCATCATGTTATCCATATTACCCATACCATTACCTTGAAAATTTGCAGGTATTCTATTCATTGAATGAACATTATTATAGGGGATACTTTGAGGATAATATCGATTTTGAAACATTTGTTGTTCCTCATAATTTGGACCATTAAATGGTTGTTGTGTTTCGTAATAATCTTCGTTATTGACAGGTTCATTATAAGAGTAAGGATTATCCATTAAAATATCGATGTAATTAATTATATATTAATATAACATAAAAAATTGAATAAAAAAAGATATTAATAAAATAGAAAAAATATAATTAAATATGGAAGATATAACTGTTCAACAAAATAATTTCATTGAACTTTACAAAAATTTCAGAAAAAAAATAGATTATAATCTTTTGAGAGAATTAGAAATAGATGAAACATTTAAATTAAAGAAATCAATAGAATTAAAAAAATATATGGAATCGAATAATATTACTATATCCACTATAACTTTTTCTGGAACGTTTTCTACTAATTTTTTTACAAGAAACATTGGATATTATATTGGACTTGACAAAAATAATATCATATCTGTTTTTTATGGTAAAAGAACAAATACAAGAACGAACCGTTCATTATATCCTATCAAATATAAAAAACAAAAAAAAATTTTTTATAATCAAGTAACTCTCGAAATTTATTCTGATGAAAAAAAAACAATTAATATCAAATTATTTAATAACGGGTCGTTCCAAGCGGCAGGTTCAACCTCCCTCGAATGCATTTATGATATTCTCGAAAAATTAATGAATGTTTTAATAAATAAAAAAATAAAAATTAAAAAAAATGGAATATGTTCAGAAATAAATTTTGTTCGTGATACTGAAAATTTTCATTTAACAAGTTTAAAAATTGGATTAATAAATTGTGGGTGTTCATATCCTCATTATATTGACAGAGATAAATTATATTATTATTTGCATTTAAATGATATTAAATGTAAAAATGATCCTCATCATGCATGTGTTCATGTAAAATATATAAATGAAAATATCGAAAAACCGATTTCTATTTTTGTATTTCAAAGTGGGTCTATACTTATTACAAGTGGAAGAAATATTGGAAATATTATTTCAGCGCATTCTTATATTATGAAAATATTGAATCATTATAAATATGCGATATATATTATAATCGGAGAGTTGATGACTATTAAAAAAATATTAAGAGATAGTAAAAAATATAATAATATATCTATCGATTAATAAAAATAATTAATTATTATTCTAACAATTAATTATTATTCTGGTAATTATATAAAAAAGTATATGGATTTGTAGAAAGAGAATTTAATAATTCCGGGTCTAATCTAACTTCATTCGGATTATATACATTTAATTTAACACTATACTCTCCTATTCTTTTTTCCGGGTCGTCTATTATTTTAGGAGCGTTTATATTTGTCGAACTTTCATATAATAATGATTGAGTTTTTCGAATATTCATAAATTCTTTTCCAGGTATTATATCGGAACTTTTTACGGTTGGTTCTCTATTAACTAATATACTATCTTTATCTGTAATATATCCATTGTAATGTGAAGTATAAGAAGGTAATTTAGTAGTTGTAGCATTTTGTGCACTACCTAAATGATTATTTTGTGTTGTTTGTTCTTTAATGGTTGTTTTTGCTTCATACTTATTACTCAAATATCCAGTATTATGAGTATTTAAAGTTCCTAAATTAACACCTCCAATTGAAGTATTATTTATTGTTGATTCTTTTATAGTAGATTTTAATATGTCAAATGGATTAAATGATTTTAATTTTTTAACATTTGATTCTATTTGTCCAGACTCTTTTGTATGAATCGTTGACTCTTTTATTGTACTTTTTAATACATCATTTGAATCGAAATATTTATTTTTTTTTACGTTCGTTTCAATATTTCCAGATTCTTTATTATTAATGGTAGATTCTCGAATGGTATTTTTAAGTAAATCATTCGGATCAAAATATTTATTTTTTTTAAGGCTTGTATCTATTTGTCCAGAATTTTTTGTGTCTATAGTTGTTTCTTTTATTGTTTGTTTAAGTATATCATTAGGATTAAATACTTTACTTTTTTCATAGTTATTTATTTGTCCAGAATTATTATTGTCTATAGTTGTTTCTCTTATAGTTTGTTTTAATAAATCGTTTGGATCGAATATTTTACTTTTTAATTCAGAAGGTTTAATAGCATTAAAATTATTGTCCAATGTAGTTTCTTTTTTTGTAGTTTTTGCTATATCCATTAATTCGGTATACGACTGAGGTATTTGTGAAGTAATTGATTGTCCTTGTTTTTGTTCGTATGTTGATTCTCTTAATGTGGATTTTAATGTGTCGGTTGGTTGTAATGAAGCCTTATTGATATTTGTTAGATTAGAGAAAGTTGAATTTTTTAGTGTTTCTCTTCCAGTTTGTTTTAAAATATCTTGATTTTCTATATAAGTTCCTTTATTAAAATTATTTCCACTCACACCTATACGATGATCTCCGTAATTAGTTGTTTCTCTTTTTGTTGTATTTACTTTCCAACTTTCAATATTATTATCGGACATTTTATTTAATCCATTCGTAATTGAAGGTATTGATACTTTTTGTTGTCCAATAGATTGTTTAATTATGTTTTCTGGCATTTCAAAATTTGGTTTAGAAGATGTTCGGAAATTTTCTAATACTTTAGGAGCGTTAAATTCTTGGCTATGTAAAGGCCCCGAATACGGAACATGTGAATTTTCCTTAGTAGTTTCTTTTAGAAAATAACCGTCGTGAACAAGTGGTTTTTTGATATTCGTTAATGTTGGTTGTAAATCATCATCTGTATTTTCTTTAAACATAAAAGGACGTCGTTTTACAACTTCTGCTTGTAATCCTCTTTTTTCATATTTCAGTCCTTCTAAAGTTCTACCTTCATAAACTTCTTTTTGTTTATTTAAAACACGAGTATCGTCAATAGAAGGATATGTAACTCTATATGTAGAATGATATCCCAAAGGTAATTCTCCGTCAGCACCAATATTTAATCCTGGTGCTACTCTTTCAGGATCTTGTAAAAGTTCATTTCTTCTTTCTTTAGAAACATTTGTGATAAATCTATCAACTAATGCATCTGTAGAAGTATTAATTTGAGATATTGTATTAATTTGAGGTGCTGGGTCAAATCTGGTTGTTTGTTCTTTTTTTTTTTGAAATGCTTTATCGTCTGTTCCTGTAAATCTTTCTAATAAATTATTTTTATATTCATTACCATAACCTTTATGCGAACCAGAATAATAAGGATACATTGCATTATGTTTAAAATTATTTTTATCTACAATTCCATAAGTCATATCCGAATCGATTTTACTATAACCTCCATTTAAAGCCATCGCCCTATTTATATCTATCTGTTGTACTAAATCATCGTTAGAAGGTTGTGTAGAATCTTTTGGATTAATAGTAGGTTCTTCAAAAAATTGTTCATAACTTTCAGGGCCATCTAAATTTTTTTTAACAACGAGTTCATTATTAACATCTACTAAATAATCTAAAGATTCGTCTACGGTTGTTTTTTCGCTCTTATACGTGTTTGAACCATAATTAGTAAATATTTGATTTTCGTCGATATTCTCGTCAACATTTGAACGTTGATTATAATAACTTGGTATAACCCCGGTTTTACTTGGATTTTTGCTTTGTAAAAACTTTTTTTTTGCTAAGTCTTGTTCATCATTAAAAACGTCTGAAACAGTTATTTCTTTTTCTCTTATTTTTTTTTCAGAAGAATGTGTATTATCTCCTGACAGAGTATAACCTATTGTTGCTAATCCGAGCGCAAGTATTATTTCTGCCATAAATTATTAAATATACTATTTTATATTTAATAATTAGATTTATTTATTTGCACCTTAGACCAATAAAACAATCTTTTCGAGGACCTAATTGTGAAACGATTTGACTACTTTTATTTTTAGGAACTTGTGGAACGGCTCCTTTATAGTTATCGTCAATTGGAGATGGTAATTTAGGATGAATAGTGTCCCTTGCCCATAGTCTTGTATTCATTGAAGTATCCCAAAAAATTCCACATTGAGGATCTCTTTGTAAATCATAAAAAACGTCGTATCCTAATCCTTTATACCAATTCTTAGGGTGCGTATAACGACTATCTTCTTGATCTAAAAACTTGCTACATTCATTTGGAAAATATGAATTTTTATTTTTACTCACTGTATTTTTTACAAATTCATATTGGTCTTTTTTTTTAACGATAGAATTTGTATTTTGGAAAATTCTATTTGATAAATAAGAATCAGTATCAATTAATGAAGGTGGTTGATATTTATACATTGTATTTTTATGTCTTGGTCCAGAAACAGACAAACAACGGGAATTATGTTCATATCTATTAAGATCAGCTGAATGATGTAATTCATTTGTTTCTTGTCTTAATTGATCAACATATGAATCTTTATCGTAGGAGGTTCTTGTTAATAATGCCATTATATATATAATATAATATATTTTGTATTTTTATATAATGATGAAATTATTAAAAGAATCTTTATTTATAAGTCTAATATTAACAGTGATTGGATTAGTATTATCATATATTATTATGTATATAAAATCACCTGAAAAAACAAAAGAATTTAAATATTGGCCGTCCGTAGCAATTAGTTTTGGATTAGCAGGAATTATTGTTCATTTATTATTTGAAATGAGTGGAATTAATAAATTGTATTGTGAACAAAAAAATTAAAGACACACTAATATATAGTCATTTTATGAATTATAAAAAACATAATAAATATCTTAAAGGTGTTTGGAATACTAATATATGATAAAAAATATATTTTTTATATTCAATACCATAAAATAATTTTAGAGTTTTTTATTGAAAAATAATAAAATTATTTTTTAATAATAGATTTAGAAGAATTGTAAGGTCTAATTTCATTTAAATAAGGTGGAGAATAAACAGGAACTCTTGGATCATTTTTTTTTACACATGTTTTTAAATTATTACAATTTGGATTATATTTATAAGTAACGCATTGGCTAGCTACTCTATCGATACCTCTTAAATCGCTTTCAATATCAACGCGCAATAAACGTTTATCTGGATAACATTTTTTAGCATTAGTACATTGTTCATAATGTCCGTCTCTCAATTGTATAGTATTTTGTCTTTGGTCATTACTGTATTTACCTCCATATAATTGATAATCTAAAATGTCAGTGCTGATTTTAATTTTTTGTTTATAAGCACAAGGATCATAAATTAATTGTGTAGATGCCATATATTATACATTATACTAATATTTTTAATATTATATAATTCTTGTATTAATAATGTTTCTTGATTTATCATTATAAAATGGTTTTTGTGGATTCCATATTAAATAATTATAATTATAATTTTCTCTTTTTTCATTTATAATTACATCTTTTAAATTATTTTCTGATTTTTTTCCTAGACGTGTATAAATCCCATCGTGACCATTTTTTAGTATAAATATGTCATTGTTAGGTAAAGAAGTTTGAACATTATTTGGTTTCTTAGATTGATTTATGTATTTTTTATATATTTCTAAATTAAAAACTGGAATTTCCATATATGATATATTTAAAGATATATAACTTTATTAAATAATATGGATAACGAATTTATACCAATTCCAGAAGATGAATTTATTAAATATATTTTTTCAGAGTTGCACGCTCCCTGTTCAATACATTTTATAGACGATACTGATAAAATGAATATAAGACATGTGATTGAATTACTTTTAGAAATAGTTATATCCGGTTTTAAAATATTATTAAATATGGAAGATGATATATTAGATATTTTTTTCTTGCAAAATGAAAACGACGATATAATTAATGTATTTAATGAACATCTTAGCGCTATTGGTATAAATATATTAATATATGAAGGATATGATACATCCGATTGTTCTATTCAAATATTAAAAAATCCGACTAATGACCCGCCTTATATTTTACATGTTAAAAATATTATTGATAAAGTACAAAATATTCATGATGTTAAAATTTTTTTTTATAATAATGAAAATAAAATTTTTATTTTTAAATTTATAATTATTAATAATTAAAAAATAATTAATAATTTATTCTAAAGCCTTTAAAATAGGAAAATTATTTGTTTGTTTATATCTTACATCTTCATATTTTAGACATTTATCTTGATCAGTTTTACAATTACTATTTTTGCCATAACACCATTGTGCAAAGGCGTTCTGATCATTTGGAATTGTTGTTATTGGAGTAGTATAAAATTGTCTTTGAGAGTTTTTTTTACTATATATATCGTCTACATCACTAAATAAATTTTTTTTAAAATATTCATCTGTTTCTTTTTTTATTTGTGGGTCTTCGTATGAACATGCTTCTAATCTTTTAGGATTTTCTATATAATCATCTAACATAACGTTCATATATGGATTATTAAGCGTTGGACGTTGGCATTTAATAATTTGATGGTTATCTTTAGAGTCTATTTTATACATAATAACACATAAAATTATTAATATAATTGGGATAAATAAAAATTTATTGTTAATTCCTTTTAATATAATTAAGATAATTAATAAATAAATTGAAAAGCGTGTTAAAGAATTAAGAATTTCATTATTTGACATAAATTTAGTTGGAAAAAAATGAGTATAACGAGGCATTCCATCTTCTGCAAATGCTAATACTTTAAAATCGTTAATCCAAAAATTATCGTGCATTAATATTATATTAAAATCTAATATTTTATTAATTAGTAATAATCTAAATAAAATTTATTTTAAAAAATTTGAATATACCTGTTCTAAAGGAGCAAAAACACCATGAACATCTTCAGACTGATCTTTTTTAGGTACAGATTTTTCTGGTAATGTATCGGACAATTTAAAAGTTGGAATATGTATATTAACAGTATTATCAAATGATTTATTAATAGATTTGAAAAATGTTTGGATATTAGCATCTAATTTATTAGGATAAAATCCAGTAATAGCAAAATCTTTTATCTGAACAGAATTATAATATGCTAAATATGTTGGTAATTCTTTTATAGAAGCAATAAATTTAAATTTCACATCAACATATTTTTCAATATCAATAGTTAAAAATAATATATCACTATATTTTTTAGAGAAAGATATAAAATATGGTTTCATTTTTTGACATGGTCCACACCATGACGCTGAAAAATTTACTACTATTAATTTATTTGGACTGTTTTTTAATAGATATTCCAGGTCAGATTCTTTTTCTACTTGAAAAATGTTATATTGCATTTCTATAAAACATGACAATAATAAATTTTTTTATAAACAAATTTATTTTTTCATTGTATTAAATTTTTTCATCATCGATTCTATATTTTTATTTACATCTTCATAGTTTCCATTATCGAATTTTTGTAATAATTCAGTTGGATCAATTCCTAATGATTTTTGTAATTCTTCTTTTGTTGCTGAATCACTATACATATCCTTTATTACACTTGTTGCCGCTTTAGATAATTCATTTACGTTAATTTTACCTTTAATAAAGGCTTCTTTATTTTTATTCGCTAAGTCAAAGGCTAAATCTAAAAAACCTCTCAAATCTCCGGTATCATTTAAATCAGTATCCTCTAATTTACTTCCGATTTGGTCGACTAAACTATTTAGAATAGGGACAGAATCGCTATTTACTAATGGAGTTATTTTTTCTCTAATTTTTAATTTTGCTTCATTTATTTCACTTGAAGTTTTTAATTTTTCATATTTATGTAATCCCAATAATCTGTTTTCATAAACTTCTCTTGTTTTTTCTGTATGTTGTTCTAATGCAAAATTTACATAGCATTTTAATAATGATAAATGATTTAATAAAATTTTTTTAGAATCAATATCCATTTCCACTTTTTTACCATCTTTATTTACTGAATAATTCAAAAATTTAGTAATATTAACTCCAGGCAATACTTCAATTGTTTCTTCCGTGTTTAATAATTTATAATCTCCATTTAATAATGTATCATTAAACGGTTCTAATATTTTAAAAATTCTTGCTATTGTGTTTTTTACTTTAATTTTTTTAATAGAAATTTTTTTACAATAATCTAATACGACATGTGCACATTCTAAATTTTCATAAAAAGGAACTTTCATTAATTGACTCAACATATTTTCTAATAATTCAAGAATTTTATTTTCTAATAATTCAGTTTTATTTTCTGTATTCACAGTATCGGACATTAATAAAATAATAAATATTCTCTATTTTAAATAATTTTATTTATAAAATTATTTATTTTGTTAATAAAAAATTAATATATTGTGAAGCCTCCTGAATTTTTTTATCTGTTACTAATTTCATAATATGATATTTATCAGACATTAAGAAAGTATCAACATTCATTATTTCTAATAAAATTAACATCGTAAATTGTTTATTTCCATTCGGTTCTGTATTTACAATATCAGTTACATAATCAACAGAACATTTTAATAATCTCTTCATATGTTTTATACATGTATTTTTATTATCTTCACTTAATTTATTCCAAATAGATTTAATAATTTCTTCAATTATTCGGAAATCTTCTTCTGTGGAAGAATCTGTTTTTTTTGTTATTAAATTTGTGTTTAAGATATAACTAAAATCATTATTATCTAAAAATTTTTTATATGGAAGTCCATAAATAGAAAAATATTGTATTGGTGCTACTTTATTAGCATTTTTAAAAATAATAATCTGGTCAATTTTATGTTTTAAATTAGATGGTGCTAAAATCTTTAAAAATTCTAAAAATTCTTCAATATATTCATTAAAATCTTTAATTATTTCGACTCGAAAATCTTTCATGATATATAAATTATTATATGTTATTCTTTATATTTTATTCTTATAATTTTTTAATATTATAACTTAGTATTAAAAAATTATTTAGAAGATATCAAAAAAACTATTAACATTTTTTTAAATCTATAATATTCAATTTTAAAAATATGAGATAATTTTTTTTCAATATATTCAATATCATAATTTAATGGTAATTTTAAAACAACTAATAATACGTTTGGAACTTCCTTAGAAATAATTTCAGATACTTTTTCAATAGACATATCACCTAAAAATAAAGTTAATTTCAAATGTTCTTTATACGATGAACCACCCCACGGAGGATCTATAAAAAACACATCATATTTTTCAGGCGTTTTAATAGTTTGTATTATTTCTACTGAATTACCATTTATTACTTTAACATTATTGAAATTATATAACATAACATTATTTTGACAATATTCAGCCCTCTCTTTAATTAACTCAATTCCAACAACATTTTTAAAATATTTAGCAAAAGATAATACGTTACCTCCGACTCCTGCAGTTAAATCTACTATTGTTAATTTTTTACTATCATAACCTTTTTTATTTAATTGATCAGATATTAATTGTGATATTTCATCAGCGTGTTTATGGTATGTGATATAATGTAATGAATCAGCATCTATTAATAATTTATCGAATTTTTTTTTATCAATTGGAGGAAATAATAATTTTTTTCTTTCTAACATATCATTATCGTTTTTATTATCTTTATTATTTTTTTTATTATTTTTCATTTTTTTCTTGGAAGCAATATATATTTTATTATTTTCTCCTTCTTTTTCTTTTTCCTCTTCTTTTTCCTCTTCTCTGTTCCCTCCGTTTTGTAATTTATTTTTTTTATCATGATAATAAATAATCATATTATCATTATTATTAATTATATAATTCATCTTATTATATTCCAATATATTCTATAGATATATATGAATTTTTTAATATATTAATTGTTCCATTATAAGAAATATTCGTATTATCATAATATAAATTTAAAAAATAATTATCTCCAATTGTCTTAATTATAAAAGTGTGCTCAATACTATTTTCTTCTCCATTATTTAATTTAACCGTTTTCTTAGATTGTTGATATACTGTATTATTCATATAACATGAGATTTGAAATTTATCTGTTCCAGAACCGTTTAATAAATAATAAATACAATATGTTATCCTAAATATACCTTTTTTAATAAAAGTAATTTTATTTGTTGGCTGATAATATGAAAATAATAAATTTTCTATATTTTCAATAACATTAAAATTAATAGGTGATAGGGTATTTAAGATTAAAGAAGTGTTAAAATTATAATCAGTATTTAACGATAGCCATAAGTTTTGTGCTTTTCCGTTTAAAATAGTATTATAAAATTGGTTTAATTCGTTTGTATATTGTGAATTATTTCTAAAAATTTCGTATTCATATGTACAATCTGTACAAACATCAGGATTATCTGCATCACAATCTTGAAAATATTTAATAACTCCGTCTTTTGCTAATAAATACCATTTAGTAGTATTAGTAGGAATTATATTAATAGTGTTATTAACATAACATACATAAGAACCGCATTGATATCTAACTAAATCGCCATTCATATAAGTCGTTGTTAAACTAAAATCTCCTCTATAATTAAATCCGGTAAATGAAGTAGGAGGAGGAGTAATAGGAGGAATATTTAAAGGATTATCGTAATCAATACATTGATAATTTGATAATTTAATTGTTATCCCATTATATGTTAAAAGTAATTCTTTGGTGATTAAATTATATATGACTTTATAAGTTATTAAATTGTAAGTAAATGTATAAATAACGATTGTGTTTTTATCTGATATGCAATTTTTCGAATTCATTAATTATTATCAATCTATAAGATATTTTTTTATTAATATTATTTTATCAAAATAATATTAATTAAGACGAACACATTTCACAGGCTCCTTTATTTTCTTTACTACATAAAATTTTTTTTTCATTTTCTATTTCTTTAATTTTCATAATATCTAAATTAAATTTTGTTACGTCGGTAACAGGTCTACTTCTTAAATAATATAACCCTGTTTTTAATCCGGACATCCAACCATAAAAATGTAATCTGGTTAATTCTATATTTGTCGGATTACTCAAATATAAATTCATACTTTGAGATTGATCAATAAAAGGACTTCTAATTTTAGCATGGTCTATAACGAATTTTTGATCAATTTCCCAGACTGTTTTATATAGATTTCTAATTTCTAAAGGTATTTCTGTAATTTTACTAATTGAACCATTATAATAAATTAATTTATCTTTTATATTTTTATTCCATAATTCTAATCTAATCAAATCTTTCATAAGATATTTATTAATAACAATAAAACTACCTGCTTGTGTATCTCTATTATAAATATTTGAAGATAAAGGTTCCGTCGCTTCAGTATTTCCTAAAATTTGAGAAGTAGAAGCAGTTGGCATACACGTTGTTAATAATGAATTTCTTACTCCATATTTTTTAATGTCTTGTATTAATTTATTCCAATCCCATCTTTTAGTTGGTTTAACATTCCAAAAATGATATTGTAATATTCCTTCAGACATTGGACTACCTTTAAAAGTAGAATAAGGCCCATATTTTTTAGACAATTGACAGGATTGATATAATGAAGCATAATAAATAGTCTCAAAAATTTCAGCATCTAAAATAAGCGATTCACGAGATTCATACGGATATTTCATAATCATAAAAACATCATATAAACCCTGAACACCTATACCAATTGGTCGATGTGCTAAATTTGATGTTTTTGATTCTTCTACAGGATAAGTTGTTATATCAATAATATTATTTAAATTATCTATAACAGTGCAAACAACTTCAAATAATTTTTTATGATTAAAAACACCGTCTTCAACAAATTTTGGCAAAGAAATAGATGCTAAATTGCATGTTCCAAATTCTTTTGAAGTAGACACTTCTACTATTTCTGTACATAAATTAGAGGATTTAATAACTCCAATATTTTTTTGATTTGACTTTTTATTAATCGAATCTTTGTATAACATATATGGAGTTCCTGTTTCTATTTGTGATTTTAAAATATCTAACCATAATGTTTTTGCTTTAACTTTTTTAACATATTTTTGTTCTTTTTCATATTTCTCATATAATTTATCAAATTCTTCTCCATATACATCAGATAGTCCAGGACAATGATATGGACACATTAAAGACCATTCGGCATCTTGTTCTACTCTTTCCATAAATAAATCACACATCCAAATAGCCGTAAAAGTATCATACGCCCTTTCTTCAGGATTTCCAGAATTTAATCTTAATTTTAAGAATTCAGGAAAATCAGCATGCCAAGGCTCTAAATATGCGGCATAGGCACCTTTTCTAATACCTCCTTGATGAGAATATTTAATAGAAGCATTAAATACTTTTAATAAAGCAATAAGACCTCTTGAATTTCCTCCAGTTCCATTAATTCTTGTTCCAGAAGCTCTAATATTAGAAAAATGTATTCCAATACCTCCTGCTTTTTTACTAATTAATGCTGATTTTGATATTGTTTTATATATTTCTTCTAAATCATCTTCTGTACCGAGCAAAAAACAACTTGCAAGTTGATGATTTTTTTTACCAGCATTATGTAATGTTGGAGTAGCTTGCGTATAATAACCATTCAATAACATTATATATGTCATAAATGCTTCACTTAAATTATTTGGGTGAATTGTAAAGGCTTGTCTAATATATAAATCTTGAACTCTTTCAATAATTTCATTATTATATTTTGATAAATAAGATTGTAAAAAAGTTTTTACCCCAAAAAAAGTATTGCTATGATATTCTTTTTTTCTCAATTTTTCAATATCAGGCAAATATTTAGTAGCACTATTATAATATTCATCATTAATAATATTATATTTTTTTAATTTTTCCAAAACTTTTTCATATGTATTTTCTGTTTTATTTCTAATATATTTCAATAACAATTCAGCAGACAACGTATCGTAATCATAATGTTCTGAAATATAATTTGAACAATAACTTGCAGTATAATTTAAAACGTCTTCATAAGAAATTAAATTTTCTGGTAAATCTGATTGCAAATGTGTCAAAATATGTTTTGGATTAATAGATAAAGAAAATTTATTTATAATTTTTTGGATATAATTATAAATTTTATCGATAATTTTTTCAGTAGAATTATTTGACATTTTCTTTAGTCTTATATTTCATAAACTTATATAATTATTTTAAATCAATTTTTTATACGCCTTTGATTAGACATTATAACATCTACAAAAGCCTTATTGATTTATAAAAATTGATTTAAATATAATATATATCATTAGTTTATTATAAAAAATATAATAATGGATGATTTTATTAATTCAGAATATATTCCAGAACCTTTTTTATTAGAAGATTCACAACAATTAACTTTTTATCCAATTAAAAAAGAAGATGAAAAATATTTTTTATTATACAAAAATCAATTAGCGGCGTTTTGGACTATTGATGAAATTGATATGTCGAATGATAAAAATGAATTTGATAAATTACCAACATCTGAAAAACAATTTTTGAGTTTAATTTTGGCATTTTTTGCGGCAAGTGATCAATTAGTTATCTTAAATTTAACTTCTCGTTTTTTGGTAGAAATAAAAAATATTTCAATTAATCGTCTATTTAGTTTTCAAACAATGATGGAAACAATCCACAGTGAAATGTACTCTATTTTATTAGATACCTATATTTTAGATACACAATTAAAAGATTATTACTTAAACTCTATTAAAGAAATTCCAACAATTAAAAAAAAAGGTAAATGGGTTTTAAAATGGATTGAAAGTGAAAAATCATTAAGTCATCGTATTATTGCAAATACTATTAATGAAGGTATTTTTTTTTCTGGGTCGTTTTGTGCAATTTATTGGTTTGGTGAAAAAAATGTATTATCTGGTTTAAGAAAATCGAATAAATTAATTTCTAATGATGAATCTATGCATTGTTTAACTGGGTATACAATATATAATGACTTAAAAAATAAATTATCTGAACAAGTTGTTTTTGAAATGGTTCGAGAAGCGGTTGAAATTGAATCAGAATTTATTTGTGATATTCTTCCAGAAAAATTAAATGGAATGAATAGTTCTTTAATGGTTCAATATATTAAATATGTAGCCGATATTTTACTTGTTAATTTTGGATATAAAAAATTATATAGCGTTACTAATCCATTTCATTTTATGGAAAAAATTGGTTTACAAACCGTCTCTAATTTTTTTGAAGTTAGAGCGGTTGAATATCAGAAGAAACAAAAGCAGAACGACGATGATGATAATAATATTAGTATCGGAATTAAAAAAGCAAGAAATTTATTTAATTAATAATTTATTAAAAATAGATTATTAAAAAATGAAATAAAAATAATATGAATTTAAAGTTTGATATTTAAATAAAATGTCTAGATATACATACGAAGATTACGAAAAAACTTCAAAAGTAATAGATGTATTTGACTACGACAAAGCACTTACTCTATATGAAGAAACTACTAAATATAAACATATAATCATAGAAAAATGTTATGAATTGTACAAATATTATATAAAACATAAAAAAGAAACAAAAAAATTTCTTTTTAATACAACGGATAAAAACAGACCTTTCATAATGTGTATTCTTTGTAGGTTACTTGAAAACAGTAAATTTATTTATGTTTTGGATTATGGTTCTAGCAAAGATGAAGCTAATCAATCTTTTCTTTTTTATGATAAAGATATTACTTCTTGTTTAAAAGATAATGATTCTGAAACTTTAATATTTTTTTTGTTGAGGAAAAGAATAAAAATATTAGTGATAAATGAATTATTTCCACAAAAATCATTTTTAATTAAAACATCCCAATTAAAAAAATCGGAATTAATATATTTTAAAGAAACTTCAAAATTTAAAGAACTTCCTGAACATATACAATTCAACATAATGATTTTTTTATATTCGTCAAGTGTTTGCACTGAAAAAATTGATGATAGACTATTTCGTTTTGATGAAGATGATAATTTGTATGGTATAAAAAAAAAAGTAGATGACTTTATAAGTGATAATTAATAAAACATTTTAAATATTTATTTATTGAGTTTTATTAAAATGAAATCATTGATTTATCAATCAGGCGTTATTACTGGACATATTCAAGATATTTATAAAAAAGGTTTCTTTTTTGAAAAAAAATATATCGATTTAACATTATCAAAAGAATATTATAAAACACTATCATTTAATTTAAAAAATTGTCGATTAACTGAAAGAGAATTATTACATATGATGTATTGTAATGAAAATATTATTGTTCATTACGACATTAAATACATAAATGATTTTAGACATAATAAATTTTATAAAGAAATTTATGCTACTAAAAATATTAAAGTTCAAGACTGTGTTTATTATCAATCAGTTCCGACCTCGACAGACCTTTATATTTTAAATCATAAACTACATAATAATTTAATTTAATTTTTTTTAAATATTTAAAAAAAATTAGTTTTCATTATCTGTACATAATAAACATTCATATCTATGCACTTTCATAGTATTTTCATTTATTTTATTAATATTTAATACATAAGAATCTCTAAAAAAATTACTACTCCTAAAATTATTAAATAAAGTTGTTTCAAATTCAAATGAAACAATATTATCTCCAATTTTAAGTTCATCATTATTTTTTAATTTAGAAACATTAAAAGTAAATCGTTTAGTATTAGTTCCGTTTACTACAGACACTAAGACACATCTTTTCTTTTTAAAAAATAATCCTTCTTCACCAACAAAGCAAACTCTACCATTAATAAATCCATGTTCTATTGTAAATACCTTTTTTAATAAAGATTTCATTTTTATTTAATAATAAAAATCAATTCTTTAAATTAAGGAATCATAACAAATTTTAATTCTCCACAATTATTATAATCAATTAATTCAATTTCCTCATATTTATAATTCCATAAAGTATCTGCATTACTATTTATTTTTATTTTCGGAAAATCATATGGGTCTCTTAAAATTTGTCGAATTGCATTATTAGTATGAGAATCATAAATATGTGTATCTCCTAAATCAAGAATTACACGTCCTGGTTTTAATTCTAATATTTTGTCTGGTTGTTTATTTATAAAATGAACTAATAAATGAACAAGTAGAGCATATTGACAAACATTAAAAGGCAATCCACAACATACATCACTTGATCTCATATATACTTTAGCCGTTAACTCATTATGGTTATCGATACCGAATTGACATAACACATGACACGGATATAAAACGCCATTTTTAGCAGTTCCAGGATTAAATGCGCTAAATAAAATTCTTCTACTATATGGATCTTTTTTTAATAGTTCAATACAATATTGTATCTGATCAAAACCTTTTCCAGTATAATCTTTATTACATCCATCATATTTTTCTCCATAATGACGATAATTAAATGAATACAATTCTCCAATATCTCCTTCTTCGTAATTCAATCCTACTAAATTTAAAAAATCTTTTGTAGTATTGGGTTCCCAAATTTTTATTCCTTTTTTAGACAATATTTTAGAATCTGTTTTACCGCTCATGAACCACATTAATTCTTCAAAAATTCCTCTAAAAAATACTTTTTTTGTTGTTAATAATGGAATTTTTCCGCTGTCTAAATTAAATTCTAATTGATTACTAAATAATGAAGCAGTATTACTATTTCTTGTATTTCGGAAATGTCCATAAGTAATAATTTTATACAAAATATCTAAATATTTATTTTCTTCATAATATTTATTTTCATCCTTAGACATTTTTATAAATTTAACCATAACATATTTATCGGTATTTTCATCTTTTAATCTAAAAGACTTTTCAAAAAATATTTTATAATTTTTCAAATATTCTTCTTCTAAAAATTTAACATCACAATTATAATCGTCATCGATTTTTGTCATATAGATTTCATCTACATAATTCATAGATTCCTTATATACGTCTCTTCCACCACAAATAAATATTTTTCCATAATCTCTTGAACAATTAATCGCTTTTCCTACGGAATTAGTTGTTTTCATACAATCGGTATATTTACTTGTAATACATATAATATCTCTATCTATAATAGAACTACAAGAATTATAAGTTTTTCTTCCCATAATAAGGACATTTTTTTTTCCTTTAATGTATTCTCTAGAAGTAATATCATAAAAATACTGTGATTCTAATTTTATAGTCCAAGGTAAAGAACCGTTTTTTCCGATACCATTATTTTTATCCACTGCTACGATTAGACATATTTTTGACATATTTATATTCCAAATTAAATTTTATCTTTAAATAAAAAATTGAAATAAAAATATAATGAATAATTAATTTTTATAAATAAATAAAAACATGGAAGTTAATAAAAGAACTATTTACATAATTAACGAAAAAAAAAATATGATTGATACACAATTCAAAATTATTTTTGAAGAAATAATATGTTTAAGAGATGAATTTTATATTTTATTAAATACAAGAAATAATCTTTTTTCAAATGAAATTGAAAAACAATTAATAGAATGTGATTTTTTTTTCCGTTCAGTTCTTACAGAAGTTTATGTTTTACAACTTCAAGAAAAAAGTATTGAATTATTAAATATTCATGCCGAATATTTGAATGAAAAAATTAAATTTTTAAAATATATTATTAAAGAAATTAAGGAATGGATTGAAATAGATAAATTGCCAGTTCAAACATTGCTTAATAATTTGAATCTTTAATATAAAAGAATAATCTTATAGACTATTTTTTTATAATGAATATTAAATATAATGAAATATAAATTGAGTTTATTTATATTTACTCGAGATTTACGGTATGATGATAATACTGCTTTAATTATGGCTTCAAAAAATTCAAAACAAGTTATACCAATATTTATTTTTACACCAGACCAAATAACTAATAATAACTATAAATCTAATAATGCTATACAATTTATGTGCGAATCAATTGAAGAATTAAATATAAGTACATTTTATGGAAAAAATACTGATATTATTATGTATTTAATAAAAAAATTTATATTTGGAGCTATATATATTACTAAAGATTATTCACCATTCGCAATAAACAGAGAAAAAGAAATTAAAAAAATCTGTGATGATAATAATATTGATTTTATATGTCCTGAAGATCATATGTTAATTTCTATAAATGCTATTTTAAAAAATGATGGTAATCACTATTCTAAATTTACACCTTATTATGATAAATGGATGGAGTATAAAAAAAAGAAACCAGAATATTATAAGTGTGAAAATTTGCTACATCTAAAAAACAAAGAGAAAATAAAATATGAAGAAAATAAAAATGTTTTAGTTAAAGGAGGAAGAAAAAATGGAATAAAAAGATTGTATGAATTAAAAAATTTTGATTATTCGAAAAGAGATTATCCGATATATTCAACCTCATTATTATCTGCATATATACGTTTTGGTTGTGTTTCTGTAAGAGAAGTCTATTATACAATAAAAAAAGACGATTTTAGAAGACAATTATGTTGGAGAGATTTTTATATGAATCTTTTATATTCTCGTCCAGAACATTTAAATAAAAATTATGATAAAAAAATAAAATGGAATAGTAATGAATTATTAAATAAATGGAAATTGGGAAAAACGGGGATACCGTTTGTCGATGCAGGAATGAGGCAAATGAATAAAACTGGGTGGATGCATAATAGATTAAGATTAATTACATCAAATTATTTAATAAGAATAATGAAAATAGATTGGAGAGAAGGAGAAAAATATTTTGCAAAAAAATTAATTGATTATGATATATCAAATAATAATGGTAATTGGTTGTGGAGTTTAAATTATAGATATACTTTTAATCCTTTTTTACAGTCTTATAAATTTGATAAGGAATGTATATATATAAAAAGATGGGTAGAAGAATTAAGAGATATACCTAATAAAGATATTCATTTATGGAATAAAAATTATAAAAAATATAAGATAAAATACGAACCTTTAATTATATAATTATTATCATACTAATAAAATATTTAATTAATATATAATAAATAATGAATCAACTGGTACCAGAACAAAATATTAGAGATATGTTAAACGAATGGACTAAATGGGGAACTATGTTTTTAGTTTCAAGAGTTCTTACATATTATGTTATTGATAATTCAAAAGGATTTACTAAGGAATGGTTATTAGATAGTATGTTTACATTGTTAGGTTTTAGTTTATATTACATAGCAGTTAAACAATTAGTGTCTGATAAATTAGTAGAACAACCTCTTTTACAAGAAATCATTGACGATTGGCTTAAATACGGTTCAATGTTAGCAGGTTCACATGTATTAACTACTGTAACTTATGGTGGAACATATTTTAATCAAGAATGGATTATACAATCATTATTTGTATTAATCGGTTTTACAGTATTTAGAGTAGGAAAAGGAACAGTATTAGGTTCATCTTATCAATATGTAGAAGATAAAACTGAACAACTTACTGAAAAATTTGTTCCAAAATATGTTCAAGATAATGTTTCAACTGCGTTTTCAGACAGTTTATTTTTCGGTTCAATGTTAGTATCTGTAAGATTATTAAATGGAAGTTCGTTAATGGATAAGGAATGGTTGCTTACTTCTTTATATATGATTCTCGGTTTTATCAGTTATCATTTGGTTACAAAAAATGTTGTAAAATTTTAAAAATATTTAATAAAATATTTTTAATTTAGAGATAATAATAAAGCATATATAATTACAATTATTAAAAAAATAATGCCAATATAAAACATTCTATTTTCTTTTGTTAAAATATCTGTAGTATTATCTGTAGTATTATCTGTAGTATTAAAACTTAAAATATCTTTAATTAAACCAAAAAAAGTATTTTTCATATTTATCATATGTTCATATAAAGTATCATCTATTATTTCATTCTTATCGTTTGCTATATTTTCGTTTTTTTTTAATTCTTCAATTTGTTCTTCCTCATCTTTTTTTGCTTTTTCGATTTCTCTTTGTTGAATTGTTTCAAAGTCTAAATTAAATTTTTCTAAATTAAAATCATTAGAAGAAGTATATGCCGATTGAGCAATTTTAGATTCTTTAACTGATTTATATGGGGCTGTTTTTTGCATAAAAAAATTGATAATATATAAATATAATATATTAAGAATATTTATTATTTATAAAAATGGCAACACCTTATTCACAATGTCCTACATGCGGAACAATTATAAGTGAAGCATTCGACGATTATAGTAATGAATTAAATAATATTTTGAATACTCCAAATATTACTCCAGAAAAAATAAATGAGAAAAAAAAAAAATTATTGGCAAGTATTTATGAAGTTCATGGAATTAAAAAAATTTGTTGCAAAACAAGAATTATTGGTTCAAGATATAATTATAAAATCATAAAATAATTTTAAAAATTAAAATTATTTTTTTCGTAAGGTTCTTGATTATAATTATAAATCCTTTTCTTTAAAATGTTATAACCATTTTTTTCTATTTCATTATTGCATTTATCTTTAATATCGTTTAGATATTCGCTTAATATATATGATAATTTATCTGCTGAATTATCTAATTTTTGAATTAATGTTTTTTCATAATTAATTGATAATTTAAATGATTCTAAAATATTAATCGCTTTTTTTTCTAAGTCTTTAGCAACATCATAATTTTGTGAACATAATAATACTCCTTTTATTACATCATTTCGTAGTTCAATAATACTATTTATGGTGTCGATAAGTTGATTAAAAGATTTTTTATCTACATTTTGAAATTCTTTTATGTCGTAGATAAAATTTTCTAATTCAGATTTAAAATTTCTATAATGTTCTTGGATATACATTATAATTAAAAATCCTATAATTAAACCAACTATAGACACATTAATATTATTGAATATGTAGATTGATATACATAAAATAGTGAAATATAAAAAAAGATATTTTCGATAAATTTCTGATGTATAAAAGATTTTGGACATATAAAATATTAAAGAAAAAAATGAATAAATAAATATAAATTAAATAATTGTTAAATAAATTAAGTATGGAAAAAATAAATTTTCAAAAAATTTCTGATTCTAATAATTGTTTTAGAATAATGAATCAAATATGTTTTTTAAAATATATTAAATTGAAAAAAAAAATAGACACAAAACAAGAAATAAATAAATGTTTTATAGAACAATTACAATTTTTTGAATTTAATAATAAAGATGATAAAAGTTTTGAGAATGAAGATAATACTTTAAAATTGATGTATCATAAATTATGGAACAAATTAGCAAAAATTCATAAAATTAATAGAATTCAAAAATATATTAACGAATTAAAAAATATTGACCAAAAAAATTCAACTATCCTTTTTAAACATATTATTGATAAATTATTCAATGACAAAATTTTTAACGCAACAAATTCAACCGTTAAGAAAAATACTAAAAAAAAAAATAAATATACAATAGACTACGATCCGATTAATGGTATTATTGTACATATTGAAGGTATTTATTATAGTGATACAAAAAAGAAATATTTAACACGTTTCTAATATTTTATTTTAAAATATTAAAAAATGAAAAATAAATTTAAGATTATTATATTTATAATTCTTTAATAAAGTATTTTTTTGAATGAATTATAATGAAAAAAAAGAACAAGTAAAAAAATTAAAAAAAATTATTCAACCAAAACAAAGAAGCGAAGAATGGTTTGCAATGAGAGAAAAAATGGTAACTGCTTCTGCAGTGGCCGATTGTTTAGGAGAAGGTTATAAATCTCCATTAGAATTTGTAGTAGAAAAAAATGGTTATTCAGTATATACGGATTGTGATGCTACACATCATGGTGTAAAATATGAAGCAATTGCAAATTTACTTTATTCTGAAAAAAATAATGTTCAAGTTTTAGAATTTGGATTATTACCTCATCCTAAATATGATTTTCTTGGAGCAAGTCCGGATGGTATATGTAGTTGGAAAACTTTGGATAATTCTAAATCTGAATTAGTTGGTAGAATGTTAGAAATTAAATGTCCTTTAAATAGAAAAATTAAGACAGAAGGAACAATAAAATCAGATGTTCCGCATTATTATTATATACAAGTTCAAATACAATTAGATGTGTGCGGATTGGATGAATGTGATTTCTTGCAATGTAAAATTACAGAATATTTAGATTTGGAAGAATATGTTAAAGATGATGAAAATGGTAAATCAATATCTTCTGGTCTTGAACATGGATGTGTTATTCGATTTTTGCCAAAAAACAAAGTAATATGTTCATGTTGTCCAAACAGTAAATATATAGGATGTGATAAAACTAAATATAAAGCTAAATATTTATATCCTCCATCGGCAGTTATGACCATAGAAGAAATGACATATTTTATATCAGAATCTATAAATACTTATAAGGATAATTTTGATTTTTGTTATATGTCTGAAGAAAGCTATGGTGATCAAAATGATTTTACTTTAAAATCAAAAGATAAAATTTTTAATATTTCAATGATTGGAGGATTTATAAAATATGAAAATTCTACAGAACTGATTTATATTACTGAATTCAAAAATAATAATACAGTTATATTATCTAAAAAACTAAATATATCGTCTAATTTCAAAGTTTATTATAATGAATATATATTTGATAAGGTATTGTATTGGAAATTAGATTTATTTACAGTAACATTAATTAAAAGAGATGTTGAATGGATAAAAAAAAATATAAATATGATAAAGAAAGTTTGGGATTGTGTTTTATTTTATAAAAAAAATAAAGAAAAATTAAAGGAATTAAAAACAATATACGATAAATATCAAAATAAATATGCTAAAAAAACAGATTTGATTAAACATTCACTACAAATAATGAAAAAACATATTGAAACAGAAGAAAATATTAATGATATTGTAGAACAGTGTTTAAATACGAAGAAAAATAAAAGTAAAGAATTGAGCGATTCACCAAAAAAAGAAAAAAGAACGTTCAATAAGTCTTTATTTCTTGACGATTCTGAATAAAATTATTTATTTTATAAATAATTTTAACATATATAATTATATATGAAAAAATACGAAATAGTACCAATATCGAAAAAAAAATTTGAGGATGATGAATTAAATATTTGTCATCCGAAAAGAAAATCCGATAAAACTACTTGTTATACGACAGAAGAATTAAAAGATTTGGCTATTGCAGTAAATAAAAAACTTAATAAAAACATAATTATTAAACATGATAAAAAATATTTATTAAAAGAATTGACTAAAGCATTAGAAAAAGAATGTGATACTCAAATTTGTTGGGTTGAAGATTTATCAATTTTAAATAAATATGAGAAAGAAAAAATTTTAAAAAATTCTTTTCTACCAAAAGGACCTAAAAAACAATTTGAATGGTTATCTACAACACATATAGACGATGTTATGGAAACTTTTACTGATTTATTAGAAAAATTTAATTTTACCGGAACTGTTCCGTTAGATTTTGATTATTTATCGTGGACAAATATGAAAAATTTAAATTTTGGGGATTTACAAAATAAAGGAATAACTAAATTAGGTTCAGTTTTTAATTTAGACGAATCAAATAAGCCTGGTTCTCATTGGGTAGCGTTGTATGCTGATTTAGATAAAGGAGAGATATATTATTATGATTCTTATGGAGGAAAACCTCCGCATAATATACATGTATTTATGGATAGAATAGAAAATTATATTAAATCAAAAAATAAATCAGTTTTTAGAGATTATAACAGAGTAAGACATCAATTTGGAGGTTCTGAATGCGGTATTTATTCTATTATGTTTGTTTTACAAATGGCAATAGGAAAGCCGTTTGAAGATGTATGTAATACAGTTATAAAAGATAAAGATATTAATACATGTCGCAACATATTATTCAGAGATTCACCAGATATAGGTGGCAATGATAATTTTTGTAAAAAAATATTATAAATTAATTTATAATATTTTTAGAGGTGTTGAAATAATAAATATTGCATTGAAACATTATTTGTCTTTTACCAAAATCATATAATGAACCATTTATGTTATTAAATGAAATATATAAATTAGAACATTCTTTATTAACTTCAATACTTTTTTTTTTATCTACTGCGTTAACAATATTTATTTCTGTTTTTGATAATATTTTTTTATCTTGATCTTTTAGGACAAATAATATTAAATTAGAATTTTTATTAGTAAATTCTGTTTCTGCACTGTAATAAAATGTATTTTGATAAGAAATAAAATTTGTAAAACCCAATAAATAACATATACTATTTTCTCCGTCAATAATTGAGAATATTGTATTATTTTTACTAACAATAATAATTTTATTTTCTGGAGATAATGATAATTCAAAAAAATTAGGACTTATTTGTCCACTAACAGTAGTTTCAAAAACTTGTTTGAATTTATTAAATGAGGAATAATTATCTGGTTGTATTTCAACAATGTAAGTTAAATTGTCTACAGAAAAATAGAATTTGTTATTACTGCTATTAACATTAAAATTATTTTTATAAAGTTTATAATCAATGAACTCTATATTCTTAATATATCCTGAAACAGATATGTTATAATCAAAATATTTATCTGTATTAGTTAAATTTACTGTTTCTAAAATTAAATTTTTATCTGTATTTAACTCTTCTGACTTTTTTACATTATATTCTAACATATTATTTAATTCTTTTTCATTATTTAATTCTTTTTCATTATTTAATTCTTTTTCATTATTTAATTCTTTTTCATTATTTAATTCTTTTTCATTATTTAATTCTTCAAATTTAATTTTTTCATTTTGAATTAAATTTTTTGAATTATTTAATTCTTCAAATTTAATTTTTTCGGATAATTCAATATTTTCATGTATTATTACAATTTTATGAAATTCTTTTTCATCTGATTCTTTTTGTTTGAATTCATTTTCATTTAATCTTTGATTTTTTATAACGTCTTCTACTAAATTAGTTAATGTATTAATTTTTTCTTCGAGATTTTTTATGTATAAATCTTTTTTATTATGTATAGTAGGATAAACAATTTTAATATTTGCTAAATACTCGTTCGATATCATTAATTCGTTTTTTACTAATATTTCAAAGTCCTTTATAATCTCTGGGGTAGTTATTACTTGAGTTAAAAGTTCCGTATTTGATAATATATATGTTAATAATCGTGGATTTGAAGTTACTAATTCATATAAATATGGCATATTCGTAACAATTTTATTTATGTGAGAATTTTCAAGATATTTTTCCAATTTACTATTTAATCCAATATCTTCCTTTTTTTTTTCTTGATATTTTTCTATTGCTACTATGAAATATCCAGGATTATTTATAATATATTCAAGTAAAATTGGTTGTTCCAATAAATAATTATGAAAATTTTCATCATAATAAATTGATTCAGGATATTCTAATAAATATTTTTTTACATTTTCATCTTCAAATAGTCTTTTCAAATTATTTTCTCGAAAAAAAAAATTTTTTTCATTATTTAAATTTTTTTTTTGTTCAATAATATTTTCTTTTTTTGAATTATTATTTTCAAGCATATTAATAAAAATATTTAATTTTTCTGGGTCATGTGCAAGTTGATATAATAAATCTTGATAATTTTTATTTTGGAAAATATCTTGATTATTTTTTTTATTCGGAAGAGTAAAAGTATGTTCATTATTTAAATATTTTTGTTGTTGATGAATTACATTTGAATTATGAATTGCTTGTTGTTTATTAACAGAAATATTAGGATTATATGAAGTTTGTGTAGGTTGTGATGGACTATTATAAGATACATTAGGATTATATGTAGGTTGTGCTGGACTATTATAAGATACATTAGGATTATATGTGGTTTGTGTAGGTTGTGATGGACTATTATAAGATACATTAGGATTATATGTGGTTTGTGTAGGTTGTGATGGACTATTATAAGATACATTAGGATTATATGTAGGTTGTTCTGGACTATTATAAGATACATTAGGATTATATGAGGTTTGTGTATGTTGTGATGGACTATTATAAGATACATTAGGATTATATGTAGGTTGTGCTGGACTATTATAAGATACATTAGGATTATATGAGGTTTGTGTAGGTTGTGCTGGACTATTATAAGATACATTAGGATTATATGAGGTTTGTGTAGGTTGTGATGGACTATTATAAGATACATTAGGATTATATGAGGTTTGTGTAGGTTGTGATTGATGAGAAATAGTAATATTAGGATTATATGATGTAGTTGATTGATAATTAAATGATGTATTATTATTAGGAAAATTAGAATTATAAGAGTCATTTGCTAAATATGAAAACGCTTCATTACCAAATTCTTGAAATTCCTGGTCGACATCTAATTTATTTTTTCCAGATTGAATTAATTTATTTAATTCTTCTTCTTTTTTTTTCTTTTCTTTTTCTGCACGTATTTTATGTCCAGATTGATCAAATGTAAAATCTGGTGTTTCAGGACGTTTTTCTTGTGTTATTGTTCGTCTTTCTTCTAACATTTTTTCATACATTTGACTCATTGAATCGGATGTTAATTTATTTCCAGAACCTCTTTGTGAATTGTCATTATTTGGTGTATTTATTTTTTTAGAAACTTCTTGTATTAAAGGTTGTAATTCATTAGTAAAAGTATTTGTGTTAACATAAGACTGATAATCATTATCTGGTGCTAAAGTATCTAAAAATTGGAATTGTTCTTTTTGATTATTTTTTTGATTAGATACTATTTGAGGTCGTTCTGGTATATATATAGGAGGTTTTTTTACGGCATATTCTCTTTCTTGCATATGTTTAGAAGGTAATAAAGTATTAGAAGGTAATAAAGTATTAGAAGATAATGTATTAGAAGATAATGTATTAGAAGATAATGTATTAGAATTGGATGATTTAGATGTTTTTGTTTCTTGGGAATTAATGTATGTAACCATTTCTTTAATTACGATTTGATTTATTTTCATTAAATATTGTTTAACTTGATTTTGATCTTTTAAATTAATTCCTACGTATGGATATTTTTTACAATTTGCCATTAACCTCGCCTTTACCATTTCGTTTAATGTATTTAATGGTATTTGAACATTAACTATTTCGAGTATTTTTTGACATATTTTAGTTATATTTATTTTATCATAAATAATCGTATTCATATTTAATTAAATATAAAAATATATTATATAAATAAACATATTATACATCTCTATAACCTATAATATGAAACCACATTATAATCCAGAAAATAAAAATAATTATAATGAGGCATATACTGAGAACGGAATGTTTTTAGTAAATGGAACTCTTCCAAATGTAAATTTTAAGAATTATGATTTTAAAAATAGGAATACTACATTAATAAATAATTTAGAAAAAAAAGTATTGAACGAACAAGAACCGGTAAAAGAATATTCTATAATTATAGATAGTAAAGATAGAAATATCGAATTATATCCTAGTCCATTTTCTTTTAAAGTTACATTTTCACCATTAAATAGTAGAATAGAAAATCCATCATGTCCTTTTAAATTAGAAAATGTTAAATATATAATCCTTGAAAAAGCAATATTGCCTTATTATTTTCGTTCTGGAAGTGATAATGGATTAAATTATGATATTGATACTGCAAAAAGTCTTGTAGAATATCCTTATAATATTTTAACAATAAAAGAATTTGCTGGCGAAAATACTAACTCAACAAATGAAAAAATAAGATCAAGTTTTGAACTATTATATTATAGAAAAAAAATAAATAAAAACGACACACATTATTATGCGTGTGGTAATAATACGAAAATATTTTCAACAGATAATTTAAAAAATGTTGATAAATTAACATTAGAATTAACAAGATATTCTAATATGTTGCCAGATACAAATTTTGAGTCGTTTTCATATCCTGTTAATTATAAGTGTATTTGTTACGTTGATTCATCTTCACAATATAGTCCTGGACAGGTTTCGTGTCCTGTTCATTTCACAAAGCATCCATTATGTTTTAATTTTCAAGTCCAATATTATTTTAAAATTGGAGTTTATGAACCTCATTTTAATAAAAAGTTATATCATTAATATATTAAAAAAAAATGATTATATAATTACATAAATTTAATTATTAATACGTTTAATAATTAAATTGAATGATAATTGCTTATGATAAAAATGAAAGTTATATAACTGCATATAGTTGTTTATATATATTAAATAATAAAACTTATATAGTATCGAATATTTTACTTTTGACTTATGAAGATGTATATCTTATCTATCAAAAGAAAAAATATAAGTGTTCGCCATATATTGAATGTCCAGAATACGATTTATGTTTGTTTACGATAAATGAAGAGATTAATTATAATAGTAAAAATTATAGATATACTTTTAATGATAAAATAACATTAATTTCAAATCCTTTCCATTATGATTTACCAGATATATATGTATATCAAACAACTACCAAAGAATTATATAAATATATTTATTATAAGGGCAAAAAAATCGGCATAACAATATATGATGGTATTTGTCTACCAATAATATATATTAGAACTATAATAATAAACTTTCAAAAAAATAAATTTCATAAAAAAATAGAAAATAATGATTTAATTAAAAAGAAAAAATTTTCTCAAATCGTAAAATACAAAATTAATTATTCTTTTTATTTATTTCTGAAAAATAATATGTTGGAATTCAATACTATTTTTCCATTTGATGAAGGTAAAAAATATTTTATAAATAATATTTTTTTTTTTAAGGCAAGTCTAAAATTTATATCAAAAATAAAAAATATGCTTGGAAAAGAAGTCGTTATAAATATAATGAATGGAAAATATCAGAATATTATATCTTATTATAATGGAAAATTTGGAGTTGTTTTAAAAGAAATAAATTTTGAAAATTTTATTAAAGAATTAAAATTGAAGAAGAAAAAAATTATAATGTTAATCGATAATATAAAAATTAATATATCAATTTAATTATTAAAAATTTTAGTAATTAAAATATATATATATGAATCCGCATATTTGGGGTCCTCATGCCTGGATATTTTTACATAGTATAAGTATTACTTACCCTGATAATCCCGATCAAAGCACACAACTATCTGCAAAAAATTTAATATTATCATTAAAAGAATTACTTCCATGTGAACACTGTAAAAAAAATTATGAAGAACATATAAAAAATCTTTCTGATGATATTTTTACTTCTAAAAAAAAATTTTTTAAATTTTTAGTGGACTTACATAATAAAGTAAATAAATTAAATGGAAAAAGAGAATATTCATATGAAGAAGTTATTAATATCTACAAAAGAAAATGTATGTCATCCTCGCCAAATTTTTTTATTTATCTTTTGTTTATTACTATGATTGTAGTGTTATTTTATTTAATATTAAAAAAGCAATAATATTATTGTAAATATTTAAAAAAATCAGTTATAACGCCATCAATTTGTTCTTTTGTGGCTAATTGATTAATCCAGATATTTATATCAATTTTATTTTTTTCTAAAATAGAATCTCTAATGTCAACAATTAAAATAGAAAAATTTCTAATCATATTTCGTAAAGAAATATTATATTTTTTAACGTATTCTATAATTTTACTTATTAATTCTTCACGAGATAGTAAAATATTAGACATTTTTATATCAGCATACATTATACTCCATGCGGCACAAAAACCTGTTGGGTCTCCAATTTTTTTATTGTATTTAGAATCATAATCCTCTAATGTTTGTAATCCAATTGTAGGAAGATAATCACTTGGTTTAAAATATTTAATTGGGGATTTATGTTTATCATATAATATATTTTCAAAATATTCTTCTAATAATTTGTCTAATAATGTATGATTATAATTAAAATCATAAAGTATTGTATTTCCATGTGGCTCAAATCTTTCGACCTCTCTTTTATCTTTATCATAAAAAATATAATTGGAATGTCCATTATTAAAGGAAAATATTCCAAGAGGTATTATTATTATTTTTTTATTTTTTGGAATGTTTAATAAAAAATTATTTAAATATGATGGATAAAATATTTTTTGATTAATCCATTGAATTTCAAAATTCGAAAAAATAGCGTCTGTATCTTTTCGTATTCCGTGAGATTCATAATACCGAATTACATCTTCATTATAAGAAAATTTTTTTCCACTTGGAAATTTACAAAAATCATATTTATTTTGTAAATAAATGCATCCGGCTAACATATCTACGTCAAACCCTCGAAAACTAGTAAAATTTATATTGTTGTCTGTTCTAATACTTAATTCATTATTTATTGGTAATATAAGCGATTTTTCTTTTTCAGGAATATAATATATTTTTTCTTCTGCTAAATATTTTTTTAAAAGTTCAGAACAATCATATTCGCATTTTTTTTTTAATTCAGGAGTTAAATGAACATTTTTTGAAATAATTTTAATTAAATCATTTAATTCGGAAACATTAACATTATCAATAGGTCTTTTATTAGTATTATCTTTTAAATAAAGATCAAATTTTTTATTAATTAATATATCATAAAATTTTTTCCAAATATTTTTTTCGGTTAAGTAAAAAAGTATACTTTTGCCTTTATTATTTTGTTTGTTCAAATTCATAAAAGGCAAAAAAAGTTTACAATATTTAATTATTAATTCTTCAATAATATTATTAGAAAATAATGTATGAATAAAAGTTTCTCCGTCGATATTTTCTAAATCTGGATTAATATACATATATTTATTTCGTGATTCTTTAAATTTATCACTGGTTATTACTTGTTTTTTACTAAGAACTAATTCTATAATTTCATAAACACCTCTATATACGCAATAATGTAAAACTGTTTCGCCGTGTCCGTCTTGTATATTAACATCTGTTTTATATTTTAATAATAATTCTACTGATTGAATATCTGATTTGTCAATAGCAAAAAATATTGGTGAAGATTTTTTTTCAGTTTCATTTGAATTTGGGTCTGCTCCGTTTTCTAATAATAATTCTGTCAATTCATAATTATTATGGTAAACTGAATAATGTAAAACAGTAAGACCATATTTATTTTTATGATTTATATTTATTTTTTTATCAGATATTAATTTTTTTAATAAATTATTTTTATTTTTTTGTTCAATATGATAATTATAATAAAATATTTGTTGAATTAAATTATTACTACGATTATCTAAATATGATGTATTTGCTCCATTCGATATAAAATAATTTAATGATTCATAATTATTATATTTAATACAGTATAACAACGGATGAAAATCATGTAAATCTTTTAATTCCAAGATAGAAACCCCAATACTATTTTTATTTTTTTCTAATAATAATTTTATCATATCAAAATAATTATATTTAATTGGATAATGTAATATAGTATATCCATCAGCATCAAAAATATCTAAAGAATAGTTATTTTCTAATAATTTATCGGTTATTTTAATATTGTTGTATAAAACGGAATAATTCAATAAATAATTATTTGTTTTATCTCGTAAGAAAAAATCAAATTCAGGGTCATTTTCTCTAATGGAATCTATCTGAATAATAAGTTCTTCTGTTTGATGCGACTTAATTAACTCAAACAATAAAGGATATATTTGATTTGTTTTTTTATTGTTCATTGTATTTATTTACAAATAAATAAGATTTTAGTTTTATTCCATTTAATAATCTATTAGTTTATTAAATGATTTAATAAATATATATACATCAATGTTAATATATTTTTTCTTTCTATATGATATGGTCTAATCATATCTATTGCTTTACTATAAGTAAACCAACCGATTTCTCCAATTTCGCTTGAATGATTATTAAACATAATATTTTGATTATTAGATAAATAACCAATATAATAAATGTGTTTATATTTAATTTTATTAGTTCCATAAAATATTTCTGTCAATGGCTTTAATTTATTTAATATTTTATATTGTTCTGAATTAATACCTGTTTCTTCTGTAAATTCTCTTTTAGCACATTCAACATTTTTTTCTATAATATTCCTTCGTCCTTTTGGAAATCCCCATTCTGGATAATCCCATTGCGGTTTAACGTTATGGATATAAAAATCTAAATTTATACGAGATGATTTTAATTTTTCAAATTTTTCAATTGATTTATCAAAATTTTTTATATCGTAAATATCTTTTTTTTGATTTTTTTCATTTTCATAATTACTTTCTTTAATAAATTCTTGTATCAAAACTTTAATACCTTGATTTTTTAATAATTGATATTCTCTGCTCGTCATTTGTTGAAATAAAGAAATTAAATGATTAACGTCATTTACATCATATTTTCCTCTCATCAATTCCATTAATCCAATCGATCTTTTTCTACTAACTAATAAAAATTTTATTTTATTTTGATAATAAATAAATTTTGCAATAGATTCAGTCGTTGGATCTATTTTTATCATTAATAAATCCATTTTTAAAGTATATTTTTTTTTTCTTTCATAATTATTTTTATTATTTGTATAAATAAAATTTTTAACAATCCCTTGTTTATTACGAATTTCTTTAATAATATATTTATCAATCTCTGAAATATTTTTATTAGATACAAAATTGCAATCATCCTTGTTTGTTATTTTAGCATCAACATCTAAATCTATTTTTTTTTCTGTATTTATTTTTTGTTGATAATTATTGAAGGATTCAATCATAAAAGAATTATATATGAAACAATCGATATTATCATTTGCAGTTGTATATGTCGTTTCGTTATTATCGTTAATTTCTTCATTATTTTCTGGAATATTATTATTCTCCATAATATCAATTTTAAACATTAAAATACCTAAACTTATAATAGGTTGAGAACAATTTTTTGCGATATGACCATTTTTACCACAATTACGACATGTTATTTTCTTGTATTGTATATTATAAGCACTTGTTTGTGTTAAAAATCCAAGATTTAAATCTTGATTCTTCATCATTTTTTATTTAAATTTTAAAAAACTTTAAATAAAAACTGTTTTTAATGAATTACTTGAATTGTTATATAAATCTTTATAGAATTTTTCAACATCGCTATCAGAAGCGATATTTTTTAAATATCCGATAACTAAAATTGTTTTATCATTTTGATTATATTTTTGTCCAATAATAGAAATTCTTACATATGTTCCTACTTCTAATACTCTTTTTTCATTTCCTACCTTATAAGTAATTTCATTATCTATATTAAAAACTTCACTGGAAATATTATTTCTCGTAACGACACATTCAATTGGTCCGCTTTCAAACATCAATAACCCTTGTATAGATTCTTTTAAGATACAAATTATCTGTTTTCCGATAATAGGTAAACAAATTTTAGCATTAAAACGAACATCGTATATAATATTGCAAGATGGATTTTCTGTATCAACTCTACCGCCTTTTATATCAATTATTTTATTAATGTTCATTACATAACCTTGAACAAGACATTTTTTTTCTACTTTTTTAATTAATTCATTTTTAATATTATTTGTGATGTTTTCGTTTATTTTATCAGAACTTAACGAGATTTTGACTGTTAAGTCTTTTTCAAAATAGGGGTTGATTAATTCATTCATTCTAATAATTTATATATTTGTTAAATAAATTATTATAATAAAGTCAATTTTTTTTTAATACATTTTAAAGTTTCTCTTACCATATAGGAACCTCCTATGAAAATTTATAATAAAGATATTTTAAATTCATTTTTTTTTATGTCAGGATTATATTTATTTAAGAAATTAATATCATTTTTATCATCTGTTATAACATAAATGGCATTTTTTTCTATCGTTATTTTTTTAGAATTTAAATTTTTTAATATGTATTCTTTTCTATCTTCCAGATTGTAAGGAAAAGGATAAATAGAATGATTACTTGGTATTATAATATATGTTAATTTATTTTTTCCCGTTGAAGTCTTTTCAAGATATAATAATTTTTCTTTAATTTTATTACAAATCGTAATTTTTGTTTCAGAACTTCCCAAAGTAATATCCAGTTTTTTACAGATTTTTTCTAATTTAGATTTTTCATATGATTCACATGACATACCTTTAAATGTGTGTATTTCAGTTCCTCTTTGTTTACTTTTTTTTTTATTTTTTGGTCTTAATTTAAATACATCTTCAGAATAAGAATTTTTATATGAATTATTTTTATCGATAATCCCAACTATTTCATTTTCTTCTCTACTTTCATAATAGTCAATATTATCTTTGAAATTATATTCTAAAATTGTATTTTTCGTTTCATTTTTTATTAAAATATATTTTTTATAATTTTTGATGTAATCGTTTAAATCGACAGGATTATTAATTTTATTTTCTATATTAGTTCTGTAATACATAGGGACGTTTTCATTTTCTTTAAAAGGTTGAAAAATATAATATTTATTTCTAAAAATTAAATATCCAGGAATATCATATCGATTATATACAATATCCTTAAAATTATTAAAATCATTTTCAGTAAGTGGTATTAATTCATCTAATCCCTGAAAAATAAAATATTCATCAAATAATTTTTCTTTTCCTTCAAGAAATAAATTAATATATTCAGTTCTAACAGAATCAATTATTTCATCTAAAGTATAAACATCTTTGATTTTATACATATCTTTTAAAATAATTTTAATTCTATTAATTTCTTCACGTGCTAAAGTAGAATCAAAAGTAGAATAATCTAAATTCTCCTTTTCTATTAATTTATATGTATCTTTATCTTTATCGTAATAATCAAACAATTTTTTATCAGCACATAAAAAATTACATTTACCGTATCCACAAACCGCAGGACACATTTTATTTTCATCTCTTGTTTGCAATGGTCCTAAACAATCTTCATATATTTTTTCTTCTGGAAATATATTATCATTACGATGAATTGGACAGTCGATTGCGTTTTCTATTAAAATTCTTTCTATTTTTTTAATTAGCAAATATTTTTGTTCTGCTTTTTTATATAATTCTTCATCGGTAGTTAATGTTTTGCTTGATTTACCAAAACTAATAACAAATTTATTAATTTCTACTTCTGGATTTAGATTATCTTTTGTCATTAAATTAAAATGTTTACAATATCTTAATCCTCTACCGAGAACTTGATCAATCATTCCTAAATTATAATAAACGTCTAAAATATTAATTTGAATAATATTTTCTAAGGTCATTCCTTCGTTCATAACTTTAGAACCTAATATAATTTTGATATATTTACCATACTTATTTTGATTGGAATTAAAAACATTACGAATAATATCTAATTTTTCAATAGAGGTAGAATCGTCTACAAATTGATCGTCGTCATTCGTTCCAGTCATTGTAATAAATCTTGAAGGACTAAATGTATGTTCTTCATGTTTTTCTTTTTTTTTTTTACCACAATAATAACAAATATGTTCTGGAGAAGCATTTACACCTTGTGGATCATTTTTATCGTATTCCATATATCCATTCTCTAATAAAATTTCTTGAAATACGTTAATGCCGATTTTGACTAAATTAGAATAAACAAAAATTAATCCTGGACCTTTTTTATCAATAACTCTTTCTTCAATTCTATTAAATGCACTTGAAAATTTTGCAGAAAAAATAGGTAAATACTTTTTATTCAAAAAATATCCAGAAATTTTTCCATTATTTTCAGTTATAAAATTTTTATTTTTTGAATCTCCTAATAATTTACCTATTTTTTGATTTAATTCATCCGAATTATTTTTTATTTGATTAATAACTTGTTGAATATAATTATTTCCAGACACTCCAATTATTGTATCGTTTGATAAAAATGGAAAAACCATATTGGCTACGGCTTCTGATTTTTTATTTAATCCATCTGTTCTTTCATCAACTATTTTATTATATGCATTTTTTTGAAAATCACTCATTTCACAATTTATAACTTTTGTAAATAACAAAAAAGAAGAAATTGTCCCGTTATCTATTCTTTTACCAAATGTTATTGGGTCAGCACCTCTTAAATAAGAAACATATCCTCTTACCATTTGTGCCAAATATTTTTCACCTCCTTCTATAAAAGTCATTTCATAACTTCTATCTGAAGTAAAAACTTTTTCTCTTTTGATTTTGTCATTTGGAGGACGAAGATAATTTATTAATGGAATAATATCATCACCTAAATTTTTCATAGGTGTAGCAGATAATAATATTATTTTTAGATTTTTAGAATCTTTTATAATTTTTTCGAGTGCTCTGCTACATTCATTATTAACCGTATGCTGGGCTTCATCTACTATTAATAAAGTATTATCTAAGTTATCTATATTATTGGATGATTCTTCACGGGCAAATTCACCATCATCATTTTTTCTATATCCTATTTTTTGTCCGGAATCGTCTTTTTCTATAATTCTTTCTCCTAATACTTTTTTATAAAAACTGTTATATGTTAAAAAATTGTAATATTTGTAAATATTGTTGAGGGCATTTTTCAGTTCAAAATTTTTATCATATTTATATTGTTCAAAATTTGAATCTATATAAGAAGTATATGTATTACCAGTAAATTTTAATATATCTTTTTTATAATTTTCTTTAAAAAAAGGTCCTGGACACAAAACTACTATTTTATTTCCATATTTTTCAACATTTTTTTTAAATTTTTCTGCTACCATAATAGAAGCGGCAGTTTTTCCAGTTCCTACCCCATGAAATAACAATAATCCTTTATAAGGAGTATTCGGATTTATGAATTTAGCAGGTAATTCTTGATGTGGATTAATTCTATGCACTTCTGGTTGACATATTTTTTTTTTATATTTCATTAATTCATCTGGTTCGGTAATAATTTTTCTCGGCAATTTTGTATTTATATGAAATTCTCTTTTTTTAAAAATTTTACTTTGAAAATTTTCATCATTAATATCAGGATAATAAGTATCATTTAACATATTATTCATATTCATATATGATATTTATATAATATAACTACGAATATGTTTTATATTTTCATAAAAAATATATAATATTAAATATTCACATTATGATCGAAACTTTAATCGTTTTTGGAACTATTTATGGTTTAGGTGTGGCTTCTTTTTACTTTGGAGCAATTATTGGTATGGACCTTTTTCAAGAAATAATTATAGATTGTTATAACAAGAAATAATTTTACAATAAAAAATAATTTAAAAAATTATCGACTAATTATTTTAAATGAAAAAAAATAATTCAACCCCTTTAATACAAACAGTAATAGAAAAAAAAAAGAAAAAATATGCAACAGACGAACTTGTTTCTTTGGTAAATACAATACATTCCTTAGGAAATAATGATTATTATCATGAAATTGTCAATTTATTAATAGAAGATAAGATTAAATATTCGTATAATTCGAGTGGAGTTATTATTGATATCGAGAAAGTTCCTGATTCTACAATAGATAAAATAAAAACATATTTAAGTAGTATTGAAAAAAAAAAATTATTAAATATTGAAAATGTATCTAAAAAATTTAAAAATATGGTTGAAGATGATAAATATTCTAATAAAATTAGTAATTATGAAAAATCAGTTATTAAGATGTCGAGGAAAAAAGATTGAAAATAAAAAAATATATAAATTGGAAGACGATAATAAATAATATTTATGGAGATTGATTTACAGACTATAATCAATGAAATAAATAAAAATTTAGAGTCGGATGTATTACTTGGGATAAAACAAGTAGAAACACACAGTGAATGCAAAACGCTGTTAAAAAATAGACAAACGAATCTATTAGACTATAAAGGCATTCCAGTATTTTTAGAAATTTTTAAAATAATTGAACAGAAAATATTTAAATTGGGCATTATCCACAATTATAAAACGAGTAATGAACATTACAACATATCCTTTTATAATTGTTTGTTGCATTTAATTATAGATAAATATGATATTTATACGATAGATGAACAATATATGACATGTAATACATTATTAGAATATGTTTATGGACAATTATATGGTAATCATAAAAAAATGTATCGTTATTTAAATTGGAATATATCAGATGTTATTTCAGATATGAAAAAATATAAAGTGTCAGATAAAATTATACAAATCATCTGTAATTTGTTGGATATAAATTTATTTATTTTTAATTATACAAAAAAAGAATTAGAATGTTATTATAGTAGTAATTTTAATATCGAGGAACATAAAACGAATAATGAATTAAAAAAAACAAAAAACGATGAAATATATACAAGAAAAAGTAAAAAAGATAAAATAGCAGAAACGAGAAAAAGACAAAAAGAAGAAAATATAATTTCTGAGCAAAACTCAATGAAATTTATAAATTTTTTTAAAAAGAATTATTTTATTTCGATGACAGATATATTTTATGAACCTATAATATTTGAAGGCGGAGATAAATATTTATCTTTTCCAAACAAAATAATAAAAAACATGATAAAAAATTTTGGTTTGATTACGTGGAAAAGACCAGAAAAAAAAAAGAAAAAAACGGAGAAAGAAACGGTTGATAATGTATTTATTCCAGAATTATTTTATTCTCATTATGATTATATTTATTGGAAAGATATAAAAGATCCGTATATCGTCAATCATATAATAGATAAAAAATTAAGTGTTAATATATAAAATATTTTTAAATATTTCATATATTAATTAATGGATTTATACAGCAAAATAAAATTATTTTATAATGAAGAAGAAGATAAATTTCTTTCTTCTTCTTTAGAAATTTCTAACTGCGACTTAAAAACATTCAATATTCAAATCGGAAAACATATTTTTACTAATTTATTCAAAAATATAACTTTTTTAGATTGTTCTGATAATCCAATAATATCTTTACCAAATCCTGAATCCTTACCAAATTTACAAATTTTAGATTGTCGACATACAAATATAGAATTTATTCCTACGTATAAACAATTAATTGAATTAAATTGTTCATCTTGTCAAATTATAAAAATTAATTATTTACCAGAAATTATAAATATAGATTTCTCTAATAATTTTGTTTCTGAAGTTCCTGAACTCCCTAAAGTAAAGAAAATTTTTTGTTCTCGTAATAAAATTAAAAAAATTCCTGATAATATATCTGCAATTGAATATTATTGCGATCATAATGTAATTGAACAATTAGGTAACTTACCTTCTGTAATAAAACTTGATTGTAGTCATAATTTGCTGACACACTTACCAATTATTCCCAACGCAAAAACTATTTATTTAACAGGAAATAAAATAAGGTCTTTAAACAAAAAAACAATACCTAAAGTAAAATCAATTTATGTAAGTTATTATTATTTAATATTAATTTCAGAATCATTAGCAAAAACAGTTAAAATTTTTAAATATAATATAAGCAATGAACAATATGTTAATGTGTATTCGAAGTTTATAAAAAAAATGGGATTGGAATTATTGGAAAAAGAAAATAATATGGTTAAAAATTATAATGATGATAAAAAAAAATCTTCTTTGATAGAAATTGCTACACATAAATTAATTAATAGTGAATTAAGGTATTTTTTTAATACGATAGAATTATGTTTTAAAGATTGTTTTATATTGGATTGTGATATTATGGCACAACAATTATCAGAATATATTATTAATTTTCAAAAACAAAATTTAAAATATTTCAAAAATAATATTACTTTTAATAAAAATATTCTTGATAAAAAAAAATTAGAAAATTTTATTAAAGAAATTTATTTACGAATGATATATTTAGAAATAGTTATTAAAGATGATAATAATACATGTAAAAATAAAATATAAAATTTATTAATTCATTTCTATTAATAAATTTTATGCATTCGAGATTATGTTCAAATTGTATTATTCGAACTGAATATGAAGATACTTTATGCGAATACTGTTATGATGATCTAAATTCAGTTTTAGCCTATCCATTATTTAAATCACATTTATTTAATACATTATGTTTTGGAAATCATGATTTAAATTATTTGCTTATTTATTTTAGTATTACAAAAATTTATTTATCTATTTTTTTTCATGAAATTATTTTTAAAGACGAATTAAACAATGGATTTATTATTACATATGAAAAAAAAAGGCCTATGTTATCTTTAAGAATGATATATGTAAAAAAAAATATTCTCCAGTTATATTCTGATATAGATATATTTGATATTTCAGAATATTTTCTACCAATTCCAAAAAGTTTAATTAGGATAATGTCAGAATCAAACAATCCCATAAGTTTAATAAAATATGGTATGAGGAATATTTCACATCATCATATAGAGTTTGGAACACCTAAAAAAATTAAAAATATTAGTCCATATGATTTTTTAATTAACAACATATACAAAAATAAAGATATTTTTTTCAAATATTTATAATCTATAAATATTTCAAATTTTTATTAAATTTCAAATATTTATAATCTATAAATATTTCAAATTTTTATTAAATTTCAAATATTTATAATCTATAAATATTTCAAATATATTAATATATATGTTATTAAATGAATATCAATAAAATAAAAAAATATTTGACAAAAAATTATGAAATGTATGAATTTTTTTTTATAATTTTTGGAATAAAAAAATTATGTATCTCTGATAATAAAATAATATGTTTTAATAGTTATGATACGATTAATGTTATTATTATATTTAATTTTGATTTAGAGAATGAAGAAAATATATTTTTACATGAAATTTATAGCAGGATAATACCATACCATTCATTATTTCAGGCTTCTTTATTAATTTGTAATCAAAATAATGATGTATTAGAAAAAAATAATTATATAGAAACGTTTAATCCAGATGTAAATACTTTAATAGACATATCTTATTTCTTTTTTCCAATAAGAAAAACATTAAAATATTTAATTTATGATTGTCTTGTACTTAATTTTCCAGAAAATAAAATAAAATATATTACTCACCAATTTAATTTATATGTAAAAACAGATAATTATTTCATAGCACTAAATTCATTTGATAGGTTATTTATTATAAAATATAAATTAAATCCAAATCCATATATTTATTTCTTTTTTAAAAATATTTCAGACAATACAGAATATAAATATAATATGTTATGCGTTGGAGGAGAAACCTTAATGATTAATACTTATATGTCATATCGTCCTTTACATATTCATAGAATATTTCATGATATTCGTTTTTGTTTTATTTAAAAAAATGAAAATAAAATATATTAATTCTCTAAATTTATAATTAAATAAATATGAAAAAAATTTATAATTATAATGGTCTATATACTATTTACGAATCGGATATATCATCTCTCATAAATATCATTCACGAATCTGATTTCCAAAGATTAATAACAGACACGCACGTTCAAAAAATTTATGATTATCAAGTTAAATATTTTAAGGAATATAATAAATTTAATTTTATTAATCCAATTTTAATAGGTTGTGTAAAGAAAAAATATTATGTTATTGACGGACAACATCGATTAGCGTGTTGTAAACTTTTAATGGATAAATATAAAGATTTTACTGTAATCGTAAATATTTACGAAAGAGAAACAGAAGAAGAATTATATGAGTTGTATCATATCTTTAATCGTTCAAAACCAGTTACATTATATTGTTCATTAACGCAACATATAATTATAAAAAATTTGGAAAAGCATTTGAAGACTAAATATTCTAAATACATAAAGAAAACAGATAATCCTATAGTTCCGAATTTTAATTTGAGTCATTTTATAGATGGTTTGTTAAAGAGTGATATTTTATTTATGTTAAATATTACTAAAAGTTCAGAAATTATAAAATTAATAGATGAATTAAACAATTATTATAAAAATATTTCTGAAAAAAAAAAAATAAATATATTTTCAAAATATTATGAAAAAATTAAACAATTAGATGACGATGAACTATTATATCTAACATTTTTTAAAAAATATGAATGGACTGGAACTATTTATATGTACAAAATGAACAATATTAATTTTGACGAACAAGAACATATGCTTTCTATTGATTCATATCAAGTTTCTAAAAAAATAAAAAATGAAGTCTGGAAAGAAGAATTCGGAGATATCATAAAAGGCGAATGTTATTGTTGCGAAGAAATTATAACTTTTAATGATTTTGAAACAGGACATATTATTTCTCCAATATTTGGAGGTGTAGACAATATAGAAAATCTAAAAATTTTATGCAAGTCTTGTAATAAAAATAAAGGAATTCAAAATGTTTTAAATTATAAAAAATTATTTGAGTAAATCAAATAATATAACTTATATTATTTGATAAAAAAGTAATTATTTCTTTAATGAAGCTAATTAAACAATAAAAAATGAAATTATATAAGTATATTTAATATGATTAAAATATATAAAGTATTGAAATAAAAAATGGATGAACTTAAACAAATTATTCCAGATGATACTTTTAATAAAATCATAAATATTTTTGAAAAAAGTGAAAAAGGAGATGAATTTGAAGTTATTTTTACGAAAAAAGAAGATGATCGTTTTTTTACATATGAAAAATATATGAATTTATTGTATTATTCGTCTTCATTGAAAAATGATAAGAATAAAAATTATGAAATTAAATATATCAAAATTTTAGATATTATATTATCTATTAATTCAAAAAATTACAGATTATCTATAAATGAATCTGAAAACGGAATTAAAATAATAGATATAATTAAAGAATCTTATTATAAACAAAATTACGTTATTTTTAAAAATATAATTGAAAAATATATCGAGGGGGTTAAAGGTATTTCATTTATTAATAAAGTAAAAGAAGATGATGAATATGTCGACGTTTCTGAAACACCATACCCTTTACGATTCCGTCTTTCATCAGAAAAAACAGTTGATAGCGATACTATTCAAAAATTATTAAAATTTATTGTGGAAAATAATAATTCCCTAAACAATCATATAATTTTTAGATACAAAGATAGAGTTTCAATAATTTCAAAAAATAAAATTTCTATTGATATCACCGCTGTTAAAATGTCAAATAACATTACTTTATTACAGTCCAATACAAATTATGAGTTGGAAATAGAAAATCTTGAAATTGGAAAAAAACAATTAGAATATTTATTTTTAGAGTTGTCTAAAATCTTGAAAATTTTAGAAAATAATAATGTCATTATTTCTCATACAGAATCAAAAAATGTTATATTGTTATATTCAAGATTATTAGGATTAAAAGATAGTGCTACTTTTTTAAGAGGACGTAATGTAATTTCCTTAGAAATTAAACATGTCTTAAAAAAATTATCTATTGGATATTCTATAACTGATAAAATTGATGGCGATCGAATGTTTTTAATGATATTTAATGAAAATATATATTTATGTTCTACTTTCATGAAAGTGATTAAAATGGATAGAAAAATCAAAAGAGAGTATAATGATACAATAATTGATGGTGAATATGTGAAATTACATAACGGAAAAATGATTTTTTGCGCTTTTGATATATTATTTTATAAAGGAAAAGATGTAAGATCATTATATTTTAAAGAAAGACTCGAAAATTTAGATACAATTGTTAAAGAGTTAGATAAAAATACTTTTTTTATGGAAGATTATTTTAAAAACAAAAATTCAAAATTTAATATTAATGAAATTACTCAACATATCGAAACTGAAACATTACGATATTTAGAATATATCAAAGAATTGTCCAAAAAAGATAATTTTCAAATATTTAGAAAATTATATGTGTTTCCATATGGTGGATGTTTGTGTGAAATTTATTGTTATTCGAAATGTATATGGGACGTTATGACAAAAAATAAATTAATGTATGAAGTTGATGGATTAATATATACTCCTATAAATTCAGAATATATAAATGAATATAATGAAGAATATAAATGGAAACCTCCAGAAATGAATTCTATAGATTTTTTTATTAGTTTTGAAAAAGATGAATCTGGCAAACCGATTATATTTTATGATGATAGCGGACAAAAAAAATCAAGACCTTACATAATAGTAAATTTAAAGGTTGGTAATAAAATGGGTAATAGAGAAGAACCTGTAAATTTTACTCCAAATGGTGAATCTGCTAAAAAAGCATATTTCTATTTAAATAATCCAAATGACTATCCACGAGATAAAAATGGTAATATTATTCAAGATAATACAGTAGTCGAATTTGTTTATGATTTAAAAAATATAGGTATCGATTCAACAAGATGGGTAGCTCTAAGAACTAGACAAGATAAAACATACATCGCATTAAAATTAAAAAAAAAGTTTGGAAATGAAAGACATGTAGCAGAAAATATTTGGAGGTCTATACATGAAAATTTTACGATTGATGATATTATTGCATTGTGTAATGAAACAAATTATAATGTAGTGATGGAATCATTAAGTAAAAGACTTCGTTATAGTTCTAATCACGAACGTCTTATTTCAACGCCACAAGAAAGAATATATTATGAAAAAAAAACAGAATTAGGAGGACCAATGAGAGCATTTCATAATTGGATAAAAACTTCTATGATTAGTCTATATTGTTCTAATAATAAAGAAATATTAGATATTGCTTGTGGGAGAGGTGGAGATTTACCTAAAATTATTCCATTAGAACCAAAAAGATATGTAGGTGTTGATAATGATTATGGAGGATTATTTACAATAGAAGACAGTGCAGTTAATAGATTAAAAAATTTAACTCATGGTAAAAATACGAAAAATTTCGAATTTATTCATGCTGATGGAGGTGAATTATTGGCTGAAAAAGTAAAAGGGACGTTTGATATTATATCGATACAATTTGCATTACATTATTTTTTGAAAACAGAAAAATCTTTTTTAAATTTATGCGAAAACATAAACACTTTTTTAAAAAATGATGGTTATTTAATAATAACATGTTTTGACGGAGAAAAAATTAATAATAGTAAAGGTTCAATTGAATATACAGATTTAGATGGAAAAAAAAATTTATTATTTGATATTAAAAAATTATATCAACAATCAGAGTTCGAAAAGAATTTAACAGGTAATATAATAGATGTTTATAATTCTATTATTTCAGATGAAAATGTTTATATAAAAGAAGCGGTAGTAGATTCAAAAAAACTTATAAATAGATTTCAAAAAGAATGTGGATTAAATTTAGTAGAAACAGAATTATTTGAAAATGTATTTAATCTAAATAAAAAATTATTTTCACTTACGACCGAAAAAAAATATAATAATATTAAAACATATTATGAATTATTAGATTCAGATGAAAAAAATAATCTCGAAAAAAATATTGCACAAGCTTGTTTCGAAATTACTAAATTAAATAGATTATATGTATTTCAAAAAAAAGTAATTAATTCCAACACTGATCAGAGCAGACTTTTTAATGGTAATCTAACTATTCAAAATATAAAAAATAAAAGCGATGGGTCCTATTCATTAAAAACGTTAAAAGAACATTTACATTCAGAAGATTTTTATATGTTTGAAAAAGAATATACTGATATACAACAAATTAAAAAAGAATATGACTTAGATAAATCTGTTGGTGTTGTTTTAGTTAAAAATAAAAGTAAAAAAATGTTTGTTCCTGAAAAAGGAAAAAATAAATTAATCGTAAATAATTCTATTGAAATTAAGAAGGACGATAATAAAGAACAATATATTTTCATTTATTATATGATGGATAAATACTATGTCATGTATTATTTGACAAAAAATAAAAAGAAGAAAATTATTTTCACAAAAAATAATAAATTCATTAATTTTTTGTTGTAAAATAAAAATGATTTATTAAAATAATAAAATTCTTTTAATAAATTTAAGTTTTATTTTTATAAAATAGTCTATTAAGATAAATGAACAAAGAATTATTGTATAAAAATAAATTTTTAGGTGATAATATCAAAACTCCTATAGAAATCGATGAAACAGATATTTATCAGAAAAAAACAATTGTTAACATAGATAGTTCAACTAGACTTATCGACCCAATTAACATATCAATAGAAGGAAGTGTTCGACTAAAAGAAAATCCTCTATTATTTAATCATAACCAATCATTAATTAAAATTCTTCATGATAATCATACATATCAAGTTAATGATAAACTTACTATTAATAATGTTTCTTCTATAAATGTTAATTTATACAATGTTTTAAGTATAAAAAAAAATAGTCAATATATTCGTATTGAACACCAAAATCATGGTATTTCATTAGTTAATCTTTTTAATGTTACTAATACAGACGATTTAACGCCTGTTTATTACGTTGAAAGATTAGATACGACGGAGAATGATTTATCAACAATTTATTCAGATGATAAACAAAATTATATCTTAAACGAAAGAATCGTTTTAGATTTAGAAATTATCGTTTCAGGCGTTAATGGTAATTTTACTAATATCAATAGGACGTTAGATAATGTTAATCTAAACAACTTTATTTTTGATATCCCAATTAACGTTATAAATAAAAAACAAACAATTTATCCAATAATATTTTATGATACAAATACAGGAACGTATATTATTGATAAAGACGCTTACTTAATTAAATTGCCACAAAAAGCACAATATAATTATTTAGACGGTTCCACGTTTAATTATATAGATTCAACTTTTATTAATGTAAATAATGTTCAACAGTATTATGAAACTCTAAATGATGTTATAAAATATACGGAAACAACTACGAAAAAAGTAAATAATAATACAACATCTATATCAATGTTAAATATATTTAATATTCCAATAAATTATATAGAGGCTGATTATCCTCTATCGTCATACAGAAGACAGGGATATCATACGATAAAATATAGTGGAAAAAATTATTATATTATAGATGTAGGAAAAAAGGCAAATTGTGAAAATCAAAATCAATTCTCATTTTCAACAAACATAAATGATTCAGATACTATTTTTAATTCTGGTGGAGGTAAAAATATTATTGTTAGAAAAATTATAAATGAAGAATCGGCATATCCATCTCCTTCGTCTTATAAAATTAAATTAAACAGGACTTTTAAAAATGTATCGCAGATTAAAATGATAAGTAGTGAAATACCAAACACTTTTAGATTAGTATCTGAATATAACAACAAATTATATTGGCAAAATTTAAATGATGGTTCGTATATATATGAAATTGTTTTAGAAACGGGTAATTACGATCCGAAAACATTATCTAAGGAAATAGAAATGAAAATGAATAATGTAATTAGAGTTCCTTATATGAATGAAACTTATCCGGAATTATATTATGCAGAAAATAATACCGAAACGTATAAATATCATAATTTTGTAGTTTCTATTGATATTATAAAAGATATTGTATCTTTTCAGTCTTATAGAATTGTTAATTTATTTGGAAATAAAACTATAAGTATACCAGATAATAAAATAATTGTCACTCTACAAAGTCATAATTTAACTAATACTAGTTCATTTTATTTAATAGTTACGGATTCTTCTCCTGGGAATTTATACATAAATTCCAGTAATCGGATTTATAAATTAACATCTATTAATGATGATGGGACTTTAAATATGTTATTAGACACAACAACTATTTATATTTCTAATAATATTACTGTTAATAGTTCTATTATATACGAAAATTTAATATTTACTACTACTAATACACATTTGATTGTTAATGTTATTAATGGTATTCCTCTGAATCTTGGAGATTTTATATATCGAAGTTTAGATAACTTCCTTTATACCGTTTCTGAAGTATTAGGAAATAATCTTTATGCAATAGTATTATCTACAACAGGAATAATAGTAGGCAATACGTTAATAAATATCACAACTACGCCAGAAGCAAATTTTATTTTTCAATCATATATTAATGTGCCGAGTATAAATTATAAAATGATAATTTATCATATGAATCATAATATAAATGTTGGAGATGAAATTATAATATCTAATTCATCATCAATTGCAGGCGTTTCGAGTTCTATTATTAATTCGTCTCATAAAGTTGTCCAAATTATTAATGATAATGAGTATCTCATATATATTAACAGTAATAAAAAAGTAAATAGTGGTATTAATGATGTTGTAGTAATAAAATATCCTAATTTATTTAGATTAAGATTTGACTTTCAAAACACAATAGGAAATTTATTAGGATTTCATAGTGCTGGCGAACAAAAGAGCGTCACTAAATATAGTAATATAATAAACAATACAGATTTATATGAAGAAGATGTAACATATGATAGTATAGGTGTATCGAAAGAAATTTCTTCTATTGGTAAAAAAAAAGTATTGGAGTTGAATGGTTTAAATTATATTTTTATTACTTCGAATATTTTATCTTCAAAAAACCATCTTGGACCTTTGTCTAATATTTTTGCAAAAATAATATTTACTGGAGGTCCTGGAACAATAAATTATGATACTTTTGTCGATTTTTATTTTATAAGAGAAATACCAATAACAGAATTGTCTGTTATTGATTTTTCATTTTACTTAGCAGATGGAACATTATATTTATTTAATGGTGTAGAACATTCGTTTACTATAGAAATAACGGAACTTGAAAATTACTCACAAGGAACACAGTATAATTCAAGATTAAATGCAATAACAAATGATTTAATTAAAAATCCAAATAATTTAAAATAATTAAATTAATCATTTTAAATTTGTGTAAGAATATATTCAGCAAGAATATTCAATTGTTTATTAGTATCTTTTTTAATAACGATTTCATAATCGATCGTTATTTTTTCTAATTCGTCAAATATTAATTGGAATATTTTTTTATAATATGGAAAAATATAGTCAGTAATATTAGTTAAGAAAACACTGTTTGTAGGAAAATTTATAATATTATTTTCAAGGAAATAACCTTTAACTTTGTCATTTAAAGTATCTATTGTCGGGTTTACGTTAATGTCTTCTTTATTAGGATAATAATCCATTAAAATAGATACTAAATAATCCGTATAATTTGTATTAAAATATTCTTCTAATGTTTTATTCTTTATTTTATATTTTACTATTTCTTTCATTATTGAATCGGGTAGTTGTTCTTGATTCGGTTTAATCATTTCAAAAGTTACACCATCAACATATTCATATAATTCTTTTAATAAAGTTCCATAAAAATTAGAACATATGAAAGTTCTATAAATATATGTATAAATATCATATAATTTTCTAGAAGAATATTTTTTTTCTTTTACATTTCTAATATTTGGATTAAAAATAGAATTTATTGAAAAAAATAATTTATCATAAAAATCTGTAATTATATTATGTGAAGTAGTTAAATCAGTTAAAGTTGGTTTATTTATATTTTTTAATGTATTTTTATCTTTAATTAAATTAAATATTGAATCATTTAATTTATTTATAACTGTATGTAGAACTAAATGTATGTTGTCGATATATTTAATATTTTCTTCTTCATTTTTTACATATTCTTCCCAATATTTAGAGCGTTGAATTATTTCCAAATTCTTAAAAACATCATTATAAAACTCAATAGTATAATATTTATTATCTGGTATGGCCGTTATTGTATTTTTTATATCTTGTAAAATTGGAGCTAATTTTCCTTCATATTCAAGTTGTGTTAATTGATTTTTAGTTTTGAGTTTGGCAATTATATTATTATTTTTTGTTATTTCTTCTTTAATATTTTGTTTTTCTATATTAGTGATTCCAGATAAAATAGAGCGATTTAATAATGTTCTATTATGTGTTTGTAATTCGTCTATTTTTGCTTGTACATCATCAGACTCTTTATATTTATAAAAATATAATTTTGAAGATTGTTTAGAAACTTCTGTTAATTGGTCGTCGGATAATTTTAAAAAACTGTCAAACTTATTTTGTTTTTTATATGTTGTAGGATAAAGAATTTTGTTAAGAATTCCTTTAATTTTTGTTATTTCTGCATCGGTAATACCTCCTATACCGTTCAATGCGTCTTGATAAAAAGTATGATTCAATATATAAATGAATGCTGGAAAAATAATTTCTATATGGCGAGGAATATCTTCGTAATTAACTTTTATAGAACTTATCAGATTTTTTTGATAAGTAGAAAAAAAAGTGCTGATTTTAGAAAACCTTTTAGTGTCAAGAATAATTTTTATTAAATGAAGAATTGATTTATTATTATTATTGACTTCATATGGATTAAATTTATTTTTCAACATTTCTCGAAAAAAATCATTTTCAAGTTTTGAACTTTTATTTTCTATTACAGAATAAAAAAGTGCATTTTGTCCATTTAAATCTTTTAATGATAAGTTTGATTTTATAAGTGTATTAAAAATTTCTTTTTCAAACTTAACGCATTTTTTTTGATTGTTGACATATTTTTCGACAATATTATCTTTGATTTTAGTTTGTGGTTGTTCAATATAAGGAATTGCATATAAAAAATTATCATCAAGTTTTTTTGATATAAGTGAATTTAATATATTTTCTCTATTAGTATAAATATCAAAATTTAATATACTATGGCGCATTGTAGAAACAATATTTTTAATTTGTACCGCATAATTTGTAGTCGAAGAATTATCGTAAGTTAATAATTTATTCAATATTATAGATAAAGAAACTTGTCTAAGAAGATTGTCAACATGATTTATAATAATTTTATCAGCATAAGAACCAATCCCTATAATAAGTAGGTCGTTGATTGTTTGTTTTGTTTCGACGCGGAATTTTTTAAGTGTTTTCACAAGAGAATTATATATAACTTTAGAAGTTTGTATAATATTATACATTCGTTTCATTACGTATTGAATAACTATAGTTTTTAAATATCCAAGATAATTTTCTCTAATTATATGTTCGTTTATTATTTCGAGTTTGTTTTTTTTATTTATAATGTACGAGGTAGACACTTTTTGTTCATATAGTCGACTGGTAGCAAGACTACTTATGTCTGTATTTATCTTTATAACACTAACTATATTTAATAATGAATAATTATGTTTATCTTTAATAAAAGTAAAGTACGGTGAAGGATTAATTATACTTGAAGGATCATTTGTCGGAACAACAACAGAATCTGCCGTTATCCCATTGGAATTTGCTTTTACTTTATCATTATAATATAAAATTAAATTGTCCGATGTATTATATTTCATATTTTTAAACATATTTTTAAAAAATATCTCGCTTTCCCCTAATCCGTTATCAAAAGATGTAATGATTTGATTTGAAGATAATAGCGTTATACTTAAAAAATCTTTATCTATATTCGGCAAAATTCTAGAAAATGTAATTTCATTTTGTAGAGTGTTTGTGACGTTGCCGTCAAAAAGTTTCGCATCGTTGAAATATGTATCATTATAATCAATACCTAACCATACATTTAAATTATCAATGCTGTCATGTATAAGTTGAAAAATTTCTTTACATATATCCAGAACAACATCAACTGCATTTAAAAGTATTTTTTTAGAATTAATATTTTTTTCAATGGTATTACTACTATTAATTTTTGATTGTTGACTATTGATGTAGATAATATATTCTTTTATTTTATAATACATAAAAAAAATTTTACAGCATTCTGATAAAGCATTTAATAGCTGTTCATATAGGTGTTTTGTCCAAAATTGTTTAACAGGTCCATCTGCTATTGGTATAAACTCTATTGCACTTTGTACATTAGAACTCAACTGCTTTATTCTATACATTACATCATAAATATTATTAAGACTATTATCTTGTGTAAATCTGTCAGGAACTATATACTTTATATTATTAATTTTTTCTGACACCGGTTTATCTTCATTCTCAAAAAAATCATAATACCACCCGAATAATTGAAAAAATATGTATGAAAGTTCATTCTTTATGTTTTTCATACTTGTCTTATTAACAGTAATCTGAAACCCGAGAAAATAAAATAGTAATATATTTTTATCGTATATACTTCTATAATTGCCAAACATCGCGAAGGATTTATTCTTTATCATTGAAATTTTTTCCTGATATTCACCGGTATTATTAGTACTATCATAAATATCCTTTAAACTCACAGTTAATCCCTTTAATTTATCGTATATAGTTCTGAAGTCTTTAGGTGATGTTCTTTTTATTAAATACAAGTCTGGGAACAATTCAACGTATAAATCCTTAAATGCCTCGAATATATTATCCTGTTGTATTACTCTATTATAACTTGCTTTACTAACGTATAAATTATAACCATTATTATTATCAATATAATAATTGAACATTTCTAACATAGAATCGAGAATTTTTTCATATAGTCTTGATATATTTTCAAGATTTTTTTTCCCATTTTCATACATTTTTTTTTCTATTTTTTCTTTTTTTAATAATATATCTTTCTTAATATTAACATTCAAATATTTAACATGATTTTTATTATCATTGTCCGGACTCCAATAGTCTTGATTATTCGTTTTTTCAATTCTTACAGGTTCTCTAACCGTTCCAATATATGTTTTTAATAATGAATAAATTTTTTCACTATGCGTAAGAACTTTTTCACGAATATTTTTTTCTTTTTCAAACTCAGTTTTTTTAACATCTAATAAAATTTCTGAATTTATAACTTCCATAAAAGAATTAATTTCCATCTTAAAAATTTTATCATCTTTAAAATATTCTTCTAAATTTTCAATCGTCGAAGTCAAATTTTGTAAATGACATTCAACATCTATATCTATACTTCGAACGAAAAAAAAAGTTTTCATCATTTCTTCAAATTCATTATTTATTTTATCTTGTTTAGGAATTAATGGTTTGTGTTCTTTTTCTTCTGGACATTTAACTTCTTCACCTTTCAAAAATAACATTAATGGAGTTTTCCCACTAATATCTTGTTTATTAATATCAAATTTTTTTTCGTCTACTAAATATTTGAAAATTTTTTTATAATTTTTTTTCACAGCAATATGTAATAAAGTAGTGCCGTCATTACGACTTTCGTGTATATTCAAAAAATTGTCTAAATATTTAATAATTTCGAGTTTTTCATCTTCACTTTTATCATTGTTTAACACTACATAAAATGGCGATTCTCCACCATCGTATTTATAATTATATAAATTGGTATGTTCCTTAATCTGATCTAATGAACCAATTTTAAGTACTTGTTCAAAATTTGCCGAATCCACTTTTAATAGTGTTTCAAGTTCATCTGTTTTACTTATTATTTTTCCGGGTTGAGGTATAAATGGTTTAGATGGTTTTATATTTTTATTCATAATATTTATAATAAAGTATTATATTAGATATTTTCAAATATAACATTCTTCTTATTATAATCATATAACTATTTATTAAATTAAATATAAATATAATGAATAAATGCGAATACTCAAAAAAAAATTATATCGTTCCTGCAACTAATAATATACATGAAAAAAACAACACAGAAATATCAAACGATTTAGACGGAACTATAAATGTTCTTAATTCTAATTTAATTTATTTTTCTGAATGTAAATTATACAATTCAATAAGTAATTTTCAAGGAAACACAATTAACATTAACATGTCGAACGCGATAGATGGAACTATTAGACACTTTATTTTTGATAATTGTCCTAATTTAACATTATTTTTTAATTTAACAAGTGTTATAGTAACCTCATCATTATCATTTCCAGTAATTATAAGAATATGTTATTTAAATGGTCGAATTGTTAATTTATAAAATATAAATAAACAATTAAATTTTTTTAGTATACATAGGCATGACTTTGCTATATTTATGATTATCATTATAAGAACATTTTACTTTTGGTAAACATGTATTTTGCGGTTTTTCTAAAATTTGTAAACCATTTTTTTGTAAAAAATATCTAAACTCGTGAACAGTATTTAAATTATATTTTTGTCGAATATCTTGTGTAATTGCCATTTTATCATTATAATTAGTAAAAAAACGATTATCTTGCATAATTCCAGGACATGAATTTCCAAATAAATTATCAGTCATTTTATATTATATTACCTATATTTTAATTTCTAATTATTCTTTTCTTTTACATTTTTTATTAATTTAACTAAATCAACTTTTTTAATATCAGTAGAATAATTAATACCTAAATCTTTTGCTTTTATTTTTAAATCTTTCAATTTGAGATTACTTAAAGATTCTGTTTTTTTATCCTTGTTATCTTCTATATTATCAGTTTCATTTATAATAAATTCTTCTTTAGTTTTTTCTAAATCTTGTTCTATATTAGTTAAATTATTACTATAATTAACGATTGGAACAATTTTATCTTGGTGCGAAATTGTATTCTTAAGAAATTTATCTGTTAAAGACGGCCCTTCTGTTAACGTATATAAATAGGATTCTCCATCAATTCCATTTGTCTTATTTAATTGTTGTTGAATTTTTAATAATGAAGTATCTAAAGGTCCAACTACTTTTTTTAAATACGATACTTCATAATAGATATACACCAAAAAAATTATGATTAAAACAATAGTTATTACTATTATAAATTTTATTAAATTACTATTCATCTTATATTCCAATTTATAATTACGAATTATAATTAATTAATTATTTTTAACTTATTTTTTCATATCTTCATTTTGTTTATGATTTATATAATCATTGTTTACTACAATTTTAGGAGGAACTAAATCATCAAATTGTAATAAATTCATTTGTGTATCGTGTGGCAATGATGGACATACTGGACATTTTTTATCAGCAATGCAAACAGGTGGCCTTTCAAATGGTCTCATCCATTTCGATGGAGGAATAAATACGTAATCATTGTTAGTAGGATCTTCTCCTAATGGAATCGTATTTAATGGATTTATAGAAGTATATTTCATTTCTCCATTATGTGTAGAACGGATTTTTTTAGAAATTTCTTCTTCTTCAATTCTTTTTTCTTTTAACGCTTTATCTTGTGGATTTAAATATTCATCTTGATAACTTTCGAATTCTTTTATTTGTTTATTTTCAACATCATAATATTTTAATTTTTTTTCATTATCAAAACGTTCGATTAGGCATTTAGATGAAGAAGAATTATAAACATAAAAAGCACTTCCGAGTAATATTATGAATGAAACGAATAAAATATCAATTTGAATCATATAATTCTGTAAATTGGGATATTTATTATAGAGCGCTGATTTCATTATCATAAAAAAAGCAACTGCGCAAATAAAATAAATTAATGCCAACATTTATATATATATATCTCACATAGAAATAAAATTATATTTATTTGTTTAAATTTAATTAAAAATTATTTTAATTAAATTAAAATTTCAGAAATAGATATAATTTCTTTAATACAAAAATTTAAATTATTTTTAATTCTTTCTTTATGATTCTCTGGAAAGTCCGGAGAAATTAATAATTCACTCCATAATTGAAACGCTTCTTTATATCTTCTCGTATAATAAGCACATAACGCTAAATTATCTTTATTTTGATAAAGATAAACGTCGTGTGTAATAAATAATCCGTATTGTGGTAATGTAAGATAAGAAGCCTTTTTCGCCCACTTATAAGCCTCTTCAAAATCTTTATCAACATATAATAAACTTAATTCATATAATGGTTCTGCTCTATGTTTACTATAATCTGAACATACTAGAAATGCTTTTTCTATTTCTTCTAATGGTTTTTTTAACATTTTTAGAGATATACCGATATTAAAATAAGATTGGTAAACTTCTTCCTCCCAACCTTTTAATTCTATTCTTCTTCTATAATTTATGATTGCATATTCATATTTTCTTGCTGATAAATAACTATTTGCCAAATAAAAAACATATCTTGGATAATTTGGTCGGTTAATTATTGCTTTTTCCAATACAAAAATATCTTTTTCATATTTTAGAGGATCTAAAGTTCGACTTCCTAAATGATAATCTTGTATATAATAAGAACCCGAAGAACCTGGTTTTATTTTATCTGTTGTAAATAAAGTTCCAGGTATTTTTGGTGCTAAATATTCGTGTAATACATCAAACCATTTCCATTCAATAACTCCATCATTCTTAATTATTTGTGTTCTATAAAAAGAAACGGTTGATTTATAATGTAATGAATAACTATCACATATTAAATTACTTACATCTATAGTTCCAACTAAAAAATTATCAGCATCAATTATCCAAACATAATCACCTTTACCTTTACATAATTCTAAAGCATGACTTCGAGAATATCCAAAATCATCAATCCATTTATCTTGGTGTATTTCTCCTTGTAAATTATTTTTTTCTCCAAAATTTTTTATTATTTCCATAGTTTTATCAGTTGAACCAGTATCTAAAATAACATAATAAGAGATATATTGAACAACCGAAGACAATAATTTTTCAATTATATGTTCTTCGTTTTTAACAATCATATTTAAACATATTTTAGCCATATTATAATTTTTATAATTAGTTAATATATTTTTAAGTATTCTTCTTTTTGAAAATAACAAAAAATAAAATAACAAGTATCAAAATAACTACAAAAATGTATGAAGCGATTGCTGTAGCAATATACGGATAAAATTTAGCAGTTATAGAATTAATAAATGGATGTATAATATGTATATTAATTTTATCTATGTTTTGTTCTTTTCGAAGTTCGCTTATAAACATATCGATACATTTATCAGTCATTGATCCTATATTTGTTCTTATAAATGAATCTGAATCTTTATTAGTCATATATTTAATATAAAATCTTATTTTTTAAGAAATAACATAATATAAAAATGAATTATTATGAACCTAAAAATATCGAATTAACTACAAGAAGAACAAATAAAACAGTAAAATATATAATTTTTTATAATGGCGAAACAACTAATAATCTAGAAAATGATAAGATTACTTTTATTTTAAAGGATGTCGATATTCCTTTTGGAATTGAACAATTTAACGGAACTCAAATTTGCAATATATCAATAAACACCGAAAGAAATAACGAATTATATAATGCAATATCAAATATTAAAATATTAGAAAAATGGGCAGAAGAATTAAAAAGTTCAAATGTAGATTTTGAAGATAAAAAATTTAGTTGTTCTATTCAAAAAAAAATATTGAGAACACAATCAAAAAATGTAGTAATTATTAAAAAAAATAAAGATGTCGATGTATCTATAAAATATATGGATAAATTGAGTAAAGGTAGCGAAGACGTAAAAAAAATAGGAAAAAATATTGATGTTTTAATTGAATTGGAATCTATATGGACACATCAATCTGAATATAAATTTATTTGGATATTGAAAAAAATTTTTATAAATTAATATTATTAATAATTTTAATTTATTTTGCTTTTTTTTCTTTTTCTTTTGGTTTTGGACTTTCAGCACTGTCATTTCTTTCTCTTGGAACTTTATTTTTAATGTCATCTGCTTTTTTATCTGCTTCTTTAACATTAATTTTTTCTAAATTTTTACTGTCATTAACTAATTTTTCTAATGCAGTAGCCTTTTCAAGTGCTTTACCTTTACCAATGCTTTCAGATACTTTTGCATACAAAATAGATTTATATGCTTTTACGTTTTCAGGTAATGAAGTTCTACCCATATCTTTCAACCATTTTTTAATAATTCCTTCCACTCTAACATGAATAGTATTAACTTCGTCGTTTAATGCTCTCTCTAAAGATTCCATATGTGAAGATGGTGCTAAGTAGCGTGAACCGGAAATTTTCTTTCCACCTTTTTGAACTTCCGATTGAACAACTGAATTATTCAATAAATCATTAATTGATGTGTTTTTTTTAGATTGTTCTTTCTTTTCTGCTTTTTTAATATCTTCTAAAATTTTGTTTTCAGTATCAGTAATTACAGAGATTTTTGCTGATGGTTCTTTAACTGATTCAGACATAGAACTTTTGGTTAATCCATTTAAAAAGTTTTGAATACTTGTATTATTAGTTGTTTTATTTTTATTGCTTTGAGCAGACAATTGTGTATCAGTATTTAAATTTAAAGATATTTCAGATTTTTCAGGTTCTTGAGGTGATTGCATTAAATTATTTGAAGTTTTTTTTTGTTCAGCATTTAATTGTTGTGAAGCGGATTTTTTAATTTCTGAAATTGTCGGTAATATTAATTGAGATGGTGAAGATTTTTTTATAGATACATCGCTTTTTTGTTGTTCGCTACCAATACTTATAACATCACTTAATTCAGAATTATTTTGTGATTGCAATAATTTTTGCGATGGTAATTTTTGCGATGGTAATTTTTGCGATGGTAATTTTTGAGATGGTAATTTTTGCGATGGTAATAATTGCGATTGTAATTGAAGAGAAGCAGAATTTTTTATTTCAGAAACTGTTGGTAATACCAATTCTTGTCCGCTTAAGACATTAGAAGTCTTTGATAATGATAAATCACTAAAAAATGTTGGTTTTTGTGATTTTTTTTCTTTTATTTTTTCATCAATTTTACTTCCTGTTTCAGAATCAGCATTGATATCAATAATATTAATTTTTTTACTTAATGAAGAAGATGTTGAATTTGGAATTTTATAACTATATTTAATAGATTCTTCTTTATTACTTAATTCTGCCATATTATTGTGTGATGGTGGGGTAGGTTCAGATACAGTAGCAACCATTTCATCTTTATTATTTGAAATTGTTTTATCTGCTCCATTATTAACTAAGACATTCGATAATTTATCGTCTTGATTTTTAACAGATAGATGTAATGGTGTATTACCGTCTTTATCTTGTTCGTTAATTTTACAGCCTTTTTTAAGTAATGCTTCTACCATATCATAATTACTTTTTTCAACTGCTAAATGTAAAGGTGTTTTACCATTTTTGTTTTTCATATTCAAAATATTTTCAATGCTTTTACAAGACAATAATTTATTAAATGTACCCATATTACCACTATTAATAATTGTGTGTAATACCGTATTATTATTTTCGTCGATTACTAAATGTAATACTTCTTGTAAAACTTCTTGGTCTAACATATCCTTACTCATAATTATATACTATTTGAATATATTTTTTTTATACAATATTTGAATATAATAATTTAAAAAATATTATAGTATATACTTAATATAATATATGTTTGAAAAAATTAATATTCAGTTGATTATAGTAATTGCAGGTATCATACTACTTATTGCTTTAATTTTATACTCATCCAATTTTTCAGCGATAAAAAATTCTGGAAATGTAAACGTTGAAGAAAAATTAAAAAATGATATTTTAAATGACGATAGTATTTTTGACGGTAGCCATCAATATGCAGATTATCCAGAAAAATTAGAAAAAGCAGAAAAAACAAACGAAGAAGGTGTAGTTGAATATAAAGGAAAAAAATTTGCAGTAGGTAAAGATAACTTATTTAATGTTAAAGAATATTTACCACAAGAAAAAAAAGAAGGATGGTTTACGGACCCTTCAACTTCTATTGAAATTAATGATATTAGTTTAATTGATAATAGAGAATTTATTGGTATTAATACAGTCGGACAATCATTAAGAAATGCAAATTTAAATTTACGTCCTCAACCACCTGTTCCTAAAGTTAATGTTTCACCTTGGAATATGTCAACTATCGAACCAGATACTAATATAAAATCTTTATGTTAAAATATATTATTTTAAAATAAAGATATTATAAATATCAATAATGTCTAAAAAAATAAAACAAATCGATAAATTAGAACTTTCAGATGACGAATATGAGAAAGAAATAGATTCTGTTTCTGATGAACCAACAACACAGCCAACACCAGAAGAAATAATTAAAATCAATAATAAAATATCTGGATATGTCAAGGATTGGATTGAATGCGATGATAAAATTAAGGAATATCAAGCAATATCTAAAAAATTAAAAGAAAAGAAAAAAATACAAGAAGAAAATATTATCAGTTTAATGAATAAGTATGACGTAAATGATCCAATTAAAATTAGCGATGGGAAGATAGTAAAAAATATTTCAAAAACAAAAACAACATTAAAACAAGACGTAATAGAATCAGCATTAGTAGAATTAATAAAAAATCCAGAAAAGGCGAAGATAATGACAAATTTTATATTAGAGAAAAGACCAACAAAAGAAAGGGAATATTTAAAAAGAGTAAAAAATAAATAATAATTTATAAAATTATTATTTAATATTCTTGAAATTCATAAAAAATTATAGAACTTTTTTAACTAAATATGTTGGATAATCAGAATTAATAACCACAAAAGGTTTTAATGGAGATGTAAAGGTAGGAACATAAATTTCGGTTGTATCCTCATAAATATATGGATTATACCAATAATAGAAAATTGGATCAACCGGAACAGATTTTTTTTTATATTTATAATAATTATAGGAAGAAGATGATGATGAGGAGGAAGAAGAAGAAGAAGTTGAAGACTCTTTCTTTTTCTTCTTTTTCTTTTTTCCACCATACATATCGTCAAACCCTCCAATATGAGTTTCTAAATCTTTCTTTCCAGGATATTCTTCTCCAGTAACAATTTTATCAACTTCAGAAATAAATTTTTCTCTTTGTTCTGGAGTTAATTTATTTTTTTCTTCTGTGATAATAAATTCAACTTTTTTATCATATTCTTTATCGCCATTATTTTCAGAAACTTTAAAATTATGTAATTCTGAAGTTTTTAAATCTTGTATTGTCATGTTTAATTTTGGAATAAAATTTGAAAAATAATTAGATATTCTTTCCCAAAATTCTTTTGCTGCATCAAGAATACTTGAACCGCCATATAAAATTCCAATAGAACCCTTTATAACAGGATTAACTAATCGATAATTATTAACACTCATATATTGAATACAAAGATTTTTTATTTTATATTCTAAATAAAAAAATGAAAATAAAATATTTAAATAATAAAGAGAATATTAATGAATAAGATACAATGAAAAATAAAGATAAAAAACCGAACGTTCTCAAACATAAAATTTCTCCAACAAGAAAATTTGAATTGGTAACTACACATGGTTCTATATTTGCTACTTTATTTGAAGCGCTTCATCAAGTTTTATCGGACGTTACTATTTTGATTTCTCAGAACAAAGAGAAAAAAGAAAAGAACGAAACAGAAAAAAAGGAGAACGATAAAGAAAAATCAGGGTCATTAAAAATATCTGCTCTTAATGATCAGAATACGGTTATGGTATCGTTAACATTAGATAACTTTGACATATTTTATTGTTGTGAAAAACAAATAACTATCGGGGTTAATATTGGAGAATTTTATAGATTCATAAAAGGAACTGATGACAATGATACGTTAATATTATTTTTAGATAAAAATAATGAAAATCAATTAGGTATTCAAATTAAAGGAAAAAATAAAAATATTGATTCAAATTATTATCTTAATCTTTTAAATTTGAATGAAGATATTTGTAAAATTCCAAAAAAAAAATTTAATACAACAGTCGTTTTACCTTCTTCAACTTTTCAGAAAATATGTAAAGAAATGTCTGGACCGCACATTGATAAAATAACAATAGTAATAACAAATGGTAAAATGACTTTTACGTGTAATAGTGAATCTGGAACACAAAATATTAGTATTTCTACTTATGCCGATGAAAATGAAAAAAAGACAGACGAAATTATTCAAGGTATTTTTGATATTAAAAAATTAATTATTTTTACGAGATGTACGAAATTGTCTAATTCTGTTGAAATATATATGAATAATGACGAACCAATATATATTATATATCGCATTCCAGAATTAGGAAAGATTATCTGGGTCGCCGCAACTTGTAATGTTAATAATTAAATAATAAAAAATTAATTATTTTTTATTATATTTTTTATAAGAAACCATAGGAAGTTTTCCAAAAATGTCTTTACTCATAAACGCCGTATAAATTCCATTATTAAATTCTTTTTCGAATGAATGTATTATTTCACGGGGAAATTTTGGAAAATTATTTTTATCATTATTCCAAATTTTTATAAAACAACAATACGAATTTACATTATTTATTCCAGATGGTTGTGGACTAAGAACATTATTTTTTTTTAAGGATATTTGAACACCATTGATATTTTCAAGATTATTATAACTTCCACATACTAAAAGTCTAGTAATAATATCCCACACATTAAAAGAATCTAAAAAATTTATTTTAATAGAATAAGCACCTCCATTTTTATTTTTTTCGTCTTCCCATAATGGTAAAATATCATTTTTCATAAAAAAAAAATCTTCTTCATGAATAAATTTTAATTTATTTTCTAAAAATAAATATTCTAAATTTTTTCCAGAAATATTTTTTTTTATTGGATTATTCAAATAATAATTCATTTCCATAAATTTACCAATGCTCTCGATAGATTCAAAATTTTCTATAGTTTTACATTGCATATATTTATCTTTTGAACTATTTTTTAATGAACTATATAAAGTCCATTTATTTTTTAATTTCATACTATATGGGTCTTCCATAATTTAATTAAATAGATTATTTTATAATTTAAATATTTTAAAAAATATTATAATCTTTATCGTCTATAAAAAAAACTCCTACAAAAGAAGATATGAAAATATTTATAAAATTTGTAACCGTCATTTCATATTGTATAGTTCCTATTTTATCTAACAAAAAATTTTTCTTATTTTCTGAAACATTTTTATCAATAATAAGCATATTTGCTATTTCTTCTATTATATATTCAAATGATACATTTTTTTTAACAAGTTCTAATAGAAAATTATAAGTTTTTTTATAGTTAGTCTTATTTATCAAATCAATATATAGAGACTCTATATTTTTAGGACTACATAAATTTAAATATTCACATACATAATTATAATTTATTTTATTAAAACATAAATATATTGATTGTAATGTATTTATCGATTTTCTCATATCTCCATTACTCATTTCTATAATTTTATTTATAGACGAATCGTTGTATTCAATTTTTTCATTTTTACAAATATATATTAAATAATTATAAATATTTTGATTAGTATGTGGACGGAATAAAAAAATAGCGCACCTGGACTGTAATGCTGGATCTACTTTATTAATATCATTACATATTAAACAAAATCTTGTATTATTACTGTATTTTTCTATTATTCTTTTCAAAATAGATTGTGCATCTTTAGTTTGTGAATCTATTTCATCTAATATAACAAATTTATGTTTATTAATTGAAAGAATATTATTATACTCGGCAAATTGTTTAACAATATCACGAATAACTCCTATACCTCTATTATCCGAAGCATTTAATTTAATAGACATGCAATTTTCGTTCTCTCCGTATAATTCTTTTAGACATGTTAAAATTGTAGTTGTTTTCCCTGTTCCAGGTTTTCCATAAAATAATAAATGGGGCATACATTTAGATAATATCATTTTTTTTAATATACTTACATTACCTTCATTGGTGTTTATCATTGTTTTAAATTCTTTTGGACGATATTTTTCGCTCCACATGAGGTTATCAGTCATTTTTTAATTTATTTTAATAATATATATATTTTATATCTTTATCGTATTACTTATATAAAATGTTCAATTTTTTTTTTAAATCATATTGGTATGTTAAACAATATATTCAAAATAAATATTTTTATTTTTATGAATTATTATTTCATCCTATAAGTATACATATTAATCCAATAATAGTAAATGAAAAATATCATGTTTCATTTAAATACAGAGATATTATTTTTTGTTCTATTTATGATAATTCTTATATTGAGAAAATACATGAAATTAGAGAATTATTATATATATCGTTAAAATATAATTCTCCAAAAAAAATATTGAAAAAATGCCATTTTTATAAAAACGATAAAAAAATAGATCATTTTAATATATTTCATAATTATTCATGGAATAATTTAGACATAAATTTATTTGATATTATTGAATATGAAAAGTATGACGTAGATTATATATGTATTGATAATAAAAAATATTTGAAATCTGATAATCTTTCTTTAGTTTTTTTATATGATTAATTTGATGTCTTTGAATAGTTCTAAAAAATGAAATAAATAATATATAAACATAATAAATATATATACAATATTAGAATAAAAATGACTTCGACACAAGATATTGAAGAAAATATTGCAAAACCTATTACAAGTATTGAATTCACAATGTTAACAAATTCAGACATTAAAAGAATGTCCGTTGTTAGAGACGAAATTTATGGATTAACTAATCCTCAAGGATATGATAATCAAGTTCCTATATTTTTAGGTGTATTAGATCCTCGTTTAGGTGTTATCGATAAAGAATACTGTGCTACATGTGATTTGAAATCATTACGATGTCCTGGTCATCCTGGACATATTGAATTGGCTGAACCAGTTTATCATATTGGATATATTGACTATTTAAAAAAAATTATGAGAAATATATGTATTAAATGTTCAAAATTATTAGTTCATAAAAACGAAAAAGAAATTCAAGATATTCTTAAAAAAAAATCAAATAAAAAAAGATTTGTTGAGATTCATGAAAGTTGTAAAAGTGTTTCGTATTGTCAAACATGTGGAGCACCAGTTCCACAAATTGATGTAGACAAATCTACATTTGTTCGCTTAATTGCTAAACATACTATGAATAATATTATTCATAAAGAATTGGATATGGGTGATATTATTGAAAGTAAAAAAGAAATCAGAGAAATTTTAACACCTGAACGAACATATACAATTTTAAGAAATATTTCTGATTTGGATTGTTCTATTATGGGTTTAAACCCTGAAAAATGTCGTCCGGAAAATATGATTATTAAATATTTCCATGTTCCGCCAGTTCAAATTAGACCAACATCAAATACAGGAAATAGTGGAGGAAATAAAAAAAGAGAAGATGATTTAACTCATAAAATTTCTGATATTATTAAAACTAATGAAAAATTAAGAGCACAAAAAGGTTCTACTAATCAAAATGAAAAATATACTGAAGATTTAAGAATCCTTTTAACATATCATATTTCTACATTTTATTCAAATGAATCTACAAAAATGCCAAAATCTGAACAAAGAAATGGAAAAGATATTATTTCTGTTACGAAAAGATTAAAAGGTAAATCTGGAAGATTTAGAGAAAATTTAGAAGGTAAGCGAGTTAATTTTTCAGCAAGAACAGTTGTAGATCCGGATAAAGATATTAGTATTGATGAAATTGGAATTCCTATTAAGATAGCAATGGCGCAATCGTTTCCAGAAAAAGTTACTCCGTTAAATATTGAATATTTAACTAAATTAGTAGAAAACGGAACTAAAATATATCCTGGTGCAAATTCTATTGAACATGCTGAAATCAATAAAAGAACAGGAATGAAAGACATAACTGATTTAAAATATGGAAATTATAAAAGAATTTTAAAATATGGTGATGTTGTTAATAGACACTTAATTAATGGCGATTATGTTCTTTTTAATAGACAACCAACATTACACAGACCTTCTATGATGGCGCATAAAGTTCATGTCTTACCAGACCCCGAAGTTCGTTCATTTAGACTTAATGGTGCTGATACAAAACCTTATAATGCTGATTTTGATGGTGATGAAATGAATATCCACGTTCCTCAGTCTATTCAAGCTTCTATAGAATTAGAAATGATTGCTACTGTATTGAATCAAATTATATCGGTAGGATATGCTGGACCTATTATTGGTTTAATTCAGGATGGATTATTTGGTGGTCTTAAAATGACAAAAAATAAAGATTTAAAAATCCATTGGAGAGACGTGATGAATTTAATATTATATACTTCTAAAAAAAATAGTAATGTAGTAGAAAAAGGTAAATATTATTCTGGATTGGAGTTATTTTCTTTAATTTTGCCAGATAATTTAACTATGAAACAAGGAGAATTAAATATTGTAAATGGACAAATTAAATCAGGAAAAATTACAAGTAAAAATATTGGTACAAGTAAAAATAACATAATACACAAATTATGGAGAGAAATGGGACCTACTGTTACAAAAACATTTATTGACGACGCCCAAAGATTAACTATTAACTGGTTATTATATTCTGGATATACTATGGGTCCAAAAGATTTTTATATTACTAAAGATTGTAGAGATAAATTAATAAATATAGTTGAAGCAAAACGATTAGAAATTAATACTTTAATAACTGAAATGGAAAATAATCCTAATACTATGAACAGTGAATTATTTGAGAGTATTTTACGAGGTTCTTTACAACATTTAAAAAGTGATCAGATTGAACCGGAATTAATGAAAAATTTACCGGAAGATAATCAATTGAAAATTTGTATTGAATCTGGTTCTAAAGGTAAACCAAATAATGCAGTCGAAATTATTTTTTGTGCAGGTCAACAACTCGTAGAAGGAATACGTGCAAAAAATAATTTTAATGGAAGAGCATTACCCTATTTTTATCGAGGCGACGACACTGCTTCCGCGAGAGGATTATGTATAAATTCATTTCTATCTGGTTTGACACCGACAGAAAATTTTTTTCACACTCAAGGAGGTAGAGAAGGTATTGTTGATACAGCAGTTAAAACAGGTGATACTGGATATATTCAAAGAAAATTGATAAAATCACTCGAAGACATTTATGTAGCATATGACGGAACTGTTAGAAATGCGAATGGTCGAATAATACAATTCGCATATTCTGGAAATAATTCGAATACAGAATATCAAATTGAATGTGAATTAACTGTTTTAGAAATGGATAATGATACTTTAAAAAAAAAATATAATTATACTGAAACAACTGATAAAAATTATACAAAAAAACACGATACTGAATTTATTGAATTTCTTATTAAATCGAGAGATGAACTTAGAAGATTGCGCAATAAATTTTATGTAGATCGTATAGAATTGATAACTACATATTATTTTCCTTTTGATATCAAATATCACATTAATAAAAGTTCAAAAGTAGAAAAAAAGACTAAATTGGAACCTTCTTATGTGTTAGAAAAAATAAAGGAATTTTTAGATAATATCTACATCTTTTTTATGAATAAAAAACAAAAAAAAGGATTAAAATATCGCGATAATGAAGATTCTAAATTGTTATTAAATATTGTTATCTACGAATATTTAGCACCAAAAAGATGTATCGAAGAATATACATTTTATAAAGAAAATTTTGATGATTTACTTGCTTCTTTAAAATTCGAATATCATAAATCTCTTATTTATCCTGGGGAAATGGTTGGTATTCTTGCAGCACAAAGCATAGGAGAACCATCAACGCAAATGACTCTTAAATCCTTCCATTCTGCCGGAACAGGTAAAGGTGCTCAATCTTTAGGTATTCCAAGATTAAAAGAAATTTTAGGTGTATCTAAAAAATTAAAGACTCCTGTTATGATAATAGGGGCTTCTGAACAATATGAAAAAAATAAAGATGTAGTTAAAAAAATATCTTCATTTGTTCGTCATACAACTTTGATTGAACTCGTTAAACAAATTGATATAATATTTGATCCAGAAATAAATAAAAAAAATGGTATAACTGAAGTAGATGGTGTTGAAAATATTTTTTATGCAAATGAAAAAAGTTCTCAGACATGTACTTCTGATATTTCTAATTCTCCGTGGTTATTAAGATTAGAAATTAATAAAAAAGAGATGATTGATAAAAATATTACTTTATTAGATATTAAAAGTATTTTTTGTTATAGATGGGCAAGAAGATTTGAAGATTCAAAAAAATCTAAAGTAATTAAAAAAACTATTTTGGAAAATGTTTCTAAATGTTCTATTTTATCTAACTATGATAATAGTCCAACACCAATTATTCATATAAGATTTGAATTTAATAATTTTGATTATGGTTCTTTAATTTTATTAAAAGATTTTATTATGAAATTCAAATTAAAAGGTATTCAAAACATAGATAATATAACTAATGTAGATTCTGAAACCTCAACTATTATTAATGATAAGGGAGGAATTGGAACTAAAGAACATTATAATATTTATACAAATGGTTCAAATTTGATAGATTTACATTATATAAACGGTATTAATTATTCAACATTAATTACAAACGATATTATTCAAATCCATAAAATGTATGGTATTTATGCAGCAAAAACAGCATTATGTAAAGAATTAAGAAAAGTTCTTCAGGGTGGTGGGTCTAATGTTCATCCTTCTCATATTATTTTATTAGCTGACGTTATGACAAATGTTGGCGAGATAATGGCAATTAATCGTTTTGGAATAAATAAATTAGATACAGACCCATTATCAAAGGCTTCATTTGAAGAACCTATAGAACAAGTAACCGAAGCGGCTGTTTTTAATTTAACGGACTACGGAAGAAGTATTTCTGCGCGTGTAATGATGGGTAAACCGATATTAGGAGGAACTGGATTGTGTGAATTAATTGTTAACACTGAAGAAATTATATCATTTGAAAAAGATAATGAAGTTGAAAACAAAACAGATATTGTTGATTTTACTCAAAATGCTTTGATTAATGATTTGTTTAAATAAATAATTATTAATTTATTAATTATTTATTTTTGAAAAAAAATGAAAAAAAAAATATATATAAAAATAACTATTACATAACATATAAATAATTAATAATGAATAAAACAAATTTTTCAGACAATTCAAATTCTGACGACGAAACACCAATTAAACCTGTTCCAAAAACTAAAAATGTTGTTTCTTCAAAAAAAAGTGTTTCTAAGGATACAAAACCTTTAAAAAAAACTGTTGATTCTGATATGGAAGAAGATTTTACACCAAAAGAAACAGTAGATAACGATGATGAAAAAAAGAAAAAAAAATTATCAAAAGATAAAACAAAAAAAAAATCTGAAAAATTAGATGAATCTGAAGAAAAAGAAGAGAAAAATAATAAAGTAGAAAAAGTAGAAAAAGTAGAAAAAGTAGAAAAAGTAGAAAAAGTAGAAAAAGTAGAAAAAGTAGAAAAAGAAAAAAAGACGAGTAAATCAAAAGGTTCTAAAGATGATTTAGTAGTTTCGCATAAATCAACATTAAAAAATTCAAAAATAGTTGATAAGAAAAAAAATAATGTTATTAAACTTAAGGATATGAATCCAGATTACTTAAAATTCGAACCAGTCAAACTTATGGATGGTTCTGCTTTATTGTTTGGTTATGTAAATTATAACGACCCTAATATCACTGAAAAATATACTGTTATTATGCAAACACCAAATATTATTCTTGAAAGTAGAGGTATTTTTGCATATAATCCAAAATTTTCAAATGGTGCTGAAAAAGATTCTCCTGGAGATATTTGTAAGAGAGCAAATATTCAATTATATCTTAACGTTTCTCAAAATAAAAATATTGCTAAATTAAAATCTGTTCTTGACAAAATAGATGCGAAAATCGATTCTGCAGATGTTAAAAAAATAATTTTAGGAAAAAAATATGAATCATATGTTTATAATCCAATCGTTAATGCTAATGATGGAGATAAAAAAGATGATGGTTCCGATGATGAAGAACGTAAGAAAAAGAAAAAAAATGATTATATTAGATATCCTTATTTTAGAGGTAAATTAGACGTAGAACGTGAAACTGGAAAAATTAAAACAGATTTCTTTTTAAAAGAGGCTGTTTTAGATAAAAACGGAGAACCTGTAATAGAAAATGGAAACCCTAAATATAATAGAGTATTACAACAAAATATGACTTTAGATAAATTAGAGAATATTATGAGAAAAGGAACAGAAGTAAGTTGTTTAATTACTTTTAGTAAGTCATGGGCACAACCGCCTCCAAAAAGTAATTCTAAGCAAAGTTCAATGTTTGGTATTACTGTTAAGATTCACCAATTAACATATTTACCTGGTAATTCTGGTGGTTTACAATTAGATAAAGAAGATAGTTCATTCCTCGATGACGATGAAGACTAAAAAATTAATTAATATTTATAATCTTAATTAATTTGATTTATTAAAAATTAATTAATAATTATCCCATTATTAATTAATTAATTGCGCGTAAATTATAAAAAAAAAATTAATATATTAATATATATTATGGTCCTTAAAATAAAAGATATTAATTTAAATAAATTGCAATTTATTTTTGCTAAAACTAATAAAAATTACAATATTTATAAAATTGAATATATGGACACAGAATTAGTTTTTCAAACTGAAAAAATGAAATATTCAAACGACGTTAGACCAACAGAAAATACATCAGCATATGCTGATTTATATGTTTATTTAACAGAACAGAATGAATTGAATTTATTTTTTTATGCTTTAGAAGATAAAATAATAGATATGGCTAATGAACATCCAGAATGGTTTAATGACAATGATAATTTGAATTTTAAGTCTATAATAAGAAAAAATCAAACAACTGAATATATTAAATTAAAATTAGTGAAAAATGAAACATATGAAACAAAAATTTATAGAAAAAAAAATTCTTCCATTGTAGAATATCCATTTTCTGAATTTGTTAAAAATAAATATAATGATAAATATGTAAGACTCGTATTAGAAGTTTTTGGAATATGTATTCAAGATAATCATTTATCATTAATAGTTATTTTACATAAAATATTATTACAACCAGACGAAAAAAAAAATTATGATTTTGATTTAAGTGATGATGAAAAAAAAAATAAACAAGAATATATTCAAGATTTTATTGATACGAATACAGACATTAAACCTAAAAAAATAAATAAATATATTGAAGACGAAAATTCTACTGAAAATCCTCTTTCAGAAGAAAAAAATAAATAAGATTATTTAATTAAGGTAAAATAAGTAAGATTATTTAATTAAGGTAGTGTCATTTTTGATTATAATATTTTTATAAATAGATTTTGATAATTCCTGTCTTTTTGCTGAATTTATTTTATCTTTAGTTTTTTCTACATCTCTACTAAAATAATTTATAGAATCAGTCGAATCGCATATTTCATCATCTATTTCAAATTCAACATTTTTATTAATATTTTTTTTTATTTCTTTTTCTTTTTCTTTTTTTTTTTGTAATTTATTTTTTTTCATAGATTCTTTCAAGTCTGTTTTTACTTCATCGTATAAATTATTTTCTAAATATTCTATGATTTTATTTTTTATAGCCCATCTAAAACAATTCAATTGTGATATTGTTGTTATAACTACATGTTCTTTATTTTTTCCATAATGAAAATATATTTTTTTCTTTCTACAATATGGATCAAAATAATTTTTTGTATAAGCAGACAATTGACTTTTATACTCTAAATACACGTCAATCAGTTTAATTTGTCCATCTTCTTTAACTTTGTATGATATCATTTTTTTTTTTGAAAAATTAGTGATGAACCAATCAAACATCCTTAAGGACACGTCAGATTGTCCGTCAACATATTTTAAAAATATATCTAAATATTTTTTATTTTCATAAAATTTTGTTAATCCATTTAATAGGATTAGTTCTTTATATGAAAACATAGTAGTATCATTAGCATCAATTATATTATCGTTATTATTTGACATAATTATTTATAACATTAAAAATAATTATTCTTTAAAGTAGTTCATTGTTTGTAAATATTTCAAGTTCTCGCATACTCTTTAAAATATCGTCTTTCTGTTTCTTTTTAGATTCTTGTTCTAATTGTAAATTTTTTAAATATTCAATAGTTTCTTCTTTCAAATCTGTTTGTGTCGAAATATCCGATACAATATTTTTAATATATATAGTTCTCGCATCAAATTCTTCTTTATGTTTATAAAGTTTTTCAGGTGCATATACCTCTTTATTTTTTTCATTCAAATTATTAATATTATTTTTTAATAAAGTTAGAGCGTCCATAAGACCTTTTTTATCTTCGTTTGAAACTTTATGAACAATTAAATCTTTTGAACTTTCTATTTTATTAGGAACAACAGTATTTTTTATTATATTTTTGTAAGGGGCATTTGTTATAACAATAACATTTTTATTATTTAATTGTGTGTTATTTAATTGTTGTGGTAAAATAATTTTTTCTGTTTTTTTTGATTCAATAAGTTCTTCATATTTTTTCATAACATCCGAATTATTTTTTACTATTTTTTCTGGTTTAAAAAAATTTTCTAACAAATTATTATTTGTTTGTGTTTTTTTAATAAATTTATTTTGATTCATGATATTTATAGATTATATATTATTGTATAGTTTTAATCGCAATTTAGATAAATATTATATGCCATCATAAGAGGCATAAATTTATCTATTATTTTTTTTCTTTGCCAATACTCTCGAATTATTTTTTCTTCTGCACTATTAGTTTCTTTATAATATTTTTTTTCCAAGTCATCCACTTCCTCATCTAATATATTTAATAAATTATTTATTTCATAAAAAAATTTTTTTTTATTATTATCTTCTAAATTTATTTCAATAGATAAAATTTTATTTTTTATTTTTTCATATTTTTTATTTAATATATATTCAAAATCCATTATTATTTATTTTATTAAGATTGTTTTTATTTGTTTTTTAACGTTAACGTAATACGTTTACTTATATATAAATTTATTAAATCGATTATTTATATGCATAAAGAAGAACAAGTTATAGGTATAGATTTAGGAACCTCAAATTGTTGTGTAAGTATATCAAATAAAGGCCGGATTGAAGTTATAGTAGATGAATATGGTAATCGAACAATTCCCAGTATTGTTTCTTTTTATAAATCTATACGTTTAGTCGGTAAAAATGCATTACCACTTTTAAAAAATCAATTTAATAACGTGAAAAGAATTATAGGGAAAAAATATTCTGAATTAAATCTTTCCGAGTTTGATTTTAAAATTATAAATAAAGATGATTTACCAATTTTATGTTTAGAAAATGATGATGATACAAAAGATATTAAAAAAGAATATTATCCAGAAGAAATAATTGCTATTTTATTACAAAAATTAAAAGAATATGCATCTATTTATTTAAAAAAAAATATTACAAAAGCAGTTATAACTGTTCCTGCTTATTTTAGAGATTCGCAACGTTCAGCAACAAAAGATGCGGCAACTATAGCAGGTTTAGAAGTTATATCTATTATTAATGAACCAACTGCTGCCGCTATTTCATATGGTTGTCATACTAAAAGCGAAAAAAAACGTAATATTTTAGTTTATGATCTTGGAGGTGGAACATTAGACGTATCAATATTATGTGTAGACAACGGCGTATTTCATGTATTGGCTGTTTCTGGTGATAATAATTTAGGAGGAATAGATTTTGATAATAAAATTTTTGAATATATTTTAAATTATTGTAAAAAAAATAAAATAGATATTCAAGAAAAAAATATTTCTTTAATAAAAAAAAAATGCGAAGAAGCAAAAAAAAAATTATCCATTCACGATACAGTATATATTAATATTAATGATATAAATATTATGATTGATAGAGAAATTTTTGAAAAACAATGTTATGAACTGTTTAGTAGATGTAAAGAACCTATTTTGGATTCTCTTAAAAAATCAGATGTTAATATTAAAGAAATTACTGATGTCATATTAGTCGGAGGGTCTACAAGAATACCTCGTATTAGAAGTATGATATCCGAAATTTTTGGAGAAAATATTATTAAAGATAATGTTGACCCAGATGAAGTTGTGTCGCATGGTGCAAGTATTCACGGTTATTGTTTAGCAAATCCCAAATCTTCTTTTACTGAAAACATTGTTCTTCTTGACGTTGTTCCGTTGTCTCTTGGTGTAGAAACTTTAAATGGAATTATGAATGTTATAATAGAAAGTGGTTCTATTATTCCACTTAAAAAAACATCTCTTTTTTCTACGTCAGAAGATAATCAAACATCAGTAACAATAAAAATATATGAAGGGGATAGAATTATGACTCAAGATAATTTTTTAGTTGGAATTTTTGAATTACAAAATTTAAAACCTCTTCCTAAAGGAGTTAACGTTATAAAAATAACTTTTGAAATAGATTATAACGGAATATTATTGGTGTCTATTCACGATAAACAGAGTTTTCAAATAAATAATATAACAATCAGTTCATTACGTTCATCTAAAGGACGAATGTCTGAAGAACAAATACAAAAATTAATTCAGGAAGCAAAGGATAATAAAGAAAATGATATACAAAAAGCAAAAAAAATAGGTAATGCATATAAATTAAGAAGTATGTGTGAAGGTATTTTAAATAATAAAGGAGCGAGTGAAACAGATAAAGAATATATTAAAAACACTTTAAAGTGGTTAGATGAATTATCTATTAAAAATTATAATGAAATAGAAACAAAAATAGGAATAATTAAAAATATTTATTCATCTTTAATATTAGATTCTTCTGAAGATACATTAAAAAATAGTGAAGAAGACAATAGTTATAGTGGGACATTAGAAACTATTAGTGCTAACGATAAAATAGACGATATTAAAAAATCGCTTTTAGATTTATGTAATGATTTAAAAGAAAAAGAAGGTGTCGGACAACATATTTTAGATTATATCGACACTGTTTATATGTGGATTTATTCCGAAATATCTATTACTTATAACGATTGTTTAACGCGTATACATGAATTAGAAAGAATGACAAATAATAATGAATTATTTTATGAATTAGAATCATTATGTATAACTCTTAAAAATTCTGTTAATTCCAATTCGATTAATTTACCATCTGATAAATTAGATAAATTAGATGAATATGTAATAAATATGTTAAAATGGCTCCAAGAACATTTAAATGAATCGATTGATATATACAATGAAAAAATTAAAGAAGTAAATACTTTTTGTGAAAATTTATAAAAAAATTGATTAAAAAAATAGAAATAAAGAATTAGGTGATAATAATAAATTAATGTTCTCATCTATCCATTTAAAAAATTCATATTTAAAAAGTAAAAAAGTAATTGATAGTTTAGTATCTTACATTAAAAATAATATTGATATGAATCTTTGTCATTATCAATCATTAAATATCGAACACGTCAGAAAATTCTCTCCATATCAATGTTATGTTCAAGGAATGCATAATGGTTATGATATGTTTTTATTATTTGTTAAATTAAATGATGTTTATTATTCAGTATGCTTAAAAACAATTGATTTATTTAGTAATAAAGAAATTACATTATTAGAAGTAGATATAAAAGCCAATATAACAACATATGATGGAACAATTATTCGTTGTATTTATATTCCTCCGATTAATACTTTTTATATAAATGATGTATATTTGTTAGAGAATATGAATTTTCAAAGGCATTCCATAAAATATAAATTTATAAATCTGAAAAATTATATGTTAACTAATTTCGAGACAAAAAACTGTAAATATTATATTCATATGAATACATTATATAGTTTGAGAGATATAAATAAATGTTTAGAATTAATAAAATCAGAAAAAAAATATTTTAATGGATTAATTTTTAATTCAAATATTAGTTATATTTATATTTTTAAAGATAAAGAGATAGATAATTTTAAACCTGCCTTTTTTTCTTCAAAATCTAAAATAGATCATACAAAAATTTTTGTTATGGAAAAAACAAAAATTATAGATGTTTATAAATTATTTAGTAATAATCATTTTGTAAGTGTCGCTTATGTTAAAAATATAGATTATAGTCATTTATATAGAAGTTGGTTTCAAGATACAGAAAAAAATACTGTATTATGTTATTATAATGAGGTATTTAAGAAATGGGTCCCGATTAAAATAATAGACGAAAATAAAATCGATAATGAAAGTGAAAAAGAATTTAGCAGTGAACAACTTACGCAATCTTAAATTATTATGATAATTGTATTATTATAATAATTTCCAAATTAAAAAATGATGATAATAACAGTAACATTATCTTGTGAACCTTTCATAATTGCATATTTTGCTAATTTTTCTGCGATGTTAGATTTTTTCATTGTTTCTATTTCAGTATTTTCGAAAATATCTATTTTTTCTTTTTTATAATTTGTATTAAATTTAATTTTATGAGTATTTGGATAATCATATTCAATATGTTCTAAAATAAAATTAGTAACTTCTTGATCGGTTAAAACGTCCCATAATCCATCACATGCCATTACTATAAATTTATCTTTTTTAGTTAATTCATAAAAATATATATCTGGATAATATGTAATATATGGTTGATTATCTAAATCCCCAAACGCTCTTGAAACTGATAAATCTCCTATTCTCCAATCAAAACCATCAAAATATATTTTTTTTTTTTTCTTAAGAGTCGGGTCTTCATTTATTTTATCAATACGCTTTCTTTCTTCTGGAAAATTTGGTTTATGGTCTTTCGTTAATGCGATACCAATATTATTTCTACAAATAATTGCTCGAGAATCACCGGTATTTAAAATTTGAATAAATTTTCTGTTTTCTATTTCTTTATAAATAGCAACTAGACATGTAGAACCAGCACGTATAGCCTGATTAATATATGTTGTTTTTAATTTATTATTTAGATGATTATATATTTTATTTATTACATCAGTTGAAAAAGGATATTTTTGAGAAAGTTTTTTATTTAAAAAATATTTTGGTAATTCTTTCTTTAAGAATTCAGATATTTCACTTCCTCCATGCCCGTCATATACTCCAAACATATTTATGGAGTTATAATATTTATTTTCATTTCCACTATTTAAGATTATTGTATGATTATCTTCGTTTGTATTTCGAACGCCAATTTCTGAAGCAGTATATATAATCATTATATAGTTAAATAGATAAAAAAATGAAAAATAAATCTATTACTATACATAAAACCGTTTATTAATAATATTATGAAAAAATCATATAGGTGCAAGTATATAATAATCAAAGAAAAAAATAGCAGACAATGCAAAAATAAAATAATGTCAGGAATATATTGTTCTATTCATAAAAAAAAAAATATACCTCATAACCATCATACTCCAGGAGGTATTTGTTGGAATTGTGAATCGTCATGTGATAAATATGAAAATTTATGTTTATTTTGTTTAATCGAAAAAAATTAAATAATGAATTAATCAATTTATTATTTAATTATTTATGTTCCTTATTACAAGGTGGACACGGTTTACAAGGAAGACATTGTGATAAATCAGGACGGTCGTTAAATGGTTTAGGAGTAGACATATATAAATCGTCGTCATTAAAATATGAATTCTTAAAATTTACTTTTGCATAAAAAAAATTTACTTCGTCGTCGTCATATAAAGAATATGGTTTCATTTTTTTATCTTCTTTATTTTCTTTATTTTCTTTATTTTCTTTATTTTCTTTATTTTCTTTATTTTCTTTATTTTCTTTTTTAATAAATAGTTTAATTTGTGATTTAAGATTTTTAA
>JACCDO010531949.1_pt1 | contig 87804 bp, 63 predicted proteins | sample 7446101 | NCBI WGS metagenome assembly JACCDO01 (sample SAMN15323440, study PRJNA562643) | freshwater metagenome | isolation source: river surface water | place: USA:Blue River Watershed | collected 2017-08-16
TCCTCATTCTCCTCCTCGGTTGCCTCAACTGCCTCATCCTCCTCAGCATCTACTTCCACTTCCTCATTCTCCTCCTCGGTTGCCTCAACTGCCTCATCCTCCTCAGCATCTACCTCAACCTCCTCAGTCTCCTCCTCCTCTTCTTCTGCATGGACTGCAGTAGGGACCACAGGAGGCAGTGGCTGCGGCTGCGGCTGTGTAGGTACCTTTTCAACACGCACCTCCTCTTCATGAATTACCATGTGAATTCCCTTGGAGTTCGAAGGAGTGGGTGGAATGAGTACAGGAATTACATGCGTATCCGCATCTTCTGCTGGAGTCGGAGGGTCACGCTCCAGAAACTCGTCGAGTGCACGGACTTCCCCAGGATTCCCAACAATCTGCGCCAAATCATCTAGAACTCCATCAAAGGCATCCGCCGCCTTTTCATGACGCTTTGCAGCAATTAGCATGGTCAGCCGATAAATACGGCTCACCAAATTACGATAAGTAAGGAAAGAATCAGACATTGTTTATACTGCGATTGAAAGAACTGTGTTGGTGTTTGGGTGCACGCAGCACCCAGCCATCAACTTTCTCATTCGTCACTTTTTTCAAGAACAACCGTAGCTGCCGCAGCCTCCCCATACATATTTTTATAGACTGCATGAAAGGACTTGGACGGATCCGCCACTGAATATATACCAAAGACGGGTCGCGCCAATTCCAGATTTCCTGCATCCGCCTCCAATGTAATACGCCAATCCCCGTCTTCCGCTATGACTTGTGCTATATGATAGGGCGGCAAATCCTCATCGCCCTCCTTTAATGCCTTTCGCAAGTCTGTGCGCACGATTGCGTATGCCTGGCCCTCGCGCGGATTTGCGGCGGCGTCTTTGCGTAATTTCCGCGCCAACTCTATATTCCGCTTATCGGTAACTCCAAATTTACGAGTCGTGCCCTGCACGGCAAATACACAGGTCTGTCCCGTGTATCGCACGACTCCCTTCGCGAGTCCCTCGGCAAATCGCAAACAATCATTGTCCTCTGCCGTGAAGGCGTGCCGATATTTATAGGGCAGGTAGCCCGTGACTGCTGCAGTCCTAGAATCGCGCATGAGGATGTTGGGAATCGGGGCATCCTTGGCTGCATACAGAAGATGGGGCTGTTTTTCATATACACGGTAGTGGGTAGATTCAAATTGTATCTTTCCACGACTAACTTTACGAGAGGGCATTTTGCTTTACTTTACTGTTGTTGTTTTAGGAGGTTTGCTGGATTTTCATTGCCCACTCCACAGTAGCCTCGCGGGATTTCACGGGTTTCGTGCGACGTAGACGCAGACCTTGTGCACCGGGTGCGTGATATTTGTGCTGAATGTCGTTGCGAATAAATACATTCTTCAAGTTTTGGTCATAAAAGTCAATTGGCTTGGTATCCATCGTCTGGATAATCGATACCATGGGAGGTGTAAGTACATCGACACGCAACCGCTTTTCATGTACCACTGCGCGATACTCGGAGATATCCATGGACCCCCCAAACATGCGCAGAACTTCGCGCGGGGGTGCCGGTCGAATACCCGTAGGACTCCCAACAGGTAGCTCCGCATCTGCACCATACAGTGAATTCAGAAGTGCATACCGCTCCCATTGAATATGGGAATCAATCTTCTTTTCGCGGAATAGATAGGCCGTTGCACATTCGGGTGAGCAGAAGTTTCCATACATATACCAGACCTCATCCAGAATATGGGAAGGAATCGCAACGGGAGGTGTATTGAAGTTGTGACTGCACCAAAAACAGGCGACATCGGTACGTGTTGGGAGTGTCTGGGTGCGATTGCTATCCTGAAAGAGCACCATCAGCTTCTCGGAATAATGGTTGGGCAGTTTGCTCTTGGATACCGTGGTCTCCACAGGGGCCGGCAGTTCCTCCTTGGCGTTACTGGTATCTTCCTCATTTCCAACACCGGTCCCTGATTGAATCCCCTCCAAATAGGAAAATGCTTCGGTTCCCTCGTCATAGGGCTTCGGTACATCGGGTGCAATCGGGTCATACTGCATAATATCATGCGCAGACTCGAAACTCACCTGGTTTGTTGTGACGGGGATATGCGCAATCAGTGGACGCTGTTCGGCCAGGAAAGAACCGGTGATTCCTGCGGGAGATACTACGGCTACCACAGGGGGTGTCTTTTTCGCACGGGTCTTTTTGGCTGGTGGGGCTGGTGCTGGGGCTGGGGCTGGTGCTGGGGCTGGTGCTGTTTCTGGTGCTGGTGCTGGGGCTAGGGCTAGTTCTGAAAGTGCAGGCTCTTCTACAGGTGCCGCAGTCGCAGCAGTCGCAGCAGCAGTCGCATCTTTGGTCTTTCGCTTCCGTCCTGTAGAACTCATCTTGCGTAGGTTCAGTCATTGGGACCCTTAGATATGCATGGGTGATGTGCACGGTTTAAGGGGTCTAAGGGTGTTCAGTAGACTTCAAACCTAAGTATGTCTGATACCTGGACGGAGAAATACCGCCCCCTGCGGTTTGCGGATATTCGCGGACATAAGCGCATTAAGAAACTCTTTGAGACCTGTGCGGCACGTGGATGTGATGGACTCCCCCCCATTATTCTATACGGCCCCCCTGGAACGGGCAAAACATCCTTGGCGCTCGCCCTCGCATCCGAGGCGTATCCCACGATTTCCCACACGATTTCCACCCTCTATCTGAATGCCTCGGATGAACGCTCCATCGAGGTGATTCGTGAGCGAATTGTACAATTTACACGCACCGTGTGGCCCGGAATCACGCGCAAGTTCGTAATCTTTGATGAAGTCGAGACAATGACGGAGCCGGCACAGGCCTCTTTGCGTGCCCTGTTAGATGACGTGGACCGCGAGGGCCATCATTCGGCACCCCTGTTCCTTTTTCTATGCAATTCCCTGTATCGTGTGCATCCGGCTATCCGGTCACGCTGTATCGCCCTTTTTTGTGGCCATGTGCCCATTACCTATGTTCGCGAATCCCTGGAAATGATTCAGACGGCCGAGGGTGTGGCGAAAGATGCCGTGCGGCTCCCTACAGATACAACATTTCGCATTCAGCGGGGCGATATGCGTGCATTTGTAGCATCCGTGCAATACGGGAAAAATCTGAATGAATGGGAAGCCTGGCTAGAGCGACTTTCCGCGGCACCCAAAGGAAAATCCTTGTTTGTATGGGAGGATGGCCTGCGCAAGGCGCCATTTTGCATTCTCATCCGGCATGTATTTTTATGGCTAACGATGAAGGGGCGACTTGTTGGGAATCCGGCAGTTACAGACTTTGTGAATTTATGCATGAAAATTCAGGATGCGGGGACGGATACTATTTTAGCTGAAATTCCTGCGGCATGGGAAGCGATCCCCTAATTCCCCACATAAAGTAAGAATCAATTCATGTCCTCGGCGAGTGATACTACCAATCGGCGAGGAGCGCTTGCATTAGTATGTTCGACGGTATGCAGTACATCTGGACCTGCAGGGGCCGATGGAGCGACAGGTCCTACAGGCGCTACTGGATTCACGGGGCCGCAGGGTCCGCCTGCAGGTGCTACAGGGTCGCAAGGCTCTACAGGACCGACTGGGCCAACTGGGCCTACAGGTCCTACAGGTGCAACCGGACTCGCAGGACCCCCAGGACCTACCGGCTCCGTCGTAGCTGCTAGTTATTATTCCATGTCTACACAACCGATTGCATATGGTGCTGGGGCCACAGGAACTGTATTTGCATACGGTGCATCACCCTTTGTGCAAACCGGTGGTATGGCCCTTGTGAGTTCGACACGACTCCGAGTTCCCAACACAGGTATCTATGAGGTCTGGTATTCCATTCAATTATCGCGTAGCCAGGGAGGCAATAATGCATATGCATATATTTGGATTCGTGTGAATGGCGTGGATGTTCCAGAATCTGCTGGGCGTATCAGCATTAATAGCAACAACAGCGATACATTGCCCATTGTTCCCTACATCCTCAGCCTGAATGCGAATGATTATGTTGAAATTGTGGGACAGGCCACGGAGCAGTACATTTCGGCCCTGGCGGTTACTACAGGCATTGCACCGATTCCCAGCATTCCATCTATTATTGTGGGAATCAAACAATTGTAAAGGCGAAAACATACAAGCGTATGAATATCTGCGCGAAAACATAACTACACTGTAGAATGCCTTCGGCAAGTCCGGCAGTTCCAACAACAGCCAGCGCTGCTTTGGATGAGTTTTATATAAATACGTATGTTGCGGGGGCCAAATACTTGCCTGCATCGGAGTTAATTGCCGAGAAAACAATCAATGGCATTTCGACTACGTTTCGACAAATCGCCCAAAAAGCGGAATTTTGCAGAGGTGCTATACCTCCACGTGTGACTGGTGGAGATACCGATGCATCCATAACAGCGTTAATGAATGCGGCCACCCGAACTATGATTTCTAGTCTCATTAGTGCGTATTCAACCACCCATGATACATGGACTAGTCGAGGAATTACGATAACAAAAGCTACAACGGCAGACCCATCCGATGTTGCATTAACATCGGCCATTTTAACGGTTCGAAACAATTACATTGGCTCTGGTGGTCACTGGCCGACTCTCTTAACAGCTATACAAACCGTTGTAAAAACGAATAGGATTACGAGTGCAAAAACGGGGTATGGACTCCTCACAGGTAGTCCTGTAGGTCCTGGAAAACTGGCGCTAACTAGCAAGCCTATTGTGCAGACACTTATGAATGCAAATGCTACACTGGTAGGTTCCCATACAGGTGCAACCTCATTCGGGTTTTTTTGGAGTACTTCCTCGATGGGCACAGGTGTAACAGGTGGTACATTGGTAGCAGGAACAGCAATGACTACCGGCACTGGTTTTACGGCAGCCCTTACTGGACTTACTGCGGGAACAACATATTACTATAAAGCATGGGCGACGAATGGGGCAGGAACTACGTATGGAGTGGAACGCACCTTTGTGCACGCAGTAGCCCCTACACTGGGGGCATTAACAATTACACGGTCCCCCACAGCCCTCACAATTACCGGCACAATTACCAATGGAGGTGGTGCACGCATTATTGAAAAAGGGATTGCATGGGCCATCACAGCTCCTGCAAACTGGATTACTGGCTTGAATACAATGACCACGCGCACAATTGAAGTTGCTGGTGATACGACTTCTTGGACAAGTGTAATTAGTGGACTTACAGCAGGCACCAATTATTCATTTGTTGGATATGCACGAAATAGTATAGGTGTTTCAATAAGTGCCGAGACAATAGATATGATTCCACTATTCAGGTCATCAGTTACGTTATCCGTAATTTCAAAGACAGTAACAAGCATAGTTGTTGGTTGGACAAATCCAAATTCTGCTTATACTGTGAATAGAATATCCATTGAATGCGTCAATCAAAGTTCAATCACATCACCCTCCTTGACTAGTCCATACACCATATCATCCTTATCTGCAAATACATCTTACACAATTAATATAACAATATATTACAACGATAATTTGACTGCGACTGGAACAATTACAGACAGGACGAATGACTATTTATATGTTAGGTGGGGCGGTTCATCCACAGACACTGCAACCCATAATACAGCAACATCTACTTCAATTACAAAACGATATATTATATATAATTTGCCTGACTCTGCAAACATAACATTGCAAAAACTTACAGGAAATAATGTAAAAACAAATATATCGGGAATACCTACAATTATTACCCGTGCAGATGGTAGTAAACTATTTGAACAATCAAATATTCAACTAGCAACTGGTTGTGATATTGGTTATTTCTTTTTGAATATAAATATGGGTTCTGCATCCTCCGATTATATATATTATGTGCCCTATGATACATATTCGCAATCGATATGTAGTTATTTAAAAGGTGGTTTTAATATAAATAAGTTTTCATATGATTTTATCAAACCATCGGAGTCTAGTAATGACCGCGCCTTAAAATTTTTTTTATCATTTGGACAAAACACAAGTACCATTACTTCAATTGAATTTAATTTTGATGTAAGGGCAAATTCACAAACATATAGTGGTCGAACCGTTACAGTTTCAAATAGCAATCTGCTTAATTATCCATCATACAATTACGTTGAGTCATCGACACCAAATTATAACTATGTATTCATTACACCAAACGCATATTTAACATCATATCCTGAATATGTTGCATTTAATTACATCAAATTAACAACGAATGCTGCTACAAACAACACAATAACATTCACATTTGATAAATATTTGGACTATGGTGTGAAATCATCTTAATCGGCAAAAGTTGATGCTCAAGGGTCCCCCCTTGGACTTCCAGATACATTACTATCTATTCCTACATTTCCGTACAATGTCCGCAACTGATTACGACCTCCTTTCCCATCACGAGCAGATTATGCTGCGTCCTGATACCTATGTTGGTTCCTACACGACTCACAGTGAGTCGCGTTGGATCTGGGATGTCGCTGCGAAGCGTATGGTTTGGCGTCCAGTCACAGTAAATCCAGCGCTTCTCAAGCTGTTCGACGAGGTGCTTGTGAATGCGCTAGACCATCGCGTGCGTCTCCTACAGAAGGGTTCCGATGCCCCCGTGAAGCATATTGATGTGACTGTGACCCCCCAGCGGATTACAGTGCGTAACGATGGCGAGGGCATTCCTGTGGAGGAGCATCCTGTGCACAAGATGTATGTGCCCCAAATGATCTTCGGCAATCTTCTATCTGGTTCCAATTACAAGGATAAGGACGGCGGTGGCCAGGAGCGTATTTGGGGTGGTATGAATGGCTACGGAGCCAAGTTAGCCAATATCTTCTCCACGGAGTTCGCTCTGGAGACAGTGGATGCCGCGCGCCAGAAACGCTACAAGCAGGTCTGGCGGCGCAATATGTTGGAGTGTGGGAAGCCTAGCATCGCCAAGGCCACCTGCAAACCCTTCACTGAAATCACGTTCGTGCCGGACCTGACCCGCTTCAAGTGGGAAGGCGCCACACCTACCGAAATCCCTGCAGATATGGTGGCCATTATGCAGACGCGCGTCATTGATGCGGCAGCCTGTGCAGGCAAGGACTGCAAGGTCACACTCAATGGTGTTCCCGTCACTTCCAACACCTTCCAGAAGTACATCGGCCTGTATGTCGAGGAGGGCGGGCCCGAGGCCGGCGAAGGTGCAGGAGAGGATGTAGGAAGTGTAGCCACCGGTGCTACAGCCAAGAAGGCCAAATGCATCGCCTACGATGCCGCGGGCGACCGCTGGGAGGTTGCCGCAATCCTAACACGCGACCTCCACGGCACTGTGGATGCGGATTACCGCCAGATTTCCTTCGTCAACGGCATCAATACTCGCCGCGGTGGAAAGCACGTGGAGTATGTAGTCAAGCAGGTCATGACCGCGTTCTGTGAGATGGCCAAAAAGAAGGCCAAGATGGCGGATATTACGCCCGCCATGCTCAAGGACAGCGTGGTCTTCTTTGTGAATGCGACGATTGTGAATCCGTCCTTTGACGGCCAGGCCAAGGAGTACCTGACCACAGTGTCCAAGGATTTCGGGTCACTCCCTGTGATTCCGCCGAAGTTCGTGGACAAGCTGGCGAAGATTGGCCTGCTAGATGAGGCCCAATCCCTTCTGGACGCCAAGAATCAGAAGGACGCCAAGAAGACCGACGGGCGCAAGCGGTCCACCCTGCGCGGCATTCCCAAGCTGGAAGATGCCTCGTGGGCCGGTACAGCCAAGTCCGCCGAGTGCACTCTCATATTGACTGAGGGCGACTCAGCTGCCTCTACCGCCATTGCGGGTCTGAAGGTCGTTGGGTCCGATCGCTACGGTGTATTCCCCCTCAAGGGGAAAATCCTGAACGTCAAGGATATCTCCGCAGCCAAGAAGACGGCGAACCAGGAGCTCACCCACATCAAGCAGATTCTCGGCCTGGAACACGGCAAGGAATACACCGATGTGAAACAGCTGCGTTATGGCCGCATCATGATTATGACGGATCAGGATGTGGATGGTTCGCATATCAAGGGACTGCTCATGAACCTGTTTCATACCGAGTGGCCCTCTCTGCTCCGCCTTGGCTTCCTGTGCTGCATGATGACGCCGCTGCTGAAGGCGACCAAGGGCACACAGACACTCTGCTTCTACTCGCAGTCGGAGTACGAGGAGTGGATGACCCGTGTTGGAGATGCCGGTACACGTGGTTGGAAGATTAAGTATTACAAGGGTTTGGGTACTTCCACGGCCAAGGAGGCGTGCGAGTATTTCCGTGAGATGAATACTGTGGATTTCGACTGGGACGATGAGTCCGATGGTGCGATTGACCTGGCGTTCAACAAGAAGCGCGCAGATGACCGCAAGGAGTGGCTGGCTACGTTTGTGAAGGACCGGCATCTTCGTGTGAAGGCGGGCGGTATCCACATTCCCTACACCCGCTTTGTGCACGATGAGCTTATTCATTTCTCCAATGCAGACAATATTCGGTCTTTGCCTGCTGTGATGGATGGCCTGAAGCCGTCCCAGCGCAAGATTCTATGGTCTTGTTTCAAGCGCAACCTGACGCAGGAGATTAAGGTGGCGCAGCTGGCGGGTTATGTGAGTGAGGTGGCCGCCTACCATCACGGCGAGGCCTCGCTGCAGGGGGCGATTGTAGGAATGGCCCAGGATTTCGTGGGTTCCAACAATCTCAACCTCCTCTTTCCCAGTGGTCAGTTTGGAACACGCCTTCAGGGCGGCAAGGATGCCGCTTCGCCCCGTTATATCTTCACGGCTCTCGAGGCGATTATGAAGACAGTTGTGCGCAAGGAGGACGAGGCTATTCTGCGCTACACGGAGGATGATGGCGAGCTGGTGGAGCCCGAGACCTATCTGCCGGTGGTACCGATGCTTCTAGTGAATGGCGCAGCGGGCATTGGAACGGGCTTCAGCTCCAATGTACCCACTTACAATCCGCGGGATATTGTGCGTGTGCTAAAGGCACGTCTGCAGACCGCAGAGATGGACCTGGCGACTGTGAAACTGGAGCCGTGGTGGTTCGGATTCCACGGCACTGTAACCGGGTCTATGGATGGTAAGACCTGGACGACCAAGGGATGCTATGAGTTTGTGGGGGATGACTCGGCGGCTGTGCGTATTACCGAGCTGCCCATCGGTACCTGGACACTTGACTACAAGGAGTTCCTGGAGACGATGCTCACACAGCAGGAAGAGGACCTCAAGGAGTGGACGGCACTGTCCAAGAAGAAGGACCGCACAGACAAGGAGAACAAGGCGCTCGAGAAGAAGCCGGTGCCGTGGCTGAAGGACTGGAAGCCGGCCTACAATGATATGGATGCGGGGTTCATTCTGTATCTGGATGAGGATGCCTATCATACGGCCCGCGCCTATCCGAAGGAGTTCGAGGAGCACTTCAAGCTGACTACGACAGCCAAGACTACCAACATGGTCGCCTTCAATTCCGAGGGGAAGATTCACCGGTATGATACTGTGGGTGAGATTCTGTCGGAATTCTACAGTGTGCGTCTGGCGGCGTATGGTGCACGCAAGAAGGCGGAGACGGACCGTATGCGCACCGAAATCAAAGAGCTGGATGCGCGTCTGGTGTTTGTGAAGGCGGTCGTGGAACGTCGCCTTGTGGTGGCGAATGCAGAGGACGCGGAACTTCTGGCGGGTCTCAAGGCGTTGGGCGTGCCGCCCATCTCGGCACCTGAGATGCCGGATGACCTGAAGGGATATGAATATCTGCTGCGGATGCGCGTGGACCGCCTCAAGGCTGCGGCAGTACACGAACTGGAGGAGGAAGCGGCGAAGGCCAAGGCGGCACTTGCTGCACTGGAGGCCATGACGCTGGAGGGACTGTGGCTGAAGGACCTTGCGGAGTTCGAGGCCGCCTGGGAGAAATACGAGGAGAAGCGCAAGGCCAAGGCGGAGGACCTCAGCAAGGAAATGGACGCCAAGGCACGCGATGAGAAGAAGAAGGTTGTGCGCAAGGCCAAGACAACCGCCAAGTAAAGATGCACCAACCCAAATCATGAGTATTTTTGACGCATGTTGGAAGTACAGGAATGTCCTACATTTCCAACATATCACCTCCCCGTCCTTAAAACGAACCCAAATCATGAGTATTTTTGACGCATGTTGGAAGTACAGGAATGTCCTACATTTCCAACATATCACCTCCCCCGTCCTTGAACCGAAACGAAACCAAAGAGGAGTTTTTGACGCATGTTGGAAGTACAGGAATATCCTACAATTCCAACATATCACCTCCCCATCCTTGAAAGTAAGATATGATTGCGCTATAAGGTCTCATAGAGTAAAACCACCTGCAGCTTTGCTGCAGGTGGTTCTATCCTAGGAGGGGTTAGAGGGGAACCCTAGGTTCCCTCCTCAAAGAAGGGCTTGAACGGCAGCGATTTGGTGCCTGCTGAGCTGAGACTCACAGGATGTTCCATCGGCACAGGCATTGTATCCAAATCCTGTAGGTATTTTGAATACATACTGACTTCTGCGGCAATCTTCGGTACACACCATTCGGCGACACGCTGATTCAGTTCTTCAATCTGTTCCTTAATATTATATGGGAGATTGCGACCATATGTGAGATAAATGGCGCGCATTACCATGAATAGGTCATCCGAGGATTGTTCGTCGATGATTTGTCCGGTCTCTTCGTATACGGCGCGGCGAATCTTGTTTTGGAGGATTTTGAAGTTGGCTGGGGAGAAGTAGGTCTGGTTAAGGAGATTGGGCTCCCAGTTTCCCCGAATACCGTCCTGTGAGGCGGTACTGGGTGCTGATGTTTGATATTGGAAGCCGGGCAAGCGTGCTACTTCTGATGCATTGTCGGCCTCCAGGTTTACTCTTCCTGGAGTTTGGATTTCGCGGTTCATCCTTCTCTACATCCTGCGCGGTGAAAAAACCCCTGGACTTTGCCTTGGGGCTGGTCTGGTTTGGTCTGGTTTGGTCTGGTTTGGTCTGGTTTGGTCTGGTTTGCCTGAAAAGTCCCCTGGTGTTGTCCCTGCCGTGCGTAATTTTTTTCGCCTTCCTGGATATAAGCAAAAATGTCCTCTGACCTGCGTGCCCCTGCCCAAATCCCTGCTAACAAGCTGTATGTGAACACTAGCGGTATCCAGTCCAGTATCTTCGATGAAACCGGTGCCAACAAGGTGACTTGGGTGGTTGATCGCACAGCCATTCAAACTGCTGGCGGTGCCGTTCTGCGCGATATGGGCAAGACTGTGTACCTGCCTGCCGGCAGCACCTCTGCAACCCAGAGCACTGTGCTGCGCAAGGTGCAGCTGGTGACCAACACCAGCGTGGCCGGTGATGCAGCCAGTTCAACTGATGCTGGCTACCTGACTGGTTACATCCAGATCGGCGGCATGACCTACGGTGGCGGCAACGGCGCTATCGCCCCTGTGGCCCGCCTCAACTAAACACCCTTACGATTTGTTTGGTTTTGTGCTACTAACTATATGTTAGTAATTGTATAATTACATTTGTTTTCATAGCTGAATGTTTCTGCATTCCCAACATGCAGCTATGAAAATCTAATCCCGATCTTTAGTAAAGAACTCGCTATGGGCTATGAGATTGATTTGGACAAGGCCAAGGACAGTATTGAAACCCTTTTCCAATGGATGTATTGGATTATTGGAATTCTAATTGCATTTGTGATTAGCTACGTGCTCTACACCAAATTCAATAAGCAGGTTGCATCTATTCTGGTGTTTATCGCCATCATGATGGCCCTGTACTACTACTATGTGAAGTGGTTCATCATTGGCGACCCATATCCCGTGCCCCAGACTACTTGTCCGGACTTTATGACCAGCATTGGTCTGGCTACAGGAAAGGAGGACCAGTTCATTTGCACTGACCGTTCCAAGGTGTATCCAACCATGGCCACATCAAGTGAACTATCGCTTACCGCTGCTGTCGGATCAGCATCCTATCCTACCACTGTGGGCAACGGTGGTGATGTAATAAATACAGCATCCGGTGGCGGTTTTGTGATTACTCCCAGTGTAAGTGCAACTGCGGATGAAAAGAATTCATTCTGCACTGCTCTAAAAAACAACGGTATTTCCTGGATTAGCTATTGCGATTATTAAATGGGTCTAAGGATCCCCATTCTCGGAATGTATCAAGCATGATTCATTCCGACCTCTTTACAAAAATTGTAGAATGGGCCAAACAGCCCACACCGCGTAAGCCTACCTCGCTTTTCCTGTATGGACCTCCAGGTATCGGTAAAACTACGTTGGCCCATGCCGCTCTGGAGGCCGCGGGCTTTCGTGTTGTTGAATGGAACGCCTCACAGCACCGACACAAAGCTGCGGTAGAAGAGTCACTTATTCCACTTCTCAATAGTCGCAATGTTGCGGACTTTTTTCGTCCCGAGGGACCCCGTAATCTCGGACTAGTGTTGGACGAGATTGACGGAATGTCTGTGGGAGACAAGGGCGGTCTTGTGGAACTTCTTCGGATTCTCAAAGAATACTCCGGCGACAATGCGATTATATGCATCAGTAACGAATGGATGGAAAAGAAGTTCCAGCCATTCCAGAAACTCAGTCAGGCATTCCAGGTTACGGAGCCCAGTGAAGCGGATGTATTGAAACTCATTCAGATGCAGTTTGCGGATGTAAAGAGTGCATCGCAACCACCGCTCCCTGTTCTTCAACAACTCACAAAGGACCTGTTAACGATTCATTCTGGGGATATTCGCAAGATCCTACAATCCGTCCGCGAGGTACGTGAAGATTTGGCGCGCGGGACACTGCGTGTCCAAGATGTGCGTGCGACAATTGAAACGGGTCTTGTAGACGCCCATGCGCTAGGTACAAACCGCATTCATAGGTCCGAAACCATCAAATCCGCGGTAGGCCAGCTTCTCCGTGGAGAATTGGATATCTTGGCCGAGGTGCCGTTGAACAACAATGACCTCAACTTAGCGGGTCTCCATCTCCACGAATCATTACCCAAATGGATTAAGAAATATGACGGTAATACAACGGCTGGTTATGAAAAGTACATACATTCGTTCTCAAATATTGTTGCATCGGACCGACTGGATTATTATACATTCTTTTTCCAACACTGGACCTTGTTTTCACTGACGTATCAGGCGAAACTACAGGCGGTGAATCAGGAGTTGTTTCGCAATATACAGGAAGGAACGTCCAAGAAATGGGAAGATGGCGATATGGATTATACAGCCGTGCTGTCGAAACAGTCGATGTTGTACAATCAATTCCGGTATTTATGCGAGATGCGGGACCTCTTTGTATCTACGAATTTGGAGCATGACCGTGGATTTGATTCGACATACTGGCAGGCCAATCTGTATATGGCGGCAGCCAAGGAGGCTCTGAAAGTCCCTACAACGCCTGGATTCGGTAAAAAACTGGGGGGCAAGGTGTGGGAAAACACGGAATTCTGGCGGAATCAATTGTCTACCTGGTTTCCTACAGCGGTTCCTGCGCGATTTATGCGACTCCTGCAGGCTCTGGATATTCCAACAGTTCCCCCTATGCGGTAATTGGTGCAATCGGCGTGCCTCGGCAAAGTAGGACATTCCACCATGCCTTGGGTGCCTTGGGTGCCTTCGCTTGCTTTGCCACCCTTGGTTTGACTACGAGCTGCCACTGGTCAATTGTGAACTGGGACCCCATCGATAAATTACATCGTGCACATACGGCAATTAAATTGTCTATGTGCAACGTACCACCGGCGGACTCCGGTAAATTATGGCCAACATGGAAATCAAAGGCAGTCATGCGATTTCGGCACCAACGTATCGGGCATTTTACATCAAATCTACGACCGGCTGTGCGAAGCCAGACCTGTTCACGGAGCGCCCTAGGAATGCGGTCTTTTGCGGCAGTCATTGTGGCGGATTGCAAAACCACACGAAACTGTGTAAGGAATCACCTTTCTTGTGGTGAAAAATTGAAGGTAGAATCGGTGGGAATGTAGGGAGTCGTGGTATTTCCTGTCCTTTCCTTCTTCTTTCCTTTCCTTCTTTCCTTTCCATTTCTTTTCTTTCCAATATGAATTACGGTCGTCTGGATATTTCGACGATTTCATTGGCTGCGGAAAAGTGGCTCTTTGCCCTTCCTCGTAACCTGCATTGGCCCACAGTGCGTGCGAATCCACCGAAACTAGTGGAGCCCGAGGGTCGCTATTTCATCCACTGTCTCCAACATTGGATTGTCCGATTTCCGAGGCATTATCCGAATCGATTCCGCAAGTACACCTTGAACGAGTTGGACCAGGAGACGATTCTAGTCGACAATCATGGCCAAATCTATGTTATCTATGCGCTTGCTGGGATGCCGAATGACTGGGGTGTGCATTGGTTTACCTTGACTCCCAACATGTCCTATAATCCTTTAACGCTTTCCCAAATTGAGGCAGTAAAGGGCGTCTCTTTGCCGGCTGTGCCCGAGGGCGAAGAGGGGCTGCCTTCCCTAAAGAAATGCGGTGAAGTCGTATCTGCTGCGATTCGCGAGGCGATTCGGTCGGCGGAGCCGCTGGCGCCCGTGGAGCCGGATCCGCTTGCGGAACAGGGCGTGTTTGAACAGGTGGGCCGCAAGGTCATTAATCCCGCGGCACCCGAGGAGCCCGAGGTGCGCAAGAAGCGCGTTCTGATGCCGGATATCGTCCGTGAAATCCAACAGGCCTACATCGACGTCCAATATGGGTCCAATTACGATGAGAAAGAGTTTGCACGTCAGACTCTTGCTTATCACTTGAAAGCGGCTATGCCGAAGCAGTTCCACCGCCGGATTGACGCTATGAACCGGACCATGCTGTCCCGCAAGCTCGCCAAATATTACGAAATCACCTTTCCCAAGTCGGTCGACAAGGTGATCCCCCCTGGCCTACCGTCTATGCCGGAGGTGTCCTTTTGGCTACAACATCTACAGTACTAGAGCACTAGACCACATGCTGAATGCGGCTGCTGTTGCTGCTGTTGCTGCTGTTGCTGCTAGTGGTTAGACCCTCCTCCTCGCGCACCAGCATTTCATTTCCATGTAGGAGATGCAGGACAGTAAGAGGTTCCGTGCGTCCCATGCGCACAGCACGGCCGATAATTTGATTTTTGGTCTCCACGGGCATACGATGGTATAGCACAACATGGGTAGCAGCGGCAATATTGAGACCTGCGCCCATATTGCGTGCATTCAAAAACAGAACACGATATTTGCCTTCGGCAAACTGTTTCAAGAGTTTGGCTATGCGAGCCTGACTACCGCCCAAAGTAGCATGGGTCACACCCTCGGTTTCCAACATCTGCTCCAATCCGCTGAAGGTTGCATCATATACCGAAAAGAGGAGAACGCGTGCCTGCGGCGATTCCTGTAGGAATTTGCGGAATTGCTCCTGTTTGGTGAGGAGTCGCGGAGGCGCCTCCACGGTTGCGTCACCGTCTGCAGCCGCCTCTGTTGCAGCAATCACCTGAAGGGACTGAACCGACGGAATCGTCTCACGACACAGTGGGCATACCGGAGTACGTCGCAACACATCGCAAATGCAGCGGAAACAGAATAAATTGCGGCAGCAGGGCGTCAATGTAGGCACCTGTACTTCATCAAAGCAAATGGGGCACGTTTGTTCCCCCGTATGTTTCACGCGGTCCTGAATTGCCTGGATACGGGATTCGAGGCGTGCAATACGGTCTTCATATTGCGCCAGGGATTTGACCTTGGCCGCCTCCGATACATAATCCATGGTCTTTTTGAATTCATATGTCCGTCGTACCTGCGACAGTTCATGTTGCACGGTTTCAGTCACAGCCGCCACAATCTGGTCCGCCGTCTTTGTCTGAATTCCCAGGACATCCAACACACCCTCTGCATCCCCTGCATGCAGGCGTTCCATAATATCGTCCGATACAATGGAACGCAATATCTGAATATTGGGCGGCGTTAAACATAGGCAATGTATATGTTGGATTTCCGGAATCTCAAAAGACCGCTGAATAAATTCCTCGGAATTGTGAATTACGAGGCGTGTGGCCTGATAGAGCACCGGATTCAGAATACTAATATTATACCCTGAAATGGCCACATTTCCGCAAAGTTTGCGAATGACTGGGCTCCGAATACCCCCAATATTCATAAAATGATTCGCGATATATCGACCGATACGACGGATTGTGTAGGGAGTACTGGTCTCCAAGGCGGAAAATGCATGGTCGATATTCAGATAGGCACCGCCCGAAAATACGAGATTCATCCAGCTGGCCGAAATGAGCCAAATAAACCGTCCCCGCAAATCCGTGGAGGATGCGGAAAACATAATGGTGTCCGCCTCATCTATAAAAATGCGGCTCCAAAGTACGTTCTCAATCGCGGGAATCCCCTCAAACTCGCGCCACATGGTGGCGGATACAAATACGGCATCATATTCGCCCAATTTTCCAACAAGGTCATCTGTCGCGTCCTTGCGTTTTTTAATAAAATAGCATTTCAGATTCGTATCGTTTTTTACATAGTCCTCCCATTGCCCAATGATGGCGTGAGGCATGAGGAAGAGGGCTGTAGGAACCGCGGAAATATCATGGGTGGGTTCACGGGATCGCAGGAGTCCAACATTCGTATCATAAAATGTGTTGGGGCGCCAGGAATATTCTACTGTTCGTGATGTGGGAGGGGGGTATTTAATAAGGGATAGGGCTATTAGGGATTTCCCCGCACCAACACGGTCGCCTAAAATCCCGTAATTTGCGTAGAAAGTTCCACCATGGGGTTCCCCAGGTAGTGGAGTTGCTTGGATGCCCTCTTTGGCTGCTTCGAGTTGAAGGGCGGCTTGTACGGATGTGCGCTGGTGGGGAAAGAGGGGTGTTTGAATCCAATCTGGTTGCGCAACCTCCGCGGATGCTCCCGTAAGCTCATTTTGAAATAAACACTCAAAAAAATTCCATAATTTCTCGCGTGGAGTCGTCATATACGGGTTTGTTTCTAGAAGGGGTTGGGTGGATGAGGCTTTAGCTGGAGGGGCTTCAGCGTTAGACAGCGTGTATACAGGATAATCTATGTAAAGCTGATGTGGCCAAAAGAAATATAAAATGGCGACTGCGACTGCGACTGCGACTGCAACAGGATGGCCAACCCTACCAAAATCCCCAACACATCCATTCGTATCCATAATTACTCCGACCTATAACCGCCGGCGGTTCATTCCCAAACTCATTTCATATATTCTGGCGCAGGAGTATCCACGCGAACGTATGGAATGGGTGGTCCTAGACGACGGCACGGATGCCGTAGAGGATCTCATTGCTCCCTACATGTCCCAGCTGACGATTCAATACATTCGCGTCACCGAAAAGCTAAATATTGGCGCCAAACGGAACCGACTGCATGCTGCGGCGCGTGGGGAAATTCTAGTGACTATGGACGACGATGATTATTACCCACCGGACCGTGTTAGTCATGCAGTGATTACCCTGCGTGCACACAAAGGCGCTAGGTTAGCGGGGGCTTCCCGCAACCATCTGTATTTTACTGACGATGGGACCATTTGGGGTGTAGGGCCGTATGCGCCCAACCATGCAACATTTGGAACAATGGCGTATACGAAGGCCTATGCAATTTCGCATCCATGTGATGAAACCAAATTACACGCAGAGGAAATTGAGTTTACACGGCAGTATACGGAGCCCATGGTGCAACTGAACCCCCTGAAGGTGATGTTGGTGCTCTGCCACACTGAGAACACCTTTAGTAAGAACGATTTGCGTGTAGGGAATTCCCCGTTTATTCGAAAAACGTCCCTGAAATTGCGGGACTTCATTAAGAAGGCGGAGGACCGTGCTTTTTATACGGCGCTTCACTAAAACCCGCAGCAAAGTAGAATGGTCTTCGGATTTGGCGGGGATTCCTATACATCTTTCAATCCGGCATGGATAAAATGGCTCATTGTAGTGCTAGCACTCGTGATTGTGGTGCTCGCTATAATGATGGTGGCGGGTGTTGATGTAACTGGAGTCATTAGTGCCCCTACATTGGCTGCGAAGCAACTTACATTCTGGAAGATGTACGATCCCTTAGTACCTTTGAGGGTGACGTATGACCAGGTGAGGGATACTCCATTTGACCGGTATACGCTTATGATTGATATGGTATGGCTAAATACCCGTGTTGATTCCTCGAGTACTACGTATCGTCACATATTCCACAGAGGGTCCGGTGAGGCCGCGAACTACCTACAGAATATGAAGCCCAACATTGCGGATGCAGCTGCATCTGGAACCACCAAGAAGGCACCGACACTCGGAAAGGATACAGTGCTGCAGCGAATGCCGCAGGGGATTCCAACACGTATGAATCCCGGTGTTCTAGCAGACCCCATCACAAATGATATGCTTGTTTTTATTGATACTCTGCGCGACGGCAGAAATTACCGCGAGTCTGTGAGGATTCCGGATATTCCGATGGACCAGCCATTCCGCCTCGCACTTGTGGTAATGCCGAATATGTTGGAGGTCTATATTAATTGCCGCCTGGAAGTGACGAAGTTGCTGGAAGGTCGGCCGCGAACTATGGAAGCGGACTGGTATGGGCTGGTAGGACCCCAACCGCTGAATGCCGCGATTCAGATGTTACGCATATTTAATGAGCCACTGAGCCATCATTTACTGAGACCCTACTGTCTAATGCCGTTTGCATTTCCTGAGGGAATTATGGTGCAGTGCAATAAATAATACGGTAGCCATTTAGCCACACCCAAAGTAAGGAAGAATGGAGAACCTGTTTGGAAGCCAGGCCAATGCGGTAGGAGGCGGACTTTCTACACGACAGAGAATAGCACTTACTATCATGATAGTAATTGCTATCACATCAATAGTATTATGGTGGATTCGCACATCACCCAAAGATATGATGTATTTGGGGCCGGTGGATGTGGGACCAGGAAAAGCCAAGAATCCCGACACTCCTTGGATGCCGCTTATGACTGCCGAACAAATCGCCAAGACGGCGGGCAATAATATGACCTGTAGTTTTTTCGTCTATGTAAATGCGGCCAGTGTTGCGAAGGTCCCCGCCAATTATGACGGAAGTTATAAGTTTAACTACTTGCTAACAGTGGGAAATACACTTGGAATCACGGTGGACCCGGCGTATCAGAAATGCACCGTGGATATCTTACAGGCAGCGCCCCATAATACACGGGGCAATACTATGACTGTAAAGGAGGGTCTCCGGCAGGATGACGGTCTGATAATACGGACCCTGGAAGTGCCGAATGTACTGGTATCTCGATGGAATCAGATTACCGTTTGTGTAGAGGGGCGAAGTATTGACGTATATTTAAATGGAAAATTGGCGACTTCGGCTGTGATGGACAATGTACCGATTTCGCAATTTAGTGGACTCAAATTGAATACGTCTCCGGATTTTGAGGGACAGGTATGTATGTTTCAAATGTGGAAGGAGCGGCGCAGTAAGAGTCAGATTGTGGCCAATTACAAGGCGAATACAGATGTACGCGGGAAGCCGACTGTTCCGGATCCCGAACTTACGTTTTCGGGTGCATGGGACCGATTTATGAAGGCTTCGTGTGAGAAAACGGGTATCTGTGGCTTCCCAATCAAGATAGGGCCCGATGAATATGTGGAATATGAATTTGCTTAGTATTGGGTAGAAGAACCATGGATCAAGTCCGTAACTTTGCGCAGACCAACCGTAGTTCCATTGTAAATATCATTTACATTGTGGCAGCAGTGGTTCTGGTCTACTACCTGGTGATGTTTTACTTCAACTCCAGCGACCAGATTGATAAGCCAGTTTTGAGTAAGAAGATGACTACCTTGGATGCAAAAGGAAAGGCTGTGCAAGTAGTGGCCAAAGATGCAACCAAGGGTCGTGCAACCAACGAATATACCATCAGTGCCTGGATTTACATCAATAACTATTCTTCCTCTGGAAAAGTGCAGGGCATTTTGGGATTTTTTGATGACCCAACCACAGCACAAACCGGTGACATTCAATCTTCGCTCTTCATCGGTCTGCATCCCACTATGCCGAAGATGATTATTCGTGCAGGGAAGTTCCTGGTGCCAGGCACAACCGAAGCCGCTGGTATTCGAACTGAAACTACTGATTATACAAGATACACAGTTACTGCAGGTGCACCTGGCGCAGCTAAGACATACACTTTTTTAGGTGACTCTGCAAGCTTAGATACTATAGCAACTAGCTCTACAATTGATGCAAACACCCCCTGCGATGTTATGGATATTGACCTGCAGCGCTGGGTGAATGTGACTGTATCCGTAAATGGTCGCATCATGGATGTGTATCTGGACGGAAAGCTGGCGCGTTCCTGCATTATGCAGAATGTACAGCATTTTTCAAGCGGGGGTGCACAAGTGATTATGCTGTGCCCAAGCAGCAATACATTTAATGGACACATTAGCGGTGTGATGTATTCCAACTATGCATTGACCCCGGATGTAATCTATGGTCGTTACCAGGCCGGTCCTTACTTCTCCTCCAGCTTCCTGGACTATCTGATGGAGAAGGTGGGCATCCGGATCAGCTACACCGGCGTTGATGCTAATGATTCCGATTCATGGGCACTCACTGACCTGCTTCCTCTGAGAGCTAGTTAAACATACATAGTTCGAACACAGTTCGAACACACTTCCAACATACTTCATACCAAGTCTTCCAAAGACCTGATGTGAACATTCATACATAATGTTGTTGCACAGTAGAAGATGGATACTTTGAAGTCCTATGGCGCACAGGCTTGGAGCCAGACTACAGGATTTCTGGCCTCCGATGGTTTGATTAATCAGCTTGCACTGACTGTGGTGATTGTTCTCGTCATTCACTTTCTGATTGTAGGCGTTGAGTCGTTTATCAATGCATTTCGCAAGTACAATCGCCTGAGTGCAACATTGCTACCAAACACCTATATTTCCACAGGCAATGCAACCAAGAGTAAGATTGTAGTGTCGCAGGGTGAAAAGTCCAAGTTTCCGTTCATGTATCCTTCCGAGAATGAACTGCACGGTATTGAGTTTTCATATTCCTTCTATCTGTACATTGACCCCGAAAACTACGCTACTACTCGCACATCTGGAGAATCCACCAATTCTTTCCGCACTATCTTCTACAAGGGTGCAGAGAGTGGACCTTGGCCTATTATGGGACCCGGTGTTTTCCTGAACAAGAAGGATAACACTATGCGCATTTACATGAACTCCATCAATAATGTTGATGAGCAATATGTGGAAGTACCCAATATTCCTATCGGAAAGTGGTTCCATTGTGTATTCACCCAGAAAGGTCAGAATATGGACGTTTATATCAACGGCAATATTGCCGTTCGCCACACATTCAAGGAAATCCCCCGTATAAACTTCGGCAGTCTGTACGTATTCCCGAATGTGGATACTCCCCGCTCAATCACAATGCCTATCACAATTGAGAGCGACCCTATGCAGGGTATGATTTCCCGTGTGAAGTATTATGCATATGCAATCAGCTTCTCACAGATTGATGCTCTCTATGGCGAGGGTGCTAGTAAGAAGATTGAGAGCTCCAGCTATGACCACAGCCCACCTTACCTGCACGATAGCTGGTGGGTTACACGCTATTCCTCGGCCAGTTCCCATTATGGGCTGTAAACTCCAAAACTAACTCTGTATTTCCAACATACTCCTCATAGGTTCCTCATTTAGTTAGGGACACATGAGGCGACTGTTGGGATTCAAGATGTACCCTGGATTTCCAACATCCTCCGCGTCTCTCTCCTCATATATCAATAATATCACACAGCATGGAATATTATTGATAATTGCAAACACTAAATTACAGTGCGAACTTCATGCCGCCCATACCGCTAGCAATTTCCAAGAAGTTCACCGTCTCCATAAACAGATAAATATTGTAGGTGTACAACGCGCCCACAGGTATCGGCTCAACATCGACTTCAAACTGGAAATTATCAATACGGCTCACATTGAGTGTCCCGCTCGGTTGCCGTGCATCCGACCCATTGACTGCAAATGAATATACATGCAGAGGCCACATCTCGAATCGCGATGCGAGACCAAAGTTCTCTGCCGCCATCGTATCTCCGCGCAAATGTTTATAGGGCACGTATTCCGTAAAGTACGCGGCATCTTCAGGGTCAAACAGGTTCGTTCCGTTCGCAATAAACGTCGCATTCCGCAAGATTCTCCGTTGGAGTCCTGCTAGTTGCAGGCCGGACCGGCCCACTCCAGAAATAGCCGGATAACCACTCAGAGGTAATACATACGGTCTCTGTGCAGTATATATCCAATTCGTCAAATTCAGCGGGTCGTTCCGGAATTGCAGGGCATCCGACCGTCGCGCGAACCATACAGCCCGTGTCGTCATATTGTGGGAGTATACGTCATATCGCGCCTTTCCGACGACGCCTGGGAATACAAACGGTTGTACTTGGCGCACCATATAGGACAGGGACCGTGTTGCGAATACCTTGCGCTCCGCATCCGTTAAAAAGACGAACGTGCCCTCCAGCGTCATATTCAGCGGCCATCCATCCGACGGCGGAATCGCACCCGAAATATCGGTATAAAAGTTCCGTGGTGCACCCGTGGGGTCATTGTAGGTCTCGTAGTAATTGTTTAGAGTCGTGGGCAGGGTGCCTAGAAGTGCCGGATTCCAAATACCCGTGTATTGGTCTGTGGAGAGATAAGGTCCTAGCCGGTATCCATATCGAACATATACGCCACTGGGGTCGCGAATTGTGTATAAATCGCGGATGGGTCGCAGCTGAATCTGTATTTCCGCAAAATGACTCTGAAGCGCCACGAGGGGCAGGGCATTCTCAATGTAATCGGAAAACCAGAGACCTAGAGGAATTCGGAGGCGACGTGTAGGGATACTGGGAGCATTGGTCTGTGTAGTGGTACCGGTCCACGCCACAACATTCGGATATCCGCCCGCCGGATCCGCATAGATTCCATTCGCCGGATCAAATAATTCCGGCACATCCCCAATCATGACGCGCCACTTTTGGTACTCCGTCTGGTCCATATCCAGAGCCGCCCTTGCTGCAATCCAATCTGCGCCGAATTCCTGGACTTTCGTACCCCCTACATAAAAGGTCACACGGTCAATTAAACGTACTCCGACCTGTCGGATCCACCGAAATTCCTGGGGTTCCCGCGTGAGAACAGGATTGCCGCTCGCATCATACGTAATATAGGCTTTGCTGTATATTTCCGGAATGTCCAGACGTAGTACCAAGTCACTCAGTAAATCGCCGTCACGAGGTATGCGCGCCTTCACAACGATGGGCGCATCCAACTGCAATTGTTGGGGGCCGTCCAACGGGATCTGAATTGGTTCCATGGAAAAATGGGTATGTCGCACAAATGCCTTATAAAAATAGGTCATCTGTGGATTTCCATTAATTACGGTATTTTCATTACCGAAACTCACCAAAGCTATGAGTCCTCCCGACATCTCTATTCGGGTGCTTGGATTCCGATTTAGGCCTTTTAGGGTAGAAGGGGAAGGCTATGTTCGAGTGGGTGGTATTTGTTGGACTCCTGTTTTTCACGGGATGGTGTTTGAAGGCCTTTGTATTCACGCCCTTCAGTGCGGCGCCAGCGCCAGCGCCAGCGCCAGCACCAGCAGCGCTAGCAGGACCTAGTCCCAGTGTTGACCCGCGCACCTACACACCTGAGAGTTGGTGCCTTGTGGGTGAAAATACTCTAGGGCGGTATTGTGTCCAGTCTACACAATGTAGAGCCATGGACCGCTTTCCATCCCGCGAAGCCTGTGAGTATACCGAAGCCTCGGCGCTCCCGTTGGGTGTCGTAAAAGAAGGAGGACTCGTCTACAATCCCTTCCTACAACCACGCGAGGATAGATATCATACTTTTTAAAGTCCATCCCTTGTAGGATTTCATTTGTTAAAATGAGTTTATTGGCGAATTTACAGGATAAAATCGCCTATAAAATACATCAATACACCTATGATCCGGAGGCCGAGGAGTATAATGCAAGTAAAAGAGCCGCCCAAGAAGCCGAGGACGCGGCGAGACGGGCCAAAGAACAGAAGGCTGCCGCCGAGAAAAAGGCAGTCGAGGAGGAAGCCGCCAAAAAGGAACAAAAACTCAAAGAGGCCGCGGACCGTAAAGCCCGTTCCGAGTTCAACACAGGTCGATTTGTAGGCAAGGTCGCAGGCACCGTTGCGACGGTGTTTTTCGCGTTTGCACTTGTAGCAGGCGGTATTTACGGTGCCCATTTAGCGACGAACTTGAATCTGTATCGGTCGTGGCCTTACCGGCTATTATACGCATTCTACGGCTTCCTATTCTTTCCGGTAGTCATAGTCTATGTGTTGGGATACCGGTGGTGGTGGAAGGGAAAGAAGCCCCAGTATTATGCGTTGCTTCCACTCATTCCATATTTCATAAACCAGCCTATTCTTGCTACACTCTTTTCCTGGTTGTCCTACAAACCGGATGATGAAATTGCGGCGTTCCAGGAATGGAAACGAACCGACTAGTCGCCTAGTCGCCTTTGGCGTATTTCTGGTAAGCCCAGAGCGCACCGGCACCTACCGCGATTCCTACAACGACACCGAGTCCAATCTGTAGGGGCGAGGCAGCAGCACCGCCAAGACCACCACCAGAGTTACCGCGGCGAATAGACCCCAGATTCCGCATACGGTCCATAAATTCCTCAATGGTCACAGTCGGTTTGTTGAGCATTGTATTGACCTGATTATGGATATCCCATGTCCAGTAAATAAGTTCCCCCTTGCTATCCAGGGCTATGGGGGATTCCTTGATTTTTGCAGAGTAATGTTCGCGGCAGATGGGGCACGGAATTACGGAGGCAAGGCTCTCAAAAAAAGCTCGGGCACCCGCCTTATCTGCCTCGGTAGGCTGTACAGGATAGGCCAGTGATACGATATGCATTGCGTCCCAGAAAATAGGTCCCCATACATCGGGCGGCATTGAAATATTAAACTGATCGGCAGACATCCTCATACATGGTGGTGAGATTTCGGAGACGATGTCTGGAACGCTTAGGCTTCAGAAGCCTAAACCGCGGCTTCAGAGGGGACCGTAGATTCCCTCTTATGGAGTGCGTAAACTGTAAAAAGGCCGGTCACACCTTTCGTGACTGCAAAGAACCTACAACATCCTACGGCATCGCCGCCATCCGTTTCGCACCGGAACCGCAATATCTTCTTATACGCCGGCGCGATTCACTCGGATATGTGGACTTCCTCCGCGGTAAATATTCCATGTCCCAGTCGGCCTATATTAAAACACTGTTGGACTCTATGACGCGCCAGGAGCTCCAGCGTCTATTGACGCTGAATTTCGACGAGTTGTGGACCAACCTGTGGAATGCGCAAAATACGCGGCAATTTCGTCTTGAATACGAAGCCGCGAAGCGAATCTTTGAATCCTTCCGTGCGACGGGCGATATAGCGGGCAAAACCCTGAGTCGCTATATTTCCGAGGTGACTACAAATTGGACGGAGCCTGAATGGGGATTTCCCAAGGGTCGCCGGTCTCCGCATGAAACTGAGCTCGCCTGTGCGATTCGCGAGTTTGGCGAGGAAACCGGTATTCCAACAAAGGACCTGCGCATTCGTACAACCCTGCCCCCTGAGCGCGAGGAATACCGCGGCACCAACAATATCCAGTATAGACATATTTACTATATTGCGGATTGCGAGACGGATGCATCGGTGAATGCAGGCAATCGTGTACAGACGCGGGAAGTGGGCGATATAGGCTGGTTTCCATTTGAAGAAGCCTATCTTAAAATACGGGAGACGAATCCCGAAAAGCGCGCAGTATTGGGGCGTATCCACGCCAGAATTTCCAGCCTCTAGCAGAGGAGTCATGGACATACAGGTAATAGGACCCGTACTATCAGAGTCCTCCGTCAAAGCCTTTGAGGCTATGACGGATTCTCAACTTATTTCGGCATGGGAAGAGCACGCCGATTTGAACGACATAGGAACACGCGACGCGATGTTGGAAGTCCTGAAATCCCGTGAGGCTTATCCTTCCGCATGGTCGCGTGACCGTGAACGTCGTGCAGGTCTGTATCCCGATACAATGGACCCGGATTTCGCAACACGCCTTTACAGTAAAACGGAATTTTCCGAACTCCGATCCGGCCCTGTGGCGGAGGATATTTGTGCAGCACAGAGCGGGGCATTTGATACGACACCTGTTCAGCGACTGGTAGCACGTTTCCTACATCCGCACACACCATATCGCAGTCTTCTTCTGGACCACGGAGTGGGTGTAGGAAAGACCTGCTCGGCCATCACAATTGCCGAGATGTTTTTGGAAATAGTGCCTTCCAACCGAGTCATAATCCTGTGTCCCCAGGCCATCGCCTCAGGATTTCGACGGACAATCTTTGACCCTGAACGCATTGCCCCGCTCCCAACACGTGACGCTCAACTCCGCGGCGAAAGTTGGGAAAGCAATCAGTGTACGGGTATGACCTATTTGCGCCTAGCAGGCAACGCGAATGAAAAGGACCGCGCAGTGATTGAAAAAGATGCCGAACAACTGGTGCGCAAACGGTATCAGATTATGGGCTACCTACAGTTCGCCAACTGGGTTCAGAAAAAGTTCAATGATATTTCCAAAACGATTACCGGTGCTGCCCGCGAAGAAAAGGAAACGGAGATTCTTCACCGGCTCTTTTCGGACCATTTGATAATCATTGATGAGGCCCATAACTTGCGTGATATAGAAGGGGCTGCTGGGGCTGCTGTTGGGACTGCTGTTGGGACTGTAGGTGTTGCAGCAGTTGCCGAGAACGTCCAGAGTCAGGAATCGCCTATCGCAGGCGCCGCCGCAGATGCCGCAGAGGGTAAAAAACTCACTCCCATTCTTCGCCGCATAGTGAAAATATGCGAAGGTCTACGTCTCGTATTAATGACCGCCACACCCATGTACAATACGGCCCCCGAAATCCTCTTTCTCCTGAATATCCTCCTTCTGAATGATACCAAGGACGAGAGCAAACTCCTGAAACCCCGTGAGTTTTTCGCAGCCGATGGGTCCCTGCTGCCCACGGCCATGGAGCCCCTACGACGCCTGTGCGGTCGCTACATTTCCTACATGCGCGGTGAGAATCCCTCTTCCTTTCCCCTGCGCCTAACACCACCCGAGGCCGTCGGTGCGGCCCTTTTTCAGGGATATCCTACAAAGTCCATCTCCCGTCGTGAAGATACCGTTCAATGGTCCGACCAAGTCCGGAAAATCCTGAGTATGTTGCCGCTTATTGTGCATAAACCCGACACGAAACGCACACCCGTGGGTCGCGTACTCAACAAGCTCTTAACACAGGCGCGAGGCGAGGGAGATGTTGGGAATACAGGCATGGATATGGAAGTATCGGATTTCCTGTTAAACCAGGTAACTCAGGCAGCCAATATTACGTATCCCGATGGGTCCTTTGGTTCGCGGGGATGGGAAGTATTTTGGAATGAAACCACGGTGGGTCGTCTTCGCCAGTTCAAGTGGGCCAATGAGGAAATTGTGGACGGCGACGACGAATGGACACCGACAGTAGACGACGTATTTGGACCCGATAAGCTCGCGCAACATGCACCGAAGCTCGCGGCGATAGCGCAAAGTTTACAGACTGCAAAGGGGATGGCGTTTGTATTTTCGCGGTTCGTGAATGCGGGTGCGTTGCCGCTGGCTGTGGCCCTGGAACGCGCGGGGTGGACACGCGTTCTTGCGGACGGTTCCGCGTCGCCTCTCCTACGGGATGTCCCGCCAGTGCCCCGTGCATGTGCGTTCTGTACCGCGCGAGAAGGGGCCGCCCACGAAGGTCAAGGTCATGCCTTTTCCCCCGCAAATTACATTCTTCTAACAGGCAATGAAGGACTGACCCCCGATTTCAAGGGACTCCTACGATACGCCAATACACTCACAAACGACTTTGAAGTCCGCGGCGGCAAAGTCAAAGCCATTCTCGGGTCCCAAATCACCTCCGAAGGCCTGGATCTCAAATGCATCCGCGAAAACCACGTCGTGGATGGTTGGTATCACTTGAATCGCGTTGAACAAGTCATTGGTCGCGCCGTCCGATACTGTAGTCACGCGGCCCTACCAAAAGACGAACAAAACTGCCTAATTTACCTACACACGGTCATGATTCCCGAATATGAGACCGCCGACCTCTATGCATATCGCCTCGCCGCGAAAAAGTCGATTCCGATTGGCCAAGTACAGCGCATGATTAAGGTGGGCGCCTGGGATTGTCTGATGAACCAGGGGGCCATCATGATTCGCGGACTCGCGAAGCGGCGCGTGTTGGATGCACAGGGGCGTGTAATTGCACGGTACAATCCCCACGACAAACCCTACACGAGCATTTGCGATTTCCAGGAGGCGTGTGAGTATGCCTGTGCCGCGAAGGAAACGGCCGAGGTAGACCAGGGAACGGTGCGCGTAGAGGATGCGCGCCGGCGATTCCAGCAAAAGGAGGCGGTTCTGCGCCGACTCTTTCGCGATGAAGTGGCCATTTCCCTACCCCAGTTGCGCCAGATTTACCGAGATATGCCGTGGGATATTGCGATGGTAGGTATACGGAATTTATTGGATAATCCGCGGTTTGTGGTGGAGCGCGAGGACGGTGTACGCGGAACCCTGCATTTCCAACATGGATATCTAGTATTTCAGCCCCTCGGCGTAACCGATTATGAAATACCGATGGCGATGCGCTTTGGACGTGCATTCAGCCGTTTGCCGCGGTATATGGAGTTACCACGGGCGGCGATGTTGGAAGCCGCGAAACCCGTGATTGCCGAGGTGGAGGAGGAGGTGGCCGAGGTTGCGGCGGCGGTAGCTACCTCGGACCTCTTTGTGGGGGCCATGGCGTCCTTGGCTGAGTGGGAGACGCATTTGCGGGAGAAGATCTTCCCCACGGCACTAGGTGTGACCCTCGCACCTCCTGCAGGAGTACCGAGTGGTCCTTTTTACGAGGGATGGCGCCTCGTGTATCATCGGTTCCAGCGGCTCCCCAAACTCCAACAGGTCGCCCAGAAATGGTGGATGGACCACGAGTGGACGCTGGAGCAGCGGGGGGCCGTCTTGCACGCCATGGCGATGGGGGCCGCGCCCGAATTGGCTGCGGCCTTTCAACCCGCCGAATTCTTCCGCGGTGATTTCACGGGATACCATGTAATGAATACCGATGCAAAGGGCAAGGCGTCCAAACTTCTGACCTATTGCTTTTTCGACGGCGAGAAGGAGCCGGTTCGGTGTCCGTCGAACTTACAGGAAGATGTCCAGCAAATCATCGGACAACCCGTGCACAAGGACAAGGATACCGGTGCGATTTTCGGGTTCCTGATGTTGGATCCCAAGGACCAGACGGCGCTTTTTAAGACGATTAATAAGGCGGACGGCAGTTGGAAGGGGGCGCAGTGCTTTAATACGAGCAATCTCAATGTGCCGCGTGAACGCGTAGTCACTCTTCAGCGCATTTTACGCGAGAAGGTGGATGAGGGACATCCCATTTTGGAGGTGCTGTTGGATGATGCAGCGGAGACCCAGCCATCCACCGATGAAATAAAGCGTCGTGCAAAGACGGGGACATTGCTCCACGTGTGGGACCTTACACAAAAGCAGATTTGTCCGTACATGGAATTTTTGCTGCGCTGGATGGACGAGGAACGCATTGATGGGAAGCGATGGTTTCTGAGTATGGTGGATGCTGTGCGCAGTCTTTGATTCCTGCGAAGCTAAAAAGTGAAGTATTGGTCTGTCCAGAAAACCAAACCAAGAACCCTCATAGAATGTCTCTCTTTCAGACGATGTATATGGATGCGCGTGTTGCGCTGACTCCTGGCGAGATGAATATCATTACTAGCCAAGAGTCGATTCAATCTATGTTGGAAACCAAGCTTCGCGAGCTACACGAGGGAAAGTGTAATGCAAACGGCTTTGTGAAGCCCGGTTCTCTCAAACTTCTGGGACGGAGCATGGGTGCCGCCGAGAATGGCCGATTTACCGGTAATCTTCTGTATGATTGCAAAGTATCCTGTGAAATCCTACATCCGACTGCGGGTGTGACTCTGAAGGCGAACGTAATCAAGGTGAACCGTATGGGTGCTTATGCTATCTTCGAGGACGCTATCCGGATTCTGCTGCCTCGTGACCTGCATATCGGTAGCGAGGCATTTGATGCAATCAAGGAGGGGGATACTGTGGAAGTGCGACTTGACCGTAGCCGTTTCCAGACAAATGATGCATTCATTATGGCTGTGGGCCGTCTCTTGGAACAGGATACCGCCTAGGCTGTGGGCCGTCTCTTGGAACAGGATACCGCCTAGGCTGTGGGCCGTCTCTTGGAACAGGATACCGCCTGGGCCTGCGATGGGCCCGCGGCGTTTGGTAAGAACCTTTTAAAGAAAATCGGCAGTGTAGAATGAGCGCTACACCCGGAGATCCAGGAAATTCTGTGGGGGATACGAAACTTTCCGCAGCAGAATATGACCGCCGCAGGACTTTTTTGGACAGTTTAAAGGGCCTCACAAAGTCGGAATATATGGAGATTGTGCGACTCCTACAGAAGCACGCTGTCCAGTATTCCGAAAATCACAATGGAATTTTTCTGAATTTGACTACACTTTCTCAGGAAGTGTTTGATGATTTGGAGCGGTTTTTGGTATTTACCCAGCAGAATCGGAAAAATTTGTCGGACCGCGACAGCCTCTTGAGCACCCTCTTAGTGCAATCCGGTCCAGATACCTAAACCTTTTCATACATTACATTCATTACGATGGTGACCTTTCAGTCTATTAAAACAGCATTGGCCGCGAATCCCGCTGCGGCCATGGAAGTCCTGGCGTACCGGATTCGTCCTTCACCGATTGTAGAGAGTTTCAAACTTCCTACAATCAGTATTGCACCGGCTATTATTCCTATGCGTTATGTTGCTCCTGCTGTTCCTGCTGCTCCTGTTGCTCATGTTGCTCCTGCTGCTCCTGTTGCTCCTGCTGCAGCGTTCGCGTCAGCACCTGTACATAAACCAGTGCGTGCGGCATCACCGGCTCGTTCTGAGGTTTCGGAAGATGCGCTTCCACCGCCTCCTACACGCATCATGAATCCTGCTACTGCTGCTCTTGCTACTCCTGCTGCTCCTGCTCCTGCAACCCCTGAACTCCCAACATCTCCTCCTGTAATTGTAAAGTCGCTAGCGCAGCTGCAACAGCAGCAACCGCAACAGCAGCAGCAACCACAACGCAGTCGATATGTGGACCCGATTTGTATTGGGATTGAGCATGCGGATGCAATGTATGCAATCGCGACCCGCAATGTCCAGCAAACCCTGGAATGTGAAGAGGCGCGCCGTCTTGAGGCCCAGATTGCGACACTTTACAAGGAGGAATCAGGTCGGTCCCGTGGTTGGGTAAAAACCAAACTGGAGGCATTCTTTGTGCCGCGTGCTGCGACAGGTTCCCGTGTGAGAGAGGCATTTGCCTGGGATAAAATCTGGACTGATAAGGAGGCCTCGGCGATTCTGGACTTTGTATGTCTCGCCAAGGGGATTCGCTGCGCAGTTTGGAAAGAGGGGGAACGCGCCATTGGTCTCTGGCCAGCTGCGGATTCAAGCAAAGCAAAGGGTCCAATTCCATTGATTCATATTGGCCATGTTGGAAATCGTGATATTCGCATAGCAGTCGCGGAAGGGTGGCGACTTGTTGCGCCATATTCTGTGGAGCATGGATTGGAAAAGCTATCGATTGATGAGTTGGATGGACTTGCTGAAAAAATGGGTATCACCATTCCTTCAGGAAAGAAAACGGATAAAGTGCGGGACCTTGCGAGTGCCCGTATGGCTATGCGCATTGCATAATTTATTTACTGACTTTTCCTACCTTTGGGCCGCCGACATTTTTTGTATTCAGCTTATAAGCGGTTTCCTTGGCCACTGGTATTTCATTCGGTCCAGTTGCAGGACCAGAAATAATTACAGGTGCTACAGTGCTTGGACCACCAGTTTGGCCATAGTTAGGTGCCTGGAAGAAACCACCGAAGAAGCGGCGGTTCATGCGGCGGGTGGACTTGCGGCTCTTGCGCAGGGCCTTGCGGCTCTTGCGCATACCCTTGCGGCTCTTGCGGTGTGCACGGGTGCTCTTGCGGTTCATACGGTGGGCCATTTCGTGTTCTATTCAGAACGCACATTTTTTCTAGTTTTCTGGCGGGCTTTCAGGATTCGCCGGAGGGTTTCTGTCGTCACACGAGGACAGATTTTCTCCAGGGTGGCGCTACGAGCCAAATACACCTTCTCCTCTCGCAAGGAATCCAACAACTCCTCCCGCCGGAAGGGGAACTTTTTAGACATACCCTTTCCACACAATGTAGGGTCAATGCCGGACATATTCGGTTCAGGAGTTGCTGCTGCCTCTGGTTGACCTGGTTGACCAGCAACCGCAACCTCTGGCGCCTCTAGTGGCGGTTCAGCAACCTCAGCAACCTCAGCAACCTCAGGTGGCTTCGCAACCGGAAGCTCTGATTCCTCGACAGGTTGACCTGCAACTGCTGGCTCTGCAACAGCAGGCTCCGCAATCGCAGCAACAGCAACAGCAGCACCAGGACGCACCGGAGAGTTTCTATTTTTCCGAGTTCGTTCACGGCGTTTCAGAAGGATTTGCAAGGTTGTGTTCGACACATGTGAACATACTTCAGCCATAGGCCAGTTCTTGCGCACCTTTACACCCTGTTCTCGCAGGGCTTCCAACAATTCCTCCTTCTTGAATGGAAACTTTTCGGACAATCCCTTGGATTTTTCGCAACGTTTAATATCATATTTCGATACATCAAACTCCTTATTGCAATGACCTGTTGCCGGATTGCGGAACTGTTCAGGTTTGCATGGAATTACACACTGGCCCGATTTAATAGAAACTTCCTTCTCGGGAGGGCACTGAGGACCTGGAGGTGTTAATTCTTCAACACGGAATCCAAAGCCGGGTTCAGGTTGCAGAGGAGGTGTAGGTTGTCGTGGTTCTGCAACTGCAACGGGTTTTGCGGGCACTGCAACACGGATTGCACGGACTTTCTTACAATGTCCCGTCTCTGACCGTATCTCACCAGGTTCGCATTTCTTCACACAGGCACCCGAAATCGGCGACCGCTCTTTGCCTTCAGGGCAGGGCTTCTTTTCCCGTTTAGGACCGTCGGCGACAGGTGGTGCGGCACGTACAGCACGTTCTGCACGTTCCAGGGCAGCAAATGGTAGTTCATCCTCTTCTCCGTCCTCCTGCACTTCCAACACAGCCTCTATCGCGCGCTTCTCCTCCTTAGGACTCTCGTCCAACCACGCCAGAATCACCGACGGTAACTCGGATTCCAGGAAGCGCGGTTGTTTGGTTTTGGCGGATCCAAGGGGTACGCGGTCCGGTGTTAGAATTACGAAGGTTCGCTCTTGGTCTGCTGCTGCACCTGCAGCACCTGCAGCTTTGGGACCGATGCGACCAGCCAATTGGTATCCGTGGCACGTATCCCGTGTAAAAAGAATCGTCCAGCCTTTTTCATCCGCCACCCGCCGATAAAAGGCCATTTCATCGCGACCAGGCGGTTGACCTACCATGGCCGCCCACGCAATGTCGCGCAGAGACTGTCCTACAGCCTCCGCCGGCCATACCATATGCGTCACACCCTCCCATGTTAGCGGAATACCCGCTGCCGATGCCTCGCACCCAACATCCTCCGCCCCCACTTCTTCGGGTATAACTAGCCCCTGCGTATATCGTGTAGGAAGCCTGCCCTCCAATCCGAGTGCCTTGTATGTCGCAGCATCCCCGCGTCCCTCAAAACTCAGAAGCAGTGCATCCTTTTCGCGCACAATACCGACAGGAGGACGGAGTCGCGCAACCGATTGTTGGAGTACCTGGAGTGCCGGCTCATTCGTACGCAGCAGCTCGTCCACAATGCGTGCGCCAATCACAAACAGGGGGTCTACGAACCGTTCTGTAGCCGCCGCGTGTATCAAACAGGAGTCCTCGGCCTCCGACCATACACAGGCGCCTTCGCAGGCCCCCTTTGGAACCTTCAAGCAATTGCGGCGTAGTGTGGAAAGCTCCCAGGTTGTGCCCTTGGGACCAACATGAATCCACTTCGCAAGAATGGGCTGTAAAAGGAGGTCCAGGCGTTTTCGCAGCTCGTATAGGGGCAATTGTGTGCGTGCACGTGCAGCACGTAGAGACTCAATGGCGCGTTTGTAGGGTTTCCCTGCCGATGTCTGTAACCATTCGCTCAAGGTGACGCGCACATGTTGATAAGATTCCTCCAGCTGTTCTTCGGGATTCTGCAGGAATACGGCGTCGTCTTTCTGGACGGTCAGTGCGGTCCATGGAAGTTCGTCAATCTGTACGGAACCGCGGAAGGGGCCCGATTGACTCATCATAGGATGCGCGACGACGGCGTCAGGTTTGAGGGGTTCAATGGGAATGAGAGGACCCGCCTTTGTTTCCAGGGCTACCAACATCGTCTTCTCGCGCCGTAGCTGCGACCGCAATTCCACGGGCAAGAGGCCCACGAACCATTTGGCGAGTCCCGTAATTTCGGAATGAGAGGGGCCCACTAGGAAATGGAGTAAGGGACCCAGAGGTGCAGAGGGGAGTGCCTCGCTATCATATTGGGAACCCAGGCCGATTTCAATGGTGCCGTCGTCCAGGGCGGGCACAAAGAGTGGGATGTCCCCAAAGGATACCACAACCCCAACAAGTCGCTGGGATCGGTCGCGTAATAGATAGCGGGCCTCGGTAGCATCCATCTTTCGCAGGACGGCGAGGAGTGCACCAAGACGCGGGATACCCGTTTGGATTTTCGGCGAATCCTCTTCGAGCCAGGGATACAGGACGGGTTGAGGACGGCCGCAGCCAGTCTTCGGGTCAAAATATTCCGAATAAAAGGCGGTAAGGGGTGTGCGTAGTGTAGGAGACAGGGAACCAAATGCGATTGAATCGGGATCCAGGACTCCCAACAGTCGGTCTGGTCCATCGTATAAAATCAGCGGCTCCAGCACACGTGTGCGCCGGTCTTCGTAGACGAGGAGCAGAGGAGGTCGCACACTTTGTTGGCGTGCCGCAATGCCCAGAGAAGGGCACCGCAGGACCACGTGCTCATTCTCATCGGTCGTAATAGTAGCGATAATTACACCGGTGGCTGTGAAGAGTCCAGGGGCGGTAAAGAGGTGTTCCCAGAGGCGCAGTTCTTTGCGTTGTGTCGGGTCGGCGACGTAGGCCTTAAAACGGCGCCAGGCTCCCCACAGTCGCTCCGCGTAGGCGCGTTGGGCGGGCAGAGGGATTCCCATACGACCGCACCAGGTTTGCAACTCTCCTGGTGTAGGCTTCTGGTCAGGGTCGGCGAACTCGGCCACAAGAGTGCCGTAGTTGGCCTGTTGGAAGGCCTGGAAGGTGAGGACCTCCTGGGTTTCGAACAGGTCCACGTACATTTGTTCAGGTGTGAGGGCCGCGGCCTGATAGGGGGGGACGATGTGGGATACCACGGCACGTGCATAGGCAATGAGTTGCAACATCATGGCGCCCATATTGCGCACCTTGGTGCCGAGACCGAGCCGGAAAAACGCCTTGCCCTGCACCTTGGGATGCGTGTAAATTTTACCGTGCTTGGGGCTTTCCAGATATTCCTTTGCATTCTGGCCGAGAAAGGCGTCCATGGCTTCCGACACGATTCCCACCTTCCCTAATTCAAGGGGAAAACTGGAGGCCGATAAAATGTAGGCGCGCACAATTGCTTTCGCACGCAATTCCGCCTTTGTCTTTTCTTTGTCGAGGAAACGATAGGATTCTGCCGGTAAACCGCGGACTTCTGCGACGTCGAGTTTAATTTTCACGTCTTGAAAGGGGTCCATCAGATTCCGTGTTGGTTCAATGAGGGTGGCGACCTCCTTTTCCTCAGGTGTTTTGGGACCCCCCTGTTGCGCGGCAGGCAGTTCTACAAGTGGCGCAGGGAACGGCTGACTCTCAGGGTGGGGAAACAGACTATCAGGGTCCGTAAAACAGCAGGGGACATTGTAGCCCTTGGGATGAAATGGGGCGTCCTTGGTCCAACCAACATAGAGCGCCACGGTACCGGATTCGAGTTTGTTGGTGGTTAGGCGACGCAACACGGTTTCCCCCGCCTTGGGTACCGCACGTGCCGACTTATCGGCGATTTCTTTGCCGCCGCAAAATGGGCACGTATTCGGCGGCTTCGGTACGCCTCGACGGGACTGAGTGCCTTTGAATTCTGCGTCAATCAGAGGCAGGTCGTCGCGAATGCACCAGAATTCGGCACAGATGTAATAGTTGGTCCGGTTCGCACCGGCACGTAAGACGAGCCAGAGGGGTTTGGATTTTTGTTGGGCAATCAGTGCCTCTATTTCCTCTTTAGCGCCGGCGGGCGCCTCAGGCCATATGCTCACGATGGATGTATCGTTTTGTAGGGGCAAGCCGAGACGCAGCATATGCTTCTCGTATTCGAAAATATCGGCCATGGACTTTTTAAGCGTTCTGGCGTCTTTTTGGCGCTCACGTACGGCGGCACTTGTGAAATGGAGGGCGGCCACTTCGTATTTTGTGAGAGGTGCCTCGACCCAATGTACATTGTCTCCGTACATGGACCGAACACGCCGGTATGCTTCAGGAGACATGACGTTGGGCTGTTTGTTGGAGGAGTTCTGGCATTTGCGGGAGTACAGTTTAGCCTGGTCGGTTTTGTAGGAGAAGAGTTCGCTATCATGGGCTTGGAGTCGTTGGATGAGATAGGAATCCATAGGGGGCAGGGGTGGTTCATCGGGTCCGATGGGTTCAGGATAGCGCAGGTCCTTTTCTTCCACGAGGGGCACGTGTTGCTGCTGCTGTTGCTGAGGCTGTGGTTGCTGCTCCTGCTGCTGCTGCTGAGATTGTGGTTGCTGTGGCTGTGGCTGTGTATTTTGTACTATAGAGGCATTTCCAGTTTCATCCATAGCACCGTACATCTCCATGGCCTGATACCAATCGTTCATTTGTGCGAGGTCGACCTCGGCTGCCGGTTCCACAGGTTCTGCAACAGGAGCCGCAGGTGCTGCAGGAATAGAAGATTCCACATCTTCATCAACTGCCGCAGCAGCAGCCACAGCAGCCGCCGTGGTAAGTTCTTGTGCAGTATGGGATACCCAAATTTCTAACATAGATAAAATGCGTCTCAGGTCCGTGTAGGAATTCACGCCAGCCAAGGAAAACAAATAATCAGGATGGTGATTGTACAGGGATACCGCGGCACCAACATTGTACTTCGCCACCGCTTTCTCGTCCATATCAACAAGCACGTATTCGGAATGCCGATTAATCCAGTGCGTCAAGGCAGCGCCGGCTTCGGTGGGACCTAGGCCAAACTCGCGAGTGATAGCCGCCACGTAGGTTCCAACAGGAATCCGGTCCACAGATTGGAGTGATTCTTTGAGGAAGAGGTTGGTAATGTAGGCAACAATGGGGTCACGGTCATCCGTAAAGTTGGAAACGGCCTTCCAGCGGAGGCCAAGTGCCGCCTCGCCAGTCATGGGCGCCTCTTCGCGAAACAGAGGGCGAAAGGGGTCCACGCGTTTTCGCAGTTCAGACTTGGTCGGTTTCCGAATATCCTGTTGAAGTGTACATTTGTATGTGCCGGTAAATTCCTCGAGGGAACCTAATGAGATATCGGCATCTTTCCAAGGTGTACTCGACAGAAGGTGTGGGAGTTGCAGGTATGCCTCTTGTACTACTTCGGTAGTGAGAGGCGCGTCGCGGCGGGGTGCACCCAACACGAGTTCCCCCTGTCCGTTTTCATAGATGCGCAGAATCCAGGCGGCGCCAAAGGGTGCCTTTGGGTGGAAAATGGGCGCCTTGCAGAGAATCATGGCCCCCTGTTCTGCGGCGGGTGCATCACCCAGCAGTGCGCGCAAGAGTTTTGCATCGGCTAGCAAAGGAATACCCGCGGGAGTCATAGCGAGTTTCAGGAGGGGCGGAGTGCGCTGGTTGGCGCCAAAATAACGGAGGATGGGGAGGTGACGTGTTGGAGTCATGGTATGGAAGAGAATATCGAGGGTATCCTGTAATTCTGCCGGCGGCAATAGAATACGTAGGGCGCGAAGTTCCTGTAATTTTGGAACAGGTGCCGTCATTCCCAACAAACTCTCCAACTTCCCCAATCGTGTTAGACGTCCTTCCTGAAAGAGTCGAATGGCCTCTAATGATTCTTTTTCCCCCGCGGAAAGGGCCTGTGTACCTAAAAATGCCTCCACGGCCGCCACGGACTCCATAGCGGGAAAATAAAGCTGTACAAATCCCGCGACCAGGGCGGGTGTAAGTTCAAGGTCGGCGACGACAGAGGCTATGGACCATATATGGACCTCCGTGGGTGACCCCATACTCTCATAGGTGACTCCCGCTAGGATTGTAGGGAATACAGGTTTGCGTACATCCCCCTCCATTAGTTCAGAGGATACCTTGCCGTCCAGGGTGACCGGATCCGCAAGTGTCGTCGCAAAGGGCCATCGAAATTCAAGCGGTCTATATCCTTCCGCAATGCGCACGGCTACAAACACTGCATTGGGAAAGTATGCACGGGTTCCATAATGAATCGCAATTTGTTGTTTGAGAGATAGGATGGAGTCAAATGGATATGCCTGAAAAGTCCAGGGCGCACCATCACTTCCTACACTATGATCAATCACTCGGATTGTCCTGGATTCCAGGGAATCAATCCGGGGCGGTGTAATGATATTCATTCTCTCTACGCATTCTATTGTAATTATTCGCTCTTTTTTGCAGCACTCGGTTCCACAATATCATCCGCAACGCCGGACTTATAGGTTGGAGAATCTGTTATATGGACTCCACAGTATTCTACTGGATGGGCGGCAAAATCGGTATAGGTATAGACACCGAGGGATTCGGCCTGTGTAAGGAGCCATGCAAAGTTATTCCAAAAATCCGGTGTATGCCCAATTGTGGTAGTGCCCATATGGGCCATTTCATGGAGAGCTACAAAAATAAGGGTATTTTCGGATACGAGCTCTTCCTTGGCGTTGCGTTGACGAAGGCACATATATACCTTCTCCTTATCCACTGTGTAGGAGGTGTGAACTGCCTCGGGAGTGGATTCTGAGAACTGGTCCGAAGTGCAGGTAAAGTTTTTGATGAGTTGTTTGACGAATGGTTTGCTTTGTTGTGTTGCGGCCAGATGGTTCTTAAGATCACATAGGCGTTGACGGATACGACCCAGCCTGTCTGCGGCCTCCTGTTTATCGGGCAGGTTTCGCACATAATATCGCTGTTTGTCCACAGTAGACTCCACATAGGCCATCGGATATTTTCCCTGTTTCATAAAAAGTGCTGCGTAGGCCATGACGACAAGGATTATCACAAAGGTCCAGGCCATGCCGGAACCTCCACTTGTTGCTTCCATCACACTCTACTAAGGTGGGTGGGACTATTCCTCTTCATTATCGTATTCCACCTTGGGATATAGGATGTCCCGCAACAGGTCACCATCTAGTAGGCGTTTTGTAAGGGGGTGGAGTACACCAGAATCTCCAACACGAACCAAGTTAAGTAGATCGGTAATAATTGCCTCTGTAGGACACACAATGCTAACCCATTCCATACTATAATCTTCACTAGTACTAATGCGGAACTTATAATCCTTAGGAACCTTTGCAATATGCAATTCGGTGTGGCGATGTTTGGTATGAAGCAGATTGAATTCACGCGCCATAGAAATAATTACAGGCAGAGTTCTCCATGCATAGGAATGATTACTATGCACATAGTAATATGATTTGAAGTCTTTAGTGCAGTATTTAGAGGGTTTATTGATATATGGTTGGTGTTCCGCGGATTGACCCTTATTATTGATGCGATCATAGTAAATCCATTTATATCCGTGAATGAAATCTTCAGTTTTTATAATGCGATTGGTCGATTTGTCTGTGGGCACAGGATCCTCGGCTTTGATGAAAGAATCGCCGGTAGGTTTCCAGAGTTCTTTGCCCTCTTCAGACTCAGGAGGAAAGCGGCGAAATACCTCCTCAGTAAAGTCATCAGGGAAACTGAAATAACCGTGGCAGGAATTATAAAGGACTTCGTAGGACATGTTGGGAATGCTGGTATGGCTGGCATAATGCTGGAATGCATCACTTTTGGGCGAGTTTCCCAACAATCCCTGCAATTCCAGCAATTCCAGCAATTCCAGCAATTCCAGCAATTCCAACAATCCCTGCAATCCCTGCAATCCCTGCAATCCCAACAATCCCAAGAATGAATTTAACAAATGCATTCTTGAATTATTATAAGTGTATCAAATGATGCACTCTATCTCGCCTAGAATAAGTCCCATGCCGAAGGCATGGGACCTACCCTAGGAGGGGTCAGAGGGGAACCTTGGTTCCCTCTTAGAAGCCCTCCAGAGGGCGGCGCTGCAGGTCGGGCTCAATAGTGCTCTGGTTCCAGATGCTCACCTGTGCCTGGGGGCAAGGAGGCTCGGAGCGCAGCTGCTGATTGGCGTTGCGGAGGCTCTGGCCCACAGTGTTCACACCAATGAGGGCACCGGCACCCAGGAAGTTCTTGCCGCTAATATCACCAGCGCCGGCAGGGTTCACCTCGGCCCACTTGCTATTGGGGTCGGCAGGCAGGAGGTCCTGGGGAGCCAGCTGGTTCTTAGGGTAGCAGTTTGCGGGTGCAGAAGGCATCTGGGCAGGTGCCGGGTTCTGGAAGCCCTCTACTGCAGCAGAGGGGGCCATCATGTCGCCATTGGCGCCCATGTAGGTCTCCTTCTTCTCAGGGGCAGCCTGGAAGTGCTCCTTCTTATTACGGAATCCCTGGGACTTTCCCAGTGCTTCAGACAGCCTGCTGGCTGCGTTCGTCAGAGTCTCCATATCAGTAGCGGGCTTGAAAGCGCTCTCGAACTTCTCCACCTGCATTCCAGTCACAGAGGCAGGGTTGTTCGGAGGCAGAATCTCAGGGGTGGAAGGCATGGTCTCAGGGGTAGCAGCGGCCATAGTAGGGGCCATGGCCATAGCATCCTGGAATCCCTCGCGCTTTCCTAGCAGTCCACCGAAAGTAGGATCCATCATATAAAACACACCAACTGCAACACCGACCACCAGTAAGGCCAGCAGAATATTCCGGGATGAGTCTGCCATAGTTCTTTATCTATCTGCCGACAGAGTTATTTTTTTGGCGTCCTTTTGCTTAATCATCCTCGTACTCCGAGAAATCCGATTCATCCTCGGAGAGGTCAAATTCGGAAAAGAATCGGTCCATTGCATCGTCCGCCTCCATCTTAGCCTGCGCCACCTTCTCCAAAAGTTGGCGCACATGGGCTTTCATAACCCGCTTCCGACTTGTGGGATCCCGCAGTGCAACCACTCCCTCTTCGGAGGCCAGATCCTCCGAATGTACCGAGGCACCCTCATCTCCCACATCCGCCACATCCGCCCCCCCAAAATCCAAATCAATCACCTGGGCATCGGGAAGAGCCTTCAAAACCTGGACTCCCCACATCGGTAGAATACTCTGCCGGGAGAGAACTATGCCCTCCGCCACAAGGGATACCACCCGTGTAGTCGTTTTGTCTTTTGCCGCCACAGTCCAAATATCCTGCTGACTCCACTCGGGTACACCGCCACGTAGCAGAATTCCCCACATAGGCGTAATCGCAGTGAGTGACCCCAGTGTGGGCGGGGTCTTAAACATGACTTTGTTAAGGGCAACATCCTTCAGGGTCTTCTCGCGAAAGGCATTGAGTTGAGATTGAATGCGGAGGTCGGGTGTTGGATACTCGGAATTCTTGTCCCATCGGAGCTCAACGCCGAAGTTGATGGGTTTCAGAAAACGAAGTACATAGGACCCATCCGGTCGCTTTTCGGGGGAGTCAAATACATCCATAGCATAAATGGTTGCTCTAGGTCAGTAATGCCTTAGACCGCGACTAGTTTGCGGTTAGTTTGCGGTTAGTTTGCGGTTAGTTTGCGGTTGCTGTTGATATAGGAATTCTAATGCGGTAATAAGAGTGAAATGGCTGAACGTGACCGATACAAAGAAGCCACCAATGATTTAGCATCACATGTTGGTGAAAAAGTACTGTCCGTACTACGTCATCCCGAAAACCAGGCGCGCCTACAATCCATCATGGACCCTATCGTCAGCAATATCATCCAACGCGTGTTTCCCTATATTTTATTATCGGCCATATTGTTTCTTATTCTTTTCATACTGACTATAGGCACTTTTTGGATTGTGATGCGGTCAGGTGGTGGCCTAGCCACTGCGGCCATAGTTGCACCTAGAGTGATTGATTCAATTACGGGTTGAAAAAATTGAATGGTTGATTCTAGCAAAGAGGGTGGTTGTGTGCCTCCATTTCCTTCCTTTCCCTTTCCTTCCTTTTCTTGCCTTACCTCATTACAATGTCCTTTCCTGCGTATTTCTGGGCAGATATGACCTTCCACAGTCACCGCTTTCACTACTGGTATGTTGTGAACGCGCTAAGCCATGTTGAAGACACTGCTGAGGACCCCACAGAAGCTTATTATGATGTATATAGTGATTACTGATTACTGATTACTGATTGGCTAAACGAAGAATGGGAGCATCCGGTTCAGGGGGTGGTGGCCCTGCCGCCCATTTTTCGCGTTGTTTGGCTGATAAGACAGTATCCCATCGGTCTTTTTCACCGCGGAGTATGGATGCAGCGGTTTCCCAGGCCGTAGCGGTACGTATTCCTTCCCCCGCCAGGACTTCCAACATCGTCTTCCCCTCGCGTATGCGCCAATACGCCATTTGGTATGAGATTGTTGGAATTGTGGGCGCGTAATCACATCCCATAAGAACGCACATACTCACAAACTCGTCATAGGTGAGTTTGGCTGCAGAGAGGAGTTGAGGCAAGGCGGCTGCCCGCCATGTACTGAGGTCATTGAGTGTGTAGGGAATCAAGAGAAGCGGAACACCTCGTGGTAGAAAGTCCGTATCCGCCGACACTACTGCGGCGATTTCCCCGCTACGCGCCAAGAACGCCAACACGGAATCTGCCTCTAGTTCGGCATTGATTGCTAGCACACCGAGAGCATAAAATAGCTGTTTCACTTCATTCCGGTCATCAGTGGATACACGAATTCGGTCTTCATCAGCCAAATGTGCCTTTTGTCTACGACGGGCGGACCGTGTTCCATCTTTTTCGCGGGGTGATTTCCCGTCAAATACAAAGATAGGGTCGATACCCCAGGCACGTAGGGACCGTATTAGTGACGCCAGCATTCCCAGCAAGGGTTGTTGGTGCGCGCGAGACCTATACAAGAAACTCAGAACATCAATACCGACTCGTTTTCCACGTAATGCCTCCCATTCCGTGGGAGCCATGGGCGACAAGGGACGAATCCACTGTATCCATTGTGTTAGATTTCGTATGCCCATACTGTTGTGTTTTGTTGTGTTGTGTTCACTTACCTTTTTGGTTTGGTTTGGTTTTTTGTACAGAATCGGTGTGAAAGCACGGAACATCAACTTTGTTGGCCCTCGCATACAGGGACTGTATGGAGTAAAGAGTGCCGAAGGAATTACAGTAATTCGTCCTCGGCACACAGTGGCGGAAACAGGCCGGTTATAGTGGCCTGGTCATACGTAAGGAGAGGGTGCGCGGCACTACTTGCCGCAGGCGTCTAGAAAAGTCCCGTAAACGTGGAACAGCGAGGCGACATAATACGCGTTCTCGTTCTTCAGGAGTACGACCATTTCCAAAGAGGAGCAATTGGTCGATGTAGGGAGCAAGGGCAGCTTTGAGGACATAATAGGCGAACACTGATGTATTTTCGGACCATGGACTGTTTGGCTGCTGCCGCCACCTTGCTAGGATTTGGAGAGCCTGGTCTTCCATCCAGGCCTGCTGTGCCTTCCATGCCCCATATTCCTCTGCATTCCATACACACCAGAGCCACTCAGCATAGAGTTCAGTCCATGCCTCAAAGAGTGCCGGCACTAACTGGGAACCGGCAGGGAGTCCCCAACACGCCAAGGGTGCCACCGGCATTTTCCAATCCCACCCCAATGCATGAATCATTTCATGTATGAATACGCGGTCCCATTCTTCACTTCGGTATACATGGACGATTGAGGAATTCTTTGATGTCCATCCGCCATTAATAGTGCGCCGTGAAGGCCATTCGTCAGCCTGAAGAACTCGGGGGTCCTCACGCCACCACAAAACTAGCGTGAATGGTCGCGTAACTCCTAGCCAATTCCACAATTCCCAACATGTATCTGCGACCTCTTTTGCCTTGCGGGTATCTTGGGCCCGTCCGTGAAACAGTAATGTATGGGGGCCTATGTCCCAGGCAGTTGCTAGCATCTCTGGATTCCCTACAAATGTCTGAATGGCGCCTTCATCCCACGTGGTTTCTTCAATTGCCTTTTGTACTAGCGCGACCTCCTGTGGTGCGAGGGGTCTTGACTGGCGCTGCGGTTGCTGTTGCTGTTGCTGTTGCTGCCTTGGTCTGTTTTTGTGCAGGTTTTTGAGACGCTGATGTACGTCCCACGCCACTTGTGGGGCCATTTACTTCGGCCAGAGTTTTTCGCCGCATTACATCATACATATTCAGCATTGCCCATTCGAGTGCGAGAGGTGTGCGATAGGATGTATGCGGCTCCGATTGTGCGAGGACTTCCATGACTTCCCACAAAATCGCGGGATTGAGTTGTTCCCCGCGATGCGTATCATAATATCGTACAAGAGCCGCGGCACAGGAATCCACGATTTCGGGCCCCGTCTGGCAGAAACTCAGGGCGTCATAGACCCGCGCACGAATCCATAACACGGTATCCAAATTCGGGTCGGCGCATCGACGATTCCGCATCATTTCGGCCACCAATTCATCGTAGAAATCCTGAATGCGCCGGGGCCACACAGCGACTTCCCCTGCCCCTGCAGACCCCATTGGGAAATGCGTCGCCATAAGGGCCGCACGCTCAGGCCGTCCTTCCAGCCGTTCCCAGGCAATCGCCGTATTATAGGGGGCGGCTGCAGTCGCCTCCCATGTCGACAGCGTCATACGGGGCACCGACATGCGCACGAATCCGTCCTCGAGGAGCGATAGGGCACCCGTCATTTCCCGTGCCGTAAGCCAGATCATACCGGATGACCCCGCAGGAAATACAAACTGCTGTAGAATCGCCCGCACACGAATCGCAGCAGGCAGCGACAAACAATGCGCACGCCGCAAAATAACCAGCTTTCGCGAGGAGGCATGTAGGGAATTCAGGACATCCCCTGATGATAGAAACATGGTCAGAAGGTCCCCAATAATTTGCTTATCCTGCATCGAAAGATTCGGGATATCGATTTCAAAATGATACGGGGAAGCCAGGACTTTTGCTTCGTATCCATCGCCGACTGAGAAAGTCCGCTGTTCCAGTGGATACATAAGCTTTGTCGCATAGGCCTCTTCAATCCATGCATGGGCAAGAGATGCTTTGCCGGAGCCAGAGGGTCCGAGAAAACACCAAGGAGTTGCTAGGCGTTGCATTGTGGGGCACGAGGCAATCTTGTAGGCATATGGTTACCTAGCACCTTAAGCCGATAGCGACACGCCTGCCTACTGACTGTTGGTAGCCACTGCATCCCGCAGACCATACAACTGGAATGCGGATACGACTGCAGAAGTTGTACACGTCACAAAGAGAATGAACACGAAGAATATCAAGAATTTAAGTTGCGCATCCGGATTTCCCTTAAATAGAATGTATCCCAGGAACCACCCAATGATGGACATGGTTACACTCGCAGTTAAAGTGACTCCCAATAAGCTGGAATTCTGGGACCCGATAGGCATCGCAGTAAGCGCCAGTGAAGCCAATGTGAATCCTGCAACAACGATCGCTATGCATATCGAACCAATAAATTTCAAATCGGCCATTCCTATATATTACCGCCTATTATAAACGCCACACTCGCCGAGAATAATGCCGCCGGAAGACATGCCAGCATTACAACACCGTACAAAATATGTAGCAAATATGTATTGTCCTGGTTAATGGAGTAGGCTGCTAGTACAAAGGCCATGAATCCTACAAGATACAGAACGGGTCCAGCAACACGCATATACTTGTAGGTCTCGTTTGTATCATACTTCATTAGCAATCCCAGATGTACTCCACTAAATATGAATGCTGATACAAGAAATAAAATTGGTAACCATCCCATGCCGATGTCCATTGTTACTATTGAATATCCCTATTTGGAGGGGAGTAACTGTTTTAGATAACCTCCCAATTGGAATTGATTGTTGGGAATCCACGGTGTGCCGGGTGATCCCCGAAGAATCGCAAAGCACCCAACAAAGAGTAGGATTGCGATAAGGATTGGTATGAAAAGCCGCCGATAGTATACATCATTAATGGGCACAAAGGTGGTATCTTCCTCCATTCTATTTCGTAGGATGATTTAGAATGGATGAGAAAACGGAAACTACTACATTTCAATGCTCACCGGCGCTAAAGCGCAAGCCAGGGGAGACCTGTATACCCCCCCACTCCCTACATACGATTCGACGTGTTTGGAATCGATTGCATCCAGAGGACCCTATTCGTGGTAGTGGTGTTGCGATGCGGCGTCGGCAGACTCGCAAACTGGGTGTGGGTGCGAGTGCGAGTGCGAGTGCGAGTGCAATGGATGCGGGTGTCGGTCGTATGCCCCTGTGGAAGATGATTCGTGCTATGATGGCCAAGTACTACAAATGCAGGACCGAGTTCTGTGTAGTCGACAAGATGCCTGGATTGTCGCGGGATGAGCGGGAAAATCTCAAGGGCTTCTTTCGACCCGCCATGCCGGATAGTTGGAAGAAGAAGCCTACCACATGGCTCGATAGTTTCAATATCGAGGACGTTATGGAACAGTATGAAGAGGCCTACCCCGCCTTTGAATTTATTGGGCCCGTCCCGATTGATTTTGATGCCCCAGACGGGGCCTTCGGTCGCTGTATCGTAAATGAACTCTGTAAGTTGAATTTGGCCACCATGGAAGCGGCGGGCACACGCCAAATCGGTATTATCTTTAATTTAGACAAACACGATGAACCGGGGTCCCATTGGGTCTGTGCATTTATTGATATCGGAAAATCAGCTGCATATTATTTCGATTCATATGGATACGAGGCACCAGAGGAGGTAGTACGGCTATTTGAACGCCTGCGTGACCAGGGAATCCAACATACGTACTATAATGATGTGAGACACCAACGGAAGGGGTCCGAATGTGGAATGTATTGTCTTTACACGATAATTAGCCTCCTTTTGGGTCGTTCTTTTTACAACCTGTGTGTGAATATTGTGGACGATGATACAATGAATGCGCTACGGGATGTGTTGTTTGCGACGGAGGTACCGCGACGGGAGTCGATTGAGCGTGCACTCAAATTGTTGCCGCCTTCTGCTGCTGCATCAAAAGCGGTCTAAGAAAAACACGCGGCAGTATAGGAAAACGAGACGAGATGTCGCTAAATCAACCGGCATTTCTGACGACTGCGAATTATCAGAACATAGTTGGATTTTTACGAAAGCATTATGCGGGCCGTATGGGGACCAACAGTGTTCCCGAGCGTATCGATGGTCGTATTCAGAAGACGGTGCAGCATTTTATGACGGAGGTTGCGAAGGTGCATGGAACGGGACGCCCAGTACAGCAATTGGACCAGGAAGTTGTGAAGGCGGCCACGCAATCACTGGATGATTGGCTACGGCGGCAGGAGCCTGTACAGCATGTGCGCCCCCCTCCTATGGCTGCACTAGCGCCACCGGTAGTCCCCAAGGCACAGACGGTTTCCACGGCTGCCTACAGTCGTCCGCAGGTTCCTGCGACCCCAACAGGTGTTCCGGTATCGCGTAGTATCGGTGTTGGTGGTGCTGCAGGTGCAGGTGCTGCTGCAGCCTATGATGAAATGTCGGCACTCTTTGACCGCACGCAAGGCGGCACGTCCCTGGACTCATGGCCGGCACCTATTGAGGAGGAACAGGAGGACCCGGTGCTTCTGATGAAAAAGGCGCAGAAGGCGCGTGAGGCCGAGATGTTGACTGGAAAGACCGCGCCCCGTATGGAAGTAGCCGAGCTAGCTACAATTTCGGTGGATCCAACACCCCAAGCGGAGCCCCCGCCGATTCGCACCGCACCCCTGCCCCAGGATTACATTATCCCTCAAGAGCCCATCGTGAAATACCGGAATACCGAGTACAATATATTCCTGACGAGTAGCGACCGCGACTGGTTCCGCAACCGGACTGAGAACCGGTACAACTTCTCGGTGCAGTTTAATCCTGGAAACCGCACAGGATACGGATATTCACCGAGTGTACAGGAGCGATTCCGCAATATTGAGCGTATTGAGTTTGTGAAGGCCATTGTCCCCACAGAGTCCCTTACACAGCTCATTCGTTCAACTGCACGCAATGGTAGCGGTGAATTAACCTACAATCGCGACCGTGTCGTAAATGTGCTATCCATGCCGTTTGCAGGTGTGCGGATTGCGGAGCTGAACAACAACGGGTTTTCCACGAATCCGCGGGAGGACAATACATTTGCCCTGGTGCAATATGATGCAACCTGGAATTCCGCTACCGCCTTGAATATCGCCCCATCAGGAACTACACTACCCGCCAAGACGACTGTTGGATACACGGCACTCATTCCGAAGTTCCTCAAGAGTCAGCGGGTCTATGAGCCCACGCCTCTTGCTGGGCTGCAGAAACTGACGTTCCGTATGGAAGCGCATAATGGGGACCTACTGAGCAATGATTCCGATGTGTTGGGAATTCAGCGTATCTGTTTGAGTTCGGAAACCTCAAACATTGGAACTGGAACAACTAACTATTCAGGGGCAACCAATGAATACATTTTTATTCAAACTGATAAATATTTTCCTGGTTCTGCTGTTTCGGAGGGTGACCTGATTAATATTCAAGGATATGTTGTTTCTGCGACGGGCGGTGGTACAAATCCTGCAGAGTCGACTCGTCTGGACTTTGAGAATTTCATAAACAGTCCTGGTGCAATCAATGTAGTGGCGATTGCATATGTTGATTTGGCCACAGGTGCAATTACGGAGGGCGTCAATGAGGCCGGCTATGCTAATATAATCGTGGTACGCTCCCGATTTGCGGATCCGACTACGGGCGCCATTAACCGCGCAGGTGCCTATTTTGGTGGTTCTACAACGGAGGAGGGGTACTTGGGGACTCGAATCAATGGCCAGCCTTCTACAGCAAGTGCAGCGGCCCTGATTAACCTGAGTCGCCAGACGCATTTTGTACTCCGTGTTGTGACCCGTGATATGGACTCGGCTTCCAACATTCGTCCCGACAATGTGTAAACTTTGGGGACACCCCCAGACATGCGAGTGGCGACGACCTTCCCTACGGGGAGAGCCTGACTCTCCAACCAGCTTTGCTGGTTGGAGCGAACAGTGTCGCCACTTAGCATTGTCTGGCGGCTCAGCCAGCCTTGCGATTGCTTCACATTCATAGTATCCCGTTCCCCTTGGCTGCGTAGCAGCCTCGGGGTGAACGGGATGTTCTGGGGTATGTCGCAACTCGCAAGTCTGGACACCCCTAGTAGGGAAGGAGTACTTCAGAAATGAATATCCTATTTTTAGTCACTATAACAGTGTTATTAGTGGCTGTATTGTCGTTTTTGATACCCTGGATATCAAACACGATAGAGGAACCGTTTAAGGGGCGCGAGTCCTTTGCAGAGACGTGTCCAACCAGCACAGGGACGCTTATAACATTGGCGCCACCACAGGCTACTTCACTCGCAGATACAATCGAACTCGGTAGACAGCGCTACAATCCCCTGAATCTCCTACAATGGGGTCGCGACCGCCGTGTTTTTGCGGACGGAACACTCGAGACGGGGTCCTTGGATACGACCCTCATTCCTGGTGCGCCCACCGATAGCAATACGGCGCTAAAACGCCTGAATAACCGCATCCGCAATGCATTTCAGACAGTGGATATTGTTCCGAGAATATGGCGCGGAGACGGAACATCTAATGGAGTTCGTCTAAATGACGACGGGACATTTCAGGCGAATGGTGGATTTTTATCGAGTTGGTCAGGAAATGGTTCTCGCGATATCACACAAGACGTTGTGAGTTATGTGGAAGAGCGATTGCCTCCGCGGGATACGCGATTGGATGACGCCGCAACATGTGAAGTGAACAATATGTATTATCGTAAACGGGTGGCTGCGGGTACAGACCGCACAGGGTTTGCGGATGCAAGATCCGCGGGAACTGAATTGGACCGTGCAGGTATGTGTGCCCTTCTGGATACGGACTCGACCAATCCTAACCGCGAAACAACTATTAGCGGTGCATTTGGATCCGATACATCCAAAATATGCGGAGTTTGCATTAAGGATGCAAAACCCGTATCAGAGACCACCGTGCACAATCCTGGTTCCAAGGAATACAATGGAATTGGTGGTCTGTTTTTATCACAGGCAGATAAACTACTGGATGAATCGTATGGCCGCAAGCCGCAGCCCTCCTATGGAACATGTGCAGAAGGGTACTTTTTCCTTCCTGGTCAGAAAACGGACTGTCTAAAAGCCGCCCAGCGACTCAATTGTGAGGAATTGGAGAAAGCAGGTGGTTTTGGAAAGGCAGATGCGACATCAAAGGACCGTACAACAATCATGAATTCTGAGTGCCGTGCCTGCACAAACGGCACAGAAGTAAATTATGCATATTATAAATCGACAGGAACACAATCGGTGCGTGTTAGGGTTGTGGTGCCTACTGGAACGGGTAGAACTGTCTTGAAAGTTGCGGTAGGAACAAATGCTGAAAGCACATATACATTAATTGCTACGAAAAGTGATTCTGGGAATACAAGCGTAAGCCTTGACTCCATCAATTCCTCCCGTAACTCTAATACTGCTTATTTTACGGTGAATGCAAATCCAGGTGATATATTGAAAATTACGGCGTACCAGGAATTCCCACACCGTCCCCGTGGTAAAAAGGAAGTATTCTTTGTAAAACGGCCAGCATCTGGATACGAGACCGACGCGCAATTTGTGAATAGTTTGGATTGTGAGTTCGCAACACCTGCCCAGCTTGATGAAGCAAAACAAATAAATGGGATGAATGTATGTGAAGTAGGCATTGCGTCCGATGGACGCAAATACATTGTGCGGCAAGATACAGTCAATTCCGCAAACCCATTTAGTACAACTGGTGAAGGCACATGCCCAACAGTCCCTTCCCTTGGCGGAAAACAGGAAATTACGGATTCAGCAATTCCTGCTACCGGCGTGTGGGTATATGGATACAAACCTGCGCAGTCCCATTTGGCTTCCAGCGACACTAGCATACTTCCTACCCCCTTTGTTGCGAATTCGTATACATATTACAAATTAACAAATGAGACAAATGTTTCAGACGCGATGAAACAGTCCAGATACTATTCGGACGTTTCCTTGAACTCTGTGCCGAATCCTTGCTACAGGGGCATATGTATTCAACTGGAGAAAAACTCAGAAACCATAAATAGGTTGGAAAGAATAAATGTGCCTGCTGAAAATCATTTCATAAAAGTAAATGAACTTGATATACGAAATATGCTATTGACTGTGAAACTACAGAAATATTCACGTAATGGGCGATTCAATGATAGTGAACGTATTATAACACCGAAACCATCCACGACAGCTACTTCGATATATAATACAATCGAACAGACACAATATTGGATTTGGTCACCATTGGATGGTAGCGCACAATCAAATAAATTCTCATGTGAGATTGATATTCCTGCATTTTTCACAACACCTACACATTCTGAAGACCAGACGAAATGTATGAATAGTCCACTGTACGACAACGAGTTACATCTGAATCGTGCAACAGGAACCCCTTGTGACGGTGGACTGGATGATAATGACCAGACTGGTTGCATTGCCTATTGTTTTATGAAGGCGGGTGGTACAGAAAATGGTACGTTACATCCTATGAAATCGCCATCAAATCGTCTGCAACTTCTGTACAAGGATTATGATGAAAAGAATACGGCAAAACGGCTCAGAGAACCCCGTACTGCGGATGAAATTGTTGCGTTTTTGATAGCAAAGTATGTGAATGTGATGAAGGGGGAGAATGCTAGTTTTGAAAGCATGACCGCATTGGAGATAAAACGGGCCATGAATGCGGCCTCCCAAGCCCTGATAGGCGAGGACGTTGTGAAACCTTGTTATGAGTTGCAGGAAACATCGACTGGATACAAAGTCGTCGAGGTCAATACAATTGAGAAAGTAGATGAGGTTTGTTTGGATTCAATTTACCGGAATACAACTGTGGATCCGGTTACATATGCAAATATGGCTCCATCAGGTGCTTATTCTGGTCTAATTCCAGACGAATATAAGCTTGCGAATGATGATGATAAAAATGCATATCCATACAAGGCATGTCAGCCCAGTGGAACATGGGCCCCACTAGGAAATGCGGTTGCTGTGGAAGAAATTAAGAATGAAATGAAAAATAAAACTTTAGTAGATGGAATGATTGCGAGAGCACGTGCAGTATTCAATGACATATATCAGAAGGCAAACGAAAAATTACCAAATACTCCAACAAATAGCCAAATCGAAGAACAGGAGCTAGCACTCAACCGGTGCTACGGAATTAATAAGAAGACCTATATAACAAACTGCAACGGAATTCCCACAAAGTCCATTACAATTTATAAACTTGGCGGAACTTCTAACACGATGCTGAATGATACCGAATGGAAAATAGTGCTTACACGTGAAAAAGGCACGGACATTCTTATTAAATATGATGCATCAGACAAGGCATACGTGAAGGAAAATAAGCCCGTGGATGTTTACGACCTAACGGGATTTATTCCCAGCAACTCCATTGAATTCCCTGGAATTACTTTTTCGGATACAAAACCGTTCAGTTCCCTACAAATACTCCGAGTCACAACAGGAGGCGAGTATATTGGAACACATACATTGGTAAAACCGACTGGATTAGGCACGGCTCGTCAAGGACTCTGTCCAAGTGGTATGTTGGAATACGGAACACCGGTAGGCGGCTTTTGTTGCCCTGTTGCTCCAACAGGCTTAAGTTCGGCTACAGGAGATTATGATGTATGTTCTCCAACAACTGCGAATTTATGTGCTCTGGATTCCGCAAGAACACAAAGCAAACCAGTTTGCGCAGGCAGTGAAGGTGCAGATGCACCCGTGTATGCATCATTCTTTGAATACCCTAAAAGTCAAACACATGGTACAAGTGATACTGTTCGAAAATTCATTATACGCTACGATAGTGCGAGTGATTATTGGAAAATGATAGAGGTTGAATTGAAAAACGAGGCTAGTAAACTCAAGGTAAAGATAACAGGAGTCAAACACTTGAGTAAGTTACTATCAGTCAGCGGCACCCCAAAAGAAATGTGGGATAATGCAAATTCCCAGCGATTCACAAGTACAACGGATGCTATTAATGGAATCGCCACAAGTGATGATGCAACCGACATTCGGTCAAAGGGCTATGGAATCAAATTTATGAAAGTCGCATTTGATGACTCGCAGGTGAAACCCTTCTATACATTGAAAAGTTCCCCGCAAACAATTACTGCTGTAGAAATTGAGAAAATTCCCAACACGCGGGCTCTGGGAACGGACCCCTTTTTAGTTGTGCTTCGTGACGAGGATGGTGTTGCTGCCCAAAAACGTCTCCTTCCTACCTCTAGTGTGACCAAGGCGTCCCTGAATTTCCTACAAGAAGATATTCGCCCTCTTATATTCTATGAGCCCTCCAAAATTAAAACGGGCTATGCATTCAGATTGGAGTCCGCTGTTGGGAAACGGTTTTTCCTACAATCCACTGGAGTTATCGCTGAATTGCCGACAAGTTCTACCACAACTACAGAGCAAGATGCAGAGAGTCGTACTAAGTTCATACTCAAGGACGCATCAAGTCTAAGTGGTCCTACAAATCGAATTGCGACAACCACAGCACCCACACAGTATCTGACTCTCAATATGTCCACCAACACCGTAACTGCGGAGAATCTAAGTGCGACTGCTACGAATGCAAATGTGGATTGGTCAATTGTACCGGCAATTAATGGCGCCTATGCATTTGTATCTGTTATGTCGGTCAATACACCTGGATTCTGCATTGTCGCAGAAAAGAATGCAACGGGTAGCGCATACACAGCCAAAGCCAAACTTGTGAATAAAGACAATGATGTGGAGGCGTTCCACGCCTGCTGGCGCTTATATCCCGCCATCTAAATAGAGGGGTAGGCACGGGCATTATGACCGTTGAATGGTACGTTGTATTTTTAATACTTATATGCACCATCCTATGGATTTTTGTAGGAAGCGGGGGCACGAGGGAGGGATTCTTGACTGAACCTACTGGTTTCCAGAATCTCCTGAATTACTTTCATTATCAAAGGAGTCCCGTGGAAAATCCGCAGGGAATTCCTATACTGCTGAATCCCGGTATGGCGCCATCATTGGCGAATGTGGATGCTGCTATGTATACTCCTGGATTCCCAACACAAATCCAGGGTCTCTTTCGCCGCTTTATGGATGTAACGGATCCTGCGATAGCCGAGGACCAGAAATGCCGGCTTCTGTCGCATCCGCGACTGTTGCAGGGGTCCCGTGATAACCGGTCGGAAACCGAGAGGAGTGCAGGGAATGGGTGTGGATGGTGGTTTGTTGCCGAACCTGGCGTGCCTTCTATCGGTGCTTACGGCAACCTAGACGGACCGAAAGTATCCCAATTACCCGCAAATGCAGAACAGCGTCCAGCCGGTGGGAGATTTATATGGGATGCTGAGGAGGCCATTAGATTAGAGGATATCAAGCGCTGCAAGGCCATAAAGACATGCAGTCTTCTGTCCGATGGCTGCGGGTTCTGTACATCAAAAGGATATGCCGTACCCATTGATGGCGCTGGCCTAGCAAAATACACAACCGAAGATGAAGGTGCCTGTAATTCCACAAATATTGTGACGGATACGGCGAATTGTGAGGCACTTGTGATTCCTCCCCAAGATTACTCAGGCGATTTTGACTATGATTTGAACGGCAATCCGATTCGCAACGACCGCTTCCGGTCGATAAAGAATCCGCAGGGCATAGTTGTGCCGGACCCCTGTGTCCTTGAAAACGGTCGCTTAACCAAACAATGTCGTCTGAATCTGGCGAAGGAGATTGGACATTGTATGGAAGGAAAGGGATTGCACCGAATTATTATGCAAGAGGGGAACTTAACAGACGTAGACCGCATAGCACTCTTTTATCTGGCCAAAGATGCCCGTATCGATTTGAAGGAAGGTCTTTGGGTACCAACAGCTGACCCTGTGCTTACCAAATCGGACGCCATGGATCTGTTGGACCGCCTTTTCACGACCGCAACCTCTGGACACCCTCGTGCTAGGTCCGCCGCGAATTGGTTTCTCAACGAAACACCCTTTAATGTATGCGAATTTGAGGACGATGAACGTAGCGCCTTTCCCCTTCAGTGTATCCAGCGCGAGTTTCGCAAAGAGGGCTGCCAGCCCGCTGGTTCCGCATACCCCCTGACCAACGGCCAGTATTCCGGCATGACCTATGGTGCAATTAAGCAACAATTTCGCGACCTTTACCTGAAAATGCAGGATACATCGGTGGAAAAGAACGTCCGCGAGCAGGACGATGCGATTGCACAATGCCTCGGTATACCCATAAAACGGTATTCGGATGAGACATACCAGCTGAATCCGAACCTGTGTAGGGAGCAAGGGTTGGAGTACTGGTTTACCACAATCCCAACACAGAACCAACGACTCGCCTATGGTCGACTCATTATCCAAGATAAGACGTCACTTGTTGGGGACGTACCTGGTTCCGAATTCAATGCGCTTTTGAATCCGGCTTCGAAGTTGGGTGTGCGCGGATTTACTATGCGCACATATGCGGATTTATCGGGTACACCTGTAACATTGCAGCTAGTGGTTCCCATAGAAAAGGCGATATTTTACAGCTTGTGGATTGACCAACGGAATGTACTAGCCAATGCCGGCACGAATGGGGCGACCTATACATATACATTGCCTGCGTACCGTCGGTCGGAAATAGAGGTGAGATTTGAGGGCAAGGGTGCAGCGCTAGCATTTGGTGCACCTACGTTAACCACGACTCCTCCCAACACACCCCTCTATCTCGCCCAGAGCTGGTGGAAGCCATTTGTGAGTCTCCGCGCTACCCAGGATGGGTTCGCGGACGACAATCGCTATTTGGAATTTGCAACAGTACTTCCTGCGACTGCACGTGTTGGTGCTGGTGCTGCTGCTGGTGCCGCTGCTGGTGCCGCTGCTGGTGCTGCTCCTGGAAAAGAAGGCCGCTGGGGCATGCCCTTGGTGGCCCAATCCGTCGCCACGGCACCTACACGTGGTCTCTGGATGCCCATGGCCCGCACAATTACCATTATGGTGCATTGCACCGCCATAGCGAATCAGGCCGTACTTTGGAAACTGGACCAGGGCGACGGCGGGGCGCGTGATACCGTAATGAAACTGAGTGTAATCAGCAACCGTCTCGTATTTGGCGTTTATTCCGGCACGTCCCTCTTTGAGCTGCGGTCGAGTGAGGCAATCGGTACGGGTGCGACCAATACATGGATGCATGTGGGGATTGTGGTAGGCACGCAACTTTCCGGAACGCGCATGTACATGAATGGAAAAGATGTAACAAGTGCAGCCCCCATGGCTACAGGTACAATTCGCCCCGAAGAAACCGCCTTTTCGCGACTTGTATTAGGACATGTTGGATTCCAGGGGTCTGTAGGATGGTTCCATATCTATAATGAAGCACTCGTCAGTGGCCAGATTCGTCGCGATTACGAATATGATAATCCGGCATACTCCGACCAGAAGTATAGTTTGCAAAGAAGCTAAATTTACCCGCGCCCTAGGTAAGAATGCAATGGAAGGAGGTGGGAATTGTTTGCCTGATTGTGGGCATTTTAGGAATCCTATGTTACATGGGACTCCTGAAATATGAAGGATTTACGGTACAAGACCAACAAACCTATTTTAACAACCTGGAGGCCGCGCAGCCCGCAGGTAAATTAGGCACATATTTTAATAACCAGACGCATTTTTACCATCGCCAAACTACACCGGACCAAACCGTATATGTTCCTACAACCATATCCGATGGAATTCGTGATTTTGGAGATAAGTTGAATGCGGCCTTCCGCAAACCCTATACAACGAGGGATAGAACTCCCGATAAGGATTATTCCACCTATGTTTTCAAGTCTACTGTCGATGATTTGCAGGAGAAGGTGGATTTTTGTGGAACATTGGCCACTGTGGATGCATGGGCTGCTGCCCCCGCTGTCGAGAAAGGATGTGGATGGCTGTTTATTCCAGATGAAGATGGGGGCACGGCTATAGCTGGACAATCCGTTTCCTTATATGGGACACCTGAGGGGCCACATTCGCGTGTACGAGTCAATGCACAGGACCCGCTTAGGGCAGGTCGCACCTGGTATTGGGCTACCGAACAGGGTGTTCGTGATGCAAAGGCAGCCGAGAAAGAAAAGGTCTGTAAACGCATCAAGTCGTGTTCGGTCCTGAGTTCCAATGATGGGTGTGCATACGATACAATAAAAGGATATGGTGTACCCTTGCCTGAAAATCTGGATGTCGCCGCTACCAACATAATTCGTACCCGAGAAAATTGCCCCCCTCAATACTCATTTTGTTCGGATGCGTCAACGGTCGAGAAACGCCGTGGATGCATTCAAACCATACTGAAATATGAGGGGTACGCCGAAACAGGCATGATGTATGTGATGGGCGATATGTGCAATCTCATTTTATCAGTAGTATATGAACGTGCCCGAACCCCCACAGACCTCCAAATTCTCGACGCCGAATTACGAGGTGTGAAGCAGTTGAACAATGATGATTGGGTCGCCTTTCGGAAGAAATTACAGTACCTCAAGAATGCAGCGGTTTCGTATGACCGATATTTAGCGGATTTGGCGCAGATGTTGGTGTATGGGAAGTTGATGGATGGTCGTGATTTTGACCTGAAGAATTATTATACAGGGGCCGCACAACGGGCTGCATCTAATGCAGACCAGGTAGCCCATGAACAATTTGCGACAAACATTCTGCAGACGGAATGGCGAAAGGCGGGATGTCAGCCCACGGGTTCTGGATTTCCAACAGTTGGTTATGAGGGGTCCAAATCACTCGATATGTTGCGGAATGAGTACAAGACACTTCATGCACTTATGTTGAATTCTGAGAGTCCCGTTCTTCAATTAGAGGCCGTTCGTAAATGTTTGAATCGTGATGCGACACTCAATACTTCCATTGAGGAGGGTGAATTCTGTAATGAGCGTGGTATGGAATATTTCCTCTATGATGGTCCTCATGATAGTGAAAATTCCATTTTAATAGGCCATCTCTTCTCTATTACGGGATTCCTAACCGACCCAGCAAAAACGGAGACGGCCAAACGCATGAGGGCTCTATTCAATAGTGCGTCTACATTTCCCACAGTTTCCTACAAAATGCGTACGATGGTCAGTACACCCAATGAAATACGTATGGTCCCGCATCCCAACTGGACCAATCGTTCCAAGTATGTCTTGGAAGTTAATAAGGGACGTGTGGATTCGACGTATACTGTTACGTTCCCACAAAAACGACGGAACATATTTGAGATGTATTACAAGGGAGACCGCGGCGATGCGTGGGGGTCGCCTCAATATTCCTTTGTGGACCTGAATTTGGATATGTTTCAGCTATTTCAATCTGCTGCAAAGCCATTTGTATGTTTTACTTTTTATGAATCTACACTGTTGGATTCGAATCGCAACGTGCGTCTGGACCGCGAAGGGGAACTCCAATTTGTGAAAGGTGATGTTACGAAGCCGAAGAACAGAGGCATTCAATGGAATACCGCGACTCCAACAAATTCCATCCGAATCAATAAGCCTATTCGTAGCAGTCTTTTGCAAATCATATCGCAGCGTCTGTGGATTGAAGGCGACTGTGTGTTGTTTTCACTCAATCAAATACAGGGGGGTACGCCGTATTCTGAGGTATGTCGTGTGGCGGGCGGTGCGCTGATTTATGAGATAACAAATGGATTTGACCCACTCCGTAGCGTGACTCTGGCGACCGACATTCCCTACAAAACATGGATGAATTTAGCAATCGAATATGAAAAGAATCCGGCAACAAATACAATTCGAATTCAGGCCCATAAGGATGAGAGTCCTGTTGGTCGCGCAGGTGTGTTTACGATAGTTATGGATACCTTTGTGCGACCCTTGTTGGTGTTTGTGATGAATCGCGACTTTCGGGGTATCAAGGCGTGGTTCAATATTTATGACCGTAAATTAGTGTCTGATAGCATTGAGGGATTCCAGACACAGGGGTCTGGTGCAGGCACAGGTCTGTCTATTTTGCAACAAGAGGCGGACTTTAATCCTCAAGAAGCAAATCTAACGGATCCTATTCGCAAAACACCGAATATTGGGGATTTCCTTGTGAATACCTTGAAAGTGGGTGATTTTTTTGGATACGGTTCCACGGCCACGGCTAGTGCGAACGCTAGCACTAGTAGTGCTGATCAAAGTGGTGCTACGACTGTTACAGATACCTTCAAATGTCCAATTCCATTTGACCCTGTTGCAGTAACAAGTTCAGGTGCAATTAGTGCGAATTACAAGTCGGGTGCATATTATAAACAAAAGTTTGAGGATAAAGACGCAAACCCCACCTCCACATTAATTGGTACATCATATCCAGGTCAAAGGTTTGAATCAGCCAAGGAATGCGAAATGAAATGTATTGGTAACTGTCAAGCATTTACATTTAATTCCAAATTGAAGACCTGTAAAACCTACAATGATTTGGGGGATACATTGAATACACTTGCGGATGATGACTCGTTCTCGTCGATTCTAAAAGAGCGAAAAAATATGGATTATGAAGCTCTTAAAAAATCTACATTGGATGCAATTAAAAAGTATCAAGAAATTCGTGACTATTTGAAGGACAAAGATGTGTATAAACGAGCCATCCGTACACGGACAGGATTTGGTGTGTTTGATTCTGTTATGGCGCCTGTTGCTGCGCCTGTTGCAGTGCCTATAGCAGCGCCAACGAATGCCGCACTTTCCACAATCCCAACAATTGATGACCCTCGTTCTGATAAAGAAATTGCGAAAGATAAATTTGATATTGAAAATGATGTGTATCTCGGCCAGTTAGATTGTTTAAACGGCATTTTCCAAAAATACAGAGTACAGTAGAGGAACGTAATGGAGTGGGCCATTCCCCCGAAGATACAGGAGCGGTACTTACCGCCATTACAATCACGTAAAGATAGCCTTGGTGTTGCTTCGGCATCAAGGCTAGCTGTTTGGGAGCCTTTTCAGGTTTCAGGGTCTTCTGGACCAGCACCAGCACCACCAGCAGCAGGTTTTGTAGTCACGGAACTTACAGAAGAAAGCGGGACTATTTTGCCCCTCCAGTTAGCTACCGAACGGTTTCTAACACGTCTCTATATCCCTAGTGGTAACTTTTTGGATAGCGAGAATGAGTTACCAGATGATGTAGCTACAATTATGCGCTATTATTCAATCTACTTCAAACAACGTCAGCTGGGAACTTATGGAAAGTGGAGCCAGAAATATACTGGTGAAGCGCAAGGGTTGGAACGACTCAAACCCTCCACGCCTTGGGATACAGCCTATAAATACTACCGATGGAACTTTGCGGATCCAACATCCTGTACTAAAACGGTTGGAAGTGGTGCTCCCGACTTTGAGTTCTCATTCACACGTCTAGGGAAAAAGATTATTTACACATATGCCCAGGCAGTCGAGGGATTCAATGTATCCATGATTAATACCGGTAAACGCCGAATTGAGTCCCTAAACCAAAAGTATGAAAATGCAATTCTTATGATTCAGTTTGATACACCGCAACCCTTTGACGGCTACGATTGGGCCAAGGATCCCGCCGAAAAGACTATGAAGCCATCCCCTGCAACCGGCTGGATCCTACAAGGGTCCAATGACGATTCTGTATGGAGTGAGACCATCGATGCCTCGGCGTACCGTGATGCCCTACAAATCGACTCTCCCAAATGGTCAACGCTCCATATTGTGCGGAAGGATGGGCAGCCCCTGACTCTTACAGACCGCCTACAAAAACAGAATGTGCCGGGTCCGGTTACATACGGAAGCACGGTCACCAATCATGAAAATCGGTCACGTAAATCCATGACCGTTCACCTGAAAACGGCCACTCTTTCCATGTTGGCTGAATATATTAAACGGGTGCGACAGACATATGTGAAATTACCGGCGTCCCTACAAGCACCAGTGGCCGATGTATATGCCGACGTAGAACGGGACCTCTCGGATGCACGCAATGAGGACCTGAATGAGAATCAGGTGGATGTGTTGGTGCGAAAGTATGTCTATGAATCCACGGGAACAGGGACCATTCGAACGTTACTTATGACGCCCGAAATACTTGGAACACAGACAGCTGCCGATGCTGCGAATCGTGAGGCAGCTGCGCGCATAGCACGCGAAATCAAGGCGGGATTCAATGTGCAGAACGATTCCACAAAATTTCTGAGCTTCAAAGTCCCCTCGGAACTTCCCATTGTGCCTGGTATGTATTTGCGTGTTGCACGTGAAGCGGGCACGGAAACTGATTTTGAGGCCAATGTGTATACCTACTCCAAAACTACCGGTAGTCTGACCCTTTTTCGTATGCGCAACTTCAATCCTTCCCTGAATGTCGCGAATATCGATAGCTTATTCAATATCCCAACACAAATCTACCGCCTCGATGCTTTTTTCTATGATACCGAGACCAAGGCGCCCACTGTACAAACAACCCCCGTTGTAATTACCCCACAGGTGGGTCAAATTGTGAGTTTGACTGTATCCAGTACAACAAAACCGGACATAGCAAATCCTTATCCAACAGGCACTCCAGTGCGTGTATACAGTGCCGAGAATGAATTTACGGGATTTGTTGGAAGTGTGGAAAGTTATGTGAGTGATACAGGAGCCATAGCGATTAGGGTTACAGAATACTCAACAGGCCAGGTTATCATGCGAGCGCCAGCGCCAGCGCCAGCACCAGCACCAGCACCAGCACCTCCCACAACTCCTACAGTTGCGGCCTTGCCGCAGGCTGCCTATATCATTAAACCCGTGAAATCGCAAAGCACCTCCCTAATTCTAACACCGGTCCCTGAAAGCACGCTTTCTTTTTACGTGGATAGTGGTCTTTCGTATGTACCCACTGTGCGCAATGCTGTTGGTGGGGTTGCTGCAGCGACAGCAGCACCCCCTTCTGTAGGTAGTTTTGTGCGTGTTACAAATAAACGAGACACCAATCGATACTTTGAGGCAACCGTGGCTTCCTACAATATCGATAGCGGTCTTCTCAAACTGCGCGCAATTCGCAATATTACAGGTGATTTTCGCGAAGCATCGGTATTTTCCGTAAATCCTCTGCAAAATGCCGCAATTCTTCGTATGCGTGACCAGATGCGCATTGATATAAAAAACAACATAACAAAGATATTTGATTTTTGTAAGCAGTGTACGGCAAAAACAGTGGGGGCCATGAATGTGGATATTGAACGAACCTACAGCGGAGGATCCGATATTTCAAATGTGACTGCGCTAACAATTAAGATAACCACACGTGACCCCAAAACACAAGTGTCCAAAGAAGTCTTTTCGGCTACACTGAATAAGACCGCCGACGAAGCGGCTCTCGATGCAAATAAAGAAAATCTCACTAAAATTACGGAGATTTATACAAAATACAATAATGCGTATATCAATCTCATAAAGACGAATTTGCAGGAAAAAGAGGTGGCGCCAGAAGAAGTCGCGGTCCAAACAGCGGAAGACCTCGGTTTATTTGAGGAGCCCAATAAATTACAGGCAGTCACTGCCTTTCCTGATATTGTATTGCGTCAGTTGAAACGCGTCATCAATGAGAAAATGCGCCGTTTCTACAACGAGTACAATTTCACAGAAAGGACCGTAACAAAATCGCGGCTCGGCATGTCTTACACAACGACCGTGTTGGAGCCCGTGAAATATACCAAATATTACGAACCCCAATTGTCTGGCCTATTTCGTTTGGACCCAGTTACAGGAAAATCCCAGATTACGCGCGATTATGAAAAGTTATGGAGAATCACATTTGATTACACAGAGAAAGATGATGATGGGAGTACTTTGTATGGAAAAGAGGTCCTCGTGAAAATGGATAAACACTACGACGATTTGTTGGGTCTCTTGGGTCGCAACAAGGAAATTGCCGCAGAACGCATGAAGACCATTCAAATGATGGAGGTGTTCGAGGAATTTTACGGCCTGGTGACGGGTGTTCTCACTACCATAAGCATGCAAATTCCAGGCAAAACCACGCGTGATAATGAACGCCTATTTATTGCCCCCGCTTCCAACAATCGCGAAGAACTCTCTGCGCTGTACAATAAGTATGTCGATTATATGTATACATCCGTCATTATGCGGAATTATGATGAAATACCGAATGATCTCTGGAACTCGGCCCGCTTGGCCTTGGTCCGCCTTATGGACCAGATTGAGACCTTGTACGAAACCCGCGACCCAACACCGGCGGGTCCGACTGTATTGTTGAGCGCATGGAAACGCAAAGTAAAGAGTGATAGGGGACTCGTGGATGCGGAAAAGCCCTATTTCGAGGAACTCGAGGATGGATATCAAATTACGGCAGACAATCGTCCGTCCCGTGTGTACGCAGGACGTGTTGGAATTCGTGGTGAAATACAGGGACTATATGATGCGATTGCGGCAACAACTCTATTCAAGAAACCCCAAGAAGGCGATGCGAGCATAATTGATAGCCCTGAGGACAGAAATCTCAAGGATTACATGCTTGTGCAGGAAAAGGTCAAGAAACTCCAGGAACTCTATGTGCGTCTCTATAACGCCAAAGAACTCATTGACCCCGTGCGCGAATCCAACAAACCTTATGGCTTCCTGAAACGCACCCGTGAATCCCTACAAATCGACCAAGTCAAGGCGCGTGTACTGAAGACGGTGATGTATTATAAGAAACTGTATGAGGCGGTAATTGATGTGAGTGGAGTCAATATGAGTGTTGAGGATAAGTCCTGGAATTATGTGTACTGGCAATATGATTTGGGGCTTTTTGCAGCAGACAAGGATATCGAAAACAAGTATTTTGACGGAGAATTGGCGTATGCAAAAGCACCCAATTTCAAATATGAATATATTCTGTGTGTATACAAACAATTGGATTCATCGCAACAATATAACATAATCCGTTCCGAGGTGGAGCCGATTCGCCAACGCATTAGGGATATTTTGGTGGAATCGGATGCGAATGTGGCTGTGTGCACTGCTGGGGACTTGAAAAATCTTGTAAATAGCCATGTTGGGTTGTGTTCGTGTGGCTGGGCAATCGATACGTCCTACACATCGACTGAAAACGAATATCCTAATCTACGTAGAATGTATCCTTCCAATCGGTCAACAGTGGGTGGATGCGGCAATGGTAATTATTCCAGTGTAGTGGCGTGCGATGACACGAAATGGGAACTCATAGGTGGCAAAATGGCTGGAACTTTGTATCTGAAAGTAAAAACGAACAAATTGATTAACTTGTATACTATGTTGCAGGGAAATCAAACAATTGTGGGTGTTGTGGGTTCTGCTGTTGGTGCTGCTGCTGGTGACCCAGTAAAACTCCAATTTACTGTGGTCGGAAAAGATACCTATGGTACTGGGACAGCTTCTTATAACTCCACAATGACTACATTCAATCCAACTGATATATATACTACATATCGCATCAAGACTCCAAATTCTTATTCGGATTCCAATGACGACTTTTATGCTATGCCGAGTATTAATCACAGAGATGCGTTCATTTTGGATTACAATACAAACTTAAAATACGGAACATTGCCTGGGAGCGGAAGTGCTGGATTTGTGGCGGACCTTGCGACAATTCAGAATACAATTATTACAGATGTCGTAGACACCAGTGGTGTTACAAGTATTGAGGAAAAATTAATAAATTTGGAGCTGCAATACATAGGAACAGAGAAAAGTGGATTCAAGGATGGTGCCTTTTACAGTCTTCTTAAATATGCCCAAAGCATCGGTGTACAATTGATTGATAAAATCAACCATATGGGTAAAACGGATGGTTACAAAGATATGATTAATGCAGCCACGAATTCATCGGACTCAGTAGTGTATTGCAAACAAGAGACACAATATTTAACAGATACCACTAACTATGATAAATTGGAATTTAAGGCATTGATTCAAAATGTATCGTTTTTGAGTGATTCGGATCGCGACGAGGTGTTTGCGAAAATCGATAACTTACTCAATAAATCTCAGGTATGTGCCGGAATTAATGAAGTTCGTCCTATGAACGTATATGGATATTCCTACACTGGATATCCAGGAAATTATGGTCCTCTCATCATACAAGCCTATCGTGAACGCTACAATCGTTTATTCAAACAAGTACAGGCTTATGAATACCGATTGGCGCAATTGTTACGTGATATTGGCCGGTTCTATGTGGAATATTGTAGGATGTATGATGCACTTACGACACCTACACCGGCATCTGGTACAGTTTCAGTGACCCCAGCAGTCCTCACAAGTCACTCTACCACGCTGACTGAATACTACAATGCAAATGTAGTTACTTACCCTGCTGGGACATTATCCTATACAACATCTGAAATACATGAACGCCTAACAAAAAATATTTATAAATATGATGGAAATGTGATAAAAACAATACCCAATGCAAAGTTAAGACTAGACAAATTATACAATGAAACCTCAGGATGGATGAACCAATTACTGGCGGCAGCCAAGGCATCGGTGGATGCGAAATTCAAGGAACTGAATGATTTTTATAATGAAGCCAATGCGAAATTGTGGTATACCACTACATACATCCCCAAACGTGACGAATTGGAAACAGCCGTAAAAGATAAAACTACATTTTCCGAGTTTGCATCGGAAACATGGATGATTTCCTTGGCTGATAATAAAATCGAACAGACTACCGAGGAATCGGCAAAGCTAACATGGGTGAAAGGTACCTTGATTCCGACATATAATAAATATTATCAACTATGGGATAGTATACAAAAGTCACTGAAAGATAAATTAAAGGATACGCTTTTTGTGGAATGCAAGAACTTTTATGTTGCGAATAAGGACTTGGCGTGGTATGCCGCGAATATTACGGAATCCTACAGAACCGAATTGGCGGAGGGTGTTGCGAACGGTGATGTAATTCGAACGAATTTCAAGGATATTACCGATACCAGTTCTACAGCGGATATTATTGCTACATTAACGAAATATACAACGCTGATGAAAAATATTAAGACAGAAGCTACAACAAATATTGGGTTATTGTTTACGAAAATGTCGAACTTTTACAAAGACAACAAGGCAAAATCATGGTTTCCTGTTATGAGTACATCGACACAAATAACAGAATTATCAGGTGGTGTTGATAATAGAACAGAATTTCCTGATGTAAATACAACATCTACAAACGATTTAATTAAGTTGGGTGCAAAGTTTAATAAATACTATAATTTGAATACCAAGATTGAATCTAATTTGAAAAATCAAATACAGCCTTTTTTTGATGGATGCAAAACATTTTACACAAATAACAATAGTAAATCCTGGTATACTGAAAATATAACTGAAACATTGAGAACTGTATTGATGAATGGTGTTAAAAGTGGTACCACAGATAGAACGCAGTTTCCAAAATCATCAACGGATGTAACAAACATAGATGTATCAAATATTCCTGATATAGTATCTGCTCTTAATACATATTATGAAAATATGAATTCTATAAAAACTGCTGCGAACTCTATTTCTCCTAAATATTTTAGATACGATAAATCAAATTCACCAGCAACAGATACGGATATACAGGTGGATGCTGCAGGAAATTATGATATATATGATACAGTTGACTATATTGTTGTTGGTGGAGGTGGAGGAGGTGGAAAAGGAATGTTTGGTGAATACGGAGGAGGTGGTGGAGGAAGTGGATATTTCAAAAGCAGTCTTGCTACATCTGGAAATACAGAACTTAGTGGATTTGGATATAATAGCATACCAAAAAGAAATGAACCTTTTTCAATATCAGACATAACTAAATTAAAAGTTAAAATTGGTAGTGGAGGGTCAGGTAAATCAGTTGATAAGGCAGATGGTGATGCTGGAAATGCATCATATATATATGATGGTGATACCATAAAAGTACAAGCTGATGGTGGAAAAGGAGGAATTGGTTGGTTTGCAAACAACAACGCATATCCACATGATTTGTCGCCAAATGAAGGAGGAGCGGGTGATAATACAGGAGGAAATGGTGTAGGAAGTGGAACTGAAGAAAACCCTAGTATCTCTGGTGCAGGAGCATCCAATTATGGTGGAACTGGAGGATCCGGATATTCTGCAGGTACTTACGATCATTGTGGTACTTATGATAATGCTGGTGGTGGAGGTGGAGGTGGAATAGGATTTGGTTCAGGAGCAACAGGTTCAACAACACTTTATTCAGGAGGTGGAGGCAACGGTATAGCAACAGCCTATTCAGGTGCTGGAGGTGGTGGTGGATGTGGGACACATAGTAAACAAAATGGAATAGTGTGGAATGATGATTATTGCATTATTAAAAAAGATGGAAGTAACAAAGATGGAACAAATGGTGCAGCCGGTTACATAATTTTACGTCTTTCTAAAACATCCAACTCAACCATATTCAATTTCCTAACTCCAACATTAGCAGTCGATTCCTTCCAAAACCAGAATCCCTACAATTCCCACGAGGTCGTCCGTAAAATCCAAATTCAGAAGTTGAATTCGATTCAATTTACTGCTTCTCCCGCTGCACCAACTATCGCCACAATCCCACGCTTCTTTTCCTGGTTTTGGAAGTAGGGTGTCTAAATATATGTCCATACAACACCACAACATGCGACCCATATCACCTCATATTGACCATGTATATATCTTATGTGATCCAAAGAAAGAACCGGACCGTGCCGCGTATCTCCAACAATGGTTCACACATCATCAAATCGACCCCGCTTCCTACACCATGGTCCTTGATACATACGGTTCCGATGCGTTTTTTCAGTCCAAGGCTGTGTGGGATTCATACGACCCCTGGTCAACCTTGCATGGTCGTAGGCGACTCAATTTCAACACGACGAATCTGAAGCCGACTGAGCTATCGCTCATTTGGAATTGGGCGGCTGTAGCTCGTCGTGCTGTTCTGGCCGGCCACAAAGTAGTTATGATTCTCGAGAGCGATGTGCTATTTTGTGAGGATTTCTTGAGGCGATTTGATATAGCCATGGCTGCTTTGAAACATGAAACGGGTGGCGCCTGGGATTTCCTATCGCTTTCAGCTTCCGCGGGCCTTGTGCCGCATGGCGCTAGCGCGCAATCAGGACGACTCTGGTACAAGCCGAACAATCCAGAACACCCTACACGGTGTACAGACTCCATGGTCTTTCGTGTGCCCATGTTGGCGAAAATTCTGGATACCCTGTTTCCATGTGCGGAAGCCCTGGATTGGGAACTCAATTTCCAGCTTTCCTTGCACAAGGCCCGTGCTTTCTGGCTTCATCCGCCTGTAACACGACAGGGCAGTGGGGTTACGGCAGCCCATATATATCCAACACGAATCTAAACCTGCTTCGCAAATCATAGTATATAGGATAGATAGGATACAATATGTCTTCGTCTAAAGATGTTCCCATCTATTGCCCTGACCCAATTATGCCGGTATATACATACAATTGGGATTCCTTTGTCCCGCCCAACTATACTCAGATGAAATGGATACCTGTTACGGACACTACAGCAACGACAACAGCAACGTCTGCAGCTCCTGCACCTACGACAGCACCAGCAACCAAGGTAGCTGCAACTACCGCGAGCACAACATCCCCAGCAACCACTGGATCAGCAGCAGCTGTAGCAGCCGTAGCGTCCGTAGCGGCTGTGGCTACTAGTGCAGCAGCACCAACTGCAGCAGAACCTTCTATATGCCACCACGGAGGTGTACATTACTGGAACCCACCTTCCATCTGGTAACTACAATATACATATACATATTTGATTTATTAGTACATAGTACCAATAAATCAGATTTACAGAGTTGTAATTAGTGTTTGTTTCGATTTAGAAGCATTAACTGATTAAGTGTGGCTGTGGAAATGTTTTCCATATGAATTTGATGAAATGAAGTGCTTACCATAAAGAGTGCACTTAGAATTTTGAATCCGATATGCGTAGGTACAGTCATGGGGGATAGGTTGGATATGTAGGAAGTTCTGGAAGTTTAGACCACCTCCCTAATAGAATGGAATCGCCTTGCAAAGTCCTCGTCTTGGATTGCCGTTCCCAAAAGCCCGACATCGAACAATGGGTAGCTCTAGCTCGTGCACAATATACTGCTGAAGCGAATTTCAAGGACGTATTCCCATGGAAAAAGGCCTGTACTTCAAACTATATCCATTTTATCGCGCATGGAATGCGCGGCGGGAATCCCATCATCTGTGGTTGGCTATCTCTATTAGTAATCCCCAATCCCAAACACGGATTTATTGTGGAATTATCAACCCGTCGTATAAAAGATGCGCATTACGGAGGTGTTGGCCAACTCCTCAACAATGCCGTAGTTCATTGGGGAGACAAAGAAGGCTTGCATTTCCTACAACTTATGCCCCTCAACGAAGACGTGCGCGCGGTATATCTCAAACCGGAATGGGGATATGTAGAATTACGCGATGATGTGAAACATTTATTTCGTATTCTCCATAAAAAGCCGTCGAAAAAATATTTGGAAACCTTGGTGGAAGACAAAGATATGGCTGGTGATTTGGAGGAATTGGAAGAGGCCTTGGAGGCGTATGCAGAGGAGCATGAAGCTCTTGAACCCCTGATTGAGAAAGCTCTGGAATATGTAATGGAGGAGAATCCAGCATTCGAGGATTTCAAAAACGCCGTATTTACATTGTTGGCGATTGAGGGAGAAGAGGAAGTACAGAAAGAGTCCGAGATGAAACAGTTATTGGTAGAGTTTATTGAGGCTAGCACTGGTGCATCTATGAATATGAACGAACCTGCAGCAGCAGCAAAGTAGGCCTAAAATCCAACACAGTTCAGAATTCCAACATAGATGCTCCATATCCATACTGCCGTTGTGAATAATCCTGAATGGATTGAGGCGCAACTTATGACTCTCAAAACATTCTTACGGGGTGACTGGACATTTACCGTATTTAACGATGCGAAAGAATTTGCCGATTATTCGAATTTGGGAGATGTAGGAGTGCGAAGGCGTATTGCGGATACATGTGCTAGACTCAACATACCCTGTATTCCTTTGCAAAACCAGTATCACCAACACATCACCTGCGCCGCTACGCGATGCTATCATGCTATGCAAAATACACTCAATTATCAGCGCCAAGGGGGCAGTAATGTCGGCAGTCGTGTGCTGGGACTCGATTCCGATATGTTTTTGATGCGAATGTTGGACGCCCAGGAATTGTATGCCGGCTATACAGCTGCCGTGGTTCCCCAACATCGTCGCAACGACGGTGGCAAAGAAGTGCGGTATTTCTGGAATGGACTGTATTATTTTGATTATTCGCGTATTGGTGCGAGGGCTACAGAAATGGATTGGCGATGCAATGATGTTGCCGGAGTCTGGACGGATGTAGGCGGCGGTATGCATACTTTTTTGGGTATGCTTTCGGAGTCGGAAGTGTACCGTATTCCCCACAAGGCCTCGGGCACCTGGGGATTTACGGACTTTCTCTTTGACGCAGGGACCGCCTGGCTGCCGTTTTGTATGTCGGATCCTCGCAATATGGGCAGTTCTTTTTATAGTGAAATCTATGATGGACAATTTCTCCATTTTAGGGGAGGTGGGAATTGGGAAAAACGACCAGAATACAAAGTGGCCACGGGACTTTTATGGGATACTGTAATTTCTGTCTGCAAAAGATAACCCTGTAATTCCTACATATGCTTAATGGAGGCAGAATGTTGGGAGTCTTTGTTTTCCAACATCCTCCCAAACCCTCTCCTCGCTTTTTTTTCTTTTTTTCAGACTGTATTACATGCTGAAAAAGTATGTGTATATTTGCGCGTTTGATGGTATCGAACCAGCGACCAGACTTGCGAGTTGCTGAATATATCAGAACATCCCGTTCGCCTTGGCGAACGGGATACTGTGAATTTGAAGCAATCGCAAGACTGGCTGAGGCGCCAGACAATGCTAAGTGGCGACAATGTCCGCTCCAACCAGCTTTGCTGGTTGGAGAGTCAGGCTCTCCCCGTAGGGGAGAGCGTCGCCACTCGCATGTCTGGCGGCGACCTCCTGGTTATGAGCCAGGCGCTCTTCCTCTGAGCTAAAACGCGAGTGGGGGTGTTGGTTTCCCCATTGTGTATGGATTTTTAGTTTGCGGGATTTTAACGCACCTCGCACGCTTTAGCGGGCTCTTACTGCCGCCGCTCAGCTAGCAGCTTGAAGCCTACGCGCACGCTTAGCGTGCGCGGACGGCTGCCGCTAGACGGCCCCTCAGGGGCCGTCGACGCAGAAGGCAGTGAGCCCGCTTTAGCGGGCTCTTACTGCCGCCTCCGATTCAGCCAAATGTACATTGACCAGTGGATGGAACAGTGGTTCCATTGTAGGTGCCCCGCTAAATGTGTAGCACGCCAATACACCGTTCTCCATTGCATTGAGGTCGCAATCGACTGCCGCGGCCTTCATCACATCAAACAAGGAATCCGCCAGCTTTTTCTTGGCGTTCGACAAGTTCAGAATGCTCTCATCTGTAGTAGACCCTCCATCAAAGTTCAGGAGTGTCTCATCCACCAGGCGCTCGCTAAGCTGACTCGGTGCGAACTTACAGATATAGGTATATACATCCACATTGCGGTCCTCAGGGGGCAAGTCCATGTGCGAACAGATACGAATCGCACGACCCTTCACCTGTTCCAGACGCACATAGTTCCAATACGGTTCCATAATATGGACCTGGCGCACATTCGAAAGCGAAATACCCTCTGCACCCGATTGGGTAATCATAAATACACGGGCAATTTGTCCCCGCTGGTTGTTCTCTGCACCTGTGAGTGCCTTGATTTCCTCAGCCAAGCCCTTGGGCATCTTGGACCATGCGGCGTTAAATACCGCCTTCAGAATGTTGCGTTTATCAGCATCCTCATCGCCCGTGTAGGTAATGTAGCGCGGCGTAGTCGCCCCGCTGGCGCGGGTTTCCTCCGACAAAGTCCAGCCACCATCCGCAGACGGCACGATATCAAACTTCACGTATCCTTTCTGGGCTTCCAGGGCCATGCTGAAGAGTCCAACACCCTCCAGCGTCTTGAATTGGCTGTACACCAGAATGGGTCCCTTGGACCCCTCCATATTATCCAACATGGCCTGGAACTTCGGCGAGTATTTCGGCAGGTGTTCAGGCGAAAAGATTTCACCTGCGCGTGCCCGCAATTCCGAAATGGCGGCTGCGATTGCAGCACCATAATCGAGTCGCTTGGGAGCCAATACTTCCTGGGCCTCTTCGGCGACTTCCGGTGCTACTTCCGCCTCCTCACCTACAGCAGCCACGGGTGCCTTCTCCTCATCGGCGACACCCAGCGCCATCTGAACATCGCGGTAATCACTGGGCCGAGGGCGGTCCATATCTGCAGGAAATGCAAAATTACAGGCCGCACGTGAAAAAATCTTAAAAGTGGATTTCTGCCCCTTCGTCACCAAATCGTACAGGGTGGGTCCTTGGGCTACCGCGACACCAGGCGCCGGTTTCTTCTTCTTTTGCTCCTTCTGCTCCTTATCAATCTCCTCTTTGCGCATAGCCGTGTATTCCTTGAGCTGCAGGTCACTCATCGGCAGATATACCACCTTATCAAAGTTTACCTTGGCCATAAGGTCCGCCTTGCCGCCCTTGTAGTATGAAATGAGACCAGATAGACGCGCCATGAGCGGGAGGCGTGTACGCTCCTTAATTTCCAGCTTTTCGGTATCGACAAAGAGTTCGCGGAAGGGTTTCTCGAGGTCCGGCAGGCGTGTGACGGACTTGAAAACGGGGTCCTTGATTCCCGTGCCCTCCACAACACGCTGGAACCATCCCTCCAAATTACGCTCGCGCGCAATTTCATCGGCCGCCCCTGCGAGTCCCACATCCTTCACAAACCCGCGAAATGCGCCCGTAGTGGGGTCCAGCACTTTGCGGCAACCCGACGGCACAGGCGTAATGCGGACCATGGAGGCATTGATGTCGGGACGTGGGACTACCTCGGCAAAATCCACCTCAGGATGGCGTTCCAGGGCCTTTAAAATCGCATCCTTGCGTTCAAAGCCAGGCAATGTGGCCTCCGCCATACGTGTATCACCCGCCAGCAAATTCGCCAGAATGGCGATTTCATGCGGGTAGTTAATTATCGGTGTACCCGACAGAGCAATAATTTTACAGCCCACTGCGGAACATAGGATACGATACACAAGATATGAAATGCGGTATTTCTTGCCCAGGTCACAGAACTTGGGAGTATATTGTTGCATATCGCGCGGTTCATCCTTGTAGAACTCCTCCATGCGCGAGTTATTGATAGTTCGGATAAGATTGTGCACCTCGTCAATCACAATGGTGGCCCCATCGAACATGGTGGGGTCCTCGCAGGCCCAGCGGCGCACCGTCTTCTCCAACAGACCGTTGTAATGAATGAATTGGAAGCGGTAATCGATATGGGCGTAAATCTGGTCCACAATCTGTTTTTGTTGGGTACTGGAGAGTGTATCGAAGTTGGGGGCAGCGGCAGGATTGGGGGACCAGACACCCTTTTGTTTGGCGACCACGGATCTCGGAACTCCCAACACATTCATCGCGTATTCCGCTTCTGGTGTCGGTTCCTTGAGGGTCGGCACAGGAATCCACTGCCAGTTATTGTTGGTGCGAAATATGAACGGACCGCATTTGGTAATCTCATCGCGGTAGTTCTTGGAGAGGGATGCGGGTGTAAAAATATACACGGGTTTCTGTCCGCGGTTGTACAGGGCCTCCATGGAGGCGATGGAGGTACAGGTCTTACCTGAACCCAGGCCGTGGAAAACGAGGACGCCGCGATAGGGCGAGGGGCGCTGAATGAAATCTCGCACAAAAGACTGGTAGGCGAAGGTCTTGACTTCCTTCTTGGATTCAGCGGCGGACTTGGCGCACGCATCGGGATCCGGAATATCGGATGGTTTCGGCAAATAGTACCGACGATAGGACTGGATAATGAATTGTTTGAATGCGCGGCGATTGCTGGGAATATAGAGAGGCGGATGTACAAGTGTGGCGTCACGGGCCAATACGGCCTTCATCTGGTCCTGAAGGGCGGCAATACCGGCGGCCGGTTTGGGAGCGGGGCCAATTGGTGCGACAGCTAGGCGCTGAGCAGCGGGACCACGCGGTCCCATAGCGGTAGAAGGTTCCATAGGTTCACGCGGAAGTGCTGCGACTTTTCTAGCAGCAGTCATGTCGACGGGTTCACTCTCATCGCCATCGCCCTTATCAGCTGGTGCCGGCTTCTCCACCTTGATGGTACGGGGTCCTACACCGGTTCCGAAATCGGCCCCTGGAGGGGCGTCCATGGGCGCCACGGAGTCCAGAGATTCCAACATCGCAAACATAGTCGGCGGTGCTGGACCGAAGCGAATCTTATCCTTTGCTATCGGTGCAGCAAACCGGGGTCGTGCAGCCATATCTTCTACTTCTAACTGAATGGAATATTATCGCACTTGCACAAGCGCAAGTGCAAGTGCAAAAACACGAGTGCAGTCTGTTCTCACGCATTCCAAATATGCAAGGGTATACAACAGCTTATATATCCCCCATTAGGACAATGGACACAACAATCTCCTAAATCTCCATTTTGCATATCATACCAGTTTGCCTCAGCTAGTATAACGTTTCCAACACGGACCAGTGCCTGCGTTCGGATGGCCTGCAGATACTCATCATCTGTTTCTATTTCTTCCACGCTTGTTACTGCTAGACGAAATAGTATGCTTTTTTTATTCAATTCTACTCTGTTAACAATACACTCGCATGAAAGAATTGTGTCTGATATTTTCTTGTAATATTCTAAACGCTGTTCAGTTGTATCAAACAAGGAATCATAGTCGTTGCGCATTCGGTTATATATTTCATCGGTTCGAAGTTCATGAAGGGGTCTTTTATAAAATGTATCCCAATCGGGCACAATTAGCTTGTAAGACATTCCAACAAATGAATTGACTGCTGCTGCAACAAACTCTTCTTTTGCTAATTGAATGCGATTCAAGTAGGTTTGTGCAATATCTTTCCGTATATAAATGGACATATCCATAGTAAATATTCCTGGTTCTATTTCTTTCGCATTGCTAGGAACTTCTGGGACATTTCGGGTGGAGGCGTCTAATCGTGCTAGTTCATAAAAGATACGCTGTTTGAAAGGGTCCGTATCAAATTGTTCAAAGATACTGGGACTGGGATTGGTTAAATGGGACCGAATCTTGTAGTACATTGTGGTTTTGTTTGGTTTGGTTTGGTTTCGTTTGTTTGGTTTGGTTTCGTTTGGGGTTTGCGCATGGTCATTTTTCATCAACTTGAACTATGTTGGAATTCCTGGACTCCCAACATATCTCCTTGGTCCCTCTCCTCTCGTTTTTACGCCATAATCGCATTGAGCTTTTTCACAATCGCATTTAATTCATTTGCCGCTTCTTCCACGGTATATCTTTGATTGGGATACGGATGCATCATCTGTAAGACCAAATTATACATTGGTATAGAAACTTTTTCATAAAGTTTCTTATTCCATTCATCGAGTACAGGCATGAGTATCCCCATATTGAGGAATGTATGTCCAAACAACTTTCGATAGACGAGTGCAAGTGTATATCCTAGCGAATATGTATCCACGGCTTTCGCAATCACATCTATCTTTCGTTCGTAGGCAGCGTCACGGAAAAACTGTTTGTAGTTCTTCATAAATGCAGGATCGTCAAAAATACGTTCTTTCATTACAACAGCACCAGCGTCATTGTAATACAACCTATTTGGAATACCAATTAGGGGTAGGTTTTCAACACAATTCGAATAAAAGTTATTGATTTCAGATGGAAATGGGTCAATAATTGGCTCCGCCAAGTAGCGCGCCTCAAATGGCCATACTGAATAATCACTTTTGAAGATAAATAATCCCTCATCAGCTTCATCAAAACGATTGATATCCAACATGAATCCTATGTCCACAAACCGCGTCAAATATGTTCCATCATCCTGCCGCATAGTTACGATATTGGCTGGTTTGATATCGAGATGGGCTATATTCTGGTCGTGCAGTATGTTGAGTTTATTAAATAATTCGTAGAGACTGTACAAAAATACGCCGCGGTCTCTCTCGGGACATTTGAATTTATCGAGAGAAGTTCCGCCATATTTGAGCTGCACCAAATATGGGTCCGCAATACCGATGGAGCATTTACCTAGATTACTCTTCTGTTCTTCAGTTAGGGCAGCAGGTAGACCACAAATAGCGGAAGGTGCGAGTAGGACATTGTTGGGAGCCAGGTGGGTTGTTTCTAACGCAATACGCAATTGATTGCCCTTATCCTTTTCCTCGGTTGCTGTGAATGTATCCGTAAGTTTCGTGACGTGATTCGGAGAACTGAGGCCACGAAAGGCATTCGCGCGATCATTTGTGCTATTTCCACAGGGTATTGAGGGTCTATACACACAACCATAGCCTCCTTTTCCAATAGGTTCACCTCCTCGCTGGTTACGTTTTGTGCGATTACGACGGCGACAGACATGCGAGTGGCGACGCTCTCCCCTACGGGGAGAGCCTGACTCTCCAACCAGCTTTGCTGGTTGGAGCGGACATTGTCGCCACTTAGCATTGTCTGTAGGGTCAGCCTGCCTTGCGATTGCTTCACATTCACAATATCCCGTTCGCCTTGGCGAACGGGATGTTCTGAGGTATGTCGCAATTCGCAAGTCTGGACGGCGACTGCTAAGCAATCGCTTGAACCTACGCGTTGGTTTCTTTTTCTGATTCATTCCTAATAGACCAACTGGAATTATGTTGGGAGTCCAGGATTTCCAACAAAATTCCAAAAATTTATGCAAGGTGTGGGATTCGAACCCACGCGGATTTCTCCATATCGTCTTGAGCGATAAGCCTTAACCAACTCGGTCCAACCTTGCTATTCATTTTATAGTAGGAATCCTCAAAACGTCTTCGAACAACCTTCGCCAAGACGGGGAGGAGCCGGATTCCCAAGAACACCTCCACAAGTGAATCTTCGACCAGATGACCTTAGACCCTGTAGGAAGTCCAGGATTTCCTACAGGGTCTAATATGTTTTGCAAGAAGTGGGATTCGAACCCACGCGGATTGCTCCAGCGGCTCTTAAGGCCGCCCGCGTAACCACTGGCGCATTCTTGCTATAGGATTCCTATCGTGAACTTTCTAGAAACCCAAAAAGTCCGTAAGGAGTCGAAACCCAGACAACTTCCTCACAAGGAAGTCTACGAGGGACACCTTTAAGTATGTTCGATTGTGTTGGGACCAGACTTGTGAGTTGCGAAGCTCTCCCCACCGTAAGTACACTCTGAGAAAAAAATGAACAAATGAAAGACAAATTTCTACAATTCTTGTTTCATATTTTACACACTCTTCCTCTCTCTTTTCCTCTTTCCCTCTCCTTCCCTAACAACATACAAATGGGTACTCGTGGTACAATTCGTATTCGCAAGGGTGGAAAACAGATTGTATTATACAATCATTTTGATAGTTACCTTTCTGGACTTGGCGTGAAGTTTCTATCCAGTATTCAAGCCCTGATTGAAAAGTATGGTCTTGATGGATTTATTGAAAAGATCCATCAAGTGAAAATTGTCACAGATGATATTTCACCTACAGAAGAAGACATTAAACGTATTGAAAAATATACAAATCTAAATGTTGGATATCGTGATGAATCGTCTTGGTATTGCCTTCTAAGAGAACTACAAGATGATCTGTTTGGTATGATTGAAGTCGGATATTTGTATGATTTTGGATGCAATGATGTCGAAGATTATAATTATGTGCTGGATCTAGATTTGAAGGGTGTATTCTATACATATTTTAAAGATCCACCTACAGTACCAGATAAATATACACCTCTGGATAAGATAGATACATTAATTAAAAAATGGAGAGGGAAGTAAGAAAGAAGATCCTTCTTTTCCATATGAATCTAAATTCACATTTAGTTGCATTTTTGAATAAACATTAAGTATGGATAAAATATCGGACTTCAATTTTTCATTATCGATATCACGATTGCGATTGCAAAAATGATGCTATTGATAGTGAATGTGTATGGTTTCCAATAAAATGTGCGGCGACAAGGACATTTACATACGGTTTGATATTCAAGGGGACCCCGAGGCTGCTACGCAGCCAAGGGGAACGGGATACTGTGAATGTGAAGCAATCGCAAGGCTGGCCCAGACAATGCTAAGTGGCAACATTGTCCGCTCCAACCAGCTTTGCTGGTTGGAGAGTCAGGCTCTCCCCGTAGGGAAGGTCGTCGCCACTCGCATGTCTGGTTGGGACTCGTTGTTTTCCAGATATAACCTTTCGAGGTGAAGTTGGATTTGTTTAATGCGCGCTGAATGCCTCCTTTAAAGCAATTCATTGCTCTTGCTGCTTCAGATATACTTTCATAGGACTTCACAAATGTGTTATCTTTATTGTATTGATACACTGAAACACCAACAGCTTTGGCCATAGAGTTTCTGTGTTTTACATTGTGGGTGTGGGTGTGGGTGTGGGTGTGGCCATTGTTCTATATGCACGACCGCAGATCATGTTCCGTGAAGACGGAATGTGGAAAGAATTTGGTTTGGCGACAGAAAGTTTGGCGACAGAAACGAATCAGACCATTTTCCGTTTTGGATGTTTGCCTTGGTATGGGCCATTCTATTCTATGCACTTGCAAGTCTCATGTCGATATTCTTTGCCTCCGTAGCCCTACGCTCCGAATAACCGTCAGCGTTGGCGAAGCTGAATGCCTTGTTCATGCAACCCATTAGTATACACCCGAATGTACCTATGATGCCCACATTTCCAACACAGTCCCCATCGATGATTGCGCCACCTATGGCCAATACGGCAACCAAGGTCCCCGGATACTATATATTGGATCCCTATGCTACACCTGCGCACCCCCGTTACATTTATTACGGGTCCGAACCACCAGGTATTACTCCGGTGAATTAGTCATGCGTTAATTTCTGAATGCAAACTAGAAACATGAACAAATCTACCAAGACTATGATGATGACTGTTTCAGGTGTAATTGTTATTGTTGCTGTGGCATATGCAGTGATTGGAATGACCGCTGAAGGATTCCAAGCATCAATGGCCAACACTCAAAAAAATCAACAATTGATTAATGCACAAATACAGAATATCCGCATTGCAGATAATGAAATCAATCAACGTGTTGCAAACATTTTCCGGGAAATAGCATTTATGAATAATTCCTTTAATATGCGAAAGCAAGCAAAAGAGCGTGCAATGTCTCTTGGTGCACCCAGTGGATCATTGCCCAACTTTACAGCCTATTATAATGAACTTGTGCAAAAATATCCATGTTTGAGAGTATAATTAACAAGGCATCGTGCTATATTTTTTCAAAATGCTTTTTCAAGGACTCACTAATTTTGTTTCTGATTTCATCAGTATATTCGCGTATTCCTCCACCAATTCTTCCCTCTTCGATGGCTTTCTTAAATTTCTACGATTTTTTCATGCTTTCACTAAGTTTCTGTTTTATTTCAGGATTATCAATATACTTTTGCTTAACACGTTCACTTACCTTTTGCATGTATTCAGGATCATCATAATACTTCCTCAAGTTGCGCTGAATCTTCGCAATCATCTCAGGCGTATGTTTCTTGACTCAGAGCCTGCTGCAGGCCTATGGTCTTCAGGATCCCGTAAATGCTGATCCTCATCCTCCTTCAAAAGATATGCACCATTCAAGGTCAAGACTGGTTAGTATCAGGGTGCCAGAAAAATACATTGTCTTGGTCAGGCTGTTCATATCTCACATATCCAAGCGATTGGATCCAATTCAGCAAATCCGCCTGAGGCACGCCATATAACTTCTCGCATAGCCCATTCATTTCCAGGTGTACTAGAGGTTTCCATTGACGCAGTGTTGCCTCTCCACCCTGCAGCACAAAGAGTTCGGCCCCCTCCACATCGATTTTCACAAAATCCACCTCGCTATGACCACCGGCATCGAGTGTTGTACACTCCACAGTTCCTGCCGGATCCTTCGCAAAGTAAAAGCATCCAGAATTCGACCCATGACATAGAATATTGCCGTGGCACTCCTCATTGTACAGGCCTTTTGAAACGCACGTTACATTCCGAATTCCATTACTCTCCACATTCCGAATCAGGTATCCAAAGTTCTTCGGATTAGCTTCATAGGCAATTACATCTCTGTACAGGCGTGAATAAGGAATGGCTGTGGTTCCAATATGCCCACCAACGTCCACATATGTGCGATTCTTATGAGGATTCTCCTTGAGGTATTTCTGCACGACCCACAAATGATTGGGATAGGGTTCGGACTGCCCACGATCAATACTTTCCTTAAAAACACGACAGTCGGTTACATATCGAATTCCATCGTATTCCGCAATATACTCGGTCATTGTTGCTAAATCTTTTGCAGTATCAACTGCTTTAGATCTGCAAGACTGCTGAACCTAAATAGACTTCGGTAAGATAGAATATCCAATGCTACGCCGGTATCAGCACATCTTTTCTAAACAAGGGACGTATCTCGACAGCGGTACCCCCAAAGAGGAGTATACACCCCTTTTTGCATCAGTGGGGCATCTGAAGGATGCAGCAAGCGTAAGCGCAACAATTGATTTTGTACGTATTTGCGTGGAACCGCCACACATCGATACAGCGACATGGGACCGCGTGTTGGAATCGCGGCCTCTTGTGGAAATGCCTGGACCTCCCACAGACTCTATGCGTGCACTAGGCTACCTACTTTTCGGTAGCGAGGGCAACTCCCATTTTTATTATTGCCCATCCGACACCTTGATTCAGCAACGCACGGTCTTCATGGTATGGACAGGTCACAATGAAATGTCGGCCAATCGCAAAAACTGTATCCAGACGTTCCTGAATCGTTCTAATGTGAAACTCATACTCCTCACAGAGGAAACGATTCCTCAGTATACGATTCCCGCGCATCCATTTCACGAGGGATACCGGTATTTATCCGAAGTGCACAAGGCGGATTATGTTCGTACCTATCTCATGCATTTCCTTGGAGGGGGATACTCGGATATCAAACATACTACGGGTTCCTGGTCTCGCGCGTTTGATGATATTCTTGCTGCACCGGAATGTTACATCAATGGATACCCTGAAATTCCAACAGGTGTCGCATGGCCTCCTCACGCCAGTCATTGGCGCGACTTTGTAGGAAATGGGTGTTACATTTGCCGCCCCAATACACCGTTTTCCAACACGTGGTATTCTGCTATGACGGCCCTGCTGGATGGGCGTTTAGAGGCCCTGCGACAGCATCCGGCCTCGCACCCCTATGATAAAAAAGAATCGAGTGCGTATCCGATTGAATGGAATGAAATGTTGGGCCGCATATTCCATCGCGTCCTGTATGACTACAAGGATCGGGTTCTGAAAACCGTACCCATCTGCATTTTTTTCGATTATCGATGACCAGACTTGCGAGTTTGCTTCACAGAAAAATGATGCGTCCACTTGTTTTGTTCCCTTACACAATCCGAATCCAAATCCGTATCGAAAACTCTGCATAATGCTGCTTTCCATTCTTGGGGCAATTGCCCCACTCTTCTATCTTCTGGTAGATATCTTCCATCTATACCTGAACACCAACAATCAGTTCGTATTCGCCCTAATTGTTGTTGACGCGATTATGCTCTTTCAAAGCGAGGTGTGGGAAGTCCGAACTATCTGGACCGTATGTAGGATTCTCTCGGCGGCCTACACAATTCGAGAGATTCTTAATTTCATGGCGCTATATATTCGGAATTGGTAGCGGAAATTTCGGCAGCCTTTACTTCTTCTTCGGCCGCAACTTCGGCGTCTTCTGTAATCGCACCAAGGCGGAGCAGAGCCAGCCGCGAGGCTTCCTGTTCGGCCACTTTTTTATTGCGGGCTGTCGCAGTCGCGACCACGGAGCCATCTGGCGCCAAGACACCCATCGTAAAGATACGGTCATGAAGGGGACCTTCCACAGCGACTTCCTTATAGCGCGGGGGCTGATGATACGTGCTCTGGTAATATTTCAGAAGCTGGTCCTTGAAATTCGTATCTTCCGCAATCATTTCACAGAAGTTTACACGGGATTCGTACAACTGAATGAGCCAATTCCGCACACGGTCATAGGCACGTCCAGGTTCACGTTGGGCAAGGTCCAGATAAATCGCGCCCACCCAAGCTTCCAACATCGACCCCAGAATGCGTAAGTTGCGCCGGCCATGGCACAGGTCTTCCACGTGCCGACTGAGAATAATCCATTTACTGAATCCCAGACGAATCGCAAGATGTCCCAGATGCTTGTTATTTACGAGACGGGACCGAAGGGGTGTGAGAAACCCCTCATCCTGCGCAGGATACCGCTCATGCAAGTACACGGCAATCACACATCCCAGGATTGAATCACCTACAAACTCAATGGCTTCATTATCCGCCTTTTGCAGAGGAAGGCAATCCGGTGGTCGCGGGGCTACAACAACCGGTTCCCCGTTGGGCGAAACAAGCGAGGGGCCCTCTGGACGGTCCACATAGGAACAATGCACACAGGCCTGACGAAAGAGGTCCCAGTTATTGGGCTTATCTTTGATGCCGAATGCACGCAGAATGCGTAGAATCTCGCCATCCGGTATTACTCGATTGGCGGGATTCCATGGATTATAGATCTTGGTTTCTGTCTCTTCTGTAAAGGACATATTTGCAGGGGTTGGGGTTGGTGTTGGGGTTGTGTTTGGGTTGGTGGAAGGCATATTGTTCAAAAAGAGGTCATCAATCTTTAGCCAACGCAATCAATTATTGATCCACACAGTTTCGTCCTTGCATTCTACAAGTTGTTTACTTAGAAATGACTCATCTGATGTAGGGATGTCAATGCCTTGAAAGGAAAGCATTCGCACATCAGAGGACTCATACGCGAATTTCATACGTTCCATAACAAATTCGCCAATTGTACACTCAGAATCGTCCATCATGAGAAACGATTCGCGGGCATCTTCACCAGGCATCTTGGAATATCCCTCGAAAATCAGGTGCTTGCTTAGCAGATTGTAGTACACTGTATAATAATACCGAGGCTTCTTGAACATACTATTAATATAAACACATACTTGGAATTCGTCCTTGTGGGACTCGTAGTACTCTAGAAAGGATTTGCGAAGAAAGGATTCCATCGTGTATTTGTGTAGGTAGGATTGAAAAACAAACAGACAACCCTGCGTCAATTTTTCATGCACCTGATGTAGAGATACAATGTACCCCTACATCCCGGACACCCCTACACACACCCAACTCGACACCTGCATCCCCAACACATCCCCTCTCATTGCCGTTGCCTCTCTTGCCTCTCTCCTTGCGGACCGTAATTCCCCTTTTTTCAAGGGCCGTCATGAATGGGCAGGGCATATATTTGATTGGGCCGAGGCCGTTACAGAACGCGCACGGCAGGAGCGACGGCGTGAGGAATCGCCAGGTGTATGGGGCATAATGCATAATGAAGAATGTATTTGTGGTATATGCGCATGGATAGAGGAAGATATGTGGGAAGCCAAAGAACGGGCAGAGAGGGCCTCATCACGTAATGTATTTTTCAATGGACTGTATGAAACGCAAAAAGAACAGTTATGCATAGACCTTCTGAAGTGCGAGGAGTTCTGGAAATATGTTAACTTGAACTGGAACCCATCGGTATATCCGACGAAAAACTAAACAGGGGCTTGCTATCTGTTGCCTTTTGTGCCTCGGCCTTTGCGATAGTCTTAATCATTTGTTGGAAGTTGCGAATATTAAGGGTTTGCATGTACACTGGTATGGTAGGCGCAGCAGCTGGGTCTGTTTGCCCATTGGGCGCTTGTATCTTCATGACGAAACCGATGTTAGACATAAAAGAATCCAGAATATTATCTGCGGTTCCAACACTCACATAGGTGCCCCAGTAGCGCGAAGGCATCGCCAAAAATGTACCATTGTTCAAAACAAAGGGTGTAGAAGTGGGGACAATGTCCCGTTTTTCTATTCCACCAAATCCGCTAATCCATGCACGACCGGGCGTACTTCCTTCAGGCACATACAAAGTCGTGTAAATGGCCGTATCCGTAACAAATGATGTAAAAAAGTTATCGAATATGTTGAGACTGCCGGTAACCTTCACATTGGCCGTTGTGGCCATCATAGCACCAGGATATACCTTCCACTCCTCACCAGGGGCAATTGTGATTTCGGCAATCGCGGAAGGAGTTGTAGGGGCCAAGGTAATTTCTGCGACCTCCTGGGAGGGGTTTGTAACACGATTTATAAGAAAGCTTTCCCCAGTTATGCCCCGTTTAAATGCATTTAAAACCCCGCCACCATCCATTGTGGCCTTTGTGACGAGATGGCCCGACATGAAAGCCATAGTATTCTGGTCTGTAGTTATGGAGGAACCAGGTGGTAATGTGAGACGCAGGACTTGTGTTGAAGCCTGATCCACAATTGTGGCCGTAATATTCGAACCATCCCCTAACATATCATCGCCTCCAACATGCGCCCTAATACGTCTGGTTCTTTGCACAGATTTACGTTGTCGTGGAGTACGCATTCGATTCTATTCTATTCTATTCATGTATTTATTTCATGTTGGTTGTTGTTGCTGTAGCCAGCTCCGTGCGACAGCATTCCAATAACGTATGAGTTTCTACAACATTGTCGCGGGTAAACGCCAGAGAATTGCCGAATGAATTGTCGACGTGCGACTGCGCTGCAAAATTGAAGGATATTGTGATGAGTCTCATAGTTATTATATACCATGGATCAAGAAGAGTTATACAAACATTTAGACGCAATTATATATGCGAGGAACTGGGCTGAATCTAGGCGCACATATAAACCATGCACAGATATAAATAACAAATTTCTACAAGATCTAAAAAAATGCAAGGATACAATGTATCAATTTATTTCTGAAAAGAACACAGAGGAACTAATCGAAGTAGTCCTTCCTGAACTTCCAAAACGCGAAATGGAATGGGAAGAACTCTTCTTATACAATCATTTAATGAAATTACTGAAATTACTCAATCGTGTTTAGAAATCATGTTCGCTTCTATGTATGCCGAATAAATTTCTGGACATACCATTCCACGGTTTCCCGTAGGCCCTCTGCAAAGCCAATGGTGGGTGACCATCCCAAGGCAACCAATGCGTCATTGTTGACTGCATAGCGCCGGTCATTGAAGAGCCGGTCCGGTATCCATTCAATCCAATTGGCCACCAGATTCCCAACATCCGCCGGTCGCATAATTTCGAGTACTCGACGCGCTACTTCTAACACGGGTAGCTCGCAATCACCCCCAATATTGTAAATCTGACCTACGGCACCCCTGTGAAGAATGGTGGTTACTGCAGCAGCCACATCGTACACGTGAATAAAATTACGCGTCGCCAGCCCCATGCCCTGAATAGTCATACGTTCCCCTTTGAGCACCTGTTGAATAAAACGGGGCACCACTTTTTCAGGATACTGTCGAGGTCCGTATACATTGTTGCCGCGCGTAATAATGGTCGGCAGGCCATAGGAGTGATTGTAGGAACGTACGAAAAACTCCGCGGCTGCCTTGGATGCTGCGTAGGGATTTGTAGGATTCAGTAGCGACGCTTCGGTGCACCCTGGGTGGTCCGCGGCCACCTCGCCATACACCTCGTCCGTGGAAATATGCACAAATCGTTTCAGGATGGTTCCACCCAGCTCCGTGCGGCAGCACTCCAATAACGTATGAGTTCCCACAACATTGTCGCGGGTAAACGCCAGGGAATTGCCGAATGAATTGTCGACGTGTGACTGCGCGGCAAAATGAATCACTGCATCCGGCCGATGCCGCCGCAGAATATACTTGACTGTATCCGCGTTCGTTATATCGCATGCGTAAAAGGAATACCAGGAGGGATGTGGGGCGCTGTTGGAGACTAGTAGGTTGTCCTCGGTAGCGCAATAATCCAGACGGTCCACGTTTACGATTTTCACATGCGGATAGGCCTCGTGATACCGATTGATAAAATTGGACCCGATAAACCCACATCCACCGGTTACTAGGAGTGTGTTGGGAATGTAGGAATCCATGGGCGTGGTCATGGTTGCGGTCGCAATCTTACTCATACTGGATTTCAGGGCTGCTTAAACCAAAACCCGCATTTCCTACATATTCATACCCATCTCCATAATGCACTTCCTTCTATACGGTGGGGCCGGCTGGATTGGCCAACAGTTCCAACACTCTCTCCTCCGCGCTGGGCATATCATATCCCAGTCACCTCATCGTCTGGATGATACTGCCCAAGTGCGTGATGAGCTGGTGCGTCTACGACCGGACCGTGTAGTCTGTCTCGTCGGACGAACGCATGGAGGCGGTATTGCGACCATTGATTATCTGGAACAGCCAGGAAAGCTCGTGGAAAATGTGCGCGATAATCTGTATGCACCCATTTCGTTGGCGCTACTCTGTAAGGAGCTGGGTATCCATATGACGTATTTTGGAACTGGCTGTATTTTTGAGTATGATGCGGCCCACCCGCAAGGAACTGCGAATGGGTTTGGAGAACAGGACTTACCGAATTTCTTCGGGTCATCGTATTCCGTGGTCAAGGGATTTACGGACCGATTGATGCATTTGTTGGAAGCATCGACACTCAATGTCCGTATTCGTATGCCCATTGTGGCCGAGATGCATCCGCGCAATTTTATCACAAAAATTACGCGATATGCGAAAGTATGTTCAGTTCCCAACAGTATGACCGTACTTCCTACACTCCTCCCCTCACTCATTCGGGTCATTGAGGCGGGTGAAACGGGAACACTCAATCTCACCAATCCTGGTACAATCAGTCATAATGAGATTCTGGAAATGTACCGGGATATTGTGGACCCTGCATTCAAATGGGAGAATTTCACCGTGGAGGAGCAGAACGCCGTGTTGGCTTCACGGCGGTCCAACAATCTATTGGATACATCGCGACTGGAGCAGCTGTGTCCAGAGGTTCCAGAGATTCATGCGGCAGTGCGCGCAGCGTTGGAAGGAATGGTTACTCGCTAACAGCATCAACAACGGCCTCTGCGGCATTCGCAGCAGCTGCAGCAGCTGCTTTTGCACCGCCCATCATACGGTTCGCGGTTCCCAACACATTCGCCCCCAGATTGCGGCAGTAACTTTTGTTCA